>Ga0207646_10003306_pt1 | contig 18339 bp, 19 predicted proteins | sample KBSK5502metaG_FD_184343 | JGI IMG/M metagenome (GOLD analysis project Ga0207646, IMG submission 184343) | Corn, switchgrass and miscanthus rhizosphere microbial communities from Kellogg Biological Station, Michigan, USA - KBS K5-50-2 metaG... | ecosystem: Host-associated > Plants > Roots >...
CAAGCGCCCGGGTGGCGCCGCGCAGAACGGCCAGCGGGCGGGTCACGTAGCGAGCCAGGCCGTAGCAGGCGGCGGCGGCGGTGGCGAGCACGGCCAGGAGACGGAGCCCCTGCGCGGTGGGCCCGTCGTGCAGCAGGCGCATGAGGCCGATCGGCACCGAGGCCACAAGGACGTAGCGCCGCCCGTCGGCCACCGTCACGGCGCGCGCCTTGATCGCCGTCTGGCCGTCCGCCTCCATCTCGGTCTGGCCGCTCTCGAGCGCCCGCGTGGCGACGGCGAGAAGCTTGGACGTTACGGCGCGGCCCGAGACGTCACGTCCGTCGGGATCGAGCAGGATCGCGTGGATGCGCGTGGCGCGCTCCAGATTTCGCAGGTGTGAGGCGACGCCGGCCGGGCCCTTGCGATCGAGGATCACCACCGCCTCACGCGCGCGGGCACTCAGCACGCCGTCGCTGAAGCGGGCGACGCGCACCTCGACGGGCGTCGTTGTGGCGGTGATCGTCAGCTCGAGCGCCAGCGCCACGAGCACCAGCGAGCCCCAGAACCACAACAGGATCTTGACGAACACGCCGCGGACCATCAGCGCTCGCTCGGCACGCCTGCGCGCGTGTAGAGATAGCCGACGGCGCGCAGCGTCGCGATGCGCTCGCCGCCGTCGGGCCGCGGTCCGAGCTTCTTGCGCACGCGGCTCACGTGGACGTCGATGCTGCGGTCGAAGGGCAGCAGGCTGCGGCCCAGCGCGCCGCGCGCCAGGTCGTCGCGGCGCACGACGGTGCCCGCGGCGCGCATCAGCAGCTCGAGCAGCGCGAATTCCACCGCGGTGAGCTCGACCGGCGTGTCGCCGCGCCGAACGATGCGGCGGCCGACGTCCACCAGCACGTCGTCGATGCTGAGACGCTCGGAGGGACGATCGCCGGTCGTGCGCGCGTCGAGCTGCGTTCGCCGCAGGACGGCGCGGATCCGCGCCACGAGCTCGCGCGGGTTGAACGGCTTGGACAGATAGTCGTCGGCGCCGAGCTCGAGCCCGACGATGCGGTCGACCTCGTCGCCGCGCGCCGTGAGCATCAGCACGGGAATGCGCGACGTCGCTCGGATCGAGCGCAGCACGTCGAAGCCGTTCACTCCGGGAAGCATCACGTCGAGGACGACCAGCTGGTGATCGCCCGACGTCACGCGGTCGACGGCGCGCGTGCCGTCGGCCTCGGCGTCGAGCGAGAATCCTTCGCGCTCGAGATACTCTCCGACCAGCTCCGCCAGCTCGGCGTCGTCGTCCACGAGAAGGACGCGCGTCACCGGGCTCTGGGCATTGGGCGACCCCACGGCCCCATTGAACACCTATGGGCCGTCGACCGCACGTCACGGACGGTTAAGAAGTGTTAAGACGTCAGTACGTGACGGGCAGGGCTTTCAGGCCGCGCAGCGTAAGGCTCTGTCGATATTCCGGCAGTGTGGTGGCCAGCGACACCTTCGGCAGCCGGCGCAAGAGGGTGTTGATGGCGATCTGGCCCTCGATCCGCGCCAGCGGGGCGCCCAGACAGAAGTGGATGCCCCAGCCGAAGGCGATGTGACGGTTGTCGGTGCGTCCGATGTCGAGCCGGTCGGGCTCGGGAAACTGCGTGGGGTCACGGTCGGCGGCGCCGATGAACGGCATCACCATCTCCCCTTTCGCGATGGTGTGGCCGCCGAACGTCACGTCCTCGCTCGGGATGCGCGCCGTGCGCTGCACGGGCCCGTCGAACCGCAGCAGCTCCTCCACCGCGCTGGCGATGAGCCCCGGCTCGCGCTGCAGTCGCTCCAGCTGATCGCGATGGCGCAGAAGGGCCAGCATCCCGTTGCCGATCAAATTGACCGTCGTCTCGTGGCCGGCGATCAGCAGCAGGATGCAGGTGGCGAGCAGCTCGTTCTCGTTGAGCTTGTCCCCGGCCTCCTCCGCGGCGATCAGTCCCGAGAGCAGATCGCTGCGCGGCGCCGCCCGGCGCTGCGCGATGAGCCCGCGGAAGTAGTCGCCGAGCGCGTGCCGCGCCGCGACGCTGCGCCGTCCCACGTCAGAGTCGGGCCCCAGCCAGAGGAGGTCGAGACCGCGCGCGATATCGAGGCTCCAGCCCCTGAAGCGCTCGTGGTCCTCGATGGGCACGCCGAGCATCTCGCAGATCACCGCGACGGGGATCGGGTAGGCGAACTCCTCGATCAGGTCCATCGAGCCACGCGCTTCCACGCCGTCGAGCAACCCGTCGACGATCTCCTGGATTCGCGGCCGCAGCCCCTCCACCACCCGCGGCGTGAACGCCTTGCTGACCAGGCCGCGCAAACGCGTGTGGTCGGGCGGATCACGATCGAGCATGGAGAGGCCCATCGCGGGCACGGGGGCGCCGAAGCGCGCGGCCACGAACGACGCGATTGCCTCCTTGGCCAGCCGCGGGTCGCGCAGGGCCGCCACCACGTCCTCGTAACGCGTCAGCACCCAGAAGCCGAGCGGGCTATGGTGGACCGGATCCTCCGCGCGCAGGCGGTGATACACCGGGTAGGGATCGGCGAGGAACTCGGGATCCATGGGATTGAACTGAAAGTCGGCCATCAGCGCACCTCGTAGCCCGGCGCGATCTCGGTCTCCATCGCGGATGGCGGGACCGCGCGCCCGTCGAAGAAGACCGCGACCTGATCGCCCAGCGCTCGCTTACGGTTGATCCGGACGACGATGTTCCACTCGTCGTGGGCCCCGGCCGAGTATGCGGCGGAGGCGCGCATCGCATAGTAACGGACGAATGCGCGGCGTGCCTCGGGATCGTCGGCCGCGCGGCGGAGGGCGGCGTCGCCCGCGGCGCGGCTGGTCAGCCAGCGCTCGAGGCAGCCGGTGACGTCGTCGCCGCCACAGCCGAAGAAGGCGCGCATGTCCTCGGGCCCGGTGAAGTGCACCATGTCGATGTCGCGCCCGGCGCCGTCGTCGCCGCCCAGCACGCGCGTCCACATCACCATGTACTCCCCGCCGCCCGGCGCCTTGCCTTCGACGCTCGGCAGCTGGTACGCCCCAGGATCCAGCACCCATCCGCCGGCGCCGAACGTCTTCTCGAGCCGCGTTTTCACGGATGCCGCGACCTCCACGTTGACCGTCTCGAGACCGCCGCCGCGCGGACTGATCGGCGTGCTCGCATAGATGATGAGACGTCCGGCCTGTCGTGCCGCACGCACGTCGGCGCGGATCTTCTGCACCTGCGCGGCCACGACGGCGTCGAAGGCGGGATCCGCGCAGTACTTCATGCCGACGCTCGTGGCGACGGGCACGCGCGGCGCACGGCACGACTGCGCCGCCGCGGGCGCGGCGGCCAGGAACAGGAGGGCGAGCGCGAGCGCCACGCGCCATCGCATCATGGCTCGGCGGCCAGCACGCGCACGGCCGCGGCGTCGGATGCCACGCCGACGCGCGCGCCGATCTCGACCACGCCACGGCGTGTGGGATCGTAGGCCACGATCTGCAGCAGCGCGCCGGCGACTTCCACCGCGTACTCGACCTTTTCACCGAGGAACGTGCGGCTGCGCACGATACCAGGCACGACCACTTCTCCCTCGGCAGGCTTGGCGGAGTCGGCCACGAGCGTGAGCGACTCGGGCCGCAGCACGAGCGACAAGCGCTGCCCGACGGCGTACCCGTCCCCGCCCGGCACGCTGAGCGACGCATCCCACAGGGCGACGGCGGCCCGGCCGCCGTTGACCGCGAGCACGCGGCTCTCGACGAGATTCACGCGGCCAATGAACTGCGCGACGAACGCCGAGCGCGGCGCGCGATAGAGCTCCTCCGCGGTGCCGACCTGCGCGAGCGTGCCCTGGCGCATCACGGCGATGCGGTCCGAGATGGCCATCGCCTCCTCCTGATCGTGCGTCACGTACACGGTGGTGATGGCGAGCTGGCGCTGCAGGCGCGACAGCTCGGCGCGCATCTGCACCCGCAGCTTGGCGTCGAGATTGGACAGCGGCTCGTCGAACAGCAGCAGCTGCGGCTCGACGACGACCGCGCGTGCCACCGCCACGCGCTGCTGCTCGCCACCCGAGAGCTGGTTGGGAAAGCGCCGCTCGTAACCCGGCAGACCAACGAGGTCCAGCACTTGATTGACCCGGGCGCGGATCGTCGCCTCGGGCAGCCGGCGCACGCGCAGGCCGTAGGCGACGTTCTCGAAGACCGTGAGGTGCGGGAACAGCGCATAGTTCTGGAAGACGAAGCCGATGCTGCGGCGATAGACCATCCGCATCGTGACGTCCTCGCCGCCGATGCTGATGCGCCCGGCATCCGGCTGCTCGAAGCCCGCCACCATGCGCAGCGTGGTCGTCTTGCCGCAGCCCGACGGCCCGAGCAGCGTCACCAGTTCGCCCGGCTCGACGGTGAGCGTGACGTCGTTCACCGCCGCGAGCGCGGTTTGACCCCCGCGCGAAAAGCGCTTGGACACGTGCTCGAGCGTGAGCCGCTTGCCGCGCTCGGCCGTCATCAGAGGCGCCCGCGAAAGTGGACAACGATCATCATCCGCCCAGCAGCGTGCCGGCCTGACCGAGGCTGCCCGCGTTGAGGCGTCGCATCGTGAGGCTCGCCACGGCGACGGCGAGATAGACGAGCAGGATGACGACCACGGAAAACGCCGAGGCCTGGCCCAGCTCGAGATTGGTGATGCCCTCGAGGATGCGCACGGTGACGAGCGACCAGTCGAGGGAGACGAGGAAGATCGTGGCACTGATCGCGGTCATCGCGCGGATGAAGAGGACGGTCATGCCCGCCAGTAGCGCCGGGCGCACGAGCGGCAGCACGACGCGGCGGAAGGTCAGGTCGCGGCGCGCGCCGAGGCTCGCGGAAGCCTCCTCGATGGAGGGATCGATCTGCGCGAGCACCGCGCTGGTGGCGCGCGTGCCGGCCAGGCTGTAGCGAAACACGTAGCAGACGACGAGGATGAACGCGGTGCCCGTCAGCGCCAGCGGCGCGTCGTTGAAGGCCACCAGGTACGCGATGCCGACGATGGTTCCGGGCATCGCGTAGTTCATCATGGAAACGAACTCGAGCGTTCGGCGTCCGGGGAATTGCGTGCGCGACACAAGAAAGCCGAGCACGACGGCGAAGAGCCCGCCCACGGGCATGCAGATGACGGCGATGACGAGCGTGTCGCGCACCGCCTTGAGGCCGCCGCTGAACACGTGGGCGTAGTGGGCGAGCGAGAGGCTGTTGTCGGCGCCGAGCGCGCGGACGATCGAGGCGGCGAAGATCAGCAGATAGCAGACGAGCACGAGGGCCATGACGAGGCCGCAGGCGACGGCGAGCGCCGCCACCGCCGCGGGCGACAAGGTCTTCACGCGCGTGGCCGCGCCGACCTTGCCGGTGACCGTGACAAAGGACCCTCCGCGGCGCTCCGTGAACCAGCGCTGGCCGGCGAAGATGGCGAGCGCGGGCACCAGCAGCAGGAAGCACAGCGCGGCGCCGCCGCGCATGTCGTAGAGTCCGGTGATCTGCAAGAACGCCTGGGTCGGCAGCACGGGGAACTTCGTGCCGCCGAGGATCAGCGGCGTGGCGAAGTCGGCGAGCGACGCCGCCGACACGAGCAGGAACGCGTTGGCGAGGCCGGGCGTGGTCAATCGCAGCGTGATGGTCCGGAACACGCGCCAGCGACGCGCGCCGAGGCTGAAGGCCGAGTCCTCGAGGTTCGCATCGACGTTGGCGAGCACGGCCTTGAGCGTGAGATAGGCGATCGGGAAGTAGGTCAGCGTCTCGGACAGCAGCGTGCCCCAGAGCCCGTAGATGTTGACCCTGGTGAGCCCGAACACGTGGTAGGAGATCAGCCCGCGCGGACCGAGCGCGAAGATGAGCGCGATGGCCGCCGTGAACGGCGGCGAGATGAGCGGCAGCAGAACGACGGCGTCGAGCACGCGCCCCACCCACCGCGGCAGATTCGCTCGCACGGCGAGGAGCGCGAACGCGAGCCCGAGCGCGGTGCCCGCCACCCCCACCAGCGCCGCGAGCAGCAGGCTGTTGATCAGCGCGGCGCGATGCGTCCAGTCGCCGACGAGACCGCGTACGGCATCGAGGCTGGGGCCGCCATTCCAGAATGTGAGGACGAGGAGCCGACCGAGCGGATAGAGGATGAACAGCGCCACCGCCCCCCACACGAGCAGCACGGCGGGGGCGACAATCGGATCACGCTTCACTCCTTGATGACCTCGTTCACCCAGCGCTCGACGAGGCGCCTGCGATTCTTGCCGACCCAGTCCAGATCGACCGTGAGCAGCTTGGCTTCCTTCATGAGGCTCTGCACGCTCGGCTCGACGCTGGCCCCCGGCAGCGTGGGCAGCATGTAGACTTGGTTCTTGTCGAGCAGGTCTTGCATGTCTCGGCTGAACGTCCAGTCGATGAACTTCGTGGCCAGCTCGCGATTCTTCGCGCCCTTCACGAGGGCCACGCCCTCGATGACGGCGGCCACGCCCTCCTTCGGGAAGGTCACGAGCATGTCGTAGCCCTTCTTCTTGGCTTCCATCGCGTCGGGCAGGTGGGCGATGCACACGATGGCCTGGCCGAGCGCGGCGGGAATCGTGCACCCGCCGCCGCTCTTGGTGTAGACCTGCACGTTGCCGTGCAGCTTCTTCTGATAGTCGAAGGCCTTGTCCTCGTCCCGGCCGAACGCGTAGTAGATGGACAGGATCCGCGTCAGCGCGGTGCCGGACGTGCGGGCGTCGGCCGTCTGGATCTGACCTTTATAGGCGGGATCGAGCAGATCGTTCCACGACGCCGGCGGCTTGAGCCCTTTTTCTTTGAGCAGCTTGGCGTTCGACATGAACACGAGCGTGTTCTTGGCGACGGCCGTGTAGTACGCCTCGCGGTCCTTCAGCTCGGTGGCCAGGCGATCCCACGTCGGCGGACGGTACGGCTCGAGGATGCCGGCTTCCTTGGCGGCGGCGAACCCATCACCGGGCGCGCCCCAGATCACGTCGGCGCGCGGATTGTTCTTCTCGGCCGTCGCGCGCGCGACGAGCTCGCCCGTCGACAGCCGGATGAAGTTGACCTGTACGCCGGTCTTCGCGGTGTACGCCTTGAAGATCGGCTGCGAGAGCGACTCCGGCCACGCGGTGTAGACGTTGAGGGTTTCGGCCGTCGCCGGGCCGGCGAGTCCGGCGACCAGGAGCAGCGCCACGCCCACCGCCACGCACCCATTGCGCATCGTGCCCTCCCCGTGCCGTCGGCCGGCCGGGACACTCTACACGATCGGCCCTGTAGCGGTATGCTATGCGCCAAGCCCGAGGAGGCCACCATGCCGAAGATCAAGCACATCGCGCTGTCCACGCAGGATCCCGACGCCACTGCCAAGTTCTACGTCGACGTGTTCGGGATGAAGCAGGTCGGGCGCATCGACAATCCGAACACCACCGGCTACTACCTCACCGACGGCGACATCAATCTGGCCATCCTCAAGTTCAAGAACGACAAGGTGGCCGGCGTCGAGCGCGGAAAGGACTGGTCGGGGATCCACCACTTCGGCTTCCAGGTCGACGACCTCGAGGACACCACCGAGCGGCTCGCCGCCGCCAACGCGCCGCGCCGCGACGACATCAACGAGGCGCTGGGCGTGGGTGGGCATGGTGACGGTGGTGCCAAGCGCTACGGCAACGTCGAGGTGAAGTACACGGGCCCCGACGGCGTCACCGTCGATGTGTCCGAAACCGGCTGGGTCGGCACCCAGAGCTTCCGACCGGAGTAAGTCCCGCGGGCCCAGTCGCGCAGGGAGGGCTGCCCATGGCGATGACGCTGACCATCGAGCGCGTGATGGCGTTCATGGGTCTCGATGTTCTCGTCGCGAGGGATGAGGGCCTGTTCGAAGCGGAGGGTCTCGATCTTCGAATCGCGGCGCTCCCCCCGGACGAGATCCGTTCCGCTGCCGAAGGCACACCGCACGAGCCCGCCACGAACCAGGGCAAGCTCATGGCTCGCGGCGAAGCGGAGATGTTTCAGGCCTGAGAGTGCGGCAATAACCGCCGGGTGGCGGAAAGCTCAGTCGGCGCGCTGCAGGTCGGACGGCGGGCGATGATCGTGTGCGGAGCCCTGGTGGTCGCGCCGGCCTCCACCGTCTACACACCCCAAGAGCTCGCCGGAAAGCTGGTTGCGCTCGATTACGGCAACGGCACTGCGTACGCCGGGCTGCAGATGCTCGAGGGCGCGATGCCGCGAGAAGCGATCACCACGTGTGCCGCCGGGACGAGTCCCGCGGAGCGATTCGCCGGGCTGATGCGCGGCGATTTCGAGGCCACCGTGCTGCAGGAGCCCTGGATCACCGTGGCCGAGAAGGCTGGCTGTCGCCTCGTGTCCACCACGTTCTTTCACGGCACTTGGGTCGCGGTGCCGGGCGTCAGCGCCGAGGCATACGCAGCGCTTCTCCGAGCGCTGACGCGGGCGGTGCGGCGCATCAAGGCCGACAAGCGCCGGTACGTCGGTTACTTCATCCGTGACTGGGCCGGCCACTCGGAGGTGTCGTCACTTGCTCCTGACGATTTCAACCTGGGACGTATCCAGCTGAAGGAGCCCGGGCCCATCCCCGAGGACGAGGCGCGCTGGGCGTGGGACTGGATGGCGAGCTGGGGACTGCTCCACGGCCCGTTCGACGCCACCGCCCAGATCGATCGGCGCCTCGAAAGGGAGGCGCACGAGCTCGCGATCATCTGACGCGAGACCTCGACGCCGGTCAGCGCAGGCTCTGCCGCGCGAGGCCCTCGCGGTAGGCGCGCTGCGCCTCGAGATACGCGACGGGATTGGTGATGCGCTCCCGGGTCAACCTGAGATTGCGCCGCGCCTCGGGGTAATCGGGCTTGAGGCGCAGCGCGGCCTCGAAGTGGTCGAAGGCCTCGTCGAACCGCCACGCGTTGCCCAGCGCGATGCCCCAGCTGTTCTCGGCGAAGGCGCTGTCGGGGCGCAGGCGCACGGCCTCGCGGAAGTGCACGATCGCCTCTTCGGTCCGCCCTTCCTCTTCGAGCAGCAGTCCCACCCTGACGTGAGCGACGGACGACGGGCTGACCTCGAGCGCGTGAGTCCACAGCGTTCGTGAGTCGTGCCAGACCCGGCTCTGGCGCCACGTGAGGGCGCCGAGCACCACGACGACCACGAGCGCGGCCCCGATCGCCGCTCGGGCGGTGGCCACGGACGGCGCTCCCAGCAGGCGGAGCATGACGCCGCCGGCGACGAGCGCGGGGACGAGGCCGGCGAAGTACGTGTTGCGATCGGCGACGATGTGCAGACCGAAGTGCAGCAGCCCGAGCACCGGGAGCAGCAGCACGACGAAGGCCGCGCCGGCCGCGGCCACGCCCGGCCAGCGGCGCCGCAGGAGGGCGAGCGTGGCCGCACTGGCGACGACGACGGCGCTGCCGGCGAACCACGGTCTGAGCGCGGCGTAGTCATACGGCGCCTCGTAGAGGGGCGCGAGCCCGGTCGGCACGAGCGTCTTCCGCGCGTAGAACACCAGCGCATAGCACGCCAGCCCCACGCGATCGACGATCCCGACCGCGCGCAGGTCGCTGAGCGTTCCGACCGAGCGCTGGGCGATGATGGCCAGCACCGCCGCCGCCGCGCTCAGCGCCACGAACGGAATCTTCTCGAGCCAGACCTCGCGGCGATTCCATCGGCCCGGGCCGAGACGCCGAAGCGGATAGACGTCGAGGATCACGAGGATCGCCGGCAGCGTCACCGCCATCGCCTTCGACAACAGCGCCAGCGCGGCCAGGGCGACCGCCGACCAGTACCACGGCCCTCGCGGCTGCGCGCCTGGCTCGACCGCGCGGAGGTAGCAGAGGATGGCGAGCACGAAGAAGAGGCCGCACAGCACGTCGCGGCGCTCGGTGATCCACGCCACGGACTCCACGCGCAATGGATGCAGCGCGAAGACGAGCGCCGCCACGGCGGCACCGACGCGAAGCGCCGCGCGCGGCTCGGGCGCGACGGCGGCGGCCAGCACGCGCAGGGCGACGACGTAGGCCGCCGCGGCGGTGAGCGCGTGCAGGAGCACGTTGACGGCGTGATAGCCGGCCGGCCGCATGCCCCACAGCACGTAGTCGAGCCCATGGCTCAGCCAGGTGAGCGGCATGTAGTGGCCCGACATCACCGTGAACATCCAGGAGAGCTGCGCCGGCCCAAGCCCCCGGTAGTAGGGGTTGCCGAGGAAATAGGTGTCGTCGTCCCAGGAGACGAAGCCGGCCCGCAGCGCGGGAAAGAACGCGATGATCGCGAGCTCGGCCACGACCAGGGCAACGAGCCCGTCGGTCAGCCGATCCCGGGGCGAGGCATCCGGGCCTCGGCGGCGTGGGGTAGGCGTCACCCGATCATCGCATCATGCTCGGCAGCCAAAGTGCAAGGAACGGAAATGCGACCAGGAGGGCCAGACGCACCACGTCCGCCCACATGAAGGGCAGCACCCCGCTGAAGATGGTGGCCGTGCTGAGCTCTGGAATCAGGGTCCGGAGCACGAACATGTTCATCCCCACGGGCGGGCTGATGAGGCCGATCTCGACCACGCACACGATGATGATGCCGAACCAGACCGGATCGAAGCCGAGGTGCGTGACGACCGGAAAGAACACCGGGATCGTCAGCAGGATCATCGACAGCTCTTCCATGGCCGTGCCCAGCACCACGTAGACCGCGCAGATGGCCGCGACCACGACCGTCGGCCGCACGTTGAAGTGCGTGACCCACGCCTTGAGATCGGCGGGCATCGTCGTGATGTTGACGAACTCCGCGAAGATGAGCGCGCCGATCAGGATCATGAACAGCATCGACGTTGTGCGCGCGCTCTCCAGCAGCGCGGCGTACAGCGTTCGCCACGTCAGGGCGCGGCGCGCGAGCGCGAAGATCATGGCGCCGAACGCCCCCATCGCCGCGCCCTCGGTGGCCGTGAACAGTCCGCCGTAGATGCCGCCCATCACGAAAAAGAAGAGGGCGCCGACGGCCCACACGTCCTTGAGGGCGCGCAGGCGCTCACCCCAGCTCGAGCGCTCGCCGGGCGGGCCGGACGCCGGGTCGCGCCAGGTCATGTACTGCACCGCGCCGCAGAGCAGGATGGCGCCCACGATCCCGGGCACGATGCCGGCCGCGAACAGCTTGCCGATGTTCGTCTCGGTGAAGATGCCGTAGATGACCATGATCGTGGAGGGCGGAATCATGATGCCGAGCGTGCCGCCCCCGGCCACGACACCGGCCGCGAGACGGTCCGAGTAGCCGAAGCGCTTCATCGATGGATACGCGACCTTGGCAAACGTCGCCGCGGTGGCGATGGAGGAGCCGCAGATGCCGCCGAACCCCGCCGAGGCCCAGATGGTGGCCATGGCCAGCCCGCCGCGCAGGTGGCCGATGAATGCGTAGGCGGCGCGAAAGAGCTCCTGGGACATGCCCGCGCGCGTGACGAAGTTACCCATGAGGATGAAGAGCGGCACCACCGAGAGCGTGTAGTTGCGTCCCGTCTCGTAGAGCTTCGTCTGCGTCATTGCGAAGGCCACCGTCCAGTTCCAGTCGCGCATGTATGCGTAGCCCGCGATGCCGACAATGGCCATCGCGAACGAGATCGGCACCCGCAGACAGCAGAGCAGCATCATGACCGTCAGGCCGACGAGCCCCTCGATCACCGCCGCTCCACGACCTTGTACAGGTGAATGACGCCCGCGAAGGCCAGCGTGGCCGCCATGAAGTAGACGAACGGGCCATAGAGAATGCGCAGGACGTCGGTGGCATCGCGATAGGCCCAGATCCGGTCGGCCCGGAGCCAGGTGAGCCACGCGAGCAGGAACATGAAGGCGGCGCTCGCCGCCTCGACGGCGCGCCGCAGGACGCGCTGACCGCGGACGCCCGTCACGCGATCGATGAAGTCCATGACCGCGTGCTCCTCGGAGAACGAGACGAGCGGCAGCCCCGCGAAGATCAGCACCACCAGCATCAGCTCGGTGACTTCGAAGGCGCCGCGCACCGGCCGGCTGAAGACGTAGCGCGCGATCACGTCGACCACCGTCAGGAGCATCATGGCGAGGAGGATCGCGGCGGCGCCGATGCCGAGCAGGGCGTCGGCGCGCGGCTTGTCCGGCGGCTGGACTACAGCCACGGAAGGACGGTCTGCGCGAACAGCAACGTCCCGTCGGGCCGCGGCGCGTCGGCGAAGTTGACGGTGAGGCGATGGGCGCCTTGACGGACGATGCGCTGCAGCGTCTCCGTGACCTGCGCGGGCGTGCCGGCCAGCCGGATGTCGCTCATCGGCCGGATGCCGGGCGCGGTCTTCAGCCGCTCGACCTCGCGCTCCGTCTCGGCGATCAGGATGCCGACGCGCACGACCTGCACGATGGAGTCGTAATCGCGCCTCGCCTCCTTGCAATGCGCTCTGAGCACCTGCTGCTTGTGCGCGTAGAGATCGTGCTCGCGAAAGCCGTAGTTCCACCAGTCGGCGTGGCGGGCCACCGCGCGCAGCAGATACTTCTCGCCGTGGCCACCGATCATGATCGGCGGGATCGGATCGGGGCGCGGCTCACAGTGGGCGTTCGCGATCCGATAGTGCTCGCCGGCGTACGACGCGGGCGAGTCCGTCCACATTGCTCGGATGAGCTCGATGGCCTCGCCGAGCTGGGCGATGCGCACCGGCGTGGGCGGAAACGGCCAGCCGTACGCGAGGTACTCCTCCTGGTTCCAGCCCGCGCCGATGCCGAGGATCACGCGGCCCCCGGAGAGCGCCTGCGCGGTGGCGACCATCTTCGCGGTGTGCGCGGGATTGCGGAAGCTGTTGCAGAGGACCTCGTGACCGCACGTCTTGTCGGGGTATCGGGCGAGGGCCCACGTGAGCAGCGTCCAGCCTTCGGCGACCTTGTGCGCGTCGTACTGCACGTGGTCGGGCAGCCACAGCGAATCGAACGGAGCCACGGTGCGGTCGAAGTACGGGAACGTCGCTTCGACTAGCCGGGACCAGACGTTCAGGCCGACCGGAACGGTCACTTGCCTGCGGCGGCCTTCTTCAGCTCCTCGTGGAACTCCTTGAGGATCTTCCCCGCGTCGACACCCTTGGCGCTCGCCTTGGTCACCCAGTCGTCGACGATCGGCGCGGAGCGCTTCTGCACCTCGGCCACGAAGGCCGGGCTCGCGTGCACGATCTTCACGCCGGATTTCTTGAGCGCCTCCATGCCCCTGGCGTCGGCCTCGTCCCACGAGCGTCCGGCGAGCCGCGCGATGTGCTCGCCCGAGATCTTGTCGATCGTCTCCTGGTCTTGCTTGGGCAGGCGGTTCCACTTGTCCTCGTTCATGAAGAAGCCGAACGACGAGGAGTACATGCCGCCGGGGAAGAGCGTCGCCTGCTCGAGGACCGTATCGAGCTTGAAGGAGATGATCGACTCGAGCGGGAAGAAGACGCCGTCGGCCACCCCGCTGGAGAGCAGCTCGTAGGATTCGGGCGCGGGCTTCACGAACGCGGAGGCGCCGAGCGCCTTGGCCACCTGCTCGGCGATGCCGCCGCCCGTGCGGATCTTCAGCCCCTGCACGTCGGCGATGCCGTTCACCGCCTTCTTCGTGAACATCTGGCCGGGGCCGTGCGTGAAGACGCCGAGCAGCTTGACGCCCTTGTACTCGCCCACCTTGTGGAAGTGCTTCCAGTAGATGCGCGAGTACGCCACCGAGTTGGCGAGCGCGGTGTCGCCGGCGCCGGGCAGCTCGGCGATCAGCGGCAGGACGTGGCGCGCCGGCGTATACGACGCGGTCACGTAGGACAGATCGACGAGCCCGTCGCGTACGGCGTCGAACGTGCCGGGCGGCGCGGAGGGATGCTTCGGGAGCATCGTGAACTTCACGCGACCGCCGGTCGCCTTCTCGACCTCGGCGGCCCAGCCCTGCAGCACGGTGGCCGTGAGGTGATGCTGCGGCGACACCCAGGACGACATCGTGAGGGTCGTGGTCTGCGCCACCGCGGGCGGGACGGCGGCGAAGCCGCCGACCAACAGAGCGACCACGAGCGTGATGCGCATCGCCATGAGCTCTCCTCCCGTGGGGGACCGGCGGGTCCGCCGGTAGTGTAACCCCGTGTGGTACGCTTCCGGACCACCATGCCCAACCACGTGATCCGCGTCGGCGACGTCGAGATCATGGCGCTGTCCGACGGCTCGCTCGAGTTCGATCTCTGCAACTTCTTCCCGACGATTCCCGAGAACGACTGGCAACCGTACGAGTCGCATCTCACGGACGAGCACAAGGTCCGCTTCAACCTCGGCTCGTACCTCATCCGCGCCGACGGCCGCACGATCCTCATCGACACCGGGCTCGGCCCGCGGCCCAAGGACACGCCCGACGTGCCGTGGGGCGAGCTGCTGCGCGACTTCACCGCCAACGGCGTGCGACCCGACGAGGTCGACATGGTGGTGATGACGCACCTGCATCGCGATCACGTGGGCTGGAACCTCACCGACGCGGGTGGACGCTGGGTGCCGACGTTTCCGAACGCGCGCTACTGGGTGAGCACGAAGGACTGGGAGGCGTGTCACGCGCCGGATATTCAGCCCACGCGCTATCCGAACGCGCCGACGTGCGTGTGGCCGCTCGCCGACCTCGGGCTCGTCGAGTTCATGAAGGGCGAGCAGAGCCTGACGCGCACGCTCACGGCTGTGCCGACGCCCGGTCACGCCGGGGCACATGTCCATCCTCGTCACCTCGCGCGGCGAGCGCGCGCTCGTGCTCGGTGACGCCGCCCACAGCCCGATCCAGCTGCAGGAGCCGGACTGGGTGTCGCGCGCCGACATGGATCCCGACGTGACGCGCCAGACGCGCCGCGCGCTGCTCGATCGGCTCGAGCGCGAAGAGATCGTCGTGGCCGCCGGCCACTTCGAGGCGCCGGGCTTCGGCCGGATCGTGCGGCTCGAAGGCCGCCGCTACTGGCGCGGGCTCTAGCAGTGGGTGTATGAGTACCCCCCGGGAGGCTCCATGCGATACGAGATGATCTCCGCCGACTGCCACCTCGATCTCTGCTGGCTGCCCACGGAGCTCTTCGTGTCCCAGGCCTCGGCGGAGATGCGCGACCGGATGCCGTACGTCGAGGACGGGCCGAAGGGCAAGCGCTGGGTCACGAAGAAGGGCGCCAGCCTGGGCCTCGTCAACGGTATGGGCTCCGCAGGGCGCGAGTACGTTCCGGGCCGCATTCATCGCGCCGATCGCATGGAGTCGACCGGGCTCTACTCCGACGGCAAGAAGGGAATCCGCCGGCTGAGCGATCCGGATCTGAGACTCAAAGACCAGGATCGCGACGGGGTGCAGGCTGAGGTGCTCTACGGCATCCTCGGCGCGACGGGACGGATGAACGATCCCGAGGCGACGGTCGAGGTCATGCGGATCTACAACGAGTGGCTCGCCGACTTCTGCTCGACGCATCCCGAGCGCTTCGCCGGCCTGGCCTCGATCCCGAACAACCCGCTCGATGCCGCCATCACCGAGATCGAGCGCGTGGCCAAGCGCGGCGCGCTGCGCGGGCTCGACATCGCGAACTCGCCGGACCTCAAGCCGCTGTGGGATCCGTACTGGAATCCGCTCTGGGAGGTCATCAACGCCTCGGGACTGCCGCTGCACTTCCACACGGTCGGGGGCTACATGCCCGATCACATCCGCAAGATCGTGTTCCTCGGCGGCGATCCCTCACGCGCGACGCAGCCCGACGCGCCGGCCGTCGAGCTGTCGACCGCCCGCGCGGCGTTCGCCACCAGCATCACGCAGTTCCAGGTCAACATGGCGAACATCCTCGCGTCGGTCATCTTCTCGGGCGCGCTCGAGCGCTATCGCGGGCTGCGGCTGGTGCTGGGCGAGTCCGGCATCGGCTGGATTCCGTACATCCTCTGGCGCATGGACGCCGAGTGGGAAGACCAGTTCAAGGACCTCTCGCTCACGATGCCGCCGAGCGAGTACTGGAAGCGCCAGTGCTGGGCCACGTACCAGACCGATCCCATCGGCATCAAGCTGCTCGATGAGCTCGGCGCCGACAAGATCATGTGGGGCTCGGACTTCCCGCATCCCGACGGCGTCTGGCCCGACTCGCGCGAGTACGTGCAGCGCGAGATGGGGCACCTGCCGGCCGCCATCCGCCGCAAGATCGTCTGCGAGAACGCGGCGCACCTGTACGGCTTTGCGCTGGAGGGCAGCGCGCGATGAAGAAGACCTGGCGGCTTTACACGGGACCCGACGGCCAGTCGCACATCGAGGCCATCGACATCGAGGCCAAGGCCGATTGGCTCAAGGGCTTGGCCACCACACAAATCGCGTTCCGCGTCTGGCCCAAGGGTCAGTTCATCGACTGGCACCCCGCGCCGCGCCGGCAGTTCGTCATCATCCTCTCGGGCCAGCTCGAGATCGGCTGCGGCGACGGCAGCAAGCAAGTCTTCGGGCCGGGCGACGCGCGGCTCGTCGAAGACACGACCGGCAAGGGCCACACCACGCGCGTGGTGAGCAACGAGCCGGTTCTCACCGCCACCGTGCCACTGGCGTAGGCATGAGCCCACAGGCCGCGACCGCCCAGCCGACGAAGATCCTGTTCGCGCCCAAGCAGGACGCGGGCGTCACCGAGATCGCCAAATCCCTCACGCCGCCGGGCTTCGAGCTGATCATGGCGGATTACGGCACGCCGGAGTTCATCAACGCCGCCGCCGAGGCCGAGTACTTCATGGGCATGGCGCGCAACATGGGCGGCGAGTTCTTCCGCTCGGCGCCGAAGCTCAAGCTGGTGCAGCTGCTGAGCGCGGGCTACGACCGCGTGGACGTCGAATCCGCGCGCAAGGCCAAGGTGCCGGTGGCCAACAACGGAGGCGCCAACGCCATCGCGGTGGCCGAGCACACGATCCTCCTGATGCTCGCGGTCCTCAAGCAGCTCGTGAAGTTCCACCAGGACGTCGTCGCGGGACGCTGGCGCCCGCCGGCGTCGTCGGAGGCGCCGGTGTACGAGCTGTCGGGCCGCACCGTCGGCGTCGTGGGCCTCGGCAACATCGGCAAGAAGGTGGCGCGGCGAGCGCGCGGCTTCGACGCGCGCGTCCAGTACTACGACGTGCTGCGCCTGACCGAGGCCGAGGAAGACGCCCTCGGCGTGCGCTTCGTGCTCCTCGCCGAGCTGCTGCGCAGCTCCGACATCGTCACGCTGCACGTGCCGCTGACCGACGTCACGCGCGGGATGATCGGGGCGCGCGAGCTGTCGCTGATGAAGAACGACGCCGTCCTCATCAACACGTGCCGCGGGCCCGTGGTCGACGAGGCGGCGCTCTACACGGCGCTCAAGGATCGGCAGATCGGCGGCGCCGGGCTCGACGTGCTCGTCGCCGAGCCGCCGGCCAAGGACAATCCGCTCTTCACGCTGCCCAACGTGACGCTGACGCCACACTCGGCGGGGCCGACGTGGGAGAACTGGGTCGGCCGCTTCCGCAACGGCTTCGACAACATCGAGCGCGTGGCCGCGGGGCGGAAACCGCTCTGGATCATTCCCGAGCTGATCGAGCCACCGAAATGATCACGAAATTCGCGACCGTCTATGCCGGCCACGTGGACCTGCCCGATATGGGTCAGGACGCCACGCCCGCCAACGAGCGGCGCTACGGCAACGAGCATCTGGCCACCGTCTTCGAGAAGACCGACGCCATCGCCACGTGCATGGACGACGCCGGATACTACGCGATCTGGCTCGCCGAGCATCACTTCCAGCACGAGGGCTACGAGGTCATCCCGAATCTGTTGATCCACGCCGTCCATCTCGCGCACGTCACCCAGCGCATCAAGATCGGCTGCGGCTTCAACATCGCGCCCATGTGGCATCCGCTGCGCCTCGCGGAGGACTACGCGGTCGCCGACATCCTGACGAAGGGCCGGGTGATCTTCGGTCTCGGCCGCGGCTACCACTCGCGCGAGGTCGAGACGTTCGGCGCGCCGATCCTCGACCAGGAGGCCAACCGCGAGCTGTTCGAGGAGCAGGTCGAGATCATCTTCAAGGCGTTCGAGAGCGAGCGCTTCTCGCACCAGGGCAAGCACTACACGCTGCCGCCCGCCGTGCCGTACCGCGGCTATGAGCTGAAGGAGCTCACGCTGGTGCCGCGCCCGATCCATCGGCCCGTGGAATGCTGGCAACCGATCGTCAGCGCCAAGCCCCGCGCGCTGGACTTCATGGTGCGCCACGGCATCAAGGGCATCATCGGCGGCGGCGCGGCCACGATGGCCGAGGGACCGTTCCACGCGTATCGCGAAGCGGGCGCGCGCGCCGGCAAGAATCTGAAGCTCGGGGAGAACCTCTGCCTGGGCATCTTCATTCATCTGGCCGAGACGCGCGAGAAGGCCATCCGCGAGATCAAGCCGTTCTACGA
>Ga0207646_10003307_pt1 | contig 18333 bp, 18 predicted proteins | sample KBSK5502metaG_FD_184343 | JGI IMG/M metagenome (GOLD analysis project Ga0207646, IMG submission 184343) | Corn, switchgrass and miscanthus rhizosphere microbial communities from Kellogg Biological Station, Michigan, USA - KBS K5-50-2 metaG... | ecosystem: Host-associated > Plants > Roots >...
CGGCGACTGATTTCATGGAAACCCTCCCCTTCACGAGAGAAAGCAAAGAGAGGGCCAGCGAGCCGCTCACGCCGGCGCGCGCACCATGTCGACCGCGGCCTGCAAGTGCGCGTCCGAGACGGCCAGCGGCAGCACGCAGCCGGGCGTCACGATCAGTCCGCGGCCGCCGGCCTGATGGATCGCGTCGCGCGCCTCGTCCGCGACGGCCGCGGGCGGACCGTCGAGCAGCGTCCTCGATTCGGCGAGTCCGGCGGCGAGACCGCCGGCGAATCGTCGCGAGGCCTCGGCCAGCGTCGGGACGGAGAGGCGATCATGCCAGTTGACGACGTGCACGGGCAGCGCCGTCCAGAGATCCCAGAACACGCCGCGGCCGTGCAGGTGCAGCATCGTCAGCTGCGAACCGCCGCGCACGCCCGCGAGCACGCGGCGCGCGTACGGCAGATCCCAGGTTGTGCTGACCGCTTCGCTGACGGCCTCGGCGCTCGCCGTCTGCGTGGCGAAGAACACTCCGTCGGCGCCGGCCGCGAGCGCCTCCGCCGCGTAGCGTGCCGTCGTCTCGGTGATCACCTCGAGCGCGGCGCGCAGTGAATCGGGCGCCGTGTCGATGCTCTGCAGCGCCAGGTCGCCGGCCAGCTTCGTCGCGATCGTGAACGGCGTGAAGATCGTCATCAGGATCGGCGCGTCGTCGGCGCGGCCCTTGCGGATCAGCCGCACGGCCTCGAGCTCGCGCCCGAGCGCGCCCGCACCCGGATCGAGCGCGCGTAGACGCGCCCAGTCGGCCGCGCGCTTCACCGCGTGCTCGGTGCATCGCTTGGCGCCGCCCGGATGGCCCTGGTACGCGACGCGGCAGCCCCAGTCCTCCACGCAGTACACGCCGCTCGACATCACCTTGATCAGGTCGAGATCCCACCGGAGATGAAAGCGCAGCATCGCCTCGGCCAGCCCCTGCGGCGTGTGATCGACGTCGGGAACGTGACGCCAGAACGCGATCGGCGGCCGGTCCACCGCGCGTCGCTCGATCGCGGCGAGCACGCGCTCTCGCTTGGTCATGGCGGCTCACGATACCACCGCTTCGCCTGGTTGCCGCGCGACCGGCCCTCGTGCGAGGATCGGCCCTCACGAGGAGGAACGTCATGCCCCAGCTGAGTCGCCGCGCCGTCCTGGCCGGATCCGTCGCCGCCGCCATCACCGCCCGTGCGCCGTTCGTGCACGCGCAGAAACAGAGCGGGACGCTGCGCTTCGTGCCGCACGCGGATCTCAAGATCCTGGATCCGATCTGGACGACCGCCTACATCACGCGCAACCACGGCTACATGATCTTCGACACGCTGTTCGCGCTCGACGCGGATCTGAAGATCCGGCCGCAGATGGTCGAGAAGTACTCCGCCTCGATGGCCTCGATGAAATGGTCGTTCACGCTGCGCGACGGGCTCAAATTCCACGACGGCCAGCCGGTGACCGCCGAGGATTGCGTGGCCTCCATCAAGCGCTGGGGAGCGAAGGACGCGGTGGGGCGGCTGATGATGGCGGCGATCGGCAAGATGGTGCCGGTGGACAAGAAGACGTTCACCATCGACCTCGAGACGCCGTTCGGGCTCGTCCTCGACGCGCTCGGCAAGCCGTCCGCGAGCCCGTCCTTCATCATGCCGGCGCGGCTGGCCGCGACCGACCCGAACGAGCAGATCAAGGACGTCATCGGCTCGGGACCGTTCAAGTTCAGCAAGGACGAGTGGCAGCCGGGCAACCGCGTCGTCTACGTCAAGAATCCCGATTACGTGCCGCGCAACGAGAAGCCCAGCGGCGCCGCGGGCGGCAAACGGGCGCTGGTGGACCGCGTCGAGTGGCGCTACATCCCGGACCAGGCGACGGCGAGCGCGGCCCTCGAGGCCGGCGAGGTGGATTACTGGGAAAACGTTCCGCTCGACTTCGCTCCGCGCCTGGAGAAGAACGCGGATCTCCGCGTGTTCGTCACCGATCCGCGCGGCAGTCAGGGCATTCTTCGTCCGAATCATCTGCAGCCGCCGTTCAACAACAAGGCGGCGCGCCAGGCGCTCCTCTACGCCGTCGACCAGCAGAAGTACATGCAGGCCGTCATCGGCAACCCGAAGTACTACAAGGCCTGCCCGTCCGTCTTCATGTGCGGCGGCCTGCCGTACGAGACGTCGGTCGGCGCCCCCAAGCCGGATCTGGAGCGCGCGAAGCGACTGCTCAAGGAATCCGGCTACGATGGCCGGCCGATCGTGGTCATGGATCCGACCGACACCCCGTATGCCCACGGTCCCGCGCTCGTCACCACCGAGATGCTGCGCTCGCTGGGGGCGGCGGTCGATCTGCAAGCGATGGACTGGTCCACGATGGTGTCCAGGCGCGCGAAGAAGGAGCCGGTCACCCAGGGCGGCTGGAACATCTTCCATACGTGGTCGACGTCGTTCGACACGATGACGCCGGCCGTATCGTCCGTGCTCGGCGGCAGCGGCGACAAAGCGTGGTTCGGCTGGCCGACGAGCGAGCCCATCGAGAAGCTGCGCGCGCAGTTCACGCGCGAGCCGGACGCCGCCAAACGCAAGACGATCGCCGACGAGGTTCAGAAGATCGCGTACGACGAGGTGCTGTACGTGCCGTGGGGCCAGTTCGTCGTGCCCGGCGCGTTCCGCAAGAACGTGCACGGACTGCTCGAGTTCGGCGCGACGCTTTTGTGGAACATCTCCGTATGACTGTGGGTACACGGGTTGCCCGCCTCTTATTTGCCGTCGGGGCCCCTGCGCAGGGCTCCGGGGCCCGACGTTCGGGCGAAGAGTACGCGGCGTCATGATCGTCGCGGGAGCGCAGCTCGGGCCGATCGCGCGCGCCGATACGCGCGCCAACGTCGTCAAACGCATGCTCGCGCTGCTGCACGAAGCGAAGTCGCGCGGCGCCGAGCTGGTCGTGTTCCCCGAGCTGGCGCTGACGACCTTCTTCCCGCGCTGGTGGATGCAGGACGCCGCCGAGATCGACGCCTTCTTCGAACGCGAGATGCCGGGACCGCACACGACGGCGTTGTTCGACGAGGCCCGCCGCCTCGGCCTTGGATTCTCGCTCGGCTATGCGGAGAAGACGGCGGACGGCCATCGCTACAACACGTCGATCCTCGTCGATGCCGGTGGTCGCATCGTGCTCCGCTACCGCAAGATTCACCTGCCCGGCCACGCCGAGCACGAGCCGTGGCGACCGTTTCAGCACCTGGAGAAGCGCTACTTCGAGGTCGGCGATCTGGGCTGGCCGGTGACGCGCGAAAACGGCGTCGTCGTGGGCATGTGCATCTGCAACGACCGCCGCTGGCCCGAAACGTATCGTGTGATGGGACTGCAGGGCGTGGAGCTGGTGCTCCTCGGCTACAACACGCCGATCCACAACCCGCCCGCACCCGAGCAGGATCACCTCGCCGGCTTTCACAACCATCTCTCGATGCAGGCCGGCGCCTACCAGAACGCGACCTGGGTCGTCGGCGTCGCCAAGGCGGGGCGCGAGGAAGGCTGCGACCTGCTCGGCCAGTCGGCGATCATCGCGCCCTCCGGCGAGATCGTCGCGATGGCCGCCACCGTCGGCGACGAGCTGATCGTCGCGCGCTGCGATCCCGAGCTCTGCCGAAACTACAAGGCGACGATGTTCAACTTCGCCAAGCATCGCCGGCCGGAGCACTACCGCCTGATCGTCGAGCGAACAGGGGCGATCCCGCCGGCCTGAGCGGATCCAGCGCGGTGGAACACCGCGAGCAGCCGGATGTCGACGTTCGGCAGCGGCACCCACGAGTGCCGACGACGCGGGCCCGTCGCGACGAGGCAGAGCTTCGCTCCCGGCGGCAATCGTGGAGGGAGCCGCTCGATCACCTGCCACACTTCCCCGGTGGTGCAGAGCCGCATATCGAGCACCACCTGCACACCACCAAACAGCATCCCGACGCGCGCGTGGACGGCAAATGCTCCGCGAAGCCCGAGCTCTGTGCAACAGACACCGACCGTCGCTTCGAGTGCGTCACGACACCGATCGCGGCGGTTGAGCAGCAGCATCCACAGCATCAACAGCGCGAGCGGGCCGAAGGCGACGCCGACTCCGAGCCACGCCGTCACCCGACCATCTCCGGCTGACGCTCGACTCTCAGAACAGGGGACATGAGGATGACGGCGGCCTGGACGGCGAACCCGAGCGCCGCCACGACCAGGCACAGCTCCGCGCCGTAGAGCGCGCCCAGGATGGCGCCGAGAGCGGCGCCGACGGGCCGCGCGCCGGTGGCCGTCATGCTGATGGCCGACGCGCGGCCGAGAAGGTCGCGCGGCGTGACGGTCTGACGAAGCGTGGCGGTGCTGATGACCCACACGATCGGACCGACGCCGACCAGAAAGAAGCTGAGCGCCGCGAGCGACGCCGCCGGCACCCAGATGGTCAACACCATCACCACCGCCGCGACCAGCCCGGCGATCGGGCCGAGCGCGACGACGACGCCGAACGGGAGCGCCTGAATGATCCGCGGCGCCAGCAGGGCGCCGACGACCATGCCGACGCCGTAGGTCGCGAGCGTCACGCCGACGCCGAAGGCGGACAGGCCGAGCCGATGGACGGCGTACGGCACGTACACGGCCTGGATCATGAAGAAGGCGGTGTTGAAGACGAGCTGCGTGAGGAAGACGGGCCGCAACAGCGGATGACCGAACACGAACGCGGCGCCCTCGCGCAGCTCGTGCAGGACGCGCCGCGCCGCGCGCGGAGGCCGGACCGGCTCGCGCAGGCCGGCAAGCAGGACCACCGCCCAGGCGGAGAGCGCTGCCGCGACCGCGAACGCCGGCGCGCCACCCGTGAAGCCCACGAGCGCGCCGGCCACCGCGGGACCCGAGGCGAACGCGATCGTTCGCGCGAGCTCGATCCTGCCATTCGCGACGGGCAGCGCCTCGGCCGGCACCAGCGCCGGTACGAGCGCCGGCGTCGCGACGCTGTACGCGACCGTTCCGCAGGCGCCCACGAAGCCCAGCAGTCCGAGCAGCGGCAGCGTCAACCACCCGAGCTGCGCCAGCGCCAGGACACCGATCAGCGCGAGCGCCCGCAGGGCTTCGGCGGACGCCATCAGACGACGGCGTGACATACGATCGGCGAGCACGCCGGCCGGGATCGACAGAATCAGAAACGGCAGCGTCTGCGCGGTTTGCAGCAGGCCCGTTTCGCCGGCGCCGGCACCCAGCGTGATCACGGCGACAATCGGCGCGGCCGCCAGCGCGACCTGCTCGGCGGACTGCGCCGCGAGATTCGACCACGCGAGCCGGTTGAAGCCGGCGGGCAGCGGCACCCGAGCGACCATGCGGAGAGCGTACGAAGCCGCGCGGCGGCGGCGCACTCCGCATCTTGCCGCCGAATTCCGGCCGGCGAGCGCGTCCTAGCGCACGTCGAGCGTCTCGCGCAGCCCGTCGCCGACGAGATTCACGGCGAGCACGGTCAGCGCGAGGAACAAGCCGGGGAACAGGATGATCCAGAACGCGAGCTGCACGTACGTCTTGCCCTCGGCCATGATGTTGCCCCACGACGGAATGTGCGGCGGCGTGCCGGCGCCGAGGAAGGACAGGTACGCCTCGAACAGGATGGCCGACGCGCAGACGTAGGTCGCCTGCACGATGAGCGGCGCCACCAGCGCCGGCAGCATGTAGCGCGCGAGAATGCGCGGCGTGCGCGCGCCGAGCGCGCGGGCGCCCTCGACCATGGTGTGCTCGCGCAGCGAGAGCACGGACGCGCGCACCACGCGGATCACGCGCGGGATCTCCGGAATCACCAGCGCGATGATGACGTTGCGGACGCTGGCCTTCATGAGTGCCATCAGGGCCAGCGCGAGCAGGATCGCCGGGATGGCCATGAGCCCGTCCATCACGCGCATCATCACGGCGTCGAGGCGGCGATAAAACCCGATGACGAGGCCGAGCGTGGTGCCGATGAGGAGACTCAGGATGGCCACGGTGGTGCCGACGAACAGCGAGACGCGGGTACCGTAGATCGTGCGCGTGTAGACGTCGCGGCCGAAGTTGTCGGTGCCGAACCAGTGGCCCGCCATCGGGGCCGTGAGCCGCTCGGACGGGCGCATCTCGAACGGATCGCCCGTCCACCAGATCGGCGCGGAGAGGCCGCTGACGGCGATGAGCACGAGCACGGCGAGCCCGAGGACCAGCGTCGGCTGCCGCCGCGCAAACCGCGCGGCGCGCGCCCTCGCGGAGAGCCGCTCGGCAACCGCCTCCCGCGCGGCCGCAACGGGCGGCGATGGACCCGGAACGTCGGCGCCGAGGACGCGGATGCTCAGTAGCGGATCCTCGGATCGAGGACGACGTAGAGAAGGTCGACGACGAGATTGATGAGCACGTAGACTCCGGAGACGACGAGGATCACGCCCTGGATCACCGGATAGTCGCGGCGGATGATCGCGTCGACCGTGAGCCGGCCGAGGCCGGGCAGCGCGAAGACGCTTTCGGTGACGACCGCGCCGCCGATGAGCAGCGCGAAGCCGATGCCGATGATCGTCACGATCGGCAGCGAGGCGTTCTTGAGCGCGTGACGCACCAGCACCCACCGCGGCGCGAGCCCCTTGGCGAAGGCCGTGCGGATGTAGTCCTCGTTGAGCACACCCAGCATCGAGGCCCGTGTCATGCGCGCGATCAAGGCCATGTACACGAGCGACAGCGTCACCGCCGGCAGGATCAGGTGGCGCAGGAACGGCCAGATGCCGCGCTCGAGCGGCTGGAATCCCTGCACGGGCAGCCAGTGAAACGACACCGCGAAGACATAGACGAGCACGAAGCCCAGCCAGAAGGTCGGCATCGAGAAGCCGGAGACCGCGAACACCATCACCGCGCGATCGATGAGCGAGCCTTTGCGCCACGCGGCGAGGACGCCGAGCGGCACCGCCACGCTGACGCTGATGATCATCGCGAACAGCGTGAGTGAGATGGTCGCCTCGGCCCGCTGGCCGATCAGCGTCGCCACCGGTAGTCCCGAGTAGATCGAGGTGCCGAGATCGCCGCGCACGATGCGGCCGAGCCAGATGGTGGCCTGCGTGTGGAACGGCTTGTCGAGGCCCAGCTTGGCTCGGATCTTCGCGATGTCCTCGGCCGTCGCGTAGTCACCCGCGATGATGACAGCCGGGTCGCCGGGCGTGACGTGCAGCAGCGCGAAAACGGCGATGGCCACCACGCCCATGACGGGGATGGTGGCCACGAGCCGGCGCGCGATCTGCGGCAGCACGATCAGGTGATCGCGACGTTCCAGAACAGCGGCGCCGGAAACTGCAGCACGCCGCTCACCGACTTGCGATACGCCGTGGGCAGCACCCACTGGCCGAACGGCACGTACAGCACCTCGTCATAGGCGATCTTCTGAATCTCCTCGGCGAGCTGTTTCTGCCTGGCTTTGTCGGTCGCGCGCACCCACTGCACCTTGAGCTCCTCGATGCGCCCGTTCTCGGGCCAGCCGAACCACGCGGCGTCGCCGGCGCCCGAGATTCCCGGGTGGACGGCGGGACTGATCAGATCGGAGGCGATCCACCACGTGAAGAGCATGTTCCAGCCGCCCTGCTGCGGGGGCTCCTTCTTCGCACGGCGAGCGACCACCGACGACCAGTCCATCGCCTGTAGATCGACGTTGAAGCCGATCTGGCTCAGTAGCTCACGCGTCACCAGCGCCGCGCCGTGGGTGAGCGCGATATCGCTGGGGTCGAGCACGACGACCGGGCGGCCGTCGTACCCCGACTCCTTCACGAGCGCCTTCGCTCGGTCGAGGTCGGGCTTGGCGGGCGCCCCGGCCGCCGACTCGAACGGCCCGCCGCACGTGAACAGCGCCGGGCAGGGCTTGTAGTACTTCTCGACGCCGATGGCGGCTTTCAGGTACTTGGACTGGTCCACTATATAAAGGAGGGCCTGGCGCGCCTTCTTGTTGTTGAACGGCGGGTGCTTGTGGTTGGGACGGATCCAGCCCTGGGTGCCGCGCGGGTCCGTGACGAAGGTCGCCAGCGCGGGATTCGCCTCGATCCTCGGGACGAAATCGAGCGGCGGGTTCTCCCACCAGTCGATCTCGCCGGCGTCGAGAGCAGCGCTGGCCGTGGCCGAATCGGGGATGTAGCGCCAGACCACCCGATCGACGTTCACCACCTTGCCGCCGGTCGAGCCGCTCGGCTTCTCCTGGCGGGGGACGTAGTCGGCATTCTTCACGTACACGACCTGGTTGCCGGGCTGCCACTCTTCCTTGCTGAACTTGAACGGCCCCGAGCCGATCGTGTCCTTGATCGGCTCGTTCTCCGATGTCGCCGCGATCCGCGCCGGCATGACGAACGGCACGTTCGAGGACGGCTTGCCCAGCGCCTCGAGCACGAGCCCGAACGGCTGTGACAGCTCGAGCGTGAACGTCTTCTTGTTCGACGGCGCGATCTTCGCGGTGTGCGCGGCGAGCAGCCGGCCGAGCGGGTCCTTCTTCGACCAGCGCTTGAGCGACTCCACGGCGTCTTCCGCCGTCACCGGCGCGCCGTCGTGGAACTTCAACCCGTCACGCAGCGTGAACGACCACTTCAGCCCCTTGTTGGTCGAGGCGTACTTGTCGACCATTTGCGGCTTGATCGCCAGGTGCTCGTCGGTGCCGAACAGGGTGTCGTAGATGAAGTACGCGTGGTTGCGCGTGATGTACGCGGTGGTCGCGATCGGATCGAGTACCTTGAGATCGGCGTGCGGGATGAATCGGATCGTCCCGCCTTTCTTCTGCGCGTGAGCGCGCGACGGGCCGAGCGTACTCGCCGCCGCGGCGGCGGCGGCGCCGGCGAGGAACCCGCGGCGGCTGAGCCCGTGCATGACCTACTTCTTCTCCTGTGCGACGGCCGCCTCGGCCGCCTGAAAGCCCACCTTGCTGTGCGTGCCGTCACAATACGGCTTCGTGACCGATCCGCCGCAGCGGCACAGGGCGATACGCGGCCCGCGTGCGCTCGTGTCAATCTTGGCGCCGTTCACGTCGAACAACTCGAAGTCCCCTTCCACCAGGTAGGGACCGTTGGGACGGATCGTGATCTTGGTCGGCATCGGGAGCATCCTCCTCGGATTGGAATTGCGGACAACGATAGCACGGCACGCAGCGTAGACTGGGCCCATGACGGGCTCCGGCGAGATCCTTCTCGTCGCCTGCTACGAGCTTGGGCACCAGCCCCTGTCCGTGGCGTGGCCGGCGGCGTTCCTCGAGCGCGCCGGGTACCGTCCCGCCGTGATGGATCTCTCCGTCGAGCCGTTCGACGCCGAGAAGGTCCGGCGGGCGCGGCTCGTCGCGGTGGCCGTGCCGATGCACACCGCGCTGCGCCTCGGCGTCGCCGCGGCCGCGCGCGTACGCGCGGCGAATCCCGCGGCCCACGTCTGCTTCTACGGTCACTATGCCGCGCTCAACGCGGAGCATCTCACGTCGCAGGGACACGCCGACTCGGTGCTGGCGGGCGAGCTGGAGGACACGCTCGTCGCGCTGGCACTGCGGCTCGATGCCGACGCGGCGCCGCGCGTGAGTCTCGACAAGCTAAATTTCCCGGTGCCGGCGCGCGGCGCGCTGCCGACGCTGAAGCAATACGCGCACCTCGACCGCGAGGGCGCTTCTCACCTCGTCGGCTACGTGGAAGCCAGCCGCGGATGCAAGCACGGCTGTCGGCACTGCCCGATCCCGCCCGTCTACGGCCGACGATTCTTCGTCGTTCCGCGTGACGTCGTCCTCGCCGACGTCCGCCAGCAAGTTGACGCCGGCGCCGCCCACGTGACGTTCGGTGATCCCGACTTTCTCAACGGCCCTCGCCATGCGCTCGCCGTCGCGCGCGCGCTGCACGCAGAATTTCCCGTGCTCACGTTCGACTTCACCGCGAAGATCGAGCACCTGCTCGCGCAGCGTGAGCACCTCGCCGAGCTCGCGGCCCTCGGCGCGCTCTTCGTCGTCTCGGCGGCGGAGTCGCTCGACGACGGCGTGCTGGCGGTCCTCGACAAGGGCCACACGCGTGCCGACATCGAGACGGCGCTCGCGCTGACGCGCGCGGCCGGCCTCTCGCTGCGTCCCACGTGGGTCGCGTTCACGCCGTGGACGACGCTCGACGGCTATCGCGCGTGGCTCGATTTCATCGCCGCCGAAAGGCTCGTCGACGCGACCGATCCCGTACAATACGCGCTGCGATTGCTGGTGCCGCCCGGATCGTGGCTGCTGGACCAGCCGGCGATGCGCGCGCACCTCGGCCCACTGATGCCCGACGCCTTCCACCACGAGTGGGCGCATCCCGATCCGCGCATGGACGCGCTGCAGTCGACGATCGCGGCCGCCGTCGCCGCCGCCGCCGACCGCCGCGAGGATGCCGCGCTCACGTTCGATCGCGTGCGCGCCCTGGCCGCGGCGGCGAAAGGCGTCCCGGCGCCGGCGCCGGTCGGCCTGGCGCCGGATCGACGACGCCCGCCGCGGATCAGCGAGCCGTGGTTCTGCTGAGCGGAGCCGAGAGAGGGCCAGTTGGCCCTTGCCGGAAACGAAGGTAAAGTACCTGTTTGAGAGGTGACGCCATGAGCGAAGCAGCAGCGCCCGATCTCAAGACCCGGGTCCAGGACCTCATTGACACGATGATCAATCCGGCCGTTGCCGGTCACGGGGGGTTCGTCGAGCTGATCGACGTCCAGGACAACCGCGTCTACCTGACGATGGGGGGCGGCTGCCAGGGTTGCGGCGCGGCGGACGTCACGCTCAAGGCGGGCATCGAGCGCCTCATCAAGGAAGAGCTTCCGGAGGTTGTCGAGGTGCTCGACACGACCGACCACTCGCAGGGCACGAACCCCTACTACACCGCCGGCAAATCCTGATCGGCCCGCCGTGAGTACACCGGGCGGGCAGGCGCGGCTTCTCTTGCTCCTGCCCACCCGCACCTATCGCACCGAGGACTTCGTCGACGCCGCGCACACGCTCGGCGTCGATCTCGTCTGTGCGTCCGAGAAGCCGAGCACGCTCGAGGCGCTCGCTCCCGACAGCCTGCTGACGCTCGACTTCAGCGATCCCGGCGACGCCGCCGCACGCGTCGCCGAGTGGACAGCAACGCGTCCGCTCGCGGCCGTGGTCGGCGTGGACGACGTCACCGCCGCCGCCGCGGCGGCCATCGCCGAGCGGCTCGGTCTGCGGGCCAGCGCGCCGGCCGCCGTGGCCGCTGCGCGCGACAAATACCAGATGCGACAGTGTCTGGCCGCGGCCGGTGTCCCGGTCCCGCGCTTCCGGCGCATCGCGCTGAGCGAGAACCCCGTGCTCGCCGCGCGCGGCGTGGAGTTTCCGTGCGTGCTCAAGCCCCTGAGCCTGTCGGCGAGCCGCGGTGTCATTCGCGCGAACACCACGGAGCAGTTCGTGGTCGCGTTCAAGCGGATCGCCGCGCTGCTGGCCCGCGACGACGTCACGGTGAGCGGCGACGCCGCGCGCTATCTGCTGGCCGAGGAGTACGTGCCGGGGCTGGAGGTCGCGCTCGAGGGGCTGCTCGTCCAGGGCCGCCTGCATGTCCTCGCGCTGTTCGACAAGCCCGATCCGCTCGAGGGGCCGTTCTTCGAGGAGACGATCTACGTCACGCCCTCACGGCTGCCCGAGGCCGTGCAGGCGGCCATCCGCACGACCACGACCGCCGCCTGCGCGGCGCTGGGGCTCACGGAGGGACCCGTGCACGCCGAGCTGCGCGTGAACGACGACGGGCCGTGGGTGCTCGAGGTCGCCGCACGCTCGATCGGCGGCCTCTGCTCGCGCACGCTCCGGTTCGGCACCGGCATGACGCTGGAGGAGATCATTCTGCGGCACGCGCTGGGTTGGTCGATCGCCACGCTGGAGCGCGAGCGTCCGGCGGCGGGCGTGATGATGATTCCGATTCCGCGCGCCGGCGTCCTTCGGCAGGTCCACGGCCTGGACGATGCCACGGCCACGCGCCATGTGGAGGACATCGTCATCAGCGCTCATCCCGGCCACGAGCTCGTTCCGCTCCCCGAAGGATGGCAGTATCTTGGCTTCGTCTTCGCCCGCGCCGACGCGCCCGCGGACGTCGAAGACGCGCTCCGCATCGCGCACGCACGACTACGCTTCGTCATCGACTGAGAGCGGCAGCGGCGGGGACCGCCGCTGCCGCTCTCAGTTCACGTCAGATCAGGCGTGCGAGTACGCTCCGTTGATCACCGGTGAGTGCACGGTCTGAAGCCGGCGGTGCACCTCCGTCAGCGGCTTCTGCAGATCGCTCAGCTGGCCGAGCACCGCGGCAAAGGCCTCTGCCGTGGCCGCCTGCTCGTTGCGATGATGCTGGAGCTCGGCGACCAGGCTCGCCACTTCGCGACGCAGGCCCTCGAGCTCATGGCGTAGCCGATCACAATCCGCCTCGGAACCCAGCAGACGCGCCTTCAGGCGCTCGCGGTCGTCGAGGTACCCGGGGATCAATCGCCCCAGCAGGTACTGACTCTCTTCGAGCCAGCGGTCGAGGCGTTGCCGATCCTCGAGATCTACTTCGCTCATCGTGTGCCTCCAGTCATCGAATCGTGAAGAAACGCTGCGGGTGAGTGGCTGCGAGAGGGCGCCGAGACGAACGACGATCACACCGTGAAACAGCACGACGGCGCGGGGGGACAGCCGCGGCTTCTTGCGGCGCTCGACGAGAACCGAGGTGGCGGGATCGCCCTTGAAGCATTGCTCGAGATACTCGAAGAGCGCGGGATCGGCGGCGGGCACGACAACGAGATAATCTCCATGCATCGGCGTCTCGTCCATCCGCCACGTCGGACACGGCGCCACTCTACCAACGACCTCTCGCACGCTGCAAGCCCAAATGCGAGGCGCAGTCTCATCGAGACGTCACTCCGGCTATGATCGCGACACATGGACTCGCGTTGGGTCGCGCTCATCCTCATCTTCATCACGCGCACGTCCATGGGTTTCCAGTTTCAATCGATCGGTTCGGTCGGACCGCTGTTGGTCGCCGAGCTTGGTCTCACCTATGCGCAGCTGGGCACGCTGATCGGCCTCTACCTGCTGCCCGGCGTCGCGCTGGCGTTGGTCGGCGGCGTGATCGGCCAGCGCCTCGGCGATCGCCGCGCGGTCGTCGTGAGTCTCGCCGTCATGGTCGTGGGCGGCCTGCTCACCGCGTGGAGCGAGGGATTCGTCGGCGCCGCCGCCGGCCGTTTGCTCAGCGGCGCCGGCGCCGTGCTCATGAACATTCTGCTCGTGAAGATCACCGCCGACTGGTTCTCCGGCCGCGAGATGGCAACGGCGATGGCGGTGATGCTCACCGCGTGGCCGGTCGGTCTCGGCCTCGCCACCGCGACCCTCGGCGTCCTGGCCACGGCCACGTCGTGGCGGATGTCGCTCGTCGTCGCCGCGGCGACGGCGGCGCTCGGCCTCGTCATCATGGCCACGCTGTTCCGCGACGCGCCCGTCCGCGCAGCGCCGGGCGCGCGCACCGCGCTGGGTGCGCGTGACGTCGGGCTCGCGGTGACGAGCGGTGTCGCGTGGGGCGTCTTCAACGCGAGCCTCGTCGCCGTCATCGCCTTCGGCCCTGCGATGCTCGTCGCGCGCGGCGTCTCGCTCGGCCAGGCCGGCTTCGAGATCAGTCTCGCGATCTGGGTGACCATCGTCTCCGTCCCGCTCGGCGGCGTGCTCAGCGATCGCGTCCGGCGTCCCGATCTGTTCATCCTCGTCGGTGCCGCCGGCGGTGGCGCGTTGCTCTTCGCGCTGCCGACGATGCCGGGCGCGGCCCTCGGTCTGCTGCTCGTGGGCGCGCTGATCGGTGGCCCGCCGGGGCCGCTGACGTCATTGCTGCCGCGTGCGCTGGCGCCCGAACGCCTCGCCACGGGTCTCGGCGTTTCGTATACCGCCTATTACCTCGTGATGGCGGCCGTGCAACCGTTGGCGGGATGGCTGCGCGACGTTACCGCCGACCCGGCCACGCCCGTGCGCTTTGCGGCCGGCGCGATGGTGGCCACGATCGTCGCGGTTGCCGCGTTCCGGCTGATCGAGCGGCGCGCTATCGTCCAGCCACCAATCACGAGGCCCTGACGCCCACGCTGGGGGGCCTCGATATTGCTTGATTCCTCCGCGGCAGAGCAATCGCTCTGACCAGAACCGCAAGGAGGCAATCTAATGAAGAAGATGCTCACCCTGCTCTTGATCGGGATGATCACCTTGGCGCCTGCGCTCGTCGCCGCTCAGACGGGCGGCGGCACCGGCAGCGGCACGGGCGGCGCGGCCGGCTCCAGCAGCGGCGCAGGCGGCACCGGCAGCGGCACGGGCGGCAGCGGTACGGGCGGCAGCACCGGCGCCACCGGCTCGGGCTCGAGCAGCGGCTCGACGTCGGCACCGTCGTCGGGTTCCTCGTCCGGTTCCTCGCCGTCGGCGAGCCCGTCGCTGTCGACGATCACCAACCAAGCCGACTGCATGAAGGCGGGCGGCGACTGGCAGCCGTCGACCGGCCTCTGCCGGGCGAAGAAGTAACGGACTACTCGGTCGGCGCGTCGTGCGTTATCGTCGGGGCGGAACGCCACGATGCCACGCGCCCGTCGCGCCGATCTCAACGATCTTCGTGATGCCCTCGCGACGATTCGGGCCCTGCCCGGCCTGACCGAGCGGGCGCCCGGCGTGTTCTGGCTGCACCGCATTCCGTTCATGCACTTTCACACCGCGCGGCCACCGCGCCGCGTGCACGCCAAGAACGGACGAGGCTGGGGTGCGGAGATCATCCTTCCAATCGGTGCGGACCGGTCGGTGCGGGCGGCGTTCGTGAAGGAGATTCGCGCCCGGTATGAAGCGTGTCTGGCGAGCCGCGTCAGGCGCCGCGGCTCGTCGCCGCGGTCGTGACGCCGAGCGGACAGCTCGGGGGCGCCGTCGCTTTCTTTTTCGCGATGATGTCGGCGGCGTACTTCTGTAAATAGTGGGTGATCGTTTCTACGCGGATCTTCACCGAGCCGGCCGGCTTGGTGGAATCGAGGTCCTGGAACGAAAAAAACAGCGTGCCCGAGCGCTCGATGATCTGCTGCGTCGGCGTATAGGTCGGCTGATCCATCCCGCACTCGTAGGACGACAGCCGGATGACGCAGGCGATCCACGGGATGCGGGCGGCGAGCTTGGCGCCCCAGAGGATCTCGTTGGTGTTCGACGAGTAGGACGATGGCCACACGTCACGGATGTCGAATGCCGACTTGATGCGGCCGGCGCGAATGTCGTCACCGAACGCCCACCCCATGAGATCTTCGTCGATCGGCGCGTATTGCACCCAGAGCACCGGATAGCCGTACGCCTGCAGATCGACCTCGATCTCGTGGCCGATCCCGGGATCCATGTGGTAGGGGCGCGCGAGCACGAGCAGGCACGGCCGATCCTCCCGCGCGCACCACTCGAGCACCTCGCGTGACTTCTGCCGCAGCCGGTCGTTGAAGCCGGAGAGCGCCGCGTAGCCCGCGTCCACCGCGCGCGCCGTTTCCTCCGCCGTGAGTGAGGGCAGCACGTCGCGCAGCCCCTCGAAGAGCTGCTTGGGCACGAGCTTCGGCTCGTCGAGCGAGACGAACGGCGCCGCGTAGGCGATGCCCGCGTCGGCGAAGACGTCGCGCTCCTTGATGAACCCCGCCTTGATGTTCTCGGGTGCCGCCATCACCCGCGGGCACGTGAGCGTCTTGGCCACGTGCCCACTCATGAAGGACGGCAGGGTGTAGATCATCGGCGAGAACAGGACGTCGAGCTTCTGCTTCTGGCCGAAAAGCAGCTCGCCGTAGTGACCGGAGATGCACTTGACGGGGTAGCAGCAGTCCACGGTGCCACGGCCCTTGCCGAACTGGCGTCCCTGCTCCTCCGAGGTGTCCGACGAGAAGACGACGTTGCGCGGATCCACGCCGAGGGCCGTGAACAGCCCCATCCAGAACTGGTGCGTCGACCAGAGGTTGAGAACGCGCGGGACGCCGATGCGGAGGCTAGCGCGCGACGGTACCGGCGCCGACCCGGCGGAACGCGTCCTTGCGAACCATCTCGGCAACGTTAGGGTACTCACGCTTGACCTCCTCGAGCTTCGCCTTCACGACGCGCATCTCGTTGACGTCCTCGACGAGCCCCTTCGGGCACGAGTTGCCGCTGATGACGCGCTCCCAGCCCTCGGCCAGCGGCAGCTTGCTCCACGGCCGGCCCTTGGCGCCGGGCAGCTGGACGTCGATGAACGTGCGCGTGCAGTTGATCGGGCACCACTTGCACACCGTCTCGGCGGCGGTGGTGCTGGTGTAGGTCAGCGCCGCGATCGTGTCGAAGCCGCGAAACGCGGAGGCCCGGCCGGGCGACTTCCAGTCGGCCGCGCAGAGCGCCGCGCCGATGGCCCCGGCCTCGCCGGAATAGGGATGCAGAACGACCTCGGCGTCCGGCACCTTGCCGCGAATGAAATCGACCTGCGCCTTGACGACCGCCATGTTGCGATGCGTGCCGCCCTGGAGCACGAACTTGCGCCCGACGGCGCGCAGGTTCTGGAGCTGGCCGGCGTAGATCCACACGTTGACGGGCAGCACGGCCGCGAGCGCGGCCATGATCTCCTCGGCCGACCAGCCCTTGCGCTGCTGATTGACGATGTCGCTCTGCAAGAACACGCCGCAGCCCATGGTGAGGCTCGGCATCGCCTTGGCTTCGAAGGCGCGATCGGCGTAACGCTCCAGCGGGATGTCGTAGCGCTCGGCCACGCCCTGCAGGAACGCGCCGTTGCCCGACGAGCACTGCGAGTTGAGTCGAAAGTCGGCCACCGTCCCCTGCCGCAGGATCATGATCTTGACGTCGGTGCCGCCGACGTCGCAGATCACGTCGGCGTCGGGATAGAAGTGCAGCGCCGCCGTGGCGTGCGCCACCGTCTCCACCACGCCGACGTCGGCGCCGAGCACGTCCTTGAGGAGATCCTTGCCGTAGCCCGTGAGCGCCAGCCCGCCGACGTCGGTGAAGCCGGCCTCGCGGACCTGGCGGAAGAGCGACTGCGCGTCCTCGATCGGATTGCCGCGGCTCAGCGCGTAGCACGAGAAGAGCAGCTCGCGATCGCCCGAAAGCACGACCGCCTTGGCGGTCGTGCTGCCGAAATCGCAGCCGACGAGCACGGAGCCGAGATGGGGCGCGCGCACCGTCGGCCCCGGCGCGGGGCGTACGTACTCGCTGACGAACGTCGCGAGATCACCGTCGCCCGCGACCAGGCCGCGTGCGCCTTCCTTGGCCTTGGCCTCGTGCTGGCCGACCTCGACCCACCAGTGGAGCTTCTCGACGCCCTGATAGACGCCGACGGCTGGTTTCTCGTCCTGGCCGATCTCGACACAGCCGAGACACGCGTAGTAGAGCGCCTCCGCGGGGACGTTGATCAGCGAGGCCGGCTCGCGCCCGTCGGGCAGCTGGACCTTGCGCTGCGCCCACAACGTGCCGAGATGATGGCGCCAGGCCTGCTGCAGCCCCTTGAAGAAGAGGTTGGGCCCGCCGAGCAGCAGCACCTCGGGCAGCGGCGTGTTGCCCTTGGTCAGCGTCGCGAGATTTTGATAGACGACGGCCTCGAAGAGGCTCGCGATGATCTCTTCGACTGGCACGCCGGTCTTCACCAGCGTGTTGGCGTCGGTCTCCGCGAAGATGCCGCACTTGCTCGAGACCTTGTGCAGGCTCAGGCCCTCGTACGGCATCGCGGCCAGACGCTCGCCCGGCACCTGCAGCTTGCGCGCGGTCTTCTCGATGAAGGTGCCGGTGCCGCCGCTGCACGCCGACTGCATGTAGACCTGCTTGGTTTTCCCGCCGGCGGAGGCGGTGAAGAAGATCGTCTTCATGTCCTCGCCGCCGATCTCGGAGACGAACCGCACGTCGGGGTGCAGGCGCTCGACGCACGCCGCCACCGCGACGACCTCCTGGATCAGCTTGCCGCCGACGAGCGGCGCGAGGAATCCGGCCCCGGAGCCCGTGAAGAAGACGCGATCGCGTCCGGGCGTGAAACCCGCCTCGGCCTCCATGCGGCCCAGGAACTCCACGACCTTCTCGGCCTGACGCGTGTTGTGACGCTGGTAGTCCTGCCAGCCGACCTTGCCGTCCTCGACCACCACCGCCTTGACGGTGGTGGATCCCACGTCGACGCCGGCGATCTTCATTTCATTTCTCGGAGGGGGGCTTCGCCGCTCTGCCGAGCGAAGGGGCTACGCCCCCTCGGACTCCCCGGCCGACGGTCGTCGCGCGCCTGGCGGCGCGCTCCTCCCTGCCTCCCCCCAAGATTGCGCGGGCCAAGCCCGCGCTCGAAGCGCGCGATCACGCCCGTGACGCCTGTACTCACGACCGGCGCCCGTGACGCGAGGCGACGTG
>Ga0207646_10003308_pt1 | contig 18332 bp, 12 predicted proteins | sample KBSK5502metaG_FD_184343 | JGI IMG/M metagenome (GOLD analysis project Ga0207646, IMG submission 184343) | Corn, switchgrass and miscanthus rhizosphere microbial communities from Kellogg Biological Station, Michigan, USA - KBS K5-50-2 metaG... | ecosystem: Host-associated > Plants > Roots >...
GCTCCTCGAAGTCGATCGGCTTGGCCAGATAGTCTTCGGCGCCCAGCTTCATCGCCCGCACCGCGGTCTTCACCGTGCCGTACGCCGTCATCAGGATGACCATGGTCTCGGGCCGGATCTGCTTGATCTTCGCGAGCAGCTCGAGGCCGTCCATGCCCGGCATGCGGAGGTCGGTGAGCACGATGTCGGGATCGGTCCTCTCCAGCAGGGAGAGGCCGGTGCGGGCGTCGTTGGCCGCCGCCACCTCGTAGCCGTCCTCCTGCAGCAGCTTCTCCAGGGCGGCCGCCGCGTTCACCTCGTCGTCGATCACGACGATCCGGCCTTTCGTCCTCACGCTCGCACCTCCCCCTGCTCCCTCGGTCCCGTCAGCGGCAGCGATATCGTGAACGTCGCGCCCTTGCCGGCCTCGCTCGCCACCGCTATCTCGCCGCCGTGCTGCAGCACGATCTGCTGCACGATGGACAGGCCCAGCCCGGTCCCTTTCGGCTTGGTGGTCACGAAGAGCTGGAACACGTCCACGCCTTCGGGGAGCCCCGGACCCGTGTCGCGCACCACGAGCCGCGCCTGGCCGTCCGTCGCGCCGCTCTCGACCGTGACCTCGCCGCCCCCGGGCATCGCCTCGAAAGCGTTGCGGAGGAGGTTCATGACCACCTGCTTCATCTTCTCGGCGTCCATCTGGAGGCGCGGCATCGCCTCGCCGATCGCGACATGTCGTAAGCTCACGCCGAGGGTCCGGGCCTCGGGTTCGAGCAGCCTCACCACCTCGTCCGCGAGCGCCGCCAGGTCCGCCTCGTGGTACTGGAGCCGGTCCGTGCGGGAGAAGAGCAGGAAGTCGCCGACCAGCCCGTCGAGCCGCTGCACCTCCTCGTGGATGATCCGGGTCAGCTCGCTCATCTCCCGGCCGACCCCTGCCTCCACGCGGGCGATGCGGCGCTCGAGCAGCGAGAGCTGGAGGCCGATGGAGTTGAGCGGGTTGCGCACCTCGTGGGCCAGACCGGAGGCGAAGGTCCCGAGCACGGCCATCTTCTCGGTGCGCATGATGTGCTGCTGGGCGTCCTTCAGGCCCTGATAGGCCTTGCGGGCCTCCTCGAAGAGGCGAGCGTTGTCGAGGGCCACCGAGGCCTGCGCGGCCAGAGCCTGGGCCATTTCGACCTCGTCCTCGCTCCAGCGGCGGGGCGCACCGGTCGTGATCACGAGCAGGCCGAAGACCCGGCGATGGGCCGCCAGCGGGACCACTACTCCCGACGCCGCCTGCCACCGGCGCGCCAGCTCGCGGTTGGCTTCCGCGTCCTGCGTCCAGTCGTCCACCGCAAAGGTGCGTCGCTCGTCGAGAGCCCGGGCTTGCAGTCCCGAACCGAGAGCAAGGAGGTCCAGGACCTGGCCCTCCACCAGTTCCGGGTGAGGGAGCCCCGCCAGCCGGGCCACGCGAAGCTCACTGGGGTCGGAGCCCAGGAATATGGCGACCCGGTCCGCGGAGAGGATCTCCTTCGCCGTATCCCCGACCGCGCCCAGGATGGCCTCGGGATCCAGCGAGCCGCCGATGGCCCTGTTGATAGCGGCCATGGCCTGCGCCTGCCGGTTCCGGCGCCGCTCGGCCTCGCGGTGCCGGGCCCGCTCCACCGCGATCCCAATCTGATGGCCGAGCGTTTCGAGGAACCGCAATTCCTCCTCGGAGAACTGCTCCCCCGGACGGGCGGCCACGTTCAGCACGCCCTTGGTCGCGCCTTCGAACTTCAGCGGGATGCAGGCGTGAGCGACGGGAGCCTTCAGCCCCGCGACGATGTCGGGCATGCGCGGACACTGGGTCGTGTTGCGAGCCTGCATGCTGTGGCCGGTCCAGAACACTTCGGGGCAGAGGCACTCGCCCAGGCCCTGGGTGCGCACCTCCTCGAGGTAGGCCGGAGAGACTCCCCGGGAGGCCACCAGATGGAGCTTCCGCTCCCGCTCGTCCCCGGCGAAGATCCATGCCGCGTTCAGCTCCATCCGGTTCAGGATCTCGTCCAGGGCGATGTCCAGGATCTGCTGCACCTCTTCGGCTCCGTGGACCCGCCCGGCGACCTCCGCCAGGATCACGAGCTCGCGCTCGCGCTGCCGAATCTCCTGGTTCAGCGCCCGCACGCGCTCCTCGTACGACTGCCGGAGCCGGTCGTCGCCTTCCATCGCGGCATCATCCTACTACCGGCCGGCAAGATCTGCGCCGTGGTGGCGCCGGGGCAATCAACGACGGATCAATGTGTTATCGGATGGAAATGCCGTTGCGGTGGTCAACGCTGCCGCAACTATTGCGTGACGAAGCGCCGCTCCCGAAAAGACTGCGGCCTGATGACCCTATTTGACCTGGATGGCCTTCAGGTAGTCGACGATGGCCTGGATGCGCGCCTTGACCGCCTTCTCGCTGTAGCCTTCGACGGAGCGCTTGAAGGCATCGCCCCAGACCGGCATGTCGGTCCCGCCATGGCCCTTGACCGCATCCCGGCCGTCGATGGTCCGGTAGACCTTGTCCGCGTCGAACTTGCCTCCGTTGCGCTTGGCGATGAGCGTCAGATCGGCAGGCAGGAAGCGGAGAGAGTCGGCCAGCGGCCCGTCGCCCTTCGCCGACTTCCCGTGGCAGCTCCCGCAGTAGGTCTTGAACAGCGCGTCACCGCTGGTTCCAGAGCCGACCGCTTCGGCCGTCGGCTGGGCCGACGCGATCGGGGAGGCAGTCGATACTACGGCGGCGACCACGATCGCGGCCAGCGCGCAGGCCAACCTCTCCATCAATCACCTCCTGCCACCGCGGTGGCGGATCATACCCCACGGCACGTTGAGGCTCTCGCGGTCCAGCCCCTCCAGCCCACGCCGGCGTTCTACGGGGTAACGTCAGGGTTTGCCTGGCACCGCGGCGTCGGTGTTTTCCTGATATACAGACCTCGTTTCGGCGTCTAGACTTGCGTCGCGATCACCGCGCTTGCATCTTTGAAGAGCCGCGATCGCCACCAGCCCTCCTGGGGATTGGCGATCGAGCCCTCTCGCAGCGAGGGAGACCGGATGAGCGGCTTGACGGACGATCTTCGCCACGCGGGCAGGATGGCGCGCCGCCATCCGGGGTTCTCGGCGATCGTGGTCGCGGCGATGGCGCTGGGTATCGGCCTCAACACGGCCGTCTTCAGCCTCGTCGACGCGCTCCTCCTGCGGCCGCCGTCGGTCGCCGCTCCGGAGCGGCTGGTGCAGGTCTATAGCTCGGTCCCCGGTGACTTCCTGAGCCACACGCCGATGGCCTTTCCCGACTTCGAGGCGCTGCGCGACCGCGCGCGGAGCTTCGTCGGGCTCGCCGCATATGCTTGGTATCCCCTGGCCCTCGATCGTGGCGACGGCTCCGAGCTGGTGATGGCCGAGGTCGTCACCACGAACTACTTCGCCATGCTCGGTGTCGTGCCGGCGCTCGGCCGCGCATTCAGCGCTGCCGAGGACCGCCCGGGCGCTCCGAGCCCGATGGCAATCCTGAGCAACGACGGCTGGCTTCGGCACTTCGCCGGCGCCCCCGACGTGGTCGGTCGCGAGGTGCGCCTGAACGGTCGCCTCTTCACGGTTGTGGGCGTCGCCCCGCGCGGTTTCCGCAGCCTGACGCCCGGGTTCTCGCCGGATCTCTGGTTGCCAATCCATGCCGCCGTCGCTCTCCCAACCGGCGTAACCATCAACTTCGGGGGCGTGACGCCGGGACTCGAACGCACCGCCGATCACGCCCGGCGCTGGGTATGGGTCACTGGTCGTCTGCGTCCCGACGCCTCGGTCGAGCAGGCCAACACCGAGGTCGCCGCCCTGGCCTTCCAACTAGGCCATGAGTACCCCGCGACCAACGCTCGGCGCACGTTCGCCGCGGTTGCCGCAAGCGACGTCCGCCTCTTGCCGGGAGTCGATCGCGCGGTCTGGGCAGTCTCTCTGCTGGTGATGGGCGTCTTCGTGTCTGGCCTCCTGCTCGCCTCCGCCAACGTCGCGAGCCTCTTCCTGGCCCGCGCGCTCGGCCGCCGACGCGAGATGGCGACCCGCCTCGCCATTGGCGCGGAACGGCAGCAGCTGGTCCGCCAGCTCTTGCTCGAGGGTCTTCTCCTCGCGCTGGCAGGCGGTGGCCTCGGGCTCCTGCTCGCGCGCGCGTCCAACACCGTCCTCGCTCGCGTCGGTCTCCCGCTCACGGCGGCCGTCAACTGGCCGCTGGACCTCGTGCTCGCGCCGTCGCTCGACCTGCGGGCGCTGTGCTTCGCCCTGGCCGCGGCCGTCCTCACCGCCGCCGTCTTCGCCCTGTTGCCGGCGCTCGAGGCGACCCGTTCCGACCTCGCCACGATGCTCCGCGATCTCGGCACCGCGGCCTCCACCGGCTCGTCGCGCGGCCTGCGGGAGACGCTCGTGGCGGCGCAGATCGCGGTCTCGGTCGTCCTGCTCGCGGCCGCCGGGGTCTCGCTGCGGAGCCTGCTCCATACGACACGGGTCGACGCGGGGTTCGATCCCGAGCGGGCGGCGGTCGTCACGCTCTCCCCGGACCTCCTGGGGTACCGAATCGACGACGCCGAAGCGCTCTTCACGCGAGTCCGCGAGCGGGTCTCGGAGCTTCCCGGCGTGCGCTCGGCGGCCCTCGTCAGCCACCTTCCGCTGACCGCGGCGATCAACTTCGCCAACGTTCGTCCCGACGGTGGCGATCCGCCTGCGCCCGAGACGCTCGTCGACTTCGCCAGTGTCGGCCCAGGGTACTTCGAGACGATGCGCATCCCGCTCATTGCCGGCCGTCCGTTCACGGAGCGGGATGGCCCGGCCACGCCCCGCGTTGTCATCGTCAACGGGACCCTGGCGCATCGGCTCTGGCCTGATTCGTCGGCGCTCGGTCGCCACCTAGGCGACGGCTCGGAGGTCATCGGCGTCGTCCGCGACGGCAAGTACCGTACGCTTGGGGAAGGCCCGCGGCCATTCCTCTACACCAGCCTCGGGCAGGACCGGCGGGGGACCCAGACGCTGGTGGCTCGCACAGAGGGCGATCCGCGCTCGCTCTTGCCGGCGATCCGGAACGCCATTCGGGAGCTGGATCCACGGGTGCCGGTCAGCAACGCGCGGACGCTCGCCGAAACGGTGGCCGACGCACTCTTCCTGCCGCGCGCAGCGGCTGGCCTGCTCGGATTCTTCGGCGCGCTCGGACTGCTGCTGGCGGCGGCCGGGATCCTTGGGGTCCTCGCCTATCTCGCGAGCGCACGCACGCGGGAGACCGGTCTGCGCCTCGCCCTCGGCGCGAGCCGGGGGGCGATCCTGCGCTGGCTCCTGCGCCGCGGCTCGGCGCCCGTCGCGGCCGGGCTCGCCGTCGGTGTCGCGGTGGCGGGGAGCGCCGCCTGGGGCTTATCCGGATTCTTCACCGGGATCTGGCCGATCGATCTGCGCGCTCTCTTCGTTGCCGTGTCGGTGCTCGCGCTCGCCGCCCTCACCGCCGGCCTCGTGCCCGCATGGCTCGCCGCAAACATCGACCCCGCGTCAGCGCTGCGCCACGAGTGAGGCGAACCGATCTCCCTGCCGCTGACGGCGCCCGCGCCGACCGTGTGAGTCTCCGAGCAAGCTGGCGTCGGCCCGCGGTCGTGGGAGAGGACCCACCGATGAGGCCAGAGGCGGCCGTGTCGAGAAATGGTGCACCCGACGGGACTAAAGTTGTATCCTGATGAAAGTAGAGGCTTCAGGCAGGGAGAGGACCATGACCGTCCGCGCGAAGATGCTGCCGCCCGTGGCGGGCCTCGCGCTGGTGGCGGCCGGAGTGGGTGCGGCCGCCGACCGGCCCTTCACCAGCGAGGAGAGGAGCTACTGGGCGTACCAGCCGGTCCGCAAGCTCGAGGTCCCCACCGTCCGCAAGCGGACGTGGGTGAAGACCGGGGTGGACGCCTTCGTCTTGTCCGAGCTGGAGAAGGAGGGGATCCGGCCCGCGCCGCCCGCGGACAAGGTCACCCTGCTGAGGAGGGTGACCTTCGACCTCACCGGCCTGCCGCCGACACCCCGGGAGGTACGTGACTTCCTGGCCGACCGTTCTCCCCGCGGCTACGAGAACGTCGTGGAGCGCCTGCTGGCCTCGCCGCACTACGGCGAGAAGTGGGCCCGCCACTGGCTGGACCTCGCCCGCTACGCCGAGAGCGAGGGCTTCAAGAGCGACGAGACGCGGCCCAACGCGTGGCGCTATCGCGACTACGTCATCAAGTCGCTCAACGAGGACAAGCCCTACGACCGTTTCGTGGAGGAGCAGGTCGCGGGCGACGAGCTGTGGCCCGACGAGCCCGACGCGCTCGTCGCCACCGGCTTCAACCGCCACTATCCCGACGAGAGCAACGCGCGCAACCTCCTGCAGCGGCGCCAGGAGGTGCTCAACGACATCACCGACACCACCGGGGCGGCCTTCCTGGGCCTGACGTACGGCTGCGCGCGGTGCCACGACCACAAGTTCGACGCGATCCGCCAGAAGGACTACTACCGCCTCCAGGCCTTCTTCGCCGCCTCACGCTCCAAGGACGACTACGTGCTCGTCTCGCGCGCGCAGCAGGCCGACTACGAGAAGAGGCTCGCGGCCTGGAAGGAGGCCACCCGGGACGTCAGCGAGCAGCTCGCCCGCGTCGAGGCGCCGGTCCTGAAGTCGATCTACGACGAGAACTTCGGCAAGTATCCGCCCGAGATCCAGGCCGCCGTGCGCATGGAGCCGAAGGAGCGCGGCCCCATGGAGTGGCTGATGTTCTACAAGGCGAGCTGGCTGCTCGACTCGAAGGCGGACGAGGACGGCAACGGCATCCGGCAGCGCCTGAAGGGCGACGCGCGCAAGGAGTGGGAGGACATGCGGGCGAAGCTCGCCGCCTTCGACTCGATCAAGCCGGAGCCTCTCCCGATCGGCTCCGGCCTCGCCGACGTCGGGGCCGACGCTCCCGCCACCCACGTGCTGGCCGGCGGCGCCTACGACAAGCCTCGCGACGAGGTCCAGCCCGCCTTCCTCGGCGTGCTCGATCAACCCCCGCCGAAGATCGTCGCGACGCCCGACGGCCGCTCCAGCGGCCGGAGGACGGCGCTGGCCCGCTGGCTCACCGACCCGCGGAACCCCCTGGTGGCCCGCGTGATGGCCAACCGCATCTGGCATTACCACTTCGGACGGGGCATCGTGGCGACACCCAGCGACTTCGGCGTGAAGGGCGAAGCGCCCACGCATCCGGAGCTGCTCGATTGGCTCGCCCGCACGTTCGTCGAGCGGGGCTGGAGCCTCAAGCAGATGCACCGCCTCATCGTGCTCTCCAGCACGTACCGGCAGTCCTCGGACTTCCGGGCGGCGGCGGCCAAGGCCGACCCCGACAACCGCCTGCTGTGGCGCTTCCCCCGGCACCGGCTGACCGGCGAGGAGATCCGCGACGCCATCCTCGCGGTGAGCGGGCAGCTCAACCCGGCGATCGGCGGCCCCAGCGTGTTTCCCGACCTCCCGCCGGGGATGGAGGTCCGGGGCGGGTGGAAGAAGGACGAGAAGGAGGAGCAGAAGAGCCGGCGCAGCGTCTACGTCTTCGTCCGGCGCAACTCCCGCTACCCGCTCTTCCAGGTCTTCGACATGCCGGACACGGTCGAGAGCTGCGCGCGCCGTGAGGTCACCACCACCGCGCCCCAGGCCCTCTCGCTCCTGAACGACAACGTGATCCTGAAGGCGGCGCAGTCGTTCGCGGGCCGCGTCCTGAACGAAGCTCCCCCCGGCTGGGACGCGCGCGTGGCCACCGCCTATCGCCTGGCCTTCTCCCGGGGGCCGGACCGCGAGGAGCTCCGGACGGCGCGTGCCTTTCTCGAAGGCCAGTCGCGTCGGATCGAAGCGCGCCTGGCCGAGAACAAGCCGGTGGCGCTGCCCCCCGAGCCACCCCCGCCCGTGGGGCCGGCCCACGCGGCGGCGCTGGTGGACCTGTGCCACGTGCTCGTCAACTCCAACGAGTTCGTGTACGTCAACTAGTGCCGTTCCAACTTGATGGACCTACGATGATCTCGCAGATTGGAGTTGGCACGCAGCATCGACACTCGTGCCAAGCTCGGTGCGAAAAGTTGGAACGGCACTAGGAGCGCGCCATGTGCGACTGCCAGAACAAGGACCTGTCGCCCACCGAGCGGGGGCTCATCCACCGGCGCGATTTCCTGACGCAGGCCAGCGCCGGCCTGGGCGCCATCGCCCTCACGGCCATGCTGGCCGAGGACGGCCTGCTGCCGACGGTCTTCGCCGACGGCGCCCCGCCGGACCCCCTCGCCCCGAAGGCTCCGCACCTGCCTCCGCGCGCGAAATCAGTGATCTGGCTGTTCATGGAGGGCGGCCCCAGCCACCTCGACACCTTCGACCCGAAGCCGCTCCTGCAAGACCTGGCGGGCAAGCCCATGCCGGAATCCTTCGGCCGGCCGATCACGGCGATGGGGACGGCCTCGAACGCGCTCATGCCCACGCGCCGCACCTTCAAGCCGAGCGGGCAGAGCGGCATCATGGTCAGCGACTGGCTGCCCCACATCGCCGAGCACGTGGACGAGCTGGCCGTCATCCGGTCCTGCTGGTGCGACGGCCTCAACCACGTCGGCTCCGTGCGCCAGATGAACACCGGCTCCATCCTGGCCGGCCGTCCCTCCATGGGCGCATGGGTGACCTACGGGCTCGGCACCTCGAACCGGAGCCTGCCGACCTTCGTCGTGCTCACCGACGAGAAGGAGGTCGTGGGCGGACCGCCCAACTGGGGGTCGGGCTTCCTGCCCGCCGCCTACCAGGGGACGCTGTTCCTGAACGGGCCGACGCCCATCTTCCACCTGCGGCCGCCCGAGACGGTGGGCGAGGAGCAGCAGAAGGCGAAGATCGACTTCCTGACCCGCCTCAACCGCCGCTTCTCGGCCTCACGGCCGGACGACACCGAGCTGCTGGCCCGGATGGGCTCCTACGAGCTGGCGTATCGGATGCAGTCCTCGGCGCCGGAGGCCGTCGACCTCGCAAAGGAGTCGGAGGCCACCAAGCAGCTCTACGGCCTCGACAGCCCCGCCACCGCGAAGTTCGGGGCCAACTGCCTGATGGCCCGGCGGCTGGTGGAGCGCAACGTCCGCTTCATCCAGCTCTACTCGGGCAGCGGCAGCGGATGGGACGCCCACTCCGACATCGAGGGGAACCACGGAAAGATGTGCGCGAGCGTCGACAAGCCCATCGCCGGCCTGCTCACCGACCTCAAGGCGCGCGGCCTGCTCGAGACGACGCTGGTCGTGTGGGGGGGCGAGTTCGGGCGGACGCCCTTCGGCGAGAAGGGCACGGGCCGCGACCACAATCCGTGGGGGTTCTCGATGTTCATGGCCGGGGCCGGGATCAAGGGCGGGCAGGTCGTCGGCGAGACCGACGAGATCGGGCTCCGGGCCGTGAAGAGGAAGGCCCACATCCACGACATCCACGCCAGCATCCTCCAGCTTCTCGGCCTGGACCACAAGGAGACGACCTACCTGCACAACGGGCGGGACGAGCGGCCCACGATCAACGGAGGCGTGCCCATCGACGAGATCGTCGGCTGATGCAATTCGGGGTGAAGCCGCCGTTCTGATTCCCATGCGCTCGCGAGCCCGGGCCGGCCTGCTGGCGGGTGGATCGACGCCGGCGCCCCCGGGCCGGATGGCTGCGCGCAGGCAGCCGCGAGACCGTGGTAAGGATGTGGGCAGAGGCGCTAGGGAGGGATGGTCTCATGAAGAGCCCCGCGGCCCTGCCGGTCGTTCTGCTGGGGTTGGCCACCGCCCTCGCCGCCGCCCAGGATCGAGGCGCCTCCAGGAAGGCGCCGCCGTTCGACGTCGTCGAGAAGACCATCCCGGAGTTGCGCGCCGCGATGGAGCAGGGGCGCGTGAGGTCGCGGGACCTGGTCCTCCAATACCTCACCCGGATCGCTCTCCACGAGGACAAGCTCAACGCGGCGATCACCGTGAACCCCAAGGCGCTCGAGGAGGCCGAGGAGCGTGACCGCGAGCGGGCGCGCGGAAGGGTCCGAGGCCCGCTGCACGGGATCCCGATCGCGCTGAAGGACAACATCCAAACGACCGACATGCCCACGACCGGCGGCGCGCTGGCGTTCGACGGCTTCGTGCCGCCCTACGAGGCGACGCTCGTGAAGAACCTGCGCGACGCGGGCGCCGTCATCATCGCGAAGACGGTGATGACGGAGCTGGCGAACTGGGTGGCGAGTGGGATGCCGGCCAATTACAGCGCGCTGAAGGGGTACGGCATGAACCCCTACGACCCGCGGCGCGATCCGCGCGAGGCCACCTTCGACGGACGCCCGGCGCTGGCGACCGGGGGCTCCAGCTCCGGCATCGGCACGTCCGCCAACTTCTGGGCGGCCAGCGTCGGCACCGAGACCTCTGGCTCGATCCTCAGCCCCTCGAACCAGAACATGCTCGCCGGCATCAAGCCGACCGTGGGGCGGGTCAGCCGCCATGGCGTCATCCCGATCACGGCGGACCAGGACACCGCCGGCCCGATGGCCAGGACCGTGGGCGATGCCGCGCTCCTGCTGGGGGCGCTCGAGGGCGCCGCTCCCGATCCGGACGACGACGCCACGAAGCGCTGCCCACCGCCCGCCGGCCGCGACTACACCCGCTTCCTCAATCCGAGGGGACTGCAGGGCGCGCGGATCGGCATTCCGCGCGCGTTCTTCTACGACAAGACGACGCCCCCCGGCGCCAAGGAGCCCCGCGGCGGCCTGAACGCGGACCAGGCCGGGGTGATGGCGGAGGCGATCGCGATCCTGAAGCAGCAGGGCGCGACGGTCGTCGACTCGACCGACATCCCGAGCGTCATATCCACCGAGGCGAAGTCGAACTTCCTCCTCTGGCCGACGTGCGCCGGCCTGGACAACGCCAAGGGGAAGGATGCCGACTGCTCGATCGTGTTCAAGTACGGGATGAAGCGGGACTTCAACAAGTGGCTCGCGTCGCTCGGGGCGAAGGCGCCCGTGAAGACGCTGACCGAGCTGCGGCAGTGGAACGTGGCGCACCAGAAGGCCGGCGCCATCAAGTACGGCCAGGCCCAGCTCGACGTCTCCGACGAGATGGACGTGCAGAGCGACCGCGTGCGCTACGAGGCCGACCGCGAGAAGGACCTGCTCCTCTCGGCGACGCAGGGGATCGACGCGGTGATGAAGGACCAGAAGCTGGACGCGCTCCTCTTCCCCGGCGGATCGGGGGCGGCGATCGCGGCCAAGCCGGGGTACCCCACGGTGATCGTCCCCTTCGGCCTCGTCCCGAACGCGCCCGCCTCCCTGCCCTCGCCGGCCCCGCCGTTTCCCGAAGGCTTCGACGCCAGGCCGGGGCCCCTCGGCGTGAGCTTCACCGGCCTGGCCTGCAGCGAGCCGCGGCTCATCGAGCTGGCGTACGCCTTCGAGCAGGCCACGAAGCGGCGGGTGCCTCCCCCGTCGGCGCCGTAGGCTGCGGGCGGCGCAACCCGGAGCTGCGCCCCGGCCAGCGAGTCGACTCCGTCCTGGCCGCCTCGAGGTAATGTTCGATCTCTGCCACCACCTGCGGATGAGCGCCGGCGACGTCGCGCTGCTCGCTCGGGTCGGTCGCGGGTCCGTACAGCTCCAGCGGGCCGCCTCTCTCCAGCCGGACCGCCTTCCAGCTCCCCATCCGCACCGCCTGCTGGAAGCCGCGCTCGTGGAACTCCCAGTAGAGAAACCGGTGCGTCGGCGGTACCTCCCCGCGCAGCGCGCGCGCCATCGACATCCCGTCCAGGCCGGGAGGGATCGGGGCCCCGGCCAGGTCGGCGAGGGTGGGCAGCACGTCCCAGTGCGCCCAGACGTGATCGCTGACCCGACCGGCGGGGATGGTGCCCGGCCAGCGAGCGATCATGGGAACGCGGATGCCCCCTTCGTAAAGGTCCCGCTTGATGCCGCGCAGGCCGCCCGCGCTCTTGAAGAAGACCGGGTCGCCGCCGCCCTCCTGGTGCGGGCCGTTGTCGCTGGTGAACATCACCAGGGTTCGCCGCTCGATCCCGCGCTGTTGCAGCAGGTCCGCGAGGCGGCCGACGTCACGGTCCATCCGGGTGATCATGGCGGCGAAGGCGGCGTGGGGCGCCGCCTGCGAGCGGTAGCCGAGCGAGGGCGAGTCGGCGGTGGCGCCGGCCCTCTTCGCGTCGGCGGGCGGGTTCGAGAACGGCCGCTCCGGAAAGCGTCCCCGGAAGGGCGCGAGCGAGTCCTCCGGCACGCGCAGCTCGGCGTGGGGCACCGTGTAGTCGAGGTAGACGAAGAACGGACGAGGATCGTCTCGCGCGATGAACGCGCCCGCCTCCTTGGTGAACAGGTCGTTGACGTAGTCCCGATCCAGATCGGTGCCCACCCGCTCGCCGTTGCGCCAGAGGTGGTCGGTGAACTGCCGATGCGCGTGACGATGGTCCAGGAACCCGAAGGCGTACTCGAAACCCTTCCGGTCCGGTTGGCCGGTCGTTCCCGGCCCTCCGAGGCCCCATTTCCCGATCACGGCCGTGCGGTACCCGGCTTGCCGGAGCACCTCGGCCACGGTCACGTCTTCGGGGCGGAGCGGGAAGTCGCCGTTCCCGCGGATCCAGGCGTGGCCGGTGTGCAGACCGGTCATGAGCGCCGTGCGCGAGGGAGCGCAGACGGTGCTGCCGGCGTAGTACTGGGTGAACCGGATGCCCTCACGCGCCAGCCGATCGAGCGCCGGTGTCTCGAAGCGTGCCTGGCCGTAGACCCCAAGGTCTCCGTAGCCGAGGTCGTCGGCCTGGATGAGCAGAATGTTGGGCGGAGCCGACCGCCCCGCGCGCGTGGAGGGAACCGTAGCGAGGGCCGGGATCACGATCAACGGGAGGAGCAGGGCCCCCACCCGCCGTGCTTTCGACGTCGGCGGACTCACTCCGGCCGGCGGATGACGCGGACGCGGTGGGCTTCGCTGTCGCCGACGTAGATCGAGCCGTCCGCGTCCACGAAAATGCCGTGCGGCCTCGACATCTTGCAGGCCAAGGGATCGCCTTCGGGCCCGTCGCCCTTCTCTCCGGTCCCCGCGATCCGCTCGATCGTGCCTTTCCCCACGTCCACCATCCGGATGGTGTGGCTCTCGGTGTCGGCCAGATAGACGTTGCCGTCAGGGGCGAGGCTGAGGCCCTTGGGCCCGGAGAGCGTCGCCTGCCTGGCGGGGCCACCGTTGCCGGTGAAGCCCTGCGCGCCGGTGCCGGCCACGTGGTGGATCGTCCTCGCCTTCATGTCGACGCGGTACACGGCGTTGCCCTCGCGCAGCGCCAGCCACAGGTCGCCCTTCGCGTCGAAGTCGATCGCGCGGGGGCCGTTGAGCGGTGTCCCCTCCAAACGGGCGCCGTCGGGCGTGGGCAGCTTCTCGCCCGTGCCCGCGAAGGTCGTGATGAGGCCCGTCTTCATCTCCACGCGCCGGATCCGATGGTTGCCGATGTCGCAGACGTAGAGGTCTCCGGTCCGGTCGAACTGGATGCTGTGGGGCTGCCGGAGCTGCGCCTGCCGCGCGGGCCCGCCGTCGCCCGAGAAGCCGGCCGTGCCCGTCCCCGCCAGCGTGGAGATGCTCCCGGTCTTCATGTCCACGCGCCGCACGACGTGGTTGAGGCGCTCGACGAAGAACATGTCGCCGGAGCGGTCGAAGCGGACCTCGTAGGGCTCGTTCAGCTCGGCCTGGACGGCGGGGCCGTCGTCGCCGGAGTAGCCGGGCTTGCCGCGGCCGGCCACGGTGGTGATCGTCCCGTCCCGGGCCAGCCGGCGGACCGCGTGGTTCTTCACGTCGCAGACGTACAGCGCGCCGTCGGGGCCGCGGACGAGGCCGAACGGGTTGTCGAGCTGCGCCGAGGTCGCCGGCCCGCCGTCCCCCGAGTAGCCCGCCTGCCCAGTTCCTCCGACGGTGGTGATGCGGGCACGGGAGGGAGCCGCGGCGACCAGGCAGACGCCGAGAGCCGCCCACAATAGCCGGCCGGCGGTCACGGCCGGGCCGCCGGCGTCACTCGTCCGCATGTTCTCGGCAAGGTGGCTCCGCGCCAGCTTATCAGTTGACAGCGGAACGCGCACCGCATAGGTTCATTAAAAAGATGGTCAGCGCCTTGATTCTCTCCCTGGCCTGGGCCTCTCCCGCGCTCGCCGCCCCGCCGCCCGGCGAGCCGGCCGCCGCCGGGCAGACGTTCGACTTCCGCGGGCGGGTCGCCTGCCTCGATCCGGCCGGGCAGCGGCAGGCCTGCGGGGCGGCCGCCCGCCGGTTCGCGCTGGAGACCACCGACGGGAAGCTCCACCCCTTCCTGGCGAGCGACCCCCTGGCCGCCATCTTCGAGGACCCGCGCGTGCGCGGGCAGGAGGTCGCGGTGAGAGCCCGGCCGCGCCCGGACGGCGCGCTCGAGATCGTCAAGGTACACTCCGTCAAGCAGGGAAAGCTCTACGACGTGCACTACTTCTGCGAGGTGTGCAACATCACGGCCTATGCGCCGGGGCTCTGCCCGTGCTGCCGCCGCGAGATGGAGCTGGAGGAGACGCCGGTGCCGTAGAGGCCGGCCCCCTTCGTCGAGATTCGAGGGAGGCAAGACGATGCACGACGCCGACGACAAGAAAGACCGCCCCGACGCCGTCAGCCGCCGCACGTTCCTGAAGGCCTCGGGCATGTCGCTCTCGGTTCCCGCCGTCCTCGGGCCGCGCCTGGTGAGGGCTGCCGGCGCCGAGGTCGAGGTCTTCGGCCCCGGCAAGGCGCGCCTCGCGCTGGACGTCAACGGCACGCCCCGGACGGTGGAGGTGGAGCCGCGGGTGACGCTGCTCGAGGCGCTCCGGCACGACCTGGACCTGACCGGCGCCAAGCGCGTCTGCGACCGAGGGACCTGCGGGGCCTGCACCGTGATCATGGACGGCAAGCCGGTCTACTCCTGCTCGGTCCTGGCCATCGACGCCCGCGGCCGGCGCATCACCACCGTGGAGGGCCTCGCCGCCGGCGGAAAGCTCCACCCGGTGCAGCAGGCCTTCGTGGACAACGACGCCCAGCAGTGCGGCTTCTGCACGCCGGGGTTCGTGGTGGCCTGCAAGGCCTTCCTGGACAAGCACGCGAACCCCACGCCCGCCGACGTGGAGAAGGGGCTCGGGGGCAACCTCTGCCGGTGCGGCACCTACGTGGGCGTGCGCGCGGCCGTCATGCAGGCCGCGAAGGGAGGGCGCCGTGGCTGAGTACAAGTGGCCGGAAGCCGAGAAGCGCACGCTCATCGGCAAGCGCATCTCGCGGCTCGACGGGCCCGACAAGGTCTCGGGCCGCGCCAAGTACACCTACGACGTGAGCCGGCCGGGCCTGCTCCACGGGAAGATCCTGCGCTCGCCCCACGCCCACGCGAAGATCGTCAGCATCGACACCAGCGCGGCCGAGGCCATGCCCGGCGTGAAGGCGGTGCTGGTCATCCAGGGGCCGGGGACCGAGATCCAGTGGGCCCACGACGAGATCGTGGGGGTGGCGGCGGTGGACGAGCCGACGGCCGAGGACGCCGCCCGCGCCATCAAGGTCCAGTACGAGAAGCTCCCCCACCTCGTCGACGACCACGACGTGCAGAAGGCGGGCGCGAGCGCCAAGCCGATGGCCGAGCAGAAGGAGGGCGACCCCGACAAGGCGCTGGCCGAGGCGGAGGTCGTCTCCGAGGGCGAGTACGGCTCGACGGTGATGACGCACTGCTGCCTCGAGTCGCACGGGTCGATCAGCGAGTGGGAGGGCGAGAAGAACCTGCTCGTCCACATATCGACGCAGAACGTCTCGGGGATCGCCGGGCAGATGGCGGGCCCGCTCGGGATCACCGCGGGCGACATCCGGGTGAAGCAGGACCACATCGGCGGCGGCTTCGGCAGCAAGTTCGGGCCGGACCGCTGGGGCATCGTGGCCGCGCAGCTCTCCAAGAAGGCCGGCGGCAAGCCGGTGAAGATCATGCTCGAGCGCGACGCCGAGCAGGCGGTGGCCGGCGGGCGGCCCTCCTACTACGGCCACGTGAAGATCGGCGCCAAGAAGGACGGCGCCATCACCGCCTGGCAGTCCGAGACCTGGGGCACGTCGGGGATCGGCGGCGGCGGCCGGCCTCCCGTCCCCTACGTCCTGGAGATCCCCAACCGGCGATCGGCCCACACGCCCATCGCCAACAACATCGGCAGCTCGCGCGCCTGGCGGGCGCCCAACCACCCGCAGGCCTGCGTCATCACCTTCGGCGCCTTCGAGGACCTGGCGGCCAAGCTCGGGCGCGACCCCTACGACCTGCTGATGCAGAACATCGCGCTCACCGGCGTGCGGAAGGACATCTACGCCGAGGAGCTGAAGGTCGCCGCCGACCTCATGGGCTGGAAGAAGAGCTGGCACTCGCGGGGCGACAAGACGCCGGGGCACGTCAAGCGCGGCCTGGGCCTGGCCATCCATACCTGGGGCGGCCGCGGCCACAACAGCAACGGCGACCTCACGCTGCAGCCGGACGGCTCGGTCGAGCTGAAGATGGGGACCCAGGACCTGGGCACCGGCACGCGCACCGCCCTCGCCATCGTGGTGGGCGACACGCTGGGGCTGCCGCTGGAGGCCGTCAACCTGAAGATCGGCGACAACCAGTACCCCGCCTCCGGCGGCTCCGGCGGGAGCACCACCATCGGAGGGGTCAGCTCCGCCGCCCGCCGTGCATCGCTCGACGCGCTCGACCAGCTCTTCGCCAAGGTGGCGCCGGCGCTGGGCGTCGAGCCCACGGCGCTCGAGGCCGTGGGCGGGCGCGTCCGGGTCAAGGCCGACCCCGGCAAGAGCCTTTCTTGGGCCGAGGCGTGCGGCAAGCTCGGCGGCATCCCGCTCACCGTGCGCGGGGCCAACCCCGGGCCCGGCGACCTCATCAACAGCGGCGTCGGCGGCGTCCAGATGGCCGACGTCTCCGTGGACACCGAGACGGGCCGCGTGCGGGTCAACAAGGTGGTGGCGGTCCAGGACTGCGGCCTCGTCCTCGACCTGAAGACGGCCGAGAGCCAGTGCTACGGGGCGCTCGTCATGGGCGTGTCCTACGCTCTCTACGAAGAGAAGGTGATGGATCCGATCAGTGGCCGCATGCTCAACCCGAACATGGAGTTCTACAAGCTGGCCGGCATCGGCGACGTCGGCGAGCTGGTCGTCCGCATGATGACCGGCAAAGGCTACGACGAGCGGGGCGTCGTCGGCCTGGGCGAGCCCCCCGTGATCTCGCCCGGGGCCTGCATCTCCAACGCCGTGGCCAACGCCATCGGCGTGCGCGTGCCCCACATCCCGCTGACGCCCAAGCGCGTCCTGGCGGCGCTGGAAGGGAGGCGAGCCTGATGCGCGCTCTCGAGTACGCGAGCCCCACCACGAAGGAGCAGGCGACCTCGCTCCTCGGCCGCTCCTGGAGCGACGCCGCGGTCCTGGCCGGCGGCACCGACCTGCTCTCGCTCATGAAGGACGACGTGGCCGCGCCCAGGCGCGTGGTCAACATCAAGGGCATCGAGGAGCTGCGCGGCATCCGCTCCGACGGCGGCGGCCTGCGGCTGGGAGCGCTGGCCACCTTCGAGGAGCTGCTCGACAACGCCTCGGTCCGGAAGAGCTACCCCGCGATCTGGGCGGCGGTCGACGGCGTGCGCAGCCCGCAGATCCGCAGCATGGGCACGGTCGGCGGCGACCTGTGCCAGCGGCCGCACTGCTGGTACTACCGTTCCGGCTTCGGCCTGCTCGCCCATGAAGGCGGCCGGTCGATGGTCGTCGAGGGCGACAACCGCTACCACGCCATCCTGGGCAACGCGGGGCCGGCCTATTTCGTGAGCCCGTCGAGCCTGGGCCCGGCCCTGGTCGCCCTGGGCGCCACGGTCAGGATCTTCGGACCGGGCGGCGCGCGCGAGGTGGCGGTCGAGAAGTTCTTCCTGACGCCGAAGACCGATGACGATCGGGAGCACGACCTGAAGCCGAACGAGATCGTCACCGAGGTGCGGGTGCCGCCGCCTTCGGGCGCCAACGCCACCTACGAGGTGCGCGAGAAGGAGGCGCTCGACTGGCCGCTGGCGACCGCCTCGGTCGTGCTGAAGACCGGCGGCGGCCGCGTGCAGTCGGCCCGCGTCGTGCTCGGCCACGTGGCTCCGATCCCCTGGCGTTCGCCCGAAGCCGAGGCCGCCCTGGCCGGCCAGGCCGTGAGCGAGCAGGTGGCCGCGGCCGCCGGCGACGCGGCGGTCGGCGGCGCCAAGCCGCTCAGCGGGAACGCGTACAAGGTCCAGCTCGCGCGGGTGGCCGTGAAGAGGGCGGTCCTGGCGGCCGCCGGCGGAGGTGCGCGATGAAGGCCCTCACCGAAGACGATCGGTTCAACCCCAACCGTCCCGGCCTGTGCAGCC
>Ga0207646_10003309_pt1 | contig 18327 bp, 34 predicted proteins | sample KBSK5502metaG_FD_184343 | JGI IMG/M metagenome (GOLD analysis project Ga0207646, IMG submission 184343) | Corn, switchgrass and miscanthus rhizosphere microbial communities from Kellogg Biological Station, Michigan, USA - KBS K5-50-2 metaG... | ecosystem: Host-associated > Plants > Roots >...
CCATCCGGACCCATGACATGCGGCGCATTGAGCATGACTGTCTTGGGCTCGTCTTCCTCCCCGAGAACTTGCGTGATCCGACCCTCACGATCATAGATCCTAGGGATAAGCTCCAGCATGACTTTGGATTCGTACTGTAGGGAGATGGACTTTAGGTTGCCCACATAATTGCCGGTGCCTGCATCTGCCTGCTGCTGAAGAGCCAATATCGCCTTGCCGGATCTATCCTTACCGCCCTCCTGATTCCCCAGGGATGGCTCATAAACTGCGGTCGCTACCTGTACGAGACCCTTGGCCTCTTGGGCGAGTTGGAGCGAAAGACCCATCTTGGTGCCATCGATCTGCATCGGAGCGGGGGGACCGACAGGTTTACCGTCGAGCGAAACCGTCTTGTACTCGACGTAGGGGACGTTCTTCCGGTTGATGTCCCTCCACTGGTCTTCATGACCCTCGAACTGCCCCTCTGCGCCGATATAGGGCGCCTTGGACAGCCGTGAGATGTCCTCCACCAGCGACGAAATGGCGTAGTTGAAGGTTCTCTGCCCGTCTCTTGCCGGCCGGACCATGCCCTCCCAGCGTCTCTGTCCGTCTACCGGCTGGAGTTCGCGCCCAATCACGGGAATAAGTGGAATATTCCTGATCCCGCCACCCTGCCAGGGCTCATCCTCGATGATGTCGCGGCCGGTAACGACAGCGCGCCACACTTCAAGCCGCTGGGCCTCACGCTTATAGCCCGTTCCGGGGACAGTCTTTGTTTCCTTGATCGGGACCTTGTAAAACACTTCAGCCACAAGGGGATCTTTGCGCTTCCCGTCCACCTTCACCCAGCCCGGGGCTTGCTCCTCCATCATAAGAAAGTCGGTGTTCGTATATTCCTTGGCCTCTGGATAGAGCGCACGGAAGGCGTCGCACGTCATATATCCAGCGACGAAGATAAAACGAGCGTCGGAGTAGTCCGGCTTCTCTGCGGCGGGGTCCGCATAGACCATGTCCTGATATAGAATGCGCTGATAGGCTATCTCCTGGTCGCTGGGATTGTCCGAGTCTTCGTCGTAACGGGTGATAATCCGATACCATCCGCGACCGCAGACCTTGGCTCGATCCAGGCCCCACAGGCGTGCCTGATCCGCCCCCCCGTCCCTTTGTATGCGCTGATAGAGGCCCTCCAACATCTCAGCGATCGCCTTCTTGGCCGTCTCTGACACCGGGGAAATTTTGACGCTCAGCCTAGCGGCGGATGCTTGGTTCTGAACAAGTTGCATCGGCTGGGCGATAAGCGAGATGGAGAGCATGGGCCGGCCAGCACGTTCCTCTTTGGCCTCCTGCGTCCACTGGTCTTCCGCCACCTGAAAGCGGAGGTCTTCCTGCTCGCGAACCCTCTGGCTAGCCTCAGCCTCTTGACAGGTCTTCAGCCAATCCCGAAACCGGGCGAGCTTGTCTTCCGGATTCAACTTGCCGATCTGCTTGTCTTCGGTGCTGAGGACTTCCACTTAGCCTCCGACCGTCGCGCGGTTCGCATGGGCCCAGTCCTCTTCGGTGTCCAAGGTCACGGACTCGTGGGCCGGAATGATCAACGGCCTACAGTCAAAGCCAAACGCTCTGCCCTGCTCGATGATCTCGCGCTTATAGGCATAAACCGTGCCGTCTCTGTAATATGCAGCGCGGCAATCCTGGCGCCTTGTGCGCGACTCAACCGCCGGCTGAAATCCTCGTAGTTGGCCAGCCACAATCTCCATCGCATAGTCTGGGCTCATGGCTGCCGGGATCTCCACAACGGACATGACGGAATCTGCCCCCTTGGCCATGATCTCAAGGGCCGCGCGAATGTGCTTCTCCATACGCCATGGCGATGTCGGCTGAAGCAAAACCACGACATCGAAGCCGGGGAGCACAGAGAGAGCGTGATGGATCACGGGGAGCATGGGCGCCTCGTCGGTCGCCAGCTCGGGAGGTCTCAGGATCGTCTTGGCTCCATACATAGTCGCGAGGCGGGCGATGTCTACATCGTCCGTGCTCACATACACGTCGTCGCATGTTATTCGGCCGATGCCGACTGCCCAGGCAAACAAGGGGCGTCCTCGGAAAATGCGCGTGTTCTTCTGTGGAATGCCCGTGCTGCGCGCCTTGCAGGGGACGAGGCCAAGAGTCCTCATGCAACCTCGCATAGATAGTTGACGTGCTGGTTTCGGGCCGGCTCGCACGCGATCACCTTATAACCCGCCATCTGGAGGTATGCCTCCATCGTCTCCCGGGTCAGATTGAACGGGTGATCCACCTTGATCGTCTTAGTCTGGCCGTAGTCCAGGATGTCAACGAAGAGGGCCCCGTGATAGGCGATACAGCCTTGGAGCTTCTTGAGCGTCCCGGCGATGTCGAGGAGGTGATCTATCGTCTGGCACAGGGTGACAAGGCCCCAAAGCCTATCCTTGGGATCCCAGTCCTCCACGAGACCATAAATGATCTCCAGGTCATGTCCCGCTTCGGCCAATTCCTCCGATGCGGGGTCCAAGACCGTAGGCTTGGCTCGGTAGACGTGCGCGAGATGGCGAGCCACGACCCCTGTAGACCCGCCGATATCAAGGATCGTTCTGGGGCGCTGAATCGCAACCCCGCTCAAGAATTGAGCTAACTCTTCGGCATAGACCGCCTGCTCAGCCAAGATCGTTCTGGCGTTGATCTCCCGGCCATGAAACAGGCTCACGAGACGGCGGTACTCGCCCTCGTAGAACCGTGAATAGCCGGCCTTGGTCATGCGGGGATTCAGAAACACGAGGGAGCAAGTCCGACATCGGACCGCTCGCACTGGTAGGCCGTAGCGATCGGTCTCGGAGACGGTTTCGAAGTCTCGGCCACAACAAAGGTTACAGGCCAGGATCTCTTCCTTATGCTCAGTCTCGTAGTCGAAGGCAAGGGCTGTGGTCATGCAACGGCCTCAATAGCCCGCCCGCTGAGGATGGCCGCGATGCGCTCTCCGGCATGGCCGTCGCCGTAGAGGTGCGAGGATGGAAACGGGCCGTCCTTCATCATCACGCAGAGGCGAGTAGTCTCCTGTCGGATAGCATCCACGTCGTGCGGCACGTCCACCACGTTTGCTGCCCGCTCTCGGCCCTCCTGCCTAGTCCCCACATTTACGACGGGAACGCCCAGGAAGGAACATTCCCGAATGCCCACTGAGGAGTTACCCACCAGGCACGACGCGCCCATGAGCGTCCGCGGGAAATTGAGTGGAGAGATGTTCCGTACCGGCTTGATGCCGGCGAGACGCAAGACCTTAGACATGGCTTGTCCACCAGCATCCTCCCCGGGCCAGAAATACAGCGTATCCATGCCTTTGAGTGCCTCGACGGTCGCTCGCATCTGGTCTGCCGCCTGAGCGGTCTGGGTGGTTACCGGGTGCTGTAGGACCATGACCCTACTATGCGGGAAGGCTCCAAGGCGCCGGGCTTCTGCGGCCAAATCTATGGAAGGGCAACCTGTCCTGTAAACCCCAGGCCCGAGGGGGTTCTCATAATAACCGCGCGCTTGGCTAACATTCCATGCCGCTTGAGGTGTCGCCACACAGTGAATGTCCGCAAGTTGCGTCACCGCATTCCGCACCTTGTCATCTATCGACCCCGATACCTCTCCGCCCTGAATGTGGCAGAGCGGGATGTTCTGGTAGCTCGCGGCTATCGCGGTTGCGAGCGTCTCATGGCGATCTGCGATGGTCACTACTATGTCAGGCTTCAGGCCAGCGAAGATGCCCGATAGCTGAGTCAAGAGCACGCCCGTGGATAGCGCACTACTGGACAGGCTATCCTCTTCGACCACGGACGATACCTCGGCCGCCACCTCGAACCCATCCGCCCGGATAAGGTCTGCCACGCGCCCAAAGCGGGTTACGACCGCCGAAGCACACGCCACGATGGACAAGCGGACGTCCGGGCGCGCCCGCAAGGCCACGAGTGCGGTTTTGATACGCGAATATGATGGGCGGGCAGTGACCGCCACCACGACGTGACGCAAGCTACTTCTTCCGAGTCGTTCTGCGCGCTCGCTTGGGGGTCTCAGCCGTCTCGCTGCCATCGGGCGGCGCTTCCGCACGCTTCGCACGCCGCTTCTCCAAGAGACGATCTCGCGTGCTCAGCTTCTCTTCACTCATACCATTGCCTTTCTCTTATGCTTCTCCATGAATAGGGCCCGCATGGGCTCTAGTTCCTTCGCCATTGCGTCTTTGTCTACCGGGTGGGCCTTGGCCCTCTCGATCCATCTCACGCCCTCCACGAGGCGCCCAAGGTCTTCTAGCGTGATGCTGGAGGATGTGTCGAGGCCTCCCATTGCCCGGGAGAAGGTTACATGCACCTCCAGAACATCACAGCCAAGGGCAACCGCGGCGAGGCCGGCGTAGATGGTGCCGGAGTGGTCAGAGAGGCCAACCGCTCTGAAATTGGGCGGTCTGGCTCTAAACCACTGGAGCATATTTAGCCCAACATGTTCCGGTGGACATGGATATTCGCTCGTACATTGCAAGACGACTAATCGGCGATGATTGTTGTACTCTGGCTGAACGCATTCCACCGGATCTACAACATCCACCGCGGCGAAGAGTTCTTGCCATAGACTCATCCCGCTAGAGAGCAGTACCGGTTTGCGTGTCTCCCGAATGGCTGCCAGGAGATCAACATGTCCAATCTCCCCGCTCGCCACCTTCCACGCATCCACGAGCGGTGTCATCATCTGCACCGCCTCAACGGAGAAGGGTGAGACGACGAAGGCCAGCCCGCGCCTCCAGGCGTGCGCAGCCAAGCCAGCCCATTGGTCGAACGTGAACTCCATCCGCTTCCAGTAGGCATAGCGGTTTGCGTCCTGGGGATATTCTGGCTCAATCCTCCAAGGCTCATCTGGAGTACTCTCGGCCTCGGCAATGTGGCACTGGAACTTGACTGCATCCGCCCCAGCATCGGCTATGGCTTTAATATAGGCATGAGCGAGGCTCAGGCTGCCCTCATGGGCCTGGGCCACCTCGCCGACGATGAGGCAAGGATGGCCGGTGCCGATTTCATGGGTGCCGATCTTCATTACCCACCACCGACAGCCTGAATCGCAGTCGCCATAATGCCGGCGACGATCTGCTGCCCTGCCGCCGTGAGGTGTACATCATCGCCCTGATAGTAGGTGTGATTGGTATTGTCTCCGTCTTCTCCAATCGTTGTATTGGCGGCGAGATCGGCCACAACCCAAGTGGAATCACTAGCACCAGCAATGATGGAGCCGTTAAGAAGAGCGCGCTGGGTGGCATATCCAGCGAAAGTCACCGGAAGAATGGTTGCCACAACGATTCTCGTATAGCCTGCCGCCCTGTAAGCCGCCACGCGAGCCTGGAGGCGGGTATACGCGGTGGACGCCAGAAAATCGCCCGTCCGCAGATCGTTGGTGCCGCAAAACAAGACGACAGTCTGGATTCGTAGCGCGCTCTTGTGCGCGGCGATGGGAGCATCGTACGAAGTACCCACGTCGGCACAGGTAAAGCCCCCCGTGGCATAGTACGTGGTGATGTACTTGCCGGAAGTGGTCGCGCAGTTGCCGATGAGGCAGCCTGTTACATATGGCCCATACTGGTTTGTCCCTGGCGGCTGCCCGGCGGTGTGGGAGTCGCCGGCAAAGATAAGCTCGTATGGCAGGCTACCGTCTCCACCACCCCCAGAGCCACGCATCATGCAAGGCTGCGACCCGCCGCAAAACATGACCTGAAAGAGGAGACCAATTGCAAGACTCACGGGACCACCAAGCCGGAGCCGTGCATCTCGATAGCGTAACGCACGTCAAGCACCGTCTGCGTGAGGCTGGACACTGCGTTGGCCTTCATGTCGCACGATGTGCCGTTCGCGACGAAGGTGAAGGTATTGGTCAGGGTGCCCGCCCCCGCAGTAAGCACCGTGGCCTCGGTTCCGAGGATATTGGGCGTAGAGCACGTCATGGTTCCGGCCTTGTTAGCTGCCGCAAAATCAATATCACCGCAACGTTCTTGCACGTCAGTAGCATCATTGGCATGAATGCAGTAGCTGATGGTGCCGCCTGCTCCGGTCAGTGTGGTCGGGACGCTGATTGACACAAAGGTCGTGGCAGAGGATTCCGTTACGGCCTTGGCCTTCCCGCGATAGTAGTGGCGGTCGAAGAGGGTCTGCGCTGTAGTACCGGTCGCGAGATCCTTGGCGGTCTGGATGTCGTAGTCCCCGGGGGCACCGGCACCAGTGCCACGGCCCCCCGCCTCGATATGGTCGCATCCGGCGACATCTGTTCCGGTTATGCCGTCGCAAGACTTTACGGTTTGGGCAATAGCGGCACCGTTCAGGTCTGTCCCCAATTGAAACTTACCAGCAGCCTCTCGGCTCATACAGAGGTCGGAAGACGCCCCGACAACACCAGTCGATGACCAACATAGCCGATAGGTGCTGGGCACCTGGAACTCGCTAGCCGTGAACCAAAAAGTATCGGTGTTTGAGACCACGCCCAGGATGGCAGCCGAGAAACCCCGGTATCCAGTGGTAGCATCCACTGCGAAGCTGAGCCCCATCGGGCCGCCCTGTGTGCCATTGGGGAGGTTGATTCCCCCCGTGCCAGTTGTGAGTACCGCGTTAGTGCCATCATGACCCAGGCCCAGCCAGTTGTTTCCGCTGTGCGTGGTGGTCTGGTATACCTTGACCGTCGAGGTGAAGTTGTTTGTACCAGTGAACTCGTTGGTCCCGGTGAGCGACGCACCACCTCCGCCGCCGCCCATGTTGATTTGAGCCAAGGCTGATCCGGGACGCAGGATGGCTAGGCTCAGGACGATGGCGATAGCGATAGCGCGCGCCAGGGGCATATAGGTCATCGGAAATAGCTCACGCTGACCGTGGCGTCCGTCGTCTGCCGGATCATGCGCCAGTTCTTGAGGTTGCTGAACCCGCAGACCTCAATCGGTGTCCCGGCCGTGCCGAGATGGCCTATTGTAGCTGTCGGGGCCGTCCCGTCGGACCAAAACCTGATATTGTCTGTGGCGATGGTCACAAGGGCGGACTGTGGTCTACCCGAACCAGAATCGTAAACAGTCGCCGTGAATGGCAGTGCCGTGCTGCTTACCGTGAGCGTCTCGTGGGCATAAGCATCCACCAAATAACTCACGCATGAGGCATGTCCTACCGGCCCCTGCCATACAGCCACTCCGAGCAGGAGGGCCAAGAGGACTAGTCGCTTACGCATCAATCCCTCCCATTGAGTTTTTGTCAGTCAAAGCGGCGCCCTGGTCGCATTCTGGCGCCTTGATGGCCTCTCCAGCCTTGATTTGTGTCAGAACAGCATCGTAGATGTTGGGTACGAACCGGAACTGGCCGTCCGCCCACAGCCCGATCTCCCGCCAGACCCACTTAGGCGTCGCGCTCACGACCACCCCCATTGCGTAGGCTGGGTGCTGGGCTTCTGGGCCTTCCGTGGGCTCACTGGAGACGCAAAGGTCAGGGCGAGGGCGTCACCGTCGTCGGGCGAATCAACCCCGCGCTTCTTCATGTCCTCTTTGGACTCCAGCCATACACGTTGACGCGAGTCTGGCCGAGTGCCAGGGCCGACTAGGTCGGCCTCCAGCTCGGGATGGCTGTCGATACTGCCCGTAAGAAGCCAGTCCTTCATGCGACCCCACATGTAGTCCCGGAAGTAGCGATACTTGACGTCTGGGCTGTCTGCGCCGAAGTTTACCTCTTGCACGTTCCGAAACCCAAGGTTTCTTAGACGCTGAGCTATAGGGCCGGCAATCCCTGCCGAATCGAGGAACAGCATCTCCACTCTATGCCCGTCATAGCTGTTGCTCAGGATGTCGGCTAGGCGGGTGGTCATCACTCCGGGGTCCCTTGTGAACTCTCCCTTGACACGGATGCTGGGGATGGACTTCGCATCCAGACCACGCCTGAAGCGCACCACGTTGTCGTCTGAGCCGCCCCAGGCGAAGTCTACGCCCGCCACAAGGGGCTCATCGGGCATCACCACCACCTTGCGCTTCTGAGCCTCCAGGACGCGTCCTTGGTCGATATACTGAGCATCCGAAGCCGTGGGGTGGATGCCCTTGACCCGGACCCTGAAGAAGTCCGAGTCCTCTCCGTAGTCCTGCGCCCACTCGGCAATCTGTTCCTTGTTCGTGAGCCTTGAGTCCCGACTGTCCACTATCGTGGCGTTCCACCTAGACCCCTCGCGGAAGCACGCTCGGTAGAAGTGCCCGCTGTTCCGCGTCGGGTTGCCGAACAGGAAGATCATGGGTTCGCCATCGGTGAGCCCACCTTCCGCTACCTCGTGGATCGCGTCGGGGATGGATGAGTCCTCATCGAAGCAATAGAAGCTCGTAGCGGGCTTGCTGTGCTGGCCTGCAAACGCCTCGCTGTTCTCTTCCTTGCTGCTCTGTGGGGCACAGAACCATACGGCTCTATCGTTTGGCTCATACATCAGCCTAGACGTGCATTCAAACCACGAGGAGAAGATGCTCAGCTTGTTCCAGCGCTGGATGGCGGCCCACGTCTTGGTCTCAAGCTGGGTGAATGTGTTGGCCGTAATGGTGCCGATAGACCTGGGTCGAGTCACCATGATCCACTGGACAAGCCAGGCAACCATGGTGCTCTTGCCGATGCCGTGGCCGCTCGATACGGCACGCCTGATCGGGCGCCAGGGGAAGGGTTGGCCCGAGGCCATGTTCGCCTTGACCTCTGCGCCTATGCCGTCTAAGAACTCGGCCTGCCACTTGTCGGGGCCTGGCTCGTGCTCCAACTCCCCGGGCTCCTGCCAGGGAAACGCATAGATCACGAAGCCTAAGGGGTCGGCGTAGTAGCGTCCCGCGGCGGCCTCAAGCTCGGCTTCTACGTCTAGCTCAGCGCTTGCCATGGGCTCGAAGTCGTGCGGCCTGCACCCTGTCTGCTCTTGAGTCTCGGATGTCGGCCTTCATGTCCACGTGCTCTGTGGGCTTGTCTATGGTGCGGTTGAGGAGATCCGTAAACGCTGAGACGTTGGGGTCCTTCTCCCAGACCTCTACAATTTCGCGGTCGCTGTCGCCTGCCAGTGCTGCGTCTGCCTCGCCCAGCCTGCGGAACTTCCCGGTCAGCTTGTCGCGGGCGATGAGATACTTGAGCCCCTTGGCGTTCTCGACTTGGGCAGCAACCATCTCGTTCATGTGCTCGCGGACGATGGAGCGGAGGATTTCGCGCGTGGCTTCCTTGTCGAGAGTCTTGGCTGTCTTGTAGCCCTTGGGCATGCCGGCCCCGGGTCGGGCGCCACCCCTAGGCATTTTTCAGATCTTTCATGCGCGTGACTATAACGCCCCAAGATCTCGCTTCAGCTTCTCGAACGAGAACCCCTGGGGGCTGCGGTTATCATCTCCGAGGTAGTCATGCTCCAGAACTGCATAGGACTCATCAACATAGCGGTCCCACCAGTCCCATGTCATCTTCTGGAGCGTGCCCCACGTGACGCACGTTAGGCCTCGCTTGGACGTGTTCACGATGTTGAATGCGTGGCCTCCCCATGAGCCGGGCTCGGAGCCGTTGCCTGTCGTGAGGAACCATTCGCCCTTGTCGAGCTGATCCTGTGCTGATGTCGGCAGGTTTGCCCCGACGTACAGGCCCCCGAAGAGGAAGTGCGCGGTTCTCACTTGGTCATGGTTCATCGGGTCGATGGCTACGAACGCGTCGATCTTATTGCCCCCGATGCCTACTGAGCGGGCCATCTTGAGCACGTCGAGCATGGCTGCGCCTTCGTCCACTCCTCCGTTGACCCGGTTATAGGCTTCGATGACTTGGCTATCGGTAGGCCTCCAGGGCTTGCCCCCGTAGGCTGTCCAAGTCTGGAAGGCGTGGCCGAGGGCGGCACATGTGCAGTCTCCCAGGTTGTTATTGGCCATCATGCCGAGGTGGGGGAAGGCTTGGAGGGTCCGCTTGGAGAGATTGTGGGCCTGGGGGATCTTGGGTAGCTTACGCTTTTCGATGTATGTCGCGAGCCTCAGCGTGCGCGGGTCGGCCTTCGGCGGAAGCTTACCCAGGCGGATTGTGCTGGCCAACACCACTCGCCTACTTCTTTCTACCCTTGCGCGCCTTGCGCTCGTCGGCATAGTTGAACTCAATAGCTACGTCCTGAGGTATGCCTAACTTCTTGGCAAGGCTTGGGTTGTGAGCCGCCGCCGCCATTGTGCGGCGCTGTTTGTTGGTCTTGCTTGGCATTACATCAAGCCCCTTTCCTTGGAAGGCCAGGCTTGGCCTGTGGGGTACTAACGTCCACGTTCATGCTGCGCTGCCCAGCGAGAATCTCCTCCTTCCACTTGCGCTCACAAGCGCAGGCCCGGCCTACGATGCTAGGACCTTGGTTCGAGGTTCTTGGGCGTACTTCTCTTGTCGCTTCTCCGCATTCAGGACAGGTCGTCACATGAGCCCCCGCTCCTTGAGCAAGGCATTCTTCGTCTTCTCGTATTCGTCGCTCTTTAGGCTGGAGGCGCCACCACCCAACAAAAGGCCGCCCGCGACGCCCGCGAGGGTTGCACAAGCGAATAGTACCTTGGCTGGGTAGAACCCCGCGGCGGCGGTCAGGAACGTCCCCAGGCCCACGAGGAAGCTTCCTATGGGCCTCTTCTGGGCGAGCAATAGGCGGATCTGCCGCTCGAACGGAGTCAACTCCTCGGCCAGCGCTACTTTATCAACCACATCCTTGTCCCGGAGTGGATCGATGCTTCTCCGCTGGAGTTTGGCAAGCAGTTCGCCCGCGGGGGCTTCGGGCTGAGGAGCCTTGGGTTCTTCACTCATGGCACGTCCGTGAAGAAAGCGTGATGGCCGATGTCTACGGTATGCTTAGCCCCACGGACCCAATTTGGCTCCGGGCTCCCAATGCGGTAATAGTGCGTGCTATGTCCCGTAGGGTCGGGCGCCTCTCCGCTCAGGACTAAGCCTGCCGCAGCGCTGGCCCGGATGAAGCTGGGCATGTTTTCGCTGACCACCCGCACCATGCCGGAATTTGGGTCCGCGGGATTCCAACAGCTAAATTGGTCCTTCGCATGGCAGACCGCATAGATGCCGATGCCCCACCACTTGATCGTTGGATGATGGGCGCGATTAAGAATAACATGGCCGACGGCGAGCTGGCCCTGGAAAGGCTCGCCCCTGGCCTCTCCCCAAATCGTTCGCCTCATGGCGTCGAAGTCGTCGGCCAAACTCATACTATCTCAGGATCATGGCAAGAGTTACGCATGCCGCACCTGCCCAGCCGAGGGAGAAGCGCGGAGAGCCGACATTGAGGGCCGCAAGCAGAAACAGCACGAAGCCAGCGACCATGAGAATGAGGTTTAGGGGTGCCATTATTTCTCCTTGGCGGCCATCGTAGCCGCCCTGTGATCGCTTGCGGCTTGTTCTGCGTTGTCCGCTCGGATGGTATTACCCGACTGCGCAGCCAGCATGCGCTCTAGGGCCGCTACTCGGTCGAGCAGTTCCGTCCGCATGCCGTCACCCTGCTCCATAACCACGTCTAGCTTCTTGACTGCCTGGACGGTGAGATCCTTGGTACGTAGGGCGGTGATAACCTGAGTGAGGGCGAGCCCCACGGCGGCTATGATTAGCACCGTCCCCTCGGCGGTCATACTCCTATCAGTCAGCGTTCCAGGTCACGACATCGCCCTTGACCGCCACGCCGCCATTGTACTCTGGGCGGACGAAGGCATAGGCCCAGCATGCATTGACGCCGGGGCCGATGGGCTCGGTCAGCTTCAGGGTGGGTGTGCAGCCCCCGTTGTCCTCGTAGCTCCCCATGCCATAGGGATCGCTTCCGCTATTCGAGAACTCTCGGTCTCCGGAGCCCCAGGACCATTCGATGATCGGGGACTTGCCGTTGTTGTCGTCGTCGTGTTTGTGAAACGTCGGGCCATTGACCGTGGGGTCGTTGCCCGGGTAGGGCTTCCCGTCCGGACCCACGGGAGACGTGTCAAGGCGAAGGATCTCATTGACTGCGAGTGCCGCGCCCTGGGCCGTGGGGTTCTTGCCCCCATTGACGATCACTTCGGCCGTGCGCTTGTCGCTCTTGACGTGACCCTTTTCGAGCACGTCCACGAGGTGCGTGTTATGAAAGCCGAAGATTACCTGCGTTGCCATGCATTTCTCCTATCGTGTGAGTACGACTTCAACGCCTACCGTGGGCTTAATGTGCTGCCCAACTTCAACATACGTCTTCGTGGAGAGGTCCCAGCGGCCAAAGTCATCCTTCCAGACAAGCGCCATACGGGCCCGCGCGTCGCCGCCCTGCACCTTCTCTCCGGTCAGCACGAGGGCCACTGATTTTTGATCGGCGTCGGGTACCTTGTCCAGCTCATGGGCTATCGCGGCGTCCAGGTCTAAGTGCGCGGGCACGCCGGGCGTCGGGAGTGGTTTCGACTCTTGCGGGTCGGTCACGCTGAGGATGCTACGCTCTATGGGGTTAGCCATCAAGCTTTTTCGGTCTCGCCGCCCCAGCCACGATCCGCATGGCCTCCTCGGGGGAGGTCACGACATAGATGGGCGCCGGGCATTGCCCGTGAAGGGCCCTCTGCGCCTCGTTGAGCGACTCGCCGGGCATCTTAAGCTCTAACCATGACCACGTGCCCCTGAATGCGACCAGGAGATCGGGAGCGCCCTTCCCGAGGGTCGCGGTGCTATAGCACGCAGCACCCATACCACGGAGGGCCTGGACAATGGCGCCTTGATTCCGATCTACTTTCGCCGCGCGCACGCCGGCTCCATGGATAGGATGTCTTGGGGGGTCATCGCTTTGCCTGGGGATAGCAGTTCGAGCACAGTACGCGCTCAATCGCGGCCAAGCCGCAACCGCGACACTCAATATTCCCGTAGTAGGCCCAACCTTTTTCCCAGCGCCCGGTCGCCCCGCAGTCCGTACACCTCCAGATCAGGACACGACCATTCCGTAGCTTGTTCGGGCCCGTCTGGATTTCCTGCATGACCATGAAATCCCGGTATGTCTTGTGCTCAATATGGTTCATTGATTGCACCCCGGTCCGCACTTCTCCTCACCCGGCCATCGGCAGTCTGGCTTCGGCTCCAGACGATAGCCCGGGCAGTCGTCGTCGCACATCACGTGCTCCATCTCCATCGGCACGCTTCGGCCCACTGCCGCCTTTGGGCTCCCGCACGTAGCGCAGTAGATGAAACTGGTGTCCTTCGGATCTCCGCTCATCTCGTCCCCCCTATAGCCAAGCGCTGGCGCTCCCACTCGTCCCGCACGCTGGGCCCGTAGTACGTAAGGCTCAACGCACCTTTCCGCGTGTCCTCCATGGCTCGGAGGACGACTCTCAAGGGTATGCCGTCGAGGAGCCAGCCACGGAGGAGCCACCATTCCGCGGGGCTTTGGAAACGCTCGCTGCGTCCGGAGCGGCGGGTAAATTCATCCCACACGGCCCTTGCGTATTCGGGCCACTGATGCCCCGGTACTGGCGTCTTCACCATAGGCCCAAGTCTCCACGCTCGCGGTAGTTTCTCATGACCCCGTAAAAATACTTCGTCTGCTTCAGTGCGGTTTCGGGATCGAATTTCGCCCGCGCCTTCCCGAGCTTCTTAGCGGTTATGTAGATCGCCTCGTTGATCACGTCGATTGAGTACTGCCGAATGAGTGAATCCAGCATGTTGTACATCGATTGAGACATTGGCCCGACCACGAACTCCCAATAACCCAGCAGACCGTCACGGACCTTGCCTCGCTGGGCTTCGATGTCTTTCTGCGCGTCGAGGAAAGCGGCGATCTGCTCGGCATGCTCCTTCTGCTTTTCGATGGCCTCCTTCCCCACGGCTTCGTATTTGCGATTGCCGAGATGGACGGCAGACTTGCCGGCGTTACAATCCTCGCAAGCTGCTACTAGGTTGTCTGGGGTATCCGTCCCGCCGCCCGCGATGGGGATAACGTGGTCTACCGTGAGCGGCACGGCGGCAGGCGAGCGCCCGCAATACTTGCAGACAAATCCATCGCGCTTGAGGATCTCGAAGCGCTTGCGCTTGCTCAGAGGCTTTCGGGGCGTGGTAGACTTCATCTGCTGAGCGCTCCCACGCTCGGCTCCCGCCTTTCGCCTCCCGCTGGAATCCACTTCCGGCCGGAGGTCTGCGGCGTGAGTTATTTGACGCCCGATGATACCTTGCTGGCCCGATTCGGGCAAGCCTTTTCTGCGCTCACTTCGACTCCCCCTCCGGCTTCAGCTTCCCGGCTGCGTGGAGGGCGAGGAGAAGGTTACAGACGGCGACGAGTGGGGTGGGAGCCTCCGCGTTGGACGCCTCATAAGGGATGCCACAATCGGCCCAGGCTGGTTGCCAGTGGGCGGCCCAATAACCACGATCTCGCTGCGCCCAACGACCGATAGCTATCTCGTACTTCTCAATCAGTGGCCCCGTGGCGGACCAGTCGGTGTCGTAGTGGTTGATATAGGGCGGCGACATACTAGCTCCGGAATGCAGGAATCCTTCGTCGCAGTAGCAGCCCCAGTTGTGTCCATCCGTCCGAAGTTGGCACCCAAGCGCCTCGGCCACGCGGACGTGCAACGGCTTTTCCTCGCTCACCGCTTCTCCTTCGGGTCGTAATACGCTCCGGCCGCCAGTACGCGCTCGATCAGATGCCGGATGATGAGTGCGGCGATGACCTGGCCGCTATCGTTCATCTCGCGTTCAAGGGCGCGGGCGGCGTCGATCAGCCCGAACGGCTTGTCATCGCCCAATGCTCTCTCCTCCACCCATGCCGCTCGGTTGATGGCGGCCATCTGCTCCTCTAGGATCTTGTAGCACTCTTCGCAATAGCCGGAGTTGGGTAGGCACTGGCAGGTCATGACGCCGCCGGGTCCATGCGGAACTCGATCCCGCGCTGATGTCCCTCGCGTATGCACACGTCAAGGAACGTGGTCATCTCCTCGGCGTTCAAGTCGGCCAGGCTAGGCATTTCCTTGATCTCCTCTCCCGTGAGACGGGCCACCACTAACTGTGGGACTAGGAAGGCTCTCTTAAGCTCACGCTTCATCTCATACATGTCGTAGCCGCAGAACTCGGACCATGCCCCCAAGACAGGCCCATGGAATAGAGCGAGCTGTGGATTCGTCTTCGGCTTCACGTACCGGCTTACCGTGACGGTTACACGGCGGCTCTTCTTCGGCACGAAGCGAGAGAGGCGCCCACGCGTGGCGTTTACCTCGTCGGGGCGGATATTGCCCGCCCCGTCTATCGTGGCAGAGAAGATGACACGCGGTGTGGAATCACTCATCGCTTGATATCGAACAGGTCTATCTGCTCCGGCGCTGGGCCCTTGTGGGTCACTGGCGCGCGGAGGAGTAGTGCGGCGTGGACGATCTTTTTGCAGCCCTTGCAGTCATAGTGGACTGGCTCCGGGATACCCCCCCCAGAACTATCCCTAATGCCGCACAGGATGACGCCTAGCGGGTTGGTTGGAGTGAAGTCGTTTCGCATGTGCATGGCGTCACCTCAAAAAGGGACGTCTGAGTCATCGGCCACGAACGGCTTGGGATCAGAGTTCTCCCCCGCGCCCTGTGTCTGCGGTGGCTCGCTCTCGAAGATGCGATAGTCGGGGGTCTTCTCGCCGGCTTTCTTGAGCCCGTTGGCGAAGATCACGATGCGATACTTCTGACCTCCGAGTTCGATCTCGCCGGAGAGGAACTTGTTTCCCTGCCTGCTCGTGCGGCTCCACAAGCCTCCGCAGCTCGGTCTGTTCATCACCACTTCTCCTTGGCCTTCCGGCTACGCTTCTCCAGTGCTGCAAGTTGCTCGGTCAATAGCAGTTGCGCCTTGAAGCCTTGATACAACTCATCGAATTCTGCGCCGGATTCGAGGAGGGTAGCCTCTACGGGGCCCTCTTGGGGGACCTTGACCACGTGTCCGTCCATGGGGTCCCATCCCATGGAGTAGAGCGCGGCGCGGTAGGCTACGGACTGGTAGCGGTGCTCAGGCCAGACTGCCGTCCCCGTCGAGGTCTTCCAGTCAAGGAGCGCCAGGCGGTCACGGAACATCGTGAGTAGGTCGAAGGTCCCCGTGTAATTGTCCGTCACGTGATAGACCCGCTTCTCCACCGCGAGCGGGGTGAGCTTCATGTCCTGCGCCCACCCCAGCCAACGCTTGAACATCTCGGCGGCCTTCGTGCTGACGAATGGCTCCTCGCACGGCTCCCCGAGCTTGCCCTTACAGTAGTGCTCGACGCAGGCATGGAGCTCCTTTCCGAGAGTCTTGGCCTCGTCGGAGAGCTTCTCGTGTTCGTACTGTTCGGCGGCGGCCTCCGAAACATAGCGCACGTAGGCGGCTTCGCTGTCCATGCCGTCGATGGGCGGGTGGCTGTAGCAGTAGCGCGCCACGCCTTCGACCGACGTCCTCACCATCCAGTCGTTAAGCTGGGGCTTGTTCACCACGCGGCCTATGGTGGTCACGTTGCGTACGTGTTTGCCGTCCAAGCGGTAGGAGTGTCGGGCGTCCATCTTGAGGCGGGGCTGTAGGGCCTCTAGTTCGCGTAGGAGGCGGTGGAAGTCGGTCACTGAGCCTTTGCCTCACCGCGGGCCGCCGCGATGCCCTCTAGGGCGCTCTGGAGGTCTGGGAGCCATCTCCGCTCCATCGTGCGCAGGAACTTGGCTCCGCTGATCGTGGTCACAAGCTCGGCCATGGCGTCGCTGGTTTCAAAGCCGGCGGCTTTGGCGTAGGGCTTGAGGGCGTTCACTTCGGATTCGGTGAGCACCTCGGGCTTGCCGGGCTTGGGTGGGGCCTGGGCTGCGCGCTTCTCCGGCGTGGCGGCCTGCGCCCGCTCTCCATCGTCGTCGTCTTCGGCCGCGATGCCGAGCATGGAAGACGCGGAGTATCTCCTAGCATAGGTGAGTGCGGAGCCTGTCTCCTGTGGCTTAGAGTAGTTCGCAAGAGGGTACTCGGAGCCGATCCACTCCCCCGACTCGTGGACGAGGACGGTGACGAGCACCATGTGTCTTTCGCGCTCACGGATGGGCTGGAGCAAGGTGAGGCCGTTCGCGGAGAGGGGTTCCCGGTAGCTCTCGATCACGTCGGCCAAGTCGGCGTAGGAGTAGGAGTATTCGTACTCGTTGCCGCCCTTGCCTACCCCCTTGACCTTGCCCGTCCTCGTCTTCTTTGGTGGCTTGATGGTCTTTTGTGCGGCGGCCATCGCGGCGGCCAGTTTCCCGATTGTCTCGCTCTGGGTCGTGCTAGGCTTGTCATCAATGGCCATGGGTACCTCCCGTACCTGTGATGGGCTGGCGCTTGATTCCCCGTCTCGCGCCAGTCCTCGCCATCTTACTTGCGGGGTGTGCGCTCCGGGGTCCGACTCTCCTGGTGTGCGTGAAAAGGCATCCCGGCCGCGCGCCAGCACTGCGAACACACGTACTCCCCCGCGATCTGGACGAGCAGCACGACGGGGCGCTTGCAGCGTTCGCAGGCCCACGTATGCGTCAGCTCGGCCGGCGTCATTCGCCCAGCGCCCGGCGGTAAGCGCCCGGCGCCGAGGCGGCCCTCTCCATCCGCTCTCTCTGTCGGGCTACAGGCTGGCCCAGGCTCTCCTCTAGCGTCTCTTGTGCCTCGTGCGTGGCACGGACGCGTTTGAGGGTGTCTCCATCTACGTAGTCGCCGGGGCGCATGAGTTCTTTCAGGTGGGCCCAGATGCTCATTCGTCCTTCCTCCACCATCCCGGAATGATTCGCGCCACCTCGGGCCACCCTCCAGCGCACCATGCTAGGATTATCGTGGAGGCCACAGCCAGGGCGGTTCCGATTGCAAGGCCGATGGCGATTTTCTCGATGGGGGTCATTTGTCGTCCAGTGCGGCCTTGAGGGCGCGGGTCGCGGCGTACTCGCCACCGCGGGCGAGATGCCAGAGGGCAAGGCGCGAGGCCGTCTCAAGCGTCAGCCGGCGGTCGCGCTCGGCGCGGTAGGCCTCGTGAAAGTCCATAGCGACTTCTGCGGACGTGTAGGGTGTGGTCATGCTTGCGCCCCGTGTGCTCTTTCTAGAGCGATTTGAATGGCCTGCCAGCGCTGCGGGTAGTATTCTATAAACCACGCGCGGAACGTGATGGGGTGCTTATGTGCGCGGACATGATCCTTGCGACACAGGAATATCCCATTGGCGAAAAGGTGGCGGGTAGCACCGTAGGCCCGCAGCACCAGCTCGCGGGGCGCTGACTCGCCCTCGAAGCTGCACCGCGTCCGGGTGAACCGCATGACCGTCGGCGCAGTCCGGTCGACCCAGAATAGCTTGACCGACCCGCTCGCGGACACTTTGCCCTTGCCCTCACGCCGGAGCAGCGTTCGCGGGGCAATCTTCTCAGATCGGAGGAACCGCT
>Ga0207646_10003310_pt1 | contig 18327 bp, 18 predicted proteins | sample KBSK5502metaG_FD_184343 | JGI IMG/M metagenome (GOLD analysis project Ga0207646, IMG submission 184343) | Corn, switchgrass and miscanthus rhizosphere microbial communities from Kellogg Biological Station, Michigan, USA - KBS K5-50-2 metaG... | ecosystem: Host-associated > Plants > Roots >...
AGCAGCGGGCTGTTCTTGCCCCGCGACGCGAGGGCGTCGGGCGTCACCGTCCAGGATTCCGCGCGGTCGAAGACGACGAGGTCCGCCGGCGCGCCTTCGACAAGGCCCGGCGACGGGCGGTCGCCCCACCCCGTGCCCAAGACCCGGGCTGGGCCCGCCGTCAGCGCCTCGATCGCGCGCGTCAGGGGCAGGAGGCCGGCGTCCACGACGGCGAGGACGAGACCAAGGGCCGTCTCCAGCCCGGAGATTCCGTTCGCCGCGAGCCCGAACTCGACGTCCTTGTCGACCGCCGCATGCGGGGCGTGGTCGGTGGCGATCGCGTCGGCGGTTCCGTCGAGCAGCGCCTCGCGGCATGCGGCCGCGTCCGCGGGGGAGCGGAGCGGCGGATTGACGCGGAGCGACGACGCGTACGGCGCGGCCACGATCGTCGCCTCGCGATCGGCCCAGGGATTGGCGTCGGCGTCCCACGCCCACCGCCGCGCGCCGGCGAGCCACTCGTCGCTCAGGGTCAGGTGGTGGGGCGTGACGTCGCAGGTGACCGGCAGGCCCGCCGCCTTCGCCCGCCGGACGAGATCAAGGGCGCCGGCGGTCGACAGGTGGGTCAGGTGCAACCGCGCCGCGGGCACGTCTCGGACGACCTCGGCGAGGACCGCGAGATCGCGGGCCACGGCGGTCTCCTCGGCCGCGGCCGGCCAGCCACGCAACCCGAGGACGGTCGCGACGTAGCCGTCGTTGGCCTCCGCGCCCGCGGTCTGTGCGGCGTCCTCGGCGTGGTCGACGAGCGGCAGCCCGAGGGCCCCGGCGTAGGCCAGCGCGTTCCGGACGAGCGACGCCGACGGCACGCCCGCGCCATCGTCCGAGAAGCCGACGACGCCGGCGTCCGCCAGCTCGCCCAACGCCGCGAGCGCCTCCCCGTTCCGACCGGCAGTCACCGCCCCGAACGCCAGCGCGCGCACGGGCGATCCGGAAGCCAGCGCGGCCGCGCGGATCCGCGCGAGCACGGTCGGGTCGTCGAGGGGCGGAGTCGTGTTCGGCATCAGGCAGACCGTGGTGAAGCCGCCGTGGCCGGCGGCCGCGAGGCCGGTCTCGATCGTCTCCGCGTCCTCGTTCCCGGGCTCGCGGAAGTGGGCGTGGAGATCGACGAACCCGGGCGCGACGACGACCCCGCGCTCGTCGATGCCGGACACCTCGTCGGCGTCGAGCCAGGTCACCGCCTCCAGGACGCCGTCCGACACGACGATCTCGCCGGGCCCTTCGCGCCGCGTGGCCGGGTCGACGAGCCATGCCCGTGAGATCTCGAGATCGGCGACGACCGCCCCGATCTCGCCCTCCGCGATCCCGATCGCCGCGGCGGAGCCGGTCATCGCGGCCGGACGCCGGCGAGGAGATAGAGCAGCGCCATCCGGACGGCGACGCCGTTGCGGACCTGCTCCTCGATCAGTGACTGGCTGCCCGCTGCCACGTCCGGGGCGATCTCGACGCCTTCGTTCATCGGTCCCGGGTGCATCACGAAGGCTTCCGGCCGGGCGAGGGCGAGCCGCTCGCGAGTGAGCCCGTAGCGTGCTGCGTACTCGCGGAGGGATGGCAGGAGCCCGGCCGCCATCCGCTCCTTCTGGATCCGCAGGGCCATGACCGCGTCGGCGCCGCGCAGCGCCTCCGCGATCGACGTCGTGACGTGGAACCGGACGCCAGCGGCCGCGCCCCGGATGGCCCAGGCCTCGAACCCGCGGAGGAGCGTCGCCGGACCGCACAGCCAGACGTCGGCCCCGGCCGCGGTCAGTGTCCAGAGGTTCGAGCGGGCGACGCGCGAGTGGAGGACGTCGCCGAGGATCACGATCTTGCGGCCGGTCAGTGAGCCGCCCGCGAACCGCGATCGCAGCGTGTAGAGGTCGAGGAGCGCCTGGGTGGGGTGGGCGTGCCAGCCGTCGCCGCCGTTCAGCACCGAGCCGCCGAACGTCTCCGCGGCAAGATATGGCGCGCCGGAAGCTGGGTGGCGGATGACGAGCATCTGCGCACCGAGCGCCTCCACCGTCCGGACCGTATCGATCAGCGACTCCCCCTTCGTCACCGACGAGGTCGCCGCGGCGATGTTCACCACGTCGGCCGACAGATTCTTCGCCGCGACCTCGAACGAGACCCGCGTCCGGGTCGACGCCTCGTAGAAGAGGATCGTCACGTTGCGGCCGCGGAGCGCCGGGACCTTCGCGATCGGCCGGGCGAGGACCTCGCGCATCGCGTCGGTCGTGTGCATCACGAGCTCGATGTCCGCCCACGAGAGGACGTCGACATCGAGCAGGTGGCGGTGGTTCCACGCGACGGGCTGCTCGTCCGGGGGCGAGTCGACGATCGGGACCTCGATCGCGGTGTCGGCCCGGTCGATCACGGTCATCCGACGGGCGTCGCCGGCGCCACGGACTCCGTCGCGCGATCGATCAGCACGCCTTCTTCCCCGTCGATCTCCTCGAGATGGACGCGGACGACCTCCTCGCGAGAGGTCGGGACGTTCTTGCCGACGTGATCGGCCCGGATCGGCAGCTCGCGGTGGCCGCGATCGACGAGGACGGCAAGGCGGATCGCCTGCGGCCGTCCGAAGTCGACGAGAGCGTCCATGGCCGCCCGGATCGTCCGGCCCGTGTAGAGGACGTCGTCGACGAGGACGATTGTCGACCCGTTCAGGTCGAACGGCAGGTCTGTGCCCTTCACGACCGGCTGTTGGGCGACGAGCGACAGGTCGTCGCGGTAGAACGTGATGTCGAGCGCACCAACCGGGACGTCGACGCCCTCGTTCTCGGCGATGGACTCCGCGATCCGGCGAGCGAGCGGAACGCCCCGGCGCTGGATCCCGACGAGCGCCAGCCCGGCGGTCCCGGCCTGCTTCTCGACGATCTCGTGGGAGATCCGGATCGTCGCCCGACGGATCTCGTCCGCGGTCATGATCTGGCGGCCGGTCATCGCTCCTTCCCGGGCCTCACGGGGCTCTCAAGCGGCCTCACCGGGCCGACCGAAGGTTCGGGTGCAAGCATAACTCGATGGCTGCCACGCCCGGACGAACGCCGTCGGGGCTCCCCGTCAGTAGACCGAGACCGTCACCCAGGTCGTGCCCGCGAACCAGGGGCAGCCGCAGATCGAGAAGAAGTCCGGCGTGTAGAGGTCCACGATCCGGCCCAGGCCGGCGCTGGCGGCCGGTCCGTAGTCGTTGATCACGCGCTCGATGCAGCCTCCGGCACCGCAGATGATGACCGTCGTGCCCCGCGGGATCCGCATCGCCGTCGTCCCGTTGTCGTAGAACGTGGCGTAGCCGGAGATCTTGTAGCGCGGCGGCTTCAGCGCGCTGCCGCTCGGTGGGGTCGGGAGGCTGACGCGTGGCCGGCCGGCCACGACCCGAACCGGAGCGTTGCCGGGCTCGGTCAGGACGGTGGCGTCGTCGATCCGACCGGCCGACGCGCGGCCACGGTCCAGCGGCCCGACGGGGAAATCGGCCGCCGCGAACGCCGGGACCTGGACCGACTGGAACGCCGACGGGTCGAGAACGGTGGCCGGTGTTGGTCCGGCCGATCCGACGATACCCGGCAGCGCGCCCAGTGCGAGGGCGGCGGTGAGCGCCGCGCCCGCGACCATCTGGGAGGGTCGCACGATCCGGGCACATTAGCGCCTGTCGGTCGGTTACGCGAGCCCGAATCTCGCTGGCCGCGAATCCGTCCCGCACAGCGGCGACGTGGTGCGTTGCCGCACCTGGTCTGGGCGCTCGCCTCAACGACCTAGCGGATGACGGTGACCTTGGTGCCGGGGACCGTCTCGAGCTCGCCGGAGCCCTTGTCCGTCCAGGCGTATAGGAAGATCCGTCCCTCGCCCGTGGCACCGGCCGCGACCGGCTCAGCCCAGATCAGACGGCCCTGCGAGATCGCATATCCGGCCTTGGCGGGCCGTCCGTCGACGAGCGGCTTGTGGAGGTCGACCTGGCCGTCGAACGGGTCGACCGCATAGAGGCTCAGGAGTCCGATCGTCGGGTCGTTCGGATCGGCGATCCAGATGGCCAGACGCGTGCCGGTCTCGTCCCACCGGGCGTCCCAGTCGGTCAGCCGGCCGGCCCGGATCGTCGTCTCGTGGCGCTCGGTGGTCTGGTCGACCGGTGCGGTCGGCGTCGGGCCGTCCGTGGGGGCACTGGTGCCGGTTCCCCACGTCCCGACGACGAGCCGCCCGGTGTCAGGCGTGAATCCGGGCCCGTCGGTCCGCGGCTGGAGACGGCCGGTCCAGTACACGGCCTGCCGGCCAAAGGGATCGACGGAGGGCCGCCAGGCATTGCCGGTCTGCGGCAGAAGCGTCTCTGCGCCGGTCGCCGGATCGAGGATGAACGCCGCCGCGACGGTCCCGTCCGCGGTGTCGATCGCGGTGCTGCCGACGATCGTGTCGCGGTTCCAGCTGCCGAGCTCGGAGCGGTGATCCGTCGTGACCGGACGAGCTTGCGGATCGCCGACGCGCCACAGGTAGATGTCGGGTCCCGTCGACCCGTCGGCCGGGCGTGCGGTGAACGCGAACCACGTCCCGTCCGAGGAATACGAGGCGGCCTGCCCGACGACGATGACGTCATGGGCGATCTGGACCGTGCCATCGTCCGATGGCGAAGGCGAGACGTCGACCGGCGGCGTCGCACTCGGGCTCGCAGAGCCGGGCGGCGGGGCGCTGGCCGGCGACGTGGGCGGTGCGGTCGGCGTCGGCGTCGGCGTCGGTCCGGTCGAGGGCGTCACCGGCGGGGATGCGGTCGGGGGCGTCGATGCCGAGACGTCGGACGGCGTCGGAGTCGTCGACGCGGTGGGTTCGGGCTGGAGCTTGAGCACGGAGACATTCGTCTGGTTACCGCCACTGCCGGTGAAGACGACGAGCTGGTTGCCGTCACGCGAGCCGACGACGGTCTGGGCGGTCCCGTTGAGATCCAGCTGGTGGTTCTCGCTCGGCGCCGTCGTGTCGCACGGCTGGGCCTGGGCGGTGCAGTCGACGGTCACGGTCGAGACCCGGGCTTCGCCGTTGGCGTCCTGGGTGACGAGCTTGACCTCCTGCCTGGGGATCGCGAAGGGCGTGGGCCGGGGGCTCGGCCCCGCAGCCCCGGTGCTCGCGAGGGCCGTTGTCGGGCCGGAGGGCTGCGGCGCCGCCGGGCTGAAGATCCCCTGGGAGGACAGGGTGATCACGACAGCCACGGCGAGCGCTGCAGTGACGAGGGAATACGGAACGAGGAACGAGCGGCGCGGGCGGCGTCCGACGGCTCGATCGCGGAACGAGGATTCCTGTTCGATCGCGGCCGCGGTCCGGGCCCACAGGTCACGCGGCGGAACCGGTTGTCGCTGGGCGAGTGCACGCAGCTCCAGGCGCTGCGACACGTAGTCCGCCGCGGCGTCCCGGCATTCGGCACAGGTTCGGAGGTGCTCGTCGAGCCAGGTGGATTCGGTCGGGTCGATCGGCCCGTCGAGCCGCTCGGCGGCGCGGAACCGGGCTCGGGCATGGGGATCGGACCAGGCATCCGGGCGTCGGGGGCGTCCGCCGCGGAGGCTCATCGGGCCCCGTCCGTCCGCGAGCGCTCGTTGGCGCTCATGGCCGCCGCGTCGGCATCTGCTTCGGCGCTCGCCTCGGCGGCGCGCTCGCTCGCGAGGGCCTGGCGGAGGCTCTCCCGTGCTCGGGTGAGCAGCGCACGGGCCGCGACATGGCTGACACCGAGGGCCGCGGCCAGCTCGAGTCCGCTCAGGTCGTGGAGCTCCGCGAGCAGCAGCGCGGCACGTTGCCGTTCCGGGATCCGCTCGAGGGCTCGCTGGAGGTCGCCCGAGAGATGGGCGTCCATCACGAGACGTTCCGTCGACGGCGCCGCACCGTGGCTCTCGCCCGTCCAGGGCAGGAACCGCACGATCTTCTGCCGGCGGATGTGGTCGAGGGCGACACGATGGGCGATCTGGTACAGCCAGGCCCGCGCGTTCTCGGGCTTCTCGAGCGTGTCGTAATTGCGGTAGGCCTTGATGAACGCGTCCTGGGTGAGATCCGCGGCGAGCTCCGGGTCGCGAAGCATCCGGATCAGGTACGCGTAGATCTCGCCGTGATGGGCGGCGAACAGGTCCTCGACGAACCCGGCGGCGGCATCTCGCTGCCAGGCGCCGCTCACGGCCGCTCCCCCAACGAACCCACGGCTTGCGCCGAACTGGTTCTCGAGCGCGGCGACCATGAACCCTCCGTGTGCTGACCCGCGGGATCTGGAGCGAGCGCATCGTGATGCGTGCTCCACGGGCCAGAGACGAGGTGTTGTCGCGATGTGTGACGCCAGGCGTGACGCCGCCCCCCGTTCGGCGCGACACGCATCAGCCCGAGGCCTCCAGGACCCGCGAGCCGGCCCGGCGTGTGCGGGCAAGAAGCTCCTCGACCGCGTCCTCGGGCGAGACCGGGTTGACGGGCAGTCCGGTCCCCAGCTCGAGGCCGGCGATCTCGCGGAGCCGGGGATGGATCTCCCAGTGCCAGTGGTAGGTCGCGTCGACCTGCTCGCGAAGCGGGGCGGTGTGCAGGACGAGGTTGTAGGGCGGCCCGTCCAGCGTCACCGCGAGCGCGGCGAGGACCTGGCGCAGCGCCTCGGCGCTCGCCACGACGTCGCGATCGGTGGATCGCCCGAAGTCCGCCTCGTGGCGGCGCGGGACGATCCAGACCTCGAACGGCGAGCGCGAGGCGAACGGGGCGAAGGCCACCGTCGCCTCGTCCTGCCACACGAGCCGGTCGGGCCGGCTCGACTCGTCGCGGACGAGCCGACACCACGGGCATTCGCCCTCGCGGATGACGTATCGGGCCGCTCCGCCGAGCTCCTCGGCGATGCGATGCGGGATCTGCGGCAGGTCGTAGAGGTCGAGGCAAAGATGATTGGTACGCGCGCCCGCCTGGGCGCCCCAGTTCTGGACCACCTGCAGATGATCGGTCTGGGCCGTCACGCGGGCGTTGGACAGCGCGGTGCGGACCTCCGACAGGAGCCCCTCGATCACCTCCGTGCCGACCGCATGGAGGGCTCGATGCTCGCGGGGTGGTGCGACGATCGTCCGCCAGCTGCCGCTCGCCCGGACGTCAGTGAGCGACACCTGGGCGACCGAGGCATCCCGATCGCGGGCCTGCTCGTCGGTGCCGACGACATGGAAGGCGAAGTCCTTGAGCGTCCGCAGCCGGATCCCGTCGCCGGCCGGCAGCCGGCAGTTCTGGCAGTCGCCGCCGTCGTCGACGAGCTCGGCAGCGCTCGCGAACCGGTCGCGGTGGAAGGCGCGGTCGACGATCGTCGCGACCCACCATCCGGTGATCGCGTCCTTCCGCAGCTCGAACAGGCCGGCCGTCACCTCACCGACCCGCGGACCAGGCGTCGACGTGGTGCGCCAGTCCGGTCACGCCCGCATCGCCGAACCCGGCGAGGCGGGCGCCGAGGTGCGTCGCCAGGGCCCGGGCGAACACGAGCGCGGCCTCCTCGACGGTGGGCGTCGTGACGCGCGTTTCGCTGCTCGCGATCTCAGCGGCGATCGAGGTCGAGACGAGGCCGGACATCCCGCACGGGTCGATCAGCTCGAAGTCGGCGAGGTCCGGGGCGACGTTCAGGGCGATGCCGTGGTAGCTCACGCCGCGCTCGACCCGGATGCCGAGGGCACCGATCTTGCGCGGGGCACCACCCTCGGGCGCGACCCAGCAGCCGGGGTGGCCGTCGCGACGCCCGGCCGCGACGCCGAAGCCGGCGCACGTGTCGGCCATCGCCGCTTCCAGCGCACGGACGAACGGCCGCAGGAGGAGCCCGCGTCGGGAGAGGGCGAGGATCGGATACGCGACCAGCTGGCCGGGGCCGTGGTACGTGACCTCCCCGCCGCGTTCGACGCGGATCACCTCGATCCCGCGGCGGTCGAGCTCGTCGGCCGAGGCAAGGACATGACCTGCGTCCGCCTGACGGCCGAGGGTCAGGACCGCCGGATGTTCCAGCAGGAGGAGGCGGTCGCCGATCCGGCCGTCCGCGCGAGCGGCGGCAAGGGACTTCTGGAGCGCCCACGCCTCGCGATAGTCGATCCGGCCCAGCCACTGGGCCTCGAGCGGACCGGCCTCGGGTTCGGGCCCGTCGACCGGGGGCGCCGAGTCGATCTCGAACGTGGGGGCTGGCGCGACGGCGTCCACGTCGGCACGATAGCAGGCAACACGTCGTGGGCCCGTCGACGACCGCGGGGCACGCGCCGTCGGCGAGCGATCCTGGGAGGGATGGCGATGGACGAGCGACCGAGCGACGACGACCGGCTGGAGCCTGGGCCCATGGCGCCGGGGCCTCCTCCCGACCCGTCACCCGTGCCGGCCCGGGTCGGCTGGGAGCCCGTCGGCCGGCCCGTGTCCGCAGGCACGAGCCCGACGACCGATGGACCTGCCGCGGCGGAGCCGTCCGATCCGACGATGCCGCCAGTCGGCCCGATGACGGCGCCCCTCGTGGAGTGGACCGGCACGTCCGTCGCGGCGCCGCCCACTGGGCGCCGGAAGCGGCTCGTCTACATCGGCCTCGGCGTGGCCATCGTCGTGCTCGTCGGCCTCGTCGGGTCGATCGTCCGCGGCTCGAAGTCCAACGATCCCTACGACCTTGCCGCCGCCGACTTCGGGAGGCAGCTCCTCGCGATGCCCGAGTTCAAGGCGAAGTACGGCAACCTGACATCGGAACAGCAGGCCTACGACGTCGGACAGAGGGCAGCCGCGAGCGGAATCCCGCGTCTCGGCGACGCCGATCTGCTGCGCTACTGGCAGGACAGCGCCACGCTTCTCAACGTCAGCGAACCGAGCGCCTGCGGCAGGATCCTGCGGAACAAGGTCCAGGCCGGTGAGGCGGCCAGGCTTGCCCGTGCGCTCGACCTCGCCACCTTCAAGGACCTGCTCGCCGTGACGATGCTCGCGGTCCAGGCGGACCTGCGCGGCGACCCGGTCCATCCCATGCCGGACCAACAGCAGGTCTCGGGCGCCTTCATCAAGCTCCAGGCGTCGATGGGCCCGTCGATGGTCACATCCAGCACCAAGCTGACTGACGCCACCGCAAGCGACGCGGACGTCTGCACCGCCGGCCGAACCTTCATCGGCGGCGTGCTCGCGCTCGGCGAGCCGGATCGGACGGTGATCCTCCGCTACTCGATCGGCAGCGCGACCCGCTGACGGCGGCCGTCAGACCGGCGGCCGGACGCGGTTTGCGGGGTCGTCGATGTGGGTCACGTCGATCCGGAGGAGGACGGGCGTCGCCGTCCCGTCGACGTCGAACGTTCCGTCAGCGATGATCGAGATCAGCTCGCCACCCGGCCGCGCCAGCCAGACGTCGATGGCGCCGGCCGTGAACCCGGCGTCCGCCGCGGCCTGGTCCGTGCGGTCGACCCGGTAGTGGGTCGTGCTGCGTCCATGCGTCGTCTCCGAGGCGACGCGGACGAACGCCGGGGCCAGGCTTTCGAACGCGCCGACGAGCTCGGTCGGTGACAGCGTCGTGAACGCGGCGTCGAAGTCCGCTGCGCCACCCGGGCTCTTCCTCCAGGAGCCCGACCCGGAGCGGATCCACGCCTCATCGCCGATGACGACCGCCTGGATCGCGCCCGACCCGACGCCCTCGAATCCGTTGACGCCGGTGAGGGTGAACGCCGCCGCGGGATGATCGCCCAGGACCAGCGTGGAGGTCATCGTGACGCGCCCGTCGGCTGCCGACGACGGGACGAGCCCGCGGGTCACGACGCCGACCCGATAGGAGTCGTGGTCGGCAAGGGCATCGGCCGCACCGATGAGGTCGACCGCTCCCGGTGGCACGGGTCGATCCGTCGGCACCTCGTCGGTGGCATCCGATGTCGGTGCGAGCGACGCTGTTGGCGCGACCGCGCGGCGGCTGGGCGCCGGGCTCTGCGGTGCGTCCAGGAGGCCGCAGCCCACCAGGTTCAGCGCGAGGGTCGCGTTCGCGGCGACGAGCAGCCCCCTCCGGCTGAAGCGCGCGACGAACGCGGAACGGCGATGCATCGGTGACCCCGCGCGGTGGTGGCTGGTCCGGCAGGATACCAAGGGCGGGATGACCCGCCGCGATGGGCGACCCGAGGTGGACGTGGCACACCTGCGTACGGACTGGGACGCGATCGGTCGGGCCAGCGGGACGCCCGGCATCCGTCGCCAGCCGGCCCGCCTCGCGAGCCTGATCGGCGCAGTCCTGCTCGTCCTGGCCGGGTTCTTCCCGTTCGCCGAAGGCCGGATCGTGCGTCTGGACGGATCGGTCGCACGGCTGTCGGTGAGCGGCTTCGACGGCCCGGGCGACGGGGCGATCCTGCTCGTCATCGGCCTGATCGCGCTGTTCGTCGTCGTCAACAGCGGCATGGTCGAATCGTCGTCGCTGATTGTTCGCCTCGGGCCGCCGATCCTTGGTCTCCTCGCCTGCCTGATCTGCGTCACCGCCTGGCGTGAGACCCAGGACTGGATCGACGGGCTCGTGAAGAGCGGTGGCACCGGTTCGGTATCGAGCGGGCTCTGGCTTGCGGTCGGCGGGTCGGTTGTGCTGATGATCGCGGGCACGTATCGATCCGTTGCCGAGCTGCGCGCGGTGTCGGTGGACCGCTCGGGCTGGCCGCGACCGAGCCGGGCGGACCTTGCCGAAGCCTTCGGCGCCGTCGTCGGTGGCGCGTTCCTCGGCGTGGGACTGCTGGCCATCGCGGTGGTCTTCCTGCCGGCGAGCATGATCGCCGCCTATGTGATCGCCGTGCTCGTGGGCGGGCTTGTCGGGATGTCGCTCGGCGCGCGGCTGAGCCGGCGGTTCGGGCGCGATCGGTAGGTCTCCGGCGGACGGTCAGTCGCGGGGAGCCGGCCGCCCGACGGGCACGGCCGATCGGGCGGCGAGCCGTTCCCGGATCGAGACGGCCACCTACGGATGCGTATGATCGCCTCGTGACGCAGTCCGAGACGGAGACCCGTCTCTCGCCGACCGGTCGGGTGGAGGCGTTCAGCGACGGAGTCATGGCGATCGCGATCACGCTGCTGGTGCTGGACCTCAAGGTCCCGCCGCTCGACGAGGTCCGCGACGGGCATCTCGTGGAAGCTCTCGCAGCCCGCTGGCCGTCCTATGTCGCCTATCTCGTCGCGTTCCTGACGATCGGCATCATCTGGCTGAACCACCGAACGCTCGTCGACCGGATCCGCCGCTTCGACGCTCGACTGCACTGGCTGAACCTGATGCTGCTGCTCGGTGTCGCAACGCTGCCCTGGCCGACCGCCCTGGTTGCCGAATACGTTCAGCGGGGTGGCCCGGACGCGTCGGCGGCAGCGGCGCTGTACGGCCTGCTGGCCACGCTCATGGCGCTCCCATGGGGGTTCATCTGGCGACACCTCGCCGACCGCCCGGATCTCCTCGAACCGGGGTTTGATGCCGGATACGCCCGGGCGGAATGGCGACGCGGCTTCGTCGGCCTCCCGATCTACATCGCAGCGACGCTGATCGCGCTCGTGCTGCCATTGGTCGCCCTCGGGCTCTACCTCGCGATCGCGATCCTGTACGCCGTCACCAGCCAGGGCATTGCCGTGCGTGCCCCGATCGGCTCGACCATCGATGAGGGCACCGCATGATTGAAGGGCCGCCCGCCCAACGCTAGACTTGAGGCCTCCCGAGCGGGAGTAACTCAGTTGGCAGAGTGTCAGCTTCCCAAGCTGAATGTCGCGGGTTCGAACCCCGTCTCCCGCTCCAATTCCCGCCTTGTCCCCGCGGGCGGATTCGCGCTACGCCCGTTGCGTACCATCGGCGCATGACCATCCTCGACGGGGTTGCGCGATCCGAGCAGCCCGTGTTCTGGGACTCGCTCACCCAGCTCGACGACCCGTACCCGGTCTATCGCCGCCTCCGCGACGAGGCGCCGCTCTATCACGACGAGCGTGCCGACATCTGGGCGTTCTCGCGGTTCGACGACATCCAGGCCGTGTCGAAGGATTGGGAGACGTTCTCGAGCGGGGTCGGTGGGCTCGGCAACGACGTCGACGACACGTACCAGCTGTTCCTGCCGGCCGGCGACCTGGCCGGGGTCGACCCGCCGCTGCACACACGCCTGCGAGGGGCTCTGCGGCTCGCCTTCAGCCCGTCCGCCCTGGCACGACGGTTCGAGCCGATCGTTCGAACCAAGGCTCGCGAGCTCATCGACACGTTCGCGGACCAGGGACACGCGGACTTCGCCCGCGACCTCGCCCGGCCGATCCCGGGAACCACGATGTTCTCGTGGTTCGGCTTCCCCGAGGACGATCATCCCCAGCTGATGGCCTGGTTCGGGCAGATGCTCGAGCGCGACCGGGGGCAGCGCGCGCTCCCGGCGAGCACGCTCGCGGCACGGGATCGGATGCGGGCGTACATGCAGGACGCGGTTCAGGAACGCCGGACGGTCCGCCGCGACGACCTCCTCAGCTTCCTGGTGGATGCCGAGGCAGCCGGGGAGATCACCGCCGATGAGGTGCTCGGAGCCTCGATGCTCTTCTTCATCGCCGGGATCACGACGACGTCGGGACTGATCTCGAACTCGCTGCTCCACCTCGATCGGTTCCCCGAGCAACGGGAGCTGATCCGTCGGGACCAGTCGGTCATCCCCGCGGCGGTCGAGGAGCTCGTCCGATTCGACGCGCCGATCCAGACGCTCGCCCGGACCACGACGCGGGCCGTCACCTGGTACGACGCGGTCATTCCGGAGGGGGCTCGGGTCGCCTTGCTCTGGGGCTCGGCGAACCGCGATGAGCGGCGGTGGGCCGATCCGGACCAGCTCGACATCCTGCGGCCGCCACAGCGGCACGCCGCGTTCGGCGACGGGATCCATCACTGCCTCGGCGCCCCGCTCGCGCGGCTCGAGGCCAAGATCGTGTTCGAGGAGCTGTTCCAGCGGATCCCGACCTATGCCGTCTCGGGACCGATCATCCGGGTCAAGACGCCGACGGATCGAGCGCTCGAGTCGCTGCCCGTCGAGTTCTGAGGGCGTCGGGCGCAGCGGTCTTCAGTCCAGCCACTCCCGATCCTGGTTGTCCGGGTCGTCGATCGGCGACGAGATGAACAGGACCTGGGGGGCGTCCTCGAACTGACCGCCATGCGGCGTGTTGGCCGGGATCACCCAGACGTCGCCCTTCTTGACCGGCCGGACGACGCCGCCGACCGTCACGGAGCCGGTCCCGGCCAGCACGTAACCGATCTCGTCGTGGGTCCGATGGACATGGGTGCGGAAGGGCCCCGGATGCCCCTGGAACACGAACACGCTCGACTGGGTGCCGTGGCCGAGGTACGTCCGCTTGAACACGTCCGCCTCGGCCAGCTTGTCGCCGGCCACCGCGGCCGCGACGTCGATGACGTCGATCTTCGCGTGAGGGATGACCTGCTGGCAGGTCGGGCAGAGGTGCTGGGCGGTCGCGGGGTCGTGGTCGTGGTGGCTCACCGGTCGGGCTCCTGCTGTCGGTCGCGTCGGGCGACCACCGCTTCGAAGAGGAAGTGATAGACCTCGGTGTGGCGCTTGGCCTCCCAGACGTCGTCGCCCCAGATGTACGCGCCATGATCGGCCACGACGACCGCGAACGAGGATGCGAACCGCGGATCGGCGAGGACCCGGGCGAGCTGCTCGGTCAGCTCGGCTTCGCGCGGGGTATTGCGGATCACCGGCAGCAGATGGACGTCACGGTTCGCAACGCCGCGGATCCCCTTGAGCATCTCGAGATCGCGGATGGCGACATGATCGGCCGACTGGCTGATCGCGATGTCGGCCGCGAGGACCGCCGACAGGGCATGGGAATGGACGACGCTCCTGGCCCCGCGCTCCCGGGCAGCCATCGCGAAGATCGACTTGCATTCGCTGGGGCGGAGGGAGGGATCGTCCGGGGTGGCGAGGATGCGACCGTCGGCCGGGTCGACCGTGAAGAAGTCGTTCGTTCGGACGCGTTCCTTGTGGACCCCGGTCGGTGCGAGCAGGAGCCCGCCGTCGTCGGCCGGCCCGCAGATCCCGCCGCCGGTTCCCGACACCCAGCCCTTCGCATAGAAGACGCCGAGCAGCTCGACGAGCAGCTCGCGCGTGGCCTGTTCCGTCATCCAATCGGCCTCCGCGGCGGCGATCCGGGTGTCGCCGATTCTGCCGTCTTCGGCCGACGGGCGGGTCGAGCCTACGGCAGCGGCCGCCACGCCCGTCCGAGCAGGACCGCGAGCCCGGCGAGGACGACCCCGAGCCCCACGAAGCCGACGCTGACCTCGACCACCTCGTGCTTCGCGATCAGGTTCGTCGGCAGCTGGGCGAAGACCTGCTTGAGCTGGTCCGCGCTCTCGGCCGGATAGTAGGCGCCGCCGGTCGCGTCGGCGACCTGCTTGAGCGTGTCCTCGTCGATGCCCCGCCGGAAACCGCCCTGGTTCCCGCCGCCTCCCCCGAAGCCGCCGCCGAACGGCTCGCGTCCGATGAACTGCGGCGCGCAGGCGGGATCGAAGGCGCCGCCCTCGGCCGTCCCGAAGCCGATCGTGTACACGCGCACGCCCCGGTCGGCGGCCTGCTTGCCGGCGTCGACGGGGAGCGGCCCGGCGTTGTTCGCCCCGTCGGTGAGCAGGACGATGATGTCGGGCACGTAGGCGCCCTTCGGGACGGGCACGACCGGGGGCCCGGGACGCGCGTCGGTCGACGACGGCGCGACGTTCGGATCGACTTCCGCGATCGCGTCGAGCGCGGTCAGGAGCCCCGTCCCGATCGCCGTCCGCCGGCCCGTCGTGAGGCTGGCGAGGGCCGAGAGGAGCAGCTGGCGATCACTCGTCGGCGCCTGGATGACCTCGCCGAACCCGCTGAACGCCACGATCCCGATCTGCGTCGCCGCGCCCTGGCTCTGCACGAACGACTCGGCCGCGGCCTCCGCTGCCAGGAGGCGGCTCGGCGCGATGTCCGACGAGCACATGCTGCGCGAGACGTCGATCGCGAGGACGATCGTCGTCTCGTTCGTGGGCACGCTCAGGATCGCGACGGGACGGGCGAACGCGACGATCAGGGCGACCAGGGCGAGGGCGAACGCGGCGAACGGAAGATGCCGGCGCAGCCGCGACGAGCCCGGCAGGGCGTCGCGGACGAGGCTCAGGCTCGAGTACCGGATGCCGGACCGCCGGCCGCGCTGCGCCCGGACGTAGGCGATCACGAGGATCGGGAGGGCCGCCAGGAACAGGAGCGAGATCGGCCAGAGGATGTCCATCAGCGGCCTCGTACGCCGCGGCGCGGTTGGTGCGGACGGGGCGCGCGGTGCGGGCGTCGCGGGCGATCGGGCGGCAGAAGGCGGCCGGTCATGGCAGGCGGCCCAGCCACAGAAGCGACAGGAGCCCGCCGGCAACGAGGAGCAGCATGCCCGCGCCCGCGAAGAGCGGCGTCAGCTCCAGCGTCTGGGGCGCGATCGAGAGCCTCGGGTCCAGCTGGTCATAGATCGTCTGCAGCTCCTTGGTGTCGGTCGCGTGGTAGTACGTACCGCCGGTGAGGTCGGCGATCTGCTGGAGCGCCGGCTCGTCGAGCTGGGTGTGGACCCGGAAGCCCTCGATGTCGAGGTCCGCCCCGGTCGGGCTGCCGATGCCGACCGTGAAGATCCGGATCCCGCGGTCGGCCGCCGCCTGGGCGGCGGCGAGCGGATCGGGGTTCTCGTTGTTCTCGCCGTCGGTCAGCAGCACGATCGCGGCCGATCGGTGCGATCCCGGCGGGACGGGCGCAGGTGTTGGCGAGGCGTCGGGCGAGGCGGAGCGGTTGCTGTAGTAGTTGGTCTGCGGCGGGTTCTCCGCGCGGGCGATCGCGTCCAGCGAAGCCTGGATCCCGGTGGCGAGCGCCGTCCCGCGGGTCGGCGCGAGGCGGTTGATCGTCGCGATGACCGCGGCGTCGTCGTTTGTCGGCACCTGGACCGTCAGGCCTGCGTCGCTGAACGCGACGACGCCGACGACGACGCTGGTCGGCTGGCGCGAGACGAAGTCGCGGGCGGCCGCCTTCGCCGCCTCCATCCGGGTGGGCGTCAGGTCGGTGGCCGCCATCGAGCCCGATACGTCGAAGGCGAGGATGACCGTCCCCTCCTGGCGGGGCAGGCTGACGACCCCCTGGGGCCGGGCGAGGGCGACCACGAGGACCGTCAACCCGACGACGATCAGGGTCGTTCCGAGCCAGGACCGCGGCCCGTGGGCCGGACGCGTCGTCGCGGCGGCGAAGCCCGTCCCGGCGCGGGCATCGAGGATCGCGCGACGGCGACGACCGATCGCCCGATACGCCCAGATGCCGAGCGGGATCAGGGCGAGCGCGAGGAGCATCGGCGGCCATGCGAACGTCATCGGCTCACCAGCTCACCGTCGCCGCATCCGACGACGAGCGGCCATCCGGACGATCGCCCCGACCAGGTCCTCGTTCGTTGCCAGCGCGAGGGCGTCGACCCCGGCGCGCCGGAACGCGCTGCCGATCGTCTGCTCGCGACGCTCCGCCGCCTCGACGAACCGTCGTCGGAACCCCTGGTCCGCAGTGTCCACGAAGAGCTGCTCGCCGGTCTCGGCGTCCTCGACGATCAGCGGGCCGACGTCCGGGAGCTCCAGCTCCCGCGGATCGACGAGGCGTACGGCGATCACCTCGTGCCGGCGGTTCAGCAGGTCGAGCGACCGCTCCCAGCCGGGGGCGCTGATGAAGTCGGAAATCACGAAGACGAGCGAGCGGCGGCGGGTCACCTGGCGACCCGCATCGAGGAGCGGACCGAGGTCGGTCGGGGGAGAGCTCGCGAGGCGCGGCTGCGCGAGCAGGTCGTTGATGAGGCGCAGGACCTGGATCCGGCCGCCACGGGCGGGGATCGTCCGGTCGATCCGACCGCCGTAGAACACCGCACCCACCCGGTTGCCGTGCCGGGTCAGGAGCCGGGCGAGGGTCGTCACGAAGTCGATGAGGACCGTTCGCTTCTGCCGCTCGTTGTCGACGGTCCCGAAGTCGACCGACGGGCTGAGGTCGAGCAGGAACCAGGCCGTGATCTCGCGGTCCTCGCTGTACTGCCGGATGTACGGCGCGTTCATCCGCGCCGTGACGTTCCAGTCGATGTAGCGGACGTCGTCGCCCGGCTGGTACTCGCGCAGGTCGGCCAGGTCGACCCCGGCCCCGTAGAACAGGCTCCGGTAGTCGCCCTGGAGCAGGCCGTCCAGTGGCCGGATGACCTGCCAGTCAAGGCGCTGGAGGATGCGCTCAGGCGCTGACGTCGACGTTGGAGTGCTCCCGAAGCGGCACGACCGGTGCCGGGATCCGATTGAGGACGGTGGTCATGACGTTGTCCGGGGCGATGTCGTCCGACAGCGCCTCGAACGACAGGACGAGCCGGTGGCGCATGACGTCGCGGGCCATGTCGCGGACATCCTGGGGAAGGGCGTAATCGCGTCCCCGGACATAGGCCAGGGCCTTGGCGGTGAGGATCAGGTTGATCGAGGCCCGAGGACTCGCGCCGTAGGTGATGTACCGCTCGAGCTCCGGCATCCCGTGGGCCGCGGGCGCGCGGGTCGAGGTCGCGAGGCGGACCGCGTAGTCGATCAGCGCAGGGTCGACATAGACCTGGTCGACCTCGCGTTGCAGCTCGAGCAGGTCGTCGGTCGAGAGCACCCGTTCGATCGTCTCGGGGGCGCCGGTCTGGCGCTCGACGACGGCATATTCCTCGGTCGGGCTCGGATAGCCGACGAGGACCTTGAGCATGAACCGGTCGACCTGGGCCTCCGGCAGAGCGTAGGTTCCCTCGGTCTCGATCGGGTTCTGGGTGGCCATCACGAGGAAGGGCTCGGGCACCTTGAACGACTCGTGTCCGATCGTCACCTGGTGCTCCTGCATCACCTCGAGGAGGGCGCTCTGGACCTTGGCCGGGGCCCGGTTGATCTCGTCCGCGAGCAGCAGGTTCGTGAACACGGGTCCGAGCGAGGTGCTGAAGTCGCCCGTCTTCTGGTTGTAGATGCGGGTGCCGATCAGGTCGGCCGGGACGAGGTCGGGCGTGAACTGGATTCGCTTGAAGTCGCCGCCGGTGGCTGCGGCGAGGGTCTTGATCGCGAGTGTCTTGGCCAGGCCCGGGACGCCCTCGACGAGGAGATGGCCGCGGGCGAGGAGGGCGACGACCATCCGCTCCAGGAGGCGATCCTGGCCGACGATCACGCGCTTGACCTCGTAGAGCACCCGCTCCATCGGCACCGTCCGGGCGATGCTCCCGTCGCGATCCATGGGCTCCTCCTCCTCGATGCGGTTCGACGATCTCGGCGCTGCGGTTCGGGCCATCTGGGTGAATCGCCTCCTGGTCAATACGGGGGGAGGCCGGCGGCGCCGCCGGCGACGTCGATCGGCACGGCGAGGC
>Ga0207646_10003311_pt1 | contig 18320 bp, 11 predicted proteins | sample KBSK5502metaG_FD_184343 | JGI IMG/M metagenome (GOLD analysis project Ga0207646, IMG submission 184343) | Corn, switchgrass and miscanthus rhizosphere microbial communities from Kellogg Biological Station, Michigan, USA - KBS K5-50-2 metaG... | ecosystem: Host-associated > Plants > Roots >...
AAAGCATCCGGGCCCGGACGATGATCACTGGATAGGAGACCTGGTAGGTCACCAGGGAGAGCAGCTGGGCACCGGTCCCGAGGTGGACGAACTTCAGCAAGTAGGTGAAGAACAGGAACATCGATATCCCGATGATGATCTCGGGTATCACAAAGGAAAACAGCATGAGGAAGTTGGCGCCGGCCGGCGCCGGCCCGCGCCACCGGGATATGCCGATCGCGAACGCCACGCCGATGGGCACCGCTATGAACATGGTGAGGAACGACAGGCGCAGGCTCTGGATCAGCGCGGCGTGCAGTTCCGGGCTTACGAACAGCGACCCGGTGGGGTCGGATTTAGGATGCCCCCACCACCACTGGAAGGAGAACCCTTGCCAGACGGAGTTCGACCGTCCCGAGTTGAATGAGATCCCGATGGCGATGAGCACCGGCAGCAGCGACCACGCGAGATACAACCACGTAGCCGTGGCAAGGATGTGCGGCCGGCGCCAGGGGTTCCGCCACCATCCCAGAGGCGTTCTGGTGCTCCTGGAGGGGGCGAGGGGGGCGGGTTCGTCCCTCAGGCGATCGACCTGGGGGCGCTCGCTGACCGCCTCGCTCATTGGTTCCTCTGCGCCTTCGCGGTTTCGCGCATGTAGTACAGCATCGGGATCATCAGGAACAGGACCAGGAAGAGAACCAGGATCGCCGCCTGCGGCCCTTGCCCAGTCGCCTCCATGGAGTTGTCGAGCAGATTCCCGAACATGGTGGTCTTCGGGGAGCCCGAGAGCAGGTTGTTCGTGTAGTAGTCACCGAACATGGGCAGGGTGACGATCACCAGGCTGGCCAGTATCCCCGGCTTCGACAGCGGCAGGGTCACCCGCACGAACGTCCGGAAGCGGTTCCCTCCAAGATCACGTCCGGCCTCGACCTGGCTCTGGTCGATCCGGTCAAGGAACCCGTAGAGCGGCAGGATCATGTAAGGGATATAGCCGTAGACGAGGCCCAACACGACGGTGAACGGCACCCCGGCCAGCCAGTTGACCGGGTGCGGCGTGATGTGCAGAAACGTCAGCACGCCGTTCACGTAGCCGTTGGGCTGCAGGAGCTCGACCCACGACAGCATCCGCATCAGGTAGCTGATGAAGAACGGTGCGATCAGGAGGGCCAGGAAGAGCCCCTTCCGCTTCCCGCCGAACCTCGCCACGTAGTACGCGACCGCGTAGGCGATCACCAGGCAGATGGCGGTCGCCAGGACGACGTAGACGATCGTCCGCACCTCCACGGGCCGGAATTCGCCGGTAGCGAAGTGCCACTCCTCCAGCAGATACCTCTTGGTCCACCACCACGGCTCGAAAACAGGCAGCGGGCTCTGGAACACCGGATCGACCGTGCCGAACGCGATCGAGACGACCACGTAGAACGGCAGCACGAAGAGCACCAGCAGCCAGAGCGTGCCGGGGAACGCGAACCCCGGCCAGTACCAGCGCGGATACCAGGCCCCCGAGGCCTCATCGCGCGGCCGCCTGCGCGGCAGGCCCCTCACCCGGCGGCGAGGCTGAGGGGCCGGCGGGTCAGGCACTGTTGAACGCTTGCCACGCGTTGTGCCAGAGCGTATCTACCTGGGGGGTGAGTTCCTCCTCGAAGTACCCGGTGTGGAAATCGCTCTCGTGCACCACCGCGTCGGACAGCCACGGGAACACGTAGGGCTCTCCGTAGTAGCTGTTGGTCGTGGTGAGCGCCGCCGGATCGGCCTTTCGCTGTGGTGGCTGGTATCCGTTCCAGGTGTAGTTCAGCATCGCGTTCTTGTACGTCATCATCCAGTCGAGGAAGTGGTGCGCCAGCACCGGGTGCTGCGCGTTGGCGGGAATGGTGAACGTGTCGTTGAAGACGGCGCCCTTGCGGTCCGACGGGAACCAGTAGCCGAGCGTCTCCCACGTCTTCATGTTCTGCACAGGCGTGTACTGCCAGGCGGCCACTATGTCTCCCGACCACGACTGATGGATGTCGAAGGTGCCCTTCGGGATGCCGATGTAAACGCCGTTGATGCTGGTGCGCACGTTGACCGCGTTGATGAGTGACACCAGCGTCTGCTGCGCTTGGTTGATGTACTTCGGGTTCCCGGTGTTCAGGTCGGTGATGCCGTTCTTCAGCAAAGCCATGGAGAGGGCTTCGCGGTAATCGTCGTAGATCCCGATCTTGCCCTTGAACTTGGCGTCCCAGAAGATCTCATAGGGGTTCGACATGCCGCGGATCTGGGCATCGGGGATGAGGTCGCGCCGGTAACCGATCCCGGTCGTGTACGCGGTGTATGGCACCGTGTAATGCCATTGCTGGTCGTAGAACGGGTTCTGGTAGGTTTCCCAGATATCGGAGGCCAGGTGCGGAACGTAACTGTGGTTGAGCGGCTGGATCAGCTTGCCGGTGATGAGCTTGCCGAGGATGTCCGGGGTCACCCCCATGAAGATGTCGAACTGCAACTGCCCGGTCCGCATCTTCGCGAGCCCCTCGTCCATGTTGTTGAACGTGGTGATCTGGTAGTTGCAGTTGTATGCCTTGCAGAACTGCCGCACCACCTTCGTCCAGATATATGCCTCCCAGTTGTAGATCTGGAGGGTCGCCCCCTTCTCCGGCGCGAGGCCCGACTTGATGGGTTCACGCCACTGCTTCCACGTGACCGGCGAGTCCTGCCGGGCCAGCGGATACGGCGAGCCGGCCGGCCAGTACCTGCCCACTCCAGGGCCACTCGCGTGTGCGCTGGGGGTGACGGCGCCCGGCTTGGCGCACGCATCAAGAAACGCCGCTGCCCCGGGCAGCGCGAGAGAGGCTGCCGCGGATCGCTTGAGGAGTTCCCTCCTCGTCATGCCCCCGCCCGAAGCCGGTCGCTCCTTTGGATGCCTCGCCATCGTCACTCACATCCTTTCACCTGCGTCTCGACCGATCGAGACCACAGACGCTGCCTGACGAGTCAATGAAATCTTCGTCTCACGCCCCACCTTCCGCAACCCATGAACCTGTGGGTGCGACACCCATGACCTGGGGTGCGGCGATCGCAGCGCGACCGTGCAGGTGGCCTGCGCCGACATCCTTTCCCAGCGGTTACCTGGCCTTCCGCTGCATCCTGACTGAATGTTCCGTCAACCATGTCTACTCTTCTGGAGAAACGTCCACAAGGCCAGGAAGGTTACAGATCGGCTCATCGGCCTACCGCAGCGGCAAACGCGGCGAAGTTCCCGACGAGGCGGTCGATGTCCGAGTCATCGTGCTGGACCGAGATGAGCCACTGTTCGAGCTTTCCCCAGGGCGGGAGGAACACGCCGCCGTTGTGCTGGAAAAGCCAGTGGGCGTGACTGTAGCGGTCGTCGAGGGACAGGAAGTCGTGGTAGTCCCGGACCGGCTGGGCGGAGAAAACGACGCAGCCCTTGGCGCCGGCCGTCACGACGTGCGCCTGCAGTCCCGTGGCGGCGATCGCGCCCTCGATGCCCGAGGTGGCACGGGCCCGTAGGGCGTCGATCCGCCGGTAGGCCTCGGGGGTGGCGACCTCAGAGAGCATGGCGCGCGCCGCGGCGAGGGCGAGCGGGTTGCCGTTGAAGGTGCCCACCATCTCGTAGTCGCCGGCCGCGACGTGCCCCATGACCTCGGCAGTCCCGCCGACGGCGGAGATGGGGATCCCGCCCCCGATCGCCTTGGCGAGGCAGGTGATGTCGGGCACCACCCCGGTCAGCCCGGTGGCGCCGGACGGGCCCGCGGTCAGCCCCGTCTTGACTTCGTCGAAGGTGAGCAGGGCGCCATGGGAGTGCAGCAGGTCCTTGAGCGCGGCGAGGTACCCGGGCTCCGGGTGGATGATCCCGGCGTTCATCATGATCGGTTCGATGATCATCCCGGCGATCTCACCGGGATGTTCGTCCAGCAGCCGGGCGACGCTGTCGATGTCGTTGAAGCTGGCTACCAGGGTGAGCCGGATGAACGCGTCCGGGATGCCGGTGCTGGCCGGGGTCTGCGCGGGCTTGCCCTCCGGGCCGGCCTCGTCGGCGTCCGGGGCGACCGAGACCTGCACCGAGTCGTGGTGGCCGTGATAGCAGCCCTGCACCTTGATGATCAGGTCCCGGCCGGTGACCGCCCGCATCAGGTGGACGGCGTCCATGGTGGCCTCGGTGCCCGTGTTGGCGAACCGCCAGAGTGGCAGGCGGAACCGCCCGGCGAGCTCGTCCGCGACCGCCATGGCGTCCTTGGTCGGCTGGGCGAAGTGCGTGCCCCGAGCGACCTGGCGCCGGACCGCCGCGACGATCGCGGGGTGAGCGTGGCCGGCCAGCGCCACGCCATACCCGCCGTGCAGGTCCACGTACTCGTTGCCGTCGACGTCGTAGATCTTGGAGCCGCGGCCGTGGCTGAGCCAGACCGGCTGCGGCCTGGTGATCTGCCAGCTCGACGTGACCCCGCCCGCCAGCGACCGGCCGGCCCTTGCGGCGATCCGCTGCGATTCCGGCTGGCGCTCGACGAAGATCCGTTCTTGCTCGGCGATGACGTGCTCGAGGTCTGCTGACAGCCGCACGGGGCCGTCCGGGCTGCTGGACACGAAGCCTCCTGTTTGACTGAATGTTCAGTCTAAAGAAGGGCGAGAACGCTGACAAGGGGTTCGAGACGCTGGCAAGGGGCGGGGAGCCTGGCTCCCAGGCAGGGTCCCGCGGCCGGCGCTGTGCTACGCCGCCGCCGCCTGCTCGATGAGGTCAGCGGCCCTCCGAACGCCGTCGCGCCGCTGGATCACCGCCGCCGCGCCGGCCAGGCGGCCGTGCAAGCGGCCGTCGCCAAGCAGTTGGTCCAGCCCGCCGCGCATCTGGACATCGGTGAACCGGTAGGTATCCAGCCGCACACCGAGGCCCAGCTCATGCATGCGCTGAGCGTTGTCGTACTGGTCCCAGAACAACGGCAGCACGATGGTCGGCTTGCCGAAGTGCAGGCACTCGGTGATGGTGTTGTTGCCGCCATGAGTGATCACCAGGTCGCAGGCCGGGAGGATTGATGTCTGCGGCAGGAATTCGGCGCCAGTCATGTTGGCGGCCAGTTCGATCTCGTCATGGCGCGGCCCCTTGGACACGATGTAGCGGTAAGGGGTCGCGGACAGGCAGCCGATCACACGGCGCATCAACTCCACGTCGGCCGATCCAAGCGAGCCAAGCGAGAAGTAGATGAGCGCGCCGTTGCCCGCGGCGAGCGAATCGGGCAGCGTGAACGTCGCCTCGGTCTCCCGCACCGAGGAATCCAGGCGGTGCCAGGACGCCCCCAGCGGCCGGGTGCGCTGGTAGTCGGCCAGCTCCGGGTAGACGTAGAGGTTCACCGCACCGTTGTGGATGAACTCCAGATCGGGCAACGGCGGCGCGCCCTGGTCGGTGACCCAGGCATTGAACTCCGCCCACACCGGCCTGTGGACCCGCTCGTACTCATCCCGGAAGGCCTGCCATCCGGCTCCGTCCGCGGCCGGGTAGCCGGAGAACGCCGGCGGAACGTTCGCGTCCTTGATCTCCAGCGGATTGCAGGAGACGATCCGCACGAACGGCACGCCGGCGGTCAGCAGTGCCGGAAATGCGACCACGTTGTCCTCGACGATCACGTCGGGCCGGGCCCGCTCGACAATCCCGGCCAACTGCTGCTGGCAGTAGCGGGCGCCGCTGATCAGCTCCTCCCAGACCGGCCTGATCCAGGTGCCGAGCTGCTCGATGGTCGGCTTGCGGAACTCCGGCGCGGTGTCGCGGACGAAATCCTTCCAGAATTGCCCGGCGTCCTGGCCAGCCGCCGCTTCCTGGCCAGCCGCCGCATCCTGGTCGGCTGGCGTGCCCCCGCCCGGCGGCGCCAGGTCGACCAGGTCTTCGGTGAAGCCGAGCGGTTCCAGGCGTCCCTTCCACGACGCCTCGGCCGCGAACACGACCCGGTGGCCCCGGCGGCGCAGCACGTCGCCGATCCCGATGCAGTTGTTGGTCGGCCCGTACGCGCTCTCGGGCATGAACAGGATGGTCAGTGGCCGCCCGTTGATGGTCAGCTCCCGGCAGTCGAAGCGCGCCAGATGCCGGCGATGGGTGTGACGGCGTTGGCGCTGCCCAGGTACCCGCCGAGCCGGAACCCGTCTTCGAGGGTGCGCAGGAGGCTGTAGTGGTAATACTTCTGGGCGTAGGAGCCCGGGACGGCCAGCGGGCTGATGATCGCGCACACGACGTGCCCACCGGAGCCGAGCCCGTTCTTGGGCGCCAGCCCGCCCGCGCGCTCGTCCTCGTCGTAGACGACGACGATGACCCCGGTGCGTCCGAACGCGGGCGAGGCCTCGATCTTCGGCACCTCCGCGGCGAGGAAGTCATCGAACTGGGTGTACCGGTTGTTGACCGGCTTGCAGTTCGCCTCGCCGTCCTGACAGCCGTTGGGGATCACCATGTTGAAGCCGGCCACCCGCCCGGTGGCCAGGTCAGCGTTGAAGGTGGACATCCCGGCCTTGGCGGTGCCCGCCGGGATGTCGTTGGCAAGGCACTCCGCCGAGGGAGTGGTCGGGGACCAGACGCCGCCCGGGCCCTCGATGTCGTCGAACAGGATCGGCGGGTTGCCAGTGGTGTAGAACCCGGTCAGCGGGCAGGGGGTGTTGCTGGTACACGTGCCCCCAGACCCAGTGTCGCACTTGGCCGTGCCCGCCTCCAGCCACACCTTCCAGGTCCGCCCCGCGGCGTCCATCTGGTGGTATAGGTTGCCGACGTTCTGGTGGCAGGCGATGCCCCCGTCCTGCTGCTCGCACCGGTTGAACTGGCCGGTGACCAGCGCCACGTAGTTGGCCTGTGACCAGTGGGTGGCGGCGTAGTAGTTGGTCAGCCACGCCGCATGCGGCCGGATCGTCCCCATGAGGTAGGGGGCGTTGACGGCCGTCAGGTGCGAGTAAGTGGTGTTCTCGCCGATGATCAGGAACACGTGCCCGAAGGCCGGCACGCCCTCGCCCGGATTGCCCGGCGAGGCGGCCGAGCGGGTTCCAGAGCTGGCTGAGGCGACCCCCGGGCCCGCGGCAGCTCCCAGGCTCACGGCGAGGGCGAGAGCCGGAGCACCTACCAAGCTGATTCTGCTGCGCACAGGAATCCCGCCCGGACTCGATAATGGCTGATTGACTGAGTGTTCAGCCTAGGAGGCGGGGGAAGCGCCGGCAAGGGGTCTCATCCGCCGGCGGATGGGAGTTCGTCAAGCCCCGTCGCGCCCGTGTTCTCGGCGCTCGAGCGTCTGGAAGCGCCGTGGCCGTTGTCGGGCCGCGTGCGCTGGGTTCGGGTCGCCGGCTCCGGCTCAGGGCACGGTGGCCGCGGCGTTCGCCGCGTATATCTCAGCCTTGTTGCCGCTCAGGCCCGGGTAGTCGCTGCCCCAACTGGCCACGATGTCGGTGGGCGTGAGCGTGGACAGGCCGGTGGTGTCACCGGGCCAGACCGCGCTGTCGCCGTAGTGGGTCGAGATCTGCTGCGGGCCGGACAGCCAGCCCCGGGATATGGAGAAGGCGCGCAGGTACAGCGCGTAGCCCGCCGGGTTGCTGTCGGATAGCCAGCTTAGGTAGGCGATGCCGGTGCCGCCGCCAGTCACCTCCATGATGTGGGGCACCCTGAGCCGGTCCGGTGTCACCTGGATGGGTGCCGACCAGCGGGCGCCGTGGTCTGTGGAATAGGACAGCCACCCCGTGTCGTTGGCGGACCCATCCCGGTTGGTGCCCTGGGTGTCCCAGGTGGCGTAGAGGTTGCCGCCCGCATCGATTCCAATGTCACCGTCGATCCACCACTCGGCCAGCGACATCGTCCCGGCTTGCGGTCCTACCGCTACCGGCGCGGACCAGGTCGCGCCGCCGTTGGTGGAGGAGGTGAAGTAGCTGTGAGCGGGGTTCATCGTGTAGGTCGCGGGGTTGGTGATGCGGTAGCCCTGGTAGAGCACGTCGATCCGGCCGTTCGGCTGCACGACCAGCGGCGCGCTGTCCCCGCCGCTGGCGGGGAAGCCGGGGCTGATGTCGGACATCTTGCTCCAGGTCTTGCCGCCATCGGTGGACTTCTGCAGCACCACGTTGAGGTCGCCGGTGGCGAACGCGCAGCTGCCGCCCTTGGTGCACAGGTACGTGATCGAGGTCCGCTCCGGGCCGTAATCCCAGGTCACATACACGGTGCCATCCGGGCCGACCGCGATGAAGTCCCGGTCTCCCCAATTCTTCGGATCCGGCGGGATCAGCGCCGACGACTGGGTAAACGTCCCCCCGTGGTCGAACGAGGCATCCACGACGGGGTAGTACTGGCTGTTGCGCGCCAGCATGAACGAGGCGTACACGGTGCCATTGGGGGCCACGGCTATCGCGGGATCCCAGGTATTGACGTTCGAGCCAACCGTTCCGGGCAAGCTGACCGGGGCCCCCCAGGTACGCCCGCCGTCCGTGGAACGGGCGACGGCGATCCCCTTGCACCCCATCCACTCCTCATAGACGTAGCCCAGCTTCGGGTCAACCGCCTGCTCCACCTCGGCGTTCTGGCCGCCGCAGGTGCTGACGAGGGCGGTCGGGCTGACGTGGTACGCCACGGCCGGCCCGGTCCCGGTGGCAGTAGCGCTAACCACACCGGCGCTGCCCGCGCCCATGGCAACGGCCAAGGTGACCGCGCTCAGCGCGGCGGCCAGGCAGAGGCCCCGCAGACGCCCAGACACAGTTCTGCCCTCCAGTTAGTGGGATCCCATCAGCAGAGCGACCTGAAGTTGATGTGCCCGGGTGCCGAAGGGCCGCCGGCCCTGTTGTGGCCTTGGCCCCACAGCGCCGCCAGACCAAGCTGCCAGCCATGGCGACCACCTTCCGCCCAGCACGACAGGCACCGATTGTAAGGGAGCCGTTCCGGCACGCACCAGGACCAAAAGACCACGCACCCCGCCCGCGGCGCTGTGGTAAACCGAGCGCTGGCAGGCGACGTGGTCAATCGGTGGTGAGGAACTCGGCTACCTCGCCTGGCGACCCCTCCGCCACCAGGCGCCCGGCGCGGAGCACCAGCACCCGGTCGGCGACCGGCAGAACGCGGGGATCATGGGAGGCAAGGATCACGCCACCGCCGCGCAGGCTGACTTCCCGCAGTGCCTCGATCACGACGTTCGCCGCCCCGTGGTCCATCTCGGCGGTGGGCTCGTCGGCGAGGACGACATCGGGTTCAGGTGCGAGAGCCCGGGCCACCGCGACTCGTTGCTGCTGCCCGAGCGAGAGCTCGAACAAGCGATGTTCTGCTCGGTCCTCAAGACCAACACGGCGGAGCCAGCCTTCCGCGGCCACGGCCGAGGAATCCGGGTCGGCCCCCGAGATGAGGAGGGGCAGGTAGACGTTCTCGCGCGCGGTCAGAGCCGGGAAGAGGCCAAGGGACTGGAACACCACGCCGAACTCGCTGGCTCTCCGCTGCGCCCGCTCGCTCGCGGACAGGTCGGTGACTGACCGCCCGTGCCACAGCACGCTTCCGCTATCGGGTGGTTCGAAACCTCCGAGTATGCCGAGCAGGGTGCTCTTTCCCGAGCCCGACGGTCCTATGACGACAACCAGTTCGCCCGGCGCGAGTTGAAGCGAGACGTCTCGAAGGGCGACGGTGCTCGTCCCGCCGTGGCGGTACGTTCGGTGGAGTTCTTGGGCGGCAAGCAAAGGTTCTTGCCCGCGCCTCGCGGCGGCGCTCGCGGGGCCGCCGGCGGTCGCCGGCTCTCTTGTCCTGGCCACGGGCGCTCGCGATCGAACCGTTGCCCGGGCTCTTCCGGCCAAGCCTCCTGACGGGTATTCGATCGCCTCCTGAGAGCGGCGGATCCTGACCTCGGCTCCCTCCAGCTCTACCTCGAGCTCCGATGCGGCCGGCCCGAGCAACGACGCCGCGGCCTCTGGAAGGGTGATCCGGCCCGATGAGTCGAGGCTTACCCGCCCCGCCGGGCCCCTCACCCTGCCGTCGATCAAGCGGAACGTGACATCGGTCTTCGAGGCCGCGACGAGGTCGTGAGTGGCCATGACGACCGTCGACCCGAGCGTGGTGCACGCTGCCCGAAGCGCCTTGACCACCTGGTCCGCAGCCTCAGCGTCGATCTCCGCGGTTGGCTCATCGGCGAGCACGATGGCCGGCTCATGCGCCAAGGCGACGGCGAGGCCCGCCCGCTGCTGTTCACCGCCGGAGAGCATGGCAGGACGGTGGTTCGCCCTTTCCGCCAACCCGAGGAGCTCGACCAGATAGGTGGTTCTTCGACGGCGTTTCGCAGCCGGCTTCACACCGGCGAGCAGCAGGGGAAGCTCCGCGTTCTGGGCGACGGTGAGGTACGGGATCAGGTTTTTGGTGGTCCCCTGCCATAGAAAGCCCACGGTCCTTCTCCGGTAATCTGACAGTCCGGCGGTGTCGAGTTGGGAAAGATCCGCACCCCCGACCGATACCAGACCTGCCGTGGCCGTGTCGACGCCGCCGATCAGGTTCAGGATCGTGGACTTCCCCGCCCCGCTCGGCCCCACGATCGCCGCGAACTCACCCCTTGCGACCTCGAACGAGACGCCCCCTAGCGCCGCGACGCCCACGTTCCCCACTCGGTGGACCTTGTAGACACGGTCCAACCGGATGAATGCGGAGCTATCCCCGTCAGCTTGCACGAACGGGCCGACGGGTCGGGCGTGTGCATAGTAACCCGCTCCGCTGATGCTCATTCGGGCTCGCCTCGCAGGATCGCCACAGGGGAGAGCCGGCGGATCCTCATCGCGGCAACCAGGAGGGTGCCGAGCAATGCGGCGGCGGCAACCATCGAGGCGGCGGCGATCGCCGGCCAATCGACCAGAAGACCTGCGGCCGCAGGTCCACCCGCGGGCGAGGTCACGTTCGAGAGCGTGACGGCCAGCAGGCCGAGGCCCACTACCAGTCCGACCGTCGAGGAGCAGAGCACCACGGCGCCGTATTCGAACGCGAGCGCCGAAACGACGTTCCTGAGCTTCGCGCCCAGCGCCTCGAAGGATGCCGCCTCGTACTCATAACGGCGCCCTCCGAAGTACGCGGACAGGACGAGTGCGAGCATCGCGAGTGCCACGCCCGCGATGGCCGCGGCGAACTCGATGCCGATCGCAAGGTTCTCCTGATGCGATGCGAGCTGGGCCTCGATTGCCGCTGCGCTCGAGACCGAAGAGACCTGGAGCCCAGCGCGTCTGGTCAAGGCGACCGGGCTCCCGCCACCCATAGAGAGCACCACGAACACGCCCCCGCCCGGTTGCTCACGTGTCTGCTGGAAACGGTCGATGAGTGCCCGCACGGGTGCCACGGCGAAGGGAAGGCCTCGTTCTGTGGCAAGGGGAAAGGCGTTCATCATCCCCACGACCCGGACCGGAATAACGACCGAGCCGACCTGGAGGGTGGCGTCCCTGGGCGCGCGGCCTGGACCAACTCCGCCGATCAGAATCGGCACGGGTTGCGAAGCGGGAGCGATGCCTCCGAGCGGGCCGCCTTGTGTAACCGTGAGTGCCGCCTGAAGCTCCCCGGCCCGCAGAGGCGTGACGCCGACCGTTGTTCCGCTGGCTTGCAGGCCGCGCCAGGCCGAGAGGTCGACCGTTCGAGTGACGCCGGTTCCCGATAGGACAAGGTCTTCGAAGACAAGACGAACCCTGGGATGGCGGAACAAGGGTGCCACCGCCTGTGGAGAGCCGCTGACCATGATGGAGAGGAGCCGAGACGCACCTTGGGCGCGCGCCCGATACGTTCGCGTTCCGGGCTGCAGCGCGCCAAGGGAGCGATCGAGGAACATGTGGTTCGGCGACGAGAGAACTGCCCACAGCTGCAAGCCCTTCCCCGTCGAAGCGCTCACCTGAAGCCGAAGGGTCTGCGCTCCGTGCGGTAGGGCCATCCCGACCGGCGGAGCTGAGAGCCTGGACAGCAGGGACGGCAGGGGCAGGCTCGCGTCTGGTGTCTGCCACCATCCGGCCGCGGCGTAGGACGCTGGATCGACACCTATAACGGTCGCCAGGGACAGGGCGGGCGCTGATGAGGCCGCGGCCGATCCGTAAAAGGCGAGTGTGGCTCTGGAGCCGAGCCTGTCCGCGGAGGCCACGCCCTGGGCCGGCCAGCCGACCAGCAGGCTCCAGTCGGCTCCGATCTGCGCCCGCGCCACGTCCTGGTTGTGGGTCAGCTCGGTCGTTCGAAGAGAGGTTGCGAAGGAGAACAGGGCTGCCGACAGGACCAGCAGCAGCGCGAGCCAGGCGGCTGCGCCCGACCGCGACAGCCTGCGCAACGCCAGGTAGGCAGCAGGGCTGCGAACCTGTTTTGCCACCCGATCGAGCTTTCTTGCGCCCGCGAGCAAAAGGCGCGCGGCAAGCGCCGCGACGCCGAGCAGGAGAAGCGTGGGAGCGGCGAGCGCGAGCGGGTCGAGTCCCGTCCCGCCGAGATGGTGGCGACGCAGCTCCGTCAGCGCCGCGGCGCCCAGTAGCAAGGGCACAAGCTCGTACGGGAGCCGCGCCCAGATGCCGCGCTTGCTCCGGGAGAGCCATCGGCGTTCCTGGATGACCGTGTGGCGAAGCCGCGGCAGCGATACGACCACCAGGGCCAGGGCCCCAAGAATCACACCGCCTAGCGCGACCTGGACGGCTCGCACGTTTAGGCCGATCGGAAACAGCGTTCCCGGCAGCGCCGGACCGTGAGCAGCGCGGGCAACGAGTGCCAGCCCTACGGCCGCCAGGAGCGAAAGAGGCAAGGCCGCACTCGCGGCGATGGCCGCCTCCCCTGCCTGCATCGTCACAAGCTCGGCCATGCGGGCCCCTCGCGTCGTCAGGACCGCCAGCTCGAACGACTGACGCTCCAGCTTCAGCAAGCCGATGCCGAGCAGCACGCCGAGGCCCACGAGAGCGACCTCCGCCGCGATCACGTAGATCGGCGCCAGCCCCACGGCGACTGCCCGCTCGGCTCCCGGTATGAGCGACGAGAGATCGGAGGAGACGGTTGTACCGCCGAGGGTTGCGCGTATTCTTGCGCCGGACTCTCCCTCCCGCAGCGCGAGCGCCCTCAGATCGGCAACGGTCAGCCCGCTGAATGAAGGCTCCGCGTCCCATTCCATGGCAATGTCGTTTGTCTGCCCGAACGAACGCGTGAGCGCGTCGAATCCGGCGCTCGTCGTCAGCAGCGGTGCGCCCGACGGGCTGGACAGCAGCCGATGCCGCGCGTACAGGAGCGGATCCCTGCCTCGCGCCGCCCAGTAGATGCCGCTGACCGTGGCACTGGTGGTGGCGCCCTGGCTGAGGGATATGCGAGCCCCCGGGGCGATTCCCAGAGCCGCTGCCAGCGGTTGAGGAACGAGAACCTCGTCCGGGGTGGATGGGTCGCGCCCTTGGAGCAGGGTCAGTTCCCGGAACACGCCGTCGCGGTAGGCAATGGGAGCGGCGCCCGACCTGTGGCCGAGCGAGACCACGGAGTTCCCAGACACCTCTTGCAGGGTCAGCCGGGAAATGTGCAGCGGAGCGAGCCCGGAGCGGACGCGCTGGGAGGCGTTCGACAGATCGAAGCCCGGCCAGGTCAGCAGGCTCACGAAGGTGTCTTTGGTGAGCGAGCTTGCGCTCCGCATGTACCCGTACACGATCGCCTGCTCGGCGCCCGCCGCGAAGATCGGACCGGTGGCCAGGACTCCAACGGAGAAGGCCAGCGCGCAGACCGTAGCCGCCGTCAGGAATCGCTGCGCGAAAGCGCGCCTCGCCGCCAGTCCTAGGTGGCCCACTACGGAAGTATCGTCTTGAGGGCTGATGGCGCGCCAGCGGCCCAGTCCTGAAGAGGGTCGCTAGCTGGCCCGGGCCGTCTGCTCGCGGCTGGTCAGCCTGGTCTCGGCCAGGAGCACGGCCTCGTAGCTGCGCCGGACGTCCACCCGGTCGGCATCCTCGCCGACCGAGCGCTCGCTGGCCCGCTGGATCATCTCCGCCTGCTCCAGCAGCACCCGGCGCTGCCCCGGGCCGGACGTCTCCATCATGATCTTGGCGATGGCGTCGAGCTGGCGGATCATGATGGCGGGCATGCCCATGCTGGCCTGGCGGATCTTCTCGAACGACCGTTGCACCAGGCGTTCGTAGCTCGGCTGGGCCGCGATGACCCGGATGAACCCGCGGTCATCCCGGTGCACCCGGACCGGATGCCAGGTCCGCACGATCTTGCAAAGGTTGTCGCCAAGCCAGTCCACGCACGTCATCGCCGTGAAGGTGTCGTTGACGGCCGGGGACAGCGCACGGATCGCGATCTCGACCAGCTGGTCGATGCCGAACGACACGTCCTGGGTCAGGGTCCGGTACGGGCCGGTGATGTGCGCCCGCCCCAGGGCCTCGTTCACCCGGGCGGCGGCTTCAGGGGGCCATACGATTCCAATGGGGTGCCCCTGCACGATGAAGTGGCCGGGACGGTGGTTGAGGCTGATGACCACGTTGGCCTGCTCGGCGAACCTGACCAGGCTGCGGAGCCGGATGAACTGCACATAACCGCTGTCGGTGGCCTTGACCACGCCGTCGGCTGCCTCCATTTGGGCCAGTAGCTCGGCGCTGGACGGGCCGTTCTCCGGGGCGGCGGGCCGCGCGGCGGGCTCGTCCCCGCCGCCCTGCGTTTCGATCGCTTCGGCCAGGTCCGTGGCGATGCTGGCGATCACCTGGGGCAGCTGGATCGCGGTGGCGGTGTGGTGGATGAAGTAGATGAGGACGGCCAGGTCGGCCACCATCAGCGCGAGCGTGACGGTGACACCGATGTGCGGTACGAAGTCGCCACGGGGCCCGGGGCCGATCGACACGAGAACCAGGACCGCGTAGACGAACGTCGCCACGAACGTGCCGAGCGTCAGCTGGGTTCCCCGGTCGCGGATGAAGTTGCGCAGCATGCGGGGCCCGAACTGAGTGGACGCCAGCGTCAGCGTCACCAGGATGATCGAGAAGACCACACCCACGACCGTGATGACGGCCGCCGCGATCGACGTCAGTATCAGCCGGGCGGCGTCGGCGGTCCCGCTGATGACCCAGGCCGGCAGCGCGAAGTCGCCGTGGTAGGCGGCCCGGTCCAGGGCTAGCGTGCCCGCGAACAGCGCGATGGCCGCGATGACCTCGACGGCCGGAACCAGCCACAGGTTCGTGCGCAGGGTTTCCCGTCGCCAGTGCGAACCCAGTGCCGAAGACCAAATACCCCGCCGCATGGTGAGCCCCTGACGTGACCGCTGTGCCGACCAGTCTTCCCGGCTCTCCTGCCCCGATCCTACCTGCCGCTTCGGCCGGCGATTAGCCTGGATCGAACGGGCCGGGAGAGGGGCGCCGGGGACGGCTCGGGCAGCACCACAACGCGATCACCGCTCATTTGATGGCACCGGCGCCGGTGCCCGGGGAAGGCAGGCCGTGGAATCGCAGGGCTTCTGGCGCCGTGCGCTGGCCGACCCCGGCCGGATCGCGGCGGTCGACCCAGACGGAACCAGCCACACCGCGGGCGACCTGCTGGCCCGGGTCAATAGGCTCACCCACGGCCTTCGGGCGCGCGGCCTGCGCCCCGGCGACGGGATGGCGGTCCTGCTGCCCAACGGGGCCGCCGCGCTGGAGGTCTACCTGGCCGCGCTCCAGTCCGGGTGGTACCTCACGCCCATCAACTGGCACTTCACCGTCCCCGAGATCGCCTACATCCTGCGCGACTGCGAGGCGAAGGTGTTCGTCACGGGCGAGCGGTTCGCCGCGGCCGGTGCGGGCGCGGCCGACGAGGCGGGCGTTCCCGGCGACGGGCGGCTCTGCTTCGGGGCGGTGCCCGGGTTCACCCCGGTGGAGAGCGTGCGCGAGGGTCAGTCCGCGGACCTCCCCGCTGAGCGGACCGCGGGCGCCACGATGTACTACACCTCGGGCACCACGGGGCGGCCCAAGGGGGTGCGGCGGGAGCTGTCCGGCCTTGACCCAGACGTGGCCGCGGAGCTCATCTCGCTACTACCGCAGCTCTTCGGCATCACAGCCGGCCCGCCGAACGTGCATTTGGTTACCTCGCCGCACTATCACACGGCGGTATCGGTCTTCGGCGGCGCTGCCGTAATGATGGGACACTGTCTCGTCTATATGGACCGGTGGGACTCCGAGTGCGCGCTGGGCCTGATCGAGCGCCACCGGGTGACGAACACGCACATGGTGCCGACCCAGTTCAAGCGGCTGCTGAGCCTGCCGGAGGAGACCCGGCGCCGCTACGACACCTCGTCCATGCGGTGGATCCTGCACGCCGCGGCGCCGTGCCCGGTCGGCATCAAGCGGGCGATGCTGGAGTGGTGGGGCCCCCGGGTGTACGAGTACTACGCGGCCACCGAGGGGGGCGGCACGATCGCCACGCCGGAGGACTGGCTGGCCAAGCCGGGCACCGTCGGGAAACCGTGGCCGTTCAGCGAGATCATGGTCGCCGATGACTCGGGGGAGCCGTGCCCACCGGGGGTGGCGGGGACCGTGTACCTGCGGTCGTCGCTGTCCGATTTCGTCTACAAGGATGACCCGGCGAAAACGGAGGGCGCCCGGCTACGGGGCTTCTTCACCGTCGGCGATGTCGGCTACCTGGACGAGGACGGGTACCTGTTCCTCTGTGACCGCAAGGCCGACATGATCATCTCCGGCGGGGCGAACATCTACCCGGCCGAGATAGAGGCCGAGATCATCATGCATCCTCAGGTCGCCGACGTGGCTGTGTTCGGCGTCCCGGACGAGGAGTGGGGCGAGTCGGTCGTGGCGGTGGTGCAGCCCGCCGACGGCGTGACCGGCGGCCCGGACCTGGCGGCCAGCATCCTCGCCTCGCTGGACGGCCGGCTGGCCCGGATGAAGTGGCCGAAGTCGATCGAGTTCACCGGCGAGATGCCCCGCGACCCGAGCGGCAAGCTGCTCAAGCGCCGCCTCCGCGACCCGCACTGGTCCCATGCCGAGCCGTAACGGTGCCGGAACGGTGCGGGCGTATCGTGCGGTTCGTGGGTGAGGCGCAGCGAGTGCCCTGGCCGGCGGGCGGTGGGGAATCCAGATGAGAGCCAGGACGGCCCGGTGGTTGGCCGGGTGCGCGGCGACGGGATCGGTCGCGCTGATAGCCGGCGGCTTGGCGCTGGCCTACGTGGACCGGCATCTGGTGCCTGCCAGCCTGACCGGCTGGACCTTTTCCAGCGTCTCCGGGCAACTGGTGAACGTGGCCGTCCCGGTGGCGGGGTTCGTGCTTGCGTCCCGGCTGCCCGCGAACCGGATCGGGTGGCTGTTCGTGGTGGCGGGGCTGGCGCTGGGCCTGACTGGCTTCTCGACCCAGTACGCGCTGCACGCCGTGCTCGCGGACCCGGGGTCCTTGCCCGCGGGACGGGTCTTTGCCTGGCTGTCCAACTGGGTCTGGGCGATCCAGACCGCCATGCTCGCCTTCTTGTTCTTGCTCTTTCCGACCGGGCGCCTGCGCTCGCGGCGGTGGCTCCCGGCCGCGTGGTTTGTCGGTGGCGCGTTTGCGCTCATCGCGGTGGGGGGCCTGGTGATGGCCACCCACTTCTGGTCCGACCCGTTCAGCAGGCAAGCGCAGAGCACATCCGCGCCGGCGACGCTTTCGATCCTGCTCCCAGCCGCGCTGCTGGTCAGCGTTGCGGCAGTGGTGGTGAGGTTCGCCAGATCTTCGGGTGAGGAGCGGCTGCAGCTGAAGTGGTTCGCGGCGGCTGCCCTGCTCCTGGTCGCCACGTTCATCGCGTCGATCGTGGCGTACTCGGTCGCTGTGAACGTGCTCCAGAGCCTGGCATTTGTGTGTCTGTGGACGGCCATCGCCATCGCGGTCCTGAAGTACCGGCTCTACGACATCGACCGGATCATCAGCCGCACCCTGGCGTACGCGATCGTGACCGGCCTGCTGGTCGGCGTCTACGCGGGCCTGGTCCTCCTGGCAACGCAGGTGCTCTCGTTTTCCTCCCCGGTGGCGGTGGCCGCCTCGACACTGGCCGCCGCGGCGTTGTTCAGCCCGCTGCGCCGGCGCGTGCAGCACGCGGTGGACCGCAGGTTCAACCGGGCCCGCTACAACGCCGACCAGACCATCACCGAATTCGCCGCCCGCCTGAAAGACGCCGTGGACCTGGACGCGGTCCGCCACGACCTGGCCGGGGCCGTCCACCAGGCCCTGCAGCCCGCCCACGTCTCAATATGGATCAGGCAGCACGACTGAGCCGTTCACCCGGCTATGCCGGGGAAGGCCAGCACGGTGGAGAAGATCTCCGACGGCGGCTTGGGTTCGTGGGCTACGGCGCTTCCCCAGCTCAGGGCCAGCCGCTGACCGGGCAGCGCGCTGATACCGAAGGTGTCCCCGGGCCAGACCTGGCTGGTCCCGAACTGACGGGACACCTGGATGGGCCCGGTCAGCCAGC
>Ga0207646_10003313_pt1 | contig 18317 bp, 15 predicted proteins | sample KBSK5502metaG_FD_184343 | JGI IMG/M metagenome (GOLD analysis project Ga0207646, IMG submission 184343) | Corn, switchgrass and miscanthus rhizosphere microbial communities from Kellogg Biological Station, Michigan, USA - KBS K5-50-2 metaG... | ecosystem: Host-associated > Plants > Roots >...
CCCGGCCTCGCAGAAGGAGGTCACCCACGCCTGGATCAACTACGACGGCTGTGACTCGCTGTACTCGGCGGCGGCCGACGCCAGCGCGGTGTACGTGGGCGGGCACAACCGCTGGTTCGACAACCCCGACGCGTGCAACAAGCAAGGTCCCGGCGCGATCCCTGCCCCCGGGCTCGCGGGCCTGACCCCGGGTGCCTCCGGCGGGGCGCTGATCACCAACTCGGCCGGCACGGCCGGGCTCTACTCCCGGTCGCGCGGGCGCGGGGCGGATGACATGCTGCTCACCAGCGCGGGGCTGTGGATCGCCAGCGACACCTTCGGCGGCGGCGAGCAATGCGGTGGTAAGGCCGGCTACGCCGGGCTCTGCTTCCTGCCGTACCCCTGACAACCGCGCCGCCCGGCCCCGGTGCGAGCGCGGAGGTATCTGGTTCGTTCGCACCCCGCTGCCTGGTCCTTGTAACGGCCGGGGCAGCGGCTTCGTTCCGGCTCTGTCACTGACCGTGGTGACTCTGGAGGGTTGTCCTGGATGCTCGGCCGGACGTTAGGCGGTCAACGACCTGCCTTCCGCGCGTCAACGAGAAGGAGAAGACCATGCCAAGAAGATTGTCCACGCCGGCCCTGATGTCTGCCCTGCTGCTTGCCGCTGCAATCGCGGCCGCAGGCGGCAGCGCCGCACTGGCATCGGCAACCGCGGCGTCGAGTTCGCCGCATACGCCCTTCGCGCTTTCTGGGCTCCCGGCCCAAAGCCGCGGGCCCAGCGTGACGACGACCCCGGCGACCCGCGGGACCACCTACCGCGGCGCTGCGCCGACGTTGGCGGGAAGCGTCACCGCGGGGGCGAATGTCGATGTGATCGGCAGCCATGACGTGACCCAGCAGGCCACGATCAACGGGGTCAGCGTCTTCACCTGTAACCCGGGCAAGGACACCGCGCAGAACGAGACGACCATCGCCTCCAGCGGCTCGACGCTGGTCGCCGGGGCGAACGACTACCGGCTCTATGAGCCCAGCGAGAACCGGTACGACGCCTCCGGCGGCTTCTACCGCTCGGCCGATAACGGGACCACCTGGTCGGCGGGCTTCCTGCCCGGGCTGGTCCGCGCCAACACGTCCGCTCCCGGCCCCTATGAGTCGGCTGGCGACCCCGCGGTCGTTTCCGGGCCGAAGGGCACGTTCTGGTATGCCAACATCGCCTTCGACCGCACCGACGCGGCCAACTCGGTCGCGGTGAGCCGTTCCACCAACGGTGGCAAGACCTGGTCCACCCACTTCGTCGTGCAGACCCCGGCCAACCTGGGCACGGCGGTGTTCAACGACAAGGAGTGGATCGGCGCCGACCCCAGCGACCCGGCCGGGAAGACCGCATACGTCACCTGGACCCTGTTCAAGGGCGGCAGCTCGGCGATCGTCATCTCCAAGACCACCAATGGCGGCTTGACCTGGTCGCCGCCGCACCGGGTCTCCAACGTCTTCACTAACGACCAGGGCTCCACCGTGGTGGTCGGCAAGACCGGCACCGTGTACGTGACGTTCGAAACGTTCAACGGCAGCACCGACTCGGTGGCCTTCGCCGTGTCCAGGGATGGCGGCGCCACGTTCACCACCAGGCTCATCGCCCCGGTCAGTGACATTCCCAGCCCGCTGCCCGGAGCGACCTTCCGCGACGACAGCTTCCCGGCCCTGGCGCTGGACGGGTCGGCGCTGCACGTGGTGTGGTCCAACTGGAACGGCACCAACGCCGACGTGGTCTACCTGCGATCGGCCAATGGCGGGGCCACCTGGTCGGGCCCGGTTACCATCGGCGGCGGTGCCGGCGACCAGTTCTTCCCCTGGATCGCCGCGAGGAACGGCACCGTGTACGCGAGCTGGTTCAACCGCGCCAGCGGCGACACCTACACCATCGCCGGCGCCGCATCCACCACCGGCGGCGCCACTTGGTCCTCCCCGGTGACACTGTCCACCGCCTCCTCGAATGTGCAGGCGGGCAACGAGTTCAGCTTCCCCAACTGCGCGTTCAACTTCATCGGCGACTACAGCGGCATCACCGTGGACTCCAGTGGGGTCGGGCACTCGCTGTGGACCGACATCCGGGCGGATCAGTTCGACCCACCCGGTAACGCCGACCAAGACCCCTTCACCGCGACGCTCACCGCCTCCCACTAACCGCGCACACCGGTCCTCAGCGGTCCTGGTCGACCGGCCGGCCCGCACGGCGAGCCGTGCGGGCCGGCACCAGTCCGCCAGCCCTTGGGCAACACGCGCCAGGGCATGGGCCGGTTGGCGACCGGCCCGTCCTCAACCACAACTGCATCGACCGGCAGCATGACGGGACGGACCAGCACACCACGCGAGCGGCTTGGAGAAAAGCGTTCATCATGGGCTGGTGAGCGACGAATACGAGGGCACGATCGGCTGGATTCGCGAGATCGTGCTGGACAGTCCCGATCCGTGGGGCCTGGCTGCGTTCTGGGCCAGGCTGCTGGGCGGCAGGCCGGTCGAGTGGTATCCCGGCTGGGTCACGCTGGAGCCACCTCCACATGGCCAGCGGCTGTCGTTCCAAGGTGTCAGCGGCGAAACCGGGTCCGCGGACCGGAGTCGGGCGGGGCCCATCATGCATTTCGACGTCCTGGTCGGCGACCTGGCGGCTGCTCACGAGCGGGTCATCGCGTTGGGTGCGGTCTTCGCCGGCGAGCACGTCTCCCCTCGGCCTGGACCCAGCGGAGAGCCGGTTCCATGGCGCGTCTACCAGGACCCTGCAGGCCACCCATTCTGTCTCGTCGTCCGGTAAACGCCGTCTCCGGCATGCTGCCAGCGCGGCACAGCTTTAGCGTCAGTTGTCCCAGCTTCCCCAACCAGCCGCAATGCCCCTGACCTTCAACGAGGGCCGGAAGCTGGCCGGCCGGCTGGATGGTCGCGGGCGGCCCCGAGGTGCATGTTTTGCTGTGTTGGCGGTCATGGCAGGTGCTCGAGCAGTGCGGGCAGGTCGGCGAAGGAGTCGAGGACGTGGTCGGGGGTGCCGCTGGCGTGGTGGTGGGTGCTGGGCAGGTACTTGCCGGTCTTGACCAGGACGCCGGTGAGCCCCTGGCGCTGGGCGGCGAGCACGTCGGTCTCGATGTCATCGCCCACCATCAGGACGTGCGCGGCGCGGGTACCCAGGTGGGCCAGTGCGGTGGCGAAGAACGCCGGCGCTGGCTTGCCGACCACCTCGGCCTCGATTCCGGCCGCCTGTTCCAGCCCGGCGATATATGCCCCGCTGTCGAGTTGCAGGCCGTCGCTGGTTCGCCAGTACAAGCCGCGGTGCATCGCCACCAGCGTGGCGCCGCCCTGCAAGCACCCGAAGGCCCGGTTGAGCGCCTGATAGCTGAACTCCGGGCCGGCGCCGCCGACCAGCACCACGTCCACCGGGGTCGGGTCGTCGCTGCGGGCGAGGGTCACGCCCGGCAGATCCTCGCCGATCTGCCCGCTGTTGAGCAGCAGGCACCGGGCACCGGGGTAGTGGTCGTTCAGGTAGGCGGCGGCGATGGCGGGCGCGGTGAGGATATCCCCGGCAGTGACCGGGAAACCTGCCGCACCCAGGGCCGCCGCGATCGACGCCCGCGGCCGCGAGGTGGTGTTGGTGACCAGGGCCAACGGCAGACCCGCCGCGCGCAGTCGCCGCAGCGCCGCCACCGCCCCCGGCAGCGGCTGCCACGACACGGTCAGCACCCCATCGATGTCGATCAGCACTCCGCTGATGCGCATGCCGAGACCCTAACCGCAGCCACAGCGCAAGCCCAAGACCCGCGGCTCAGCCAACCCGCACCGGGGCCTGGGCGGCCGCCGGACGAGCCTGCGCCCGGCGGCGATGAGCGGAGTTCAAGCGTGGCGGCATGGGTTCCCGGGCATGCCTTCGCTGCCGCCCGGCATGGTGAGCAGGGCGCTGGTGAGCAGCCTGCGCTTGGCAGCCCAGCGGTCCTGGACGGCGCCTGAGCGAAGTGCCAGGCTCAGGCCTGGGGTAGCGGAGCACCGCCCGCCCGTGCCAGCTTTCCCGGCCGGAAGTGGACCGCCGGTCCTGGGAGCGCCAGACTGGCAGCTTCGAGAGGAGAGTGCCGTGAGCGTATACAGAGTGACCGAGATCATCGGGACGAGCAGCACGTCATGGGAGGATGCGGCGGCGGAGGCGATCAGGACAGCCGCGGGGACGCTTCGCGACCTGCGGGTGGCTGAGGTCGTGAAGCAGGACATTCACCTGGAGGAGGGCGGAGCGATCACCTACCGTACAAAGCTGCAGCTCTCGTTCAAATACGAGCAGGAGCGCTGACCCCAAGCCTGATCCTCGCTGGCAAGTTCGGTGCTCATTCGCACCCCAGTCCTGGTCCCAGCACGCTCCAGCTATGCCCGGCGATGAGACTCCGGCGCGCGTAACGTCATCACTGACAGCCCGGGATGACAGCCCGCAACGGTCCTCCGGAGGAGCACGGTGCGTAACACGAGCACGGGAACCGGCAAGGTGGTCGTGAACAGGTCGATGTCGCTTGACGGCTTCATCGCCGGTCCCGGCCACGCGATGGACTGGATCTTCGACTTCGTGGCGCCAGATGAGTTCCCGGAGATCGCGGCGGCCACCGGTGCCATGCTCATCGGCCGGCGGACCTACGAGGTAGCCAACGGGATGGACGCCGGCAAGGAGCGGGGGTCAGCATCGAGCGGCGAAACCTACCCCTTCTCCGGACCCGTGTTCGTCCTGACCCACGAGCCGCCGGACCCGCCGGACCCTGCGGTCACGTTCCTTACCGGTGACATCGGGGAAGCCGTCGCCACGGCGCGCAGCGCCGCCGGTGGCAAGAACCTGGAGATCCTCGGCGCCGACGTGGCCGGCCAGTGCCTGCGGCGGGGGCTCGTCGACGAGATCCTGGTATACGTCCTGCCGGTGCTGCTCGGCGACGGCATCCGCTTCTCGTCCCCGGGCCTGGCGAGGACAGACCTGGAACCGGTCAGCAGCACGCGGTCGGGCGCCGTCACCATCCTCCGGTTCCGCGTCCGCAAGTAAGTAGTCCGGCTTACCCGTCACGGGCATCCCGCGCGCCCGCCCGGCGGTGTCGCGCCGGGTGCCGGACGGCTACTCCGGAGCGTCCTCGGGCCCGGTGACGGCGTAGCGCCGCTCGGCGTCGCGGACTTCGGGCAGGCCGATGAAGTCCAGGAACTCGCCGAAGGTGGGCAGGCTGCCGAGCGCGGCGGCGGGGGTGCCAGCCTGGGCGATCTCCCAGAGGACGGCGCGCATCGCGGCGGTCGCCGCGAGCAGCGTGCTGATGGGGAAGATGACGATCCGGTAGCCCAGTTCCTGCAGGCGGGCCAGGCTGAGCGGCGGGGTCTTGCCGCCCTCGGCCCAGTTGAAAAGCAACGGCACACCGGGGAACGCACGGGCGGCCCGCCCGGCCTCGTCCTCGCTGGTCAGTGCCTCGATGAACAGGACGTCCGCGCCCGCCTCCAGGTACCGCCGGGCCCGGGCCAGGGCCTGCTCGAAGCCTTCCACGGCCCGCGCATCGGTCCGGGCGATGATCACGAAATCGGGGTCGGACCGGGCCTCGGCCGCGGCCCGGATCTTGGCCGCCATCTCCTCCGCGGGGATGACGAGCTTGCCGTCCATGTGCCCGCACTTCTTGGGGGCGGCCTGGTCCTCGATGTGGATCCCGGCGACGCCTGCCGCCTCGTACGCCCCGACGGTGCGGATCACGTTGAGCGGGTTGCCGTAACCGGTGTCGGCGTCGGCGATCACCGGGATGTCGACGCAGGCCGCGATCCGCCCCGCGTTACCGGCCATCTCGGTCATCGTCAGCAGGCCGACGTCGGGCCGCCCGAGCAGGGCCGCCGAGGTCCCGAACCCCGTCATGTACACCGCCGGGAACCCGGCTTCCTCCACCAGCCGGGCGGCCAGCGGGTCGAACGCGCCCGGCGCCACGATCGTCTGCCCGGACGCCAGCAGGGCGCGCAGCCGGGCCGCGCCGCCCGGCTGCCGGGTGAGCCGGGCCGTCACCGCCCGGCTCCCACCGGGCGGGCCGGCGTCGCCGGCCCGGTAACCGCATCCACGGCTATGCCACCCCATCCCTTCCGCGGCGCCAGCCACGAGACTACGGGCATCATCCGCGGGACGGCTGCGGCGCCCGTCACGGTTCAGCACCGCGGCCCGCTTGGCGGCCCGCTCCGGAGGCGGGTGACGGCGAAGCCCTACGATGGCTGGCGTGACGGATGGTGATTATCTCGGACGTTTCGCCGATCTGGTTGTCCGGGCCGGTGCCAACGTCCAGCCCGGCAGTGGCGTCATCCTCGCCGCCGACATCGCCCACCTGGAGATCGCCCGGGCGGTGGTGGACCGCGCGTACGCCGCCGGCGCCGCCTGGGTCGAGGTCGACTGGTCGGACGGGCCGATCCGCCATTCGCGGCTCACCCACGCGAGCATCGAGAGCCTGACGAGGACGCGGCCGTGGGCGATCGAGCGGACCAGGGAGTGGGCGGCCGAGCGGGGCGTCGCGATCCAGCTCACCGGCAATCCCGATCCGCATCTGTTCGACGACGTCGATCCGGCCAAGGCCGCCGCGTTCCCGCTGGAGGAGGTGACGGCCTTCCGGGAGGCGCTGCTCGCGCAGCAACTGCGCTGGACCGTGGCCGCCGCGCCGAACCCGGGCTGGGCGCGCGAGGTCTTCGGGGAACCGGACGTGGCGCGCTTGTGGGACGCGGTCGCCACGGCGATGCGCCTCGACGAGGACGACCCGGTCGCCGCCTGGCGGGAACGGGCCGCGGAACTGGCCGCCCGGGGCCGCGCGCTGAGCGCGCTGGGCCTCACCGAGGTGCGCTACCACGGCGGCGGCACCGACCTCACCGTCGGGCTGCTGCCGGGCACCGAGTGGACCGGTGGCGGCGCCACCGACCCGCAGGGCTTCGGCTACATGCCGAACATCCCGACCGAGGAGGTGTTCACCAGCCCCGACCGGCGCCGCGCCGACGGCGCGATCAGCCTCACCAAGCCGGTAATCGTCAATGGCCAGGCGGTCGAGGGACTGCGGGTCACGTTCTCCGGCGGGCGCATCGCCGAGGTCGCCGCGGCGTCCGGCACTGACGCGGTACGGGCGCAACTCGACACCGACGAGGGGGCGCGGAGCCTCGGCGAGGTGTCCCTCGTGGACCGGGACTCCCGCATCGCCAGGGCCGGCATCCTGTTCCGCAACACGCTGTTCGACGAGAACGCCGGCTGTCACGTCGCCTGGGGGCAAAGCTTCCCGTTCGCGGTGGCGGGCGGCCTGGAGATGAGCGAGCAGGACCGCTACGAGACGGGGCTCAACCGCTCGGCCGTGCACACCGACGTCGTCATCGGCGGGGAGGGCATGACCGTCACCGGCACCGGCCCCCAGGGCACCGTGGAGATCATCCGTGACGACGAGTGGGTGCTCGGAACCTGATGCGCTAGAAAACTAGCCGGCGCCGAGGCGGCGGTACAGCTCGATGCAGGCTTCCGTGCCGCGGAACAGGTTCGGCAGGTAGAAGCGCTCGTTCGGGGCGTGGATGGCATCGCCGGGCAGCCCGAAGCCGAGCAGCGCGACGTCGCGGCCGTAGGCCGCGGCGTACGCGCTGACGAACGGGATCGAGCCGCCGGATGGCAGCATGGTGGGCTCGCGCCCGAAAACCGTGCGGCAGGCCGCCCGGGCCGCCCGCGCCACCGGGGCGCGCTCGCTCAGGTTGTAGGGCGGGCACCGGCCCTGGACGTGCAGCCGGGCGCGGACGCCGGCCGGCGGCCGCGCCCGCAGGTGCCGCCGCAGCAGCGCGGAGATCCTCGCGGGCTGCTGGCCGGCCACCAGCCGGACGCTGAGGTCGGCCGCCGCCCACGCGGGCACGACGGTGCGGCCCGCGCCGGACGTGCGCAGGTTCGTGGTCACCAGGGACGGCCTGCGCGTGACCCGCTCGAACGCCGAGAAGCCGGGCTCGCCGTGCCCGGCCACCGCCGCGGGCGCCAGCATCGACGCGTCCGAGGGCCCGGCGCGCGCGAGGTGGCCGCGCTCGGCGTCGGTCATGGGCCGCACCTGGTCATAGAAACCCGTGACCGCGATCCGGCCCGCCTTGTCGTGCAGGCTCGCGACCAGCGCCGCCAGGGCCTCCGCCGGGTTGGCGACCGCACCGCCGAACGCCCCGGCGTGCAGATCCCTGGCCGGCCCGGTGACCTCGAGCCGGGCGCCCAGCGTGCCGCGCAGGCCGGTGATCAGGACCGGGTGATCCGGGGCCAGCATCCAGGTATCCGAGACCAGCGCGAGGTCGGCGGCCAGCGGTGGCCAGCGGCGGGCCACCGCCGCGACCAGGGTGGGGCTGCCGACCTCCTCCTCGCCGTCGAGCACCAGCGTGAGGTTCACCGGCAGCCGGCCTGAGGTCGCGAGGTACGACTCGATGGCGGCGAGGTGCGCCATGAACTGGCCCTTGTCGTCGCTGGCGCCGCGGGCGTGCAGATGCGGGCCGATCTGGACCGGCCGGAAGGGGTCCGTGGCCCACGCGGCGCGCGGCGCCACCGGCTGGACGTCGTAGTGCCCGTACACGAGCACGGTGGGCCGGCCGGGCCTGCCGTGCGAGCGGGCCGTGACTACCGGAGCGATCCGGCCCGGCCACACCGTGACACCGGTCAGACCGGCATGGCACAGCAGGCCGGCGAGCCACGCCGCGCACGCCCGCATGTCCCCGGCGCGCCGGGGGTCCGCGCTGACCGTGGGGAACTGCAGCAGCGTGACCAGGCGGTCCAGGGTGGTGCCGCGGCTCGCGCGGGCGTGCCGGAGGGCAGCGCCGGCCTCGTCCATGGCGGGCGGGGGATGGTTACCCGCCGCCGGCGTGGCCCGTCACGGCCTGGTCCCGTTCGCCGCCGGGACGCGCCCCCGGGTCCCGCCGGTACGGGCCACCGGAGGCAGCAGGCGGGTCGGCAGCGGCGGGCGGGCCACCCGCTCACCGCCACCGGCCGGCAGGCTGGACCTGTCCCAGGGCATGACCCGGCGGTCTTCCTGGCGGGTCGCGACCCCCATCGACTGCGCGCTGGTGAGCCACTCCTCCGCGTACTCGGCGATCTCCAGCAGCAGGGTCTCGAACTGGGTGCGCTGGGTCTGCAGCACATGCGGCTGGGCGAGCCAGCGGAACAGTTCCCGGCCGGCGATGGCCATCCGCTGCCTGGGCGAGGTGACCAGCCGCTCCCCGTAGTACTGGGCCAGGATGATTTCGATGACGTCCCAGGCCGTGTCGGCGCCGTAGATCCGCTTGATGTCCTCGGAACCGAGGATCCGGTAGGCCTCGTCCAGCAACTGCATGACCTCGACGCGCAGCACGTTGACGTGGCCGTACGAGGTGAACTTCAGGTTGTTCCGCAGGTCAAGGCCGGCCCGGCGGACCACGGCGATGCTGCCGAAGCTGGGGTCGTAGGCCCGCTCGCGCATCACGTCCGAGATCCGCTTGTCCCGCCAGAACAGCGCCACCTGGTTGGCGAAGTGCGAGAACAGCCCGTGGAAGTCGGTGTTCGCGCGGGAACCGGTGGGCACGGGAGAGCGGCCGTACCCGAAGGCGCGGCGGTAGGCCGCCAGCCGGTCCCGCATCGTGTAGCGCAGCACCTCTCGCCGGTCGAACTGGTACAGCGCGTAGGCGCCGGTCCCGCTGGACAGGTAGACCGCGCCCGCGCGGAACAGTTCCTGCAGCTTGCGCACCGCGCGGAAGACACCGATCTTCTCGTGCTGGTAGATGTAGTACAGGTCGCCCATGGCCACCAGGCGCTCGGACGAGACCGTCTCGTCGTAGGGCGTGATGGCCTGCGGGATCCGCGTCCTGCCGAGGGCGTCGGACGCCTCCGGCCCGACACCGACCAGCTGGGCGAGCCCCTTGTCCGGTGGCGGCGGCACCGCCATGTCCTGATCGACCGCCCGCTGCAGCATGTCGTCGATCTGCTTGACCAGGACGTCAGCGAGCTGCGGGTCCGAGACCAGACGCGACGACAGGCGGTCGGCGACCGTCTCCTCCAGCGCCGCGACCCGGTCGAGGAACGCCTGGTACTCCTGTTCCGTCGCCATCGTGGATCTCCTCCGTCAGGAATGCCGGCTTGGTGGGTCAGCGCTTGATGTGGATCGGGAACGGGGGGTAGCTCTGCGTGCCGTCGCCGTTGATGAACACGATCTGCCAGTTCACCCGGCGCCCGGGGATACGGAACGTGACGGTCGCCGCGGTCGCGCTATCCGCGTTGGCATACCACGACTGCACGTCGGGAATGTCTTCCTGGTCTGCCACCAGGAGCACCGCCGCGGCGGGGTTGCGGAAGTTGGCGCCGGTCAGGTGGACGGTGGTCACTCCCGTGCACTCGTCCGTGCTCGCCTTATAGTCGGTGATGACCGGCGCCTGGTCGAGGTGCACCAGCCCGGCGAGCCGGGTCGCCTCCCTCAACTGATCATGAAGCACCTGCAGCGCGCGGGTGACGCGGGGCGTGTGCAGGCCCGGTGGCAACGAGGGATCCTTGATCACCTCGGTGGTCTGCCCGACCAGGCCGCGGAGCCTGCGCAGCACCGGCGCGAAGGCGCGCACGCCATCCCGCCCGGCGTCCTGGATGAGCCGCGGGCCCTCGTCCCGTGTGGCCCGGACGATCCAGTCCAGCAGGTCGGAAAGCAGCAGGGGCGGCTGACCGGAGCCGAAGCTGAGCTGTATCACCTGCCGCTGTGCCGCGTCGACGTAGACCGAGTCCAGGGCGAAGGTGAGATCGTTCACCGATTCGCAGACCGCTTCCAGCCCGCGGGACAGGTAGATCAGGACGGTGCCCAGGGCAGCCCTCGAATCCAGCACCGACAGCAGGTCGTAGTCGCTGCTCCAGCTTGCCTGCAGGGCCAGGATCTGCTCGATGATGATGCGGAAGTTGGTGACCACGCGCTCGTCGTCGACCGTCTCGATCCAGTTTGGCGTGAGCGCGAAGCGCTGACGCAGTATGCCGAGCTGGCCCTGGACGATGTCCGGGTTCAGGTTGGTCGAGCCGACCTCGTCCCCCAGCAGCAGGCCGAACAGTTCGTCCACGCGCTGAATCCTGGGCCCGCCCTCCAGCGCCAGCTCGCTGACGAGCTCGGTGATTTCGGTGGTGACCACGGTCCGGATGGCCTCGCGGTCCTGTTCCGGGAACAGCGCCGGGTTGAGCGGGGCAAGGCCGCCCAGCAGCGGCAGGATCTGGTCGAGCGCGCTCTTGGCCCGCGCGTAGATGCTCGCCTGTGCCCCGGTCAGCGCGCCCATGTCCGCCTGGACGGCGTAGCCGCGCTGCTGCCAGGTCCACTCCGTGTGGCCCTCTACCTCGCGCAGCGAGAACGCCCCGGTCAGAGCCGCCTGAAAGCCCGCCACGTCTCCGCCAGGCCGCCAGCCAAGAACGTCGCGGATGGCCTGGTCGACCGTCGGCCCGTATCCGGCGCCGGTGCCGCCGCCGCGCCCGCCCGCGATCGGTGCGGGGGGCCCGGTGGTGCTCACTTCCTCGGTCAGCACCGGGTAGGCGGCCAGGTCGGTGAGTGCCTCCCTGGTGACCCGGCCCGGCCGGCCGTCACCATCGCCGTCGTCCGGCCCCGTCCAGCGGGTTGCCCTCGGCGTGCCGGTAGCGGGAATCCTGACCTTCACCCCAGGCTTCACCGACCCCACGTCGACAAGCTGGCGGGTCACCGGCCCGCCGGGATCGGTGTGCGCGGCCACGAAGTACCTTCCTGAGCCCGGCGTTCCCACGATGAAGTTGCCGTCGGCGTCCGCGGCCACGCTCCCGGTCGGCTGTTGCTGGTCGTCGAACACGTCGATGATCGCTCCGGGCACGGGGTTGTCGGCCTCGTCGACCGCCTGGCCCGTCATCCCGTACCTGAAGGGCAGGACCACGACGTTGTCGCCGGTGAGCGACAATGGCTGCGCGGTGCCCACGGGGTCGAGCGGGACGTCGCCGATGCTGATCTCGGCGTTCCTGGCCAGCCGGAGGTTCAGCGGCACGCCCCAGTCAAGTTCCACCTCGAACGTGCCGCCGTTGACCGTCAGCAGCTCGAAGTGCTCCGCGCCGTATATCTCCAGCCTGACGTCGTGGTCCACGAGCCTGCCGTCGGCGGCCTGCACACGGCCGGTGACGGTGACCTTCTGGAAGCGGAACGAATGCGCGTGCTCCAGGGTGCGGCCGTGCCAGACGCGCTCCGCGAGGAATGGATGTTCCCCGGGCTCGACCGGCCAGCCGTTGAACGTGGCGGGCGGGGTGACCGTGGCCGAATAGATCGCCGGCAGCAGGTCGTTGAACCAGATCTTCTGCTCTCCCGGCCCGAGCACCGCGGCGGGTGAAACGGTGTCGGGCGATGACGGCGTGGCGTACTCGATCGTGGCGCGCGCGCCGGTAAGGGGCACCTCGCCCGACACGGTGCGGATCTTCGGCTCGATCGATATCCGGGCCGAGGCCGAAGCCGGGGCCGTGGCGTCGGCCAGGTACTGGACCTCGGTGACCTCGACGTCGTGGGTTTCGCAGACCTCGAACTTGATCTTGCTGTTCTGCGGCTTCATGCGCCCCAGCCCGGGCACGTCCTCGTCCCCGAAGGACAGGATCACGGTGCCCGGCCGGAGGGCCGCGTAGACGTAGCCGTCGGCGCGGGACCGCAGCGACGCGCCCGCGTCGGTCTTAATCTCCGCGCCGGGCACCCCGGCCGGGCCTTCGCCGTGGCCGTAATGGCGCAGGAGCAGTGGAAGCAGCCAGGTGCCCGTGGGCGGGCTCAGCGTGATGGTGTGCTCCGTGTCGTCATCGACGGTGACCGAGTCCGGATGAGGCGTCCATCCGGCGAAGTCGGGATCCAGCACCTCGATGGTGTAGACCTCCGCCGGGACGTCGGGCCCGGTGGCCTTGCCCGTCTGGTCGGTGGGGCCCAGCGCGTGGCCAGCACCGCCCCTCTTGAGCTGCAGCGTCACGCCCGCCGGCATCAGCAAGGTGGGGACTGCCTTGAATGCCTCATTCGCGGAGAGGAGGACGTTGATGGTGGGTTTAGGCATTGGTGACTGTCCTTCCTCGCTGGGTCAGGCGGCATCGCCGGGCGGGCAGATCCGGCTGGTAAGGCCGGCCAGCTCCTGCCAGTAGCCGAGCAGCGCGGGCTGCACATCCGTCCAGAGGGCGATCTGGCAGTCGTCGATACGGCGGAAGATCTCCCGTACCCACGCACTCACCTCGCCGCCGCGCTCTCGGGCAAGCGCCGCCAGGTCGTTAAGCAACTCCGGCGCGGCAAGCTCATGGACCAGTGCCGCACCCAGCAACGTGACGTGGTGCTGACAGCGGGCGATCGCCTGCGGTGCGCCACCGGCCGGGCCCTGCTCCGGATGCACGGCCGCGTCCGCCTGCTCCGCCTCTCCGGCGGCCCGCAGCGCGGCATCGTGCACGATCGCGATCAGGTGCGCCTGGCAGTTGCGCGGCTGGTCCTCGACGGCGGTCAGCACCAGCTCCCGCGCGGCTTCCCGGAGCCGCCGGGCGGACGCCTGCACCTCGCTCAGCGCGGTCTGGACCGTCACCGTCATCGCCTTGCCAGTTCGGTGTAGAAGTTCCTGGTGATCACGCCGGGGCGGGCCAGCCCCTTGTCGAGCGCGGTGCGGGCCGAGCCGATCAGGAAGCGGGCCGGGATGATGCCGGGGTCCGTGCCCGCCGCCAGCCGCTCGGCGGCTTCCAGCGTCATCTGGTGTTCCTTGGCGCCGAAGGTGATGGTGCCGGCCAGGCTGCGGCTGCCGAGCTGGGGGAACTCGCGGAAGCACAGGGCGTCCACGACCGCGGGGTTGGCCCTCGCGAACGTGTCCACCATCGCCTTGGGCAGGGTCCCGGTGCGCGGGTCCGGGTAGATCTTCGACCACAGCGACTCGAAGCGCTCCGCCTCCTCGGCGAACCCCATCCGGCGGAGCAGTTCGGTGGAGATGTAGGCGCGGAACCACGGCGTGGGGTGCGGGCCCCGTGGGTTGTAGCTGACCACCGTCCGGGGAGCGCGGCCGATCACGTCGAACAGCGAGCCGACCACCGCGGGGCCGCCGAGCAGCGCGGCGCTCAGGTCGGCGAAGATCTCCCGGTTCCAGCGCACCCACACCTGGACCACCGCGGGCGGGCAGTCCTCCTCCAGCAGACGCCTGCCGAGCGCGACCGGCACCGCCTTGTTCAGCCCCAGGTCGCTTTGCAGGTTGTGGCTGACCTCGTGCAGCATGGCGCCGAGCGTCCACGGGTTGACCAGCCGGTGATAGGGCAGCTGGACCAGCGGGAACGGGTTGATCTGGCGGCCCAGCCGGCGCAGCGGGATCCCCCGCCGGAACGTCGCCGGTGAGAAACCGGTCCGCATGTAGCAAAACGGCGGCGGGGCCGGCAGCGGTTTGGGCTCGCCGACGCCGAGGTAGGCGGCCTGGTAGCAGGACAGCGCGATGCGGTCGCAGGCCAGCAGCCACTCCCCGAACGCCGACTGCCGCTGCCCGAACAGCTCGAAGTAGAAGTCCCAGATGCGCTCGATGGCCCGCACCCAGTCGTGCGCCCGCTCCTTGGACCTGACGAGTTCCTGCAGCCGCGCCGTGGTGGGCTGCGCGACGGCCGCGGACGCGCCCTTGCGCACGTGCCCGCTGACGACGAGCAGTTCCTGGCGCAGCCGCGTGAGCAGCGCGTTGACGGCCTGCAGGTGCCCCTCGCTCGGGGCCGCCGCGCCGCTGCCGAACTCCCCGGCCCGGAAGGGCCGCAGCGCCGCGGCGTGCCGCATGACGCTGGTGCCCTGCGAGCGGATCCACGGCCCCCGGATCTCCCCGGTCCGCCGCCGGACCGGGGAACCCTGTGCCTGGGCCGTGCCCGGCGCGGCGGGGGGAGCGGTACCTGTCCCGGTGGATGCGGTCATCGTGGCCGTGCCCCGCTAGTAGCGGTAGGCGCCCGGTGGGGGCTGGCTGCCGCGCCAGGCCGGCACGGGAACCCAGGCGATGGAGAGGCCGGCGGGCAGGCGGCGTTGCCGCGGGTAACCGCGGGCCGGGGCCTGCCGCACGGGTGCCCGGTACGCCACGGGCGCGCCGTACCGGACGGGCACGCCGCGCCGTACCGGTGCCCGGCGCCGGGCGGGTGCCCTGTAGACCGGGCCGCCGTCGCGGTATTCGACCGGTCGGCCGTCGCGGTACTCGACCGGGGCGCCGTAGCGGTACCGGTACGGGCCGCCGTAGCGGTACCGCACCGGGGTCCCGTACCGGTACCCGGCCGGCGTGGCCGGCGTGGGGGCCAGCGCCCGGACCTGCGTTGTGCTCAAACCGGGGACGGCGCCGGTCCACCACTGGCCGGTGCGGGTGGCGTGGTGGTAGCGGCGGTCCAGCGCCCGGGCGCGGCGCACCGCGTGGTGGCGCGTCCGCGGGTTGGACAGCACGCGGGCGGTCTGCTGGGCCAGGGTCCGGATCGCCCGTTGCGGCGTGATGGGGTGGCCGCGTGCGACCTGCCGGGCCAGTCGCTGGGTGGTGCGGGCGGCGATCGTCGGTACCACGCGGACGAGCTGCCGGGTGGTCGGGTTGCGGCGCAGGGTGTGGGTCACCGTGGACAGCCCGCGCACCAGGTGCGGGGTGGACTTCGCGACGTGCGGCGCGGCCCTGCGGGCCAGCCCCGCGGCAAGCGGGACGAGGGCGCCGACCATCGCCTCGGCCTCGGCCTCGGTCTCCGCTTCCGCGGCGGCGTGCCCGAGATGCTCCATCATCGCGTCCGGGTACACGCGGCGCAGCGGGTTGGCCATCCCCTCGCCTTCGTCCTCGAACTCGCCCTCCCACTCGCCTTCGAGCTCGTACTCGTCCTCGAGCTCGCCCTCGTCCTCGAGCTCGCCTTCGTCCTCGAACTCGCCGTCGGACTGGCCGCCGAGCGACCCGAGTACCGCCTGGGCGGCACGGCGGGCCAGGTTGCCGAAGAACTCTTCGCCCTCGTGCCCGCCCTCGTACTCTTCCTCGAACTCGGGAAGCGCGCTGTGTTCCATGGTGCTCGCAGTCATGGCGGTGCCGTCCTCTCGTGCCAGGCGGGCGTCAGCGGTAGCTGGGGCGGCGACGGCGCCGCGCGCCATCGCGGTACGGGTACCTCGCGCGGCTGCGGCCCCGGTATCCGCCCGTCCGGCGGATCGCGCTGGTCGCCCGGGCGTTGCGGCGCATGGCGGCGGCGGTGCGCCGTGGGCTGCCGAGCACCCCTCGCGTCTGCCGGCTCATCACCCGCGCGGCCACGCGCCGGTTGACCGGCTGCCCGGCCGCCGCGCGGCGGGACAGGTCGCGCACCGTGCCCTGGACGATGTACGGGACCGTGCGGACGGCGGGCCGCGCGCCGCGGTGCCGCCGCAACAGGCGGGTGAGCACGCACGTGGCGCGGACCAGGTGGGGCAGCAGCCTGCGCACCGCGGCGCGGTCGCGAGCGGAAAGCACGGTCACCGTGGCGGCACCGATCATCGCCTCGGCCTCGGCCTCGGACTGGGCGCCCGCGGCCACCGCCGCCATCATCTCGGCCATCGCCTCGGCCTCGGTCATCGCGTGCGAGGCTTCGTCCTCGAACTCGCCCTCGCCGAGCAGTCCGCTGATCCCGCTGACGATGCCGCCGAGGTCGAAGTCCTCGGCCTCGTCCTCGAACTCGCCCTCAAGCTCGAGCTCGCCCTCAAGCTCGTACTCGCCCTCGAACTCGCCCTCGCCGAGGGCGCTGGCGGCCGCCTTGCCCAGGGCGCCGCCGAGCGGCCCTCCGAGTGCGGTTCCGACCATGGGCGCGGCGATCCGTGCTACCTGCTTGAGCAGCGGGGCGTTCTTCCGCACGAAGCGGGCGATGCTGCCGAAGAACTCCTCGGCCTCGTCCTCGAACTCACCCTCGAACTCGCCCTCGCCGAGGAGCCCGCTGAGCCCACTGACGATGCCGCCGAGGTCGAAGTCCTCGGCCTCCTCCTCGCCCTCCAGCTCCTCCTCGAACTCGCCCTCGCCGAGCAGCCCGCTGATCCCGCTGACGATGCCGCCGAGGTCGAAGTCCTCGCCCTCGCCCTCCAGCTCGCCCTCGAGTTCTGACTCGTCCTCGAACTCGTACTCAAGCTCGGTCTCGCGTAGTGGCATGTCCGCCTCCCTCGCGGTGTCCAGACAGCTGCACCCTCCCCTGGCCGGGCGCGAGAGGCCAGTCGCACGTTTCGGGGGCGCTCGATCGAGGCGGCCGGTTCAGGCGTCGCTCAAACGTGTTACGGGCTTATCACCTGGTTGTTTGCTAAAAGTCCAATTAAGATGGCTAACCAGCCAGCTGAGCCGTAGCTCACGACGTGATCCCTCCCACGTAAGACACTGAACGGGGCAACGGCGGGCACGGGACCGCAACCCGGCCGCCAACGGTGCGTGGTCACGAGGGTGGTACACCGTCACTCCAGGGGACGGATGGGCGGGTTGGGCGACATGATCGATTTAGCTTCTAGCGTCTCCACGGAGGTTCGACAGGACGCGCCGAGCGTCATCGAGACGCTCTCGCGAAGCCTCGTCGGGCAGCTTGTCAGCGCCGAGGATTGGCGGGAGGGCGACGACCGGGCCGCGGATGACGCTTCACCCGACGGGCAGGTGCTCCTCGACGTGGAGATCGGCGACGTGCGCCTCCTGGCCCTCCGTCGGGCGCGCCCGGGGCCGATCTCCCTGCTGAGCCCGCGGGAACAGGAGATCGCCAGGATGGTCGCCTGCGGCTATCCGAACAAGACCATCGCCTCGGTCCTGGAGATCAGTACCTGGACGGTGGCCTCGCATTTGCGGCGGATCTTCATCAAGCTCCAGGTCTCCTCCCGGGCGGCCATGGTCACCCGGCTGTCCAGTTCGGCACTGAACGAGCTGTCGCCCGAGCTGGACACCCAGGCTTTCCCGGCGGACGTCCCCGGCCGCTGAGCGGGGCCGCGGTGATACCCGTGGCCCGCGCGCCACCGGTGGCGGGGCGGCGCGAGCGATGTGCCGTTCGCCTACCGGATCGCGGCGCGGCGCAGGACGTGGCCGCGCCGCGGCTGAACCGGATCGCGCTGCCTGTGCCGCTGCCTGGCGCCGGTGAAGGCCAGCCGGCCCGTCCGGCCGCGTCCCACTCCAGCCAGCGCTGGCCGGCAGTTGCCTACCTATTCTCGAGCCACGACTTGATCAGCTCTTGGACTTCCTTGACGAGATGACTGGCGGCGACGCCGACGAGCGTGATCGCGGCGCCCTGAGCCCTCATGTCGTCAGTTGTCGCCTGCCACGCTCATGGGACCACTCTGAGGGGTTTTCTGCCACGAGCATGGGACCACCTGGTTGCCAGTGATGGGACCACCACCCGGCGTGCCGGCTTGGGGGTCTTGATCACTTCGGGTACC
>Ga0207646_10003315_pt1 | contig 18311 bp, 15 predicted proteins | sample KBSK5502metaG_FD_184343 | JGI IMG/M metagenome (GOLD analysis project Ga0207646, IMG submission 184343) | Corn, switchgrass and miscanthus rhizosphere microbial communities from Kellogg Biological Station, Michigan, USA - KBS K5-50-2 metaG... | ecosystem: Host-associated > Plants > Roots >...
CTCCGGCCCCGCCACCCCGCCCCATGCTGGCTCCGGCCCCGCCACCCCGCCCCACAAAGGCCGGGCCCGTTGCCGTGACCGCGGTCACCCGGACCTGTGTCCTGGGCGGGTTGTGCCGGACCGCGTTGCTGAGCAGGTTCACGAACACCTGCTCCAGCCTGTCATGGTCGGCCCACACGGCGGGCAGGCCGGGCTGGCTATCCATGGACACCGCCGCGGCGTCGGCCGGCGGCAGGCACGCGATGGCCGCCTCCAGGACCAGCGGGATGTCGCACCAGTCCCGCTGCAGCCGCATGACGCCCGACTCGATCGCGGAAAAGTCGAGCAGGTCCTCCACCAGGCGGCTGAGGCGGGCCGACTCGGCGGCGATCCGGTCGAGGAAGCGCATCTGCGAGTCGGTGTCCCAGGTCACGTCCGGCTGCATGAGGCTGGAGGCGTAGCCGCGGATGGCCGTCAGCGGGGTGCGCAGCTCGTGGCTCATCCGGGACAGGAAGCCGCGCTGCAGCTCCCGCGACCGGCGTAGCGCCGCGGCCTCCTGGTGCGCGAGGCCGGCCTCCTCCCGTTCCAGCGCGAGCCGCAACGAGTGCGCGGCGTCCTCCATGAGCGCGGTCTCGTCCTTGGTGGCGCGAAGCTCCCTCCAGCTTGCCAACAGCACGGTGGGCCCGCCCGGCGCCGGGAACGCGGCCGCGAGCACCCGCCGGCCGCGGCTGCTGAGAACCGGCCTGGCCGCGCCGTCCTGCCCAGCCGCGCCGTCGCGGTGCGCCCCGGCCAGGAACTGCTCCGCCGTGCCGCGCAGCGACGGCGACGCCGACGCCGGATCCCGGCCCATGGGACCGGTGAACGCGCGCCACCGAGGGGCGGCGTCCGGCGGCTGGGTGAGCAGCGCCACCTCGTCGGCGCGCAGCCCGCGCCGCAGCGACTCGACCGCGACGAACAGTCCCTCGGCGACCGGGACGGGGCCGGCCAGCGTCTCCAGCATCTCGCGGATGGTTTCCAGCACCCGGTTCCGCGCGGTCACCTGGTCCAGCAGCCGGTCGCGCTCGACCGCGCTCGCCGCGTACCCGGCATAGAGCGTGACCAGGTCCAGCTCGTCCCGCTGCGGCGGGCGGGTGTCGGTGCGGAACACGGTGATGACCCCGCTGAGCCCGCCCGGGCCCATCACCGGGACCGACCAGGAACTCGTGATGCCCGTCGCTGCCAAGTTGGCGTGGCCCGTCCGGGCCGCGCTGGCCCGGAGGTCTGGCTCGGCCACCGGCCGTTCGGTCGCGGCGGCCATACCGACCGGGCCCCCTGCGGGGCCGAACGGGAGCGCCGACCACCCGGCGATCTGCCCGGGTGAGAATCCGAGCGAGGCAGCGCAGATCAGCGTCTGGTCGCTGACCAGGTGGATGCACAGCCGCTCGGTGTCCAGCGCGGCGCCGAGCGCAGACAGGATCAGCAGCAGGCTCGAGGAGGGGTCGGCCGACACCAGCCGGTCGGCGAGCCGGTGCAGCCGGGTGAGCTGGTGGCGCGCCGAGGAGTCCGCCTGCTGGCCGGACAGCAGCGCGACCACGTCGTCCGGGTGGGTGCTGCGCGGGCGGAGGTCGCCCACGATCCGCCCCTGCCGCAGCACCACGATGCGGTCGGCCAGCCGGAACATCTGCTCGATGTCGTGACAGGCAAGCAGGATCGTGGTGCCCTGTTCGCGCAGGCCCACGATCAGGGTTTCGACCTGGGCCGATTCCCGGACGCCGAGCGATGTCGTGGGCTCGTCCAGCGCCAGCAGCAGCGGCCGGTGCCGCATCGCGCGGGCGATGGCGACAAGCTGGCGCTGGCCGCCGGATAGGGTCCGGATGCTGCGGGTGGTGTCCCGCAGTGGGATCCGCAGGCTCTCCAGCACCTGCGCCGCGGCCGCGTGGAACCGGCTCTCCGAGAGCATCAGGCGCCGTGGCTCCTGCCCCAGCAGGATGTTGGCCGCCACGTCTAGGTTGTCGCACAGCGCCAGGTCCTGCCAGACCACGCCGATTCCCTGGCGGGCCGCGGCGCGCGGGTCGGCGAGTACCTTCCGGCCCGCCAGCAAGATCTCGCCGCCCGCCGGGGCGATGTCACCGGCGATGCAGCGCACTAGCGTGGTCTTGCCCGCGCCGTTCTCGCCGGCCAGCGCGATGAGCTCGCCGGGCTGGACGCTGAGGTTGATCCCGTCGAGAGCGCGCACGGGCCCGAAGCTGACGCCAACCCCGGACACCGTCAGCAGGGGAGGCGGCGCGTCGTCCGCGGCCCGCCGGAGCCCGTTCATTCCGACATTCTGTGGCCTGTACCCTCTGCCTGGCCATCCCCGCGGCACCGGACGCAGTCGCGCTGGCCGAGGATGACAGGCAGCAGAAGGGAGTCTTATGCCGGCCGACGAGCTGAACCGGCGGGCGCTGAACCGCGCCCTGGAGGGACTGCGCATGCTGGCGTTCTCGGACCCGGGTGCCGAAGCACGCGACGTCCGTTTCCGGCCGCTCGTATGAGCGGGTTCCCCGGAACTAGGGCTGGGTCAGGCCGAGGATTCGCGCGGCGTTAGCGTAAAGCACCTTGTGGAGGACATCGCCGGGAAGGCCGAGAGTGTCGAGTTCGGCGAGGCAGCGTTCCGGCGTTAGGAAGGGAAAGTCGCTGCCCCAGACGAACTGGCCGGACAGCCGCCCGCGCAACTCGCCGATCACCTCGGGCGGAATGCGGCGCGGCGACCAGCCGGAGATGTCGATGTAAACGTTGGTCTTGTGCAGCGCCATCGCGACCAGTTCCATGTGCCACGGCCAGCCGAAGTGCGCGGCGATCACGGTGAGCCCGGGGTAGGCGGCCGCGATCCCGTCGAGCCTAATGGGGCGGGCGTAGTCCAGCCTGATGCCCTGGCCGCCCGGCTGGCGAGCGCCGATCCCGCTGGTACCGGTGTGGAACAGCGCGGCCAGGCCGTGCTGCTCGCACGCGGCGAAGACCGGCCAGAAGACCGGGTCGTCCGGGGCGAACGCCTGCAGCGACGGATGGAACTTGACCCCCCGCAGGCCCAGCGCGGCGATGGCGGCGACCTCGGCCACGGCCGCCTCCCCCTTGTACGGGTCGACGGAGCCGAACCCGGTGAACACGTCCGGGTGATCGCCGCAGGCCGCTGCGACGGTCTCGTTGGGCACCCGCGGCCTGCCGGTCGCGGTCTCGGCGTCCCACGCGAGGAGCACCGCCCGCGCGCCCAGCCCGCGGTATCGCTCCGCCAGTTCGGCCAGCGAGGCCCGCTCGACCGGCGACCGGAAGTACGCCTCCGCCGCCTCCACGTACCCAGCCATGCTGCCGTCCAGCCAGTCCGGGGTCGGCAGGTGCACATGAAAATCGATCGCCCGGACGGCCACCCGCCCATCGTAGTGACGCTGCGATGGCGGCGGGGCGCCCCGCTGGACGGGGGATCCTGGGACGGGGCGGCCCCGCCACCATCAACTCCAGCGCGCACACCTGGGGATGGGGTGAGGGCACCCTCCAGATTTCCTGATAAGGACCTTCTGGGTGGGGTGAGGGCTAGCGCTGGGCGGGGTGGTGGGGTGAGGGCTAGCGCTGGGCGGGGTGGTGGGGTGAGGGCTAGCGCTGGGCGGGGTGAGGGCTAGAACTGCTGTCCCTCCAGCCGCGCGCGGCACGCCGCGACGATGTCGCTCACATCGATCTGCTGAAGCAGCGCCTCGTGCTTGCTGTCACCGGGGTCGAGCGTGCGCAGGGCCCGTTCGTAGGCGCGCCTGGCGGCGTGCCGGTCGCCGAGCGCGTCGTAGGCCCGGCCGAGAGCGAAGGCGGCAAGGCCGAACGCAGGGTCGGCGCACAGCGCGCTGCGCAGCGCATCCTTCGCCCGCGCGGGCTCGCCGGCGTCCAGTGCGAGCAGCCCGTGCAGGAAGTGGAAGCCGGCATCCAGCGGGTCGTCCGCGACCAGCGACGTGACCTGCGCGAGCGCCTGCTCCCTGTCGCCCCGGCCGGCGGCGTCCAGCGCCCGGTCCAGCCGTTCCGCAAAAAGGCCCGGCGGGCGGGCATCGGGCGCCCTGCGCGGCGACGGCGGCTGCCGCTGCTGCTGGGAGCGGCGGGTACCCGCTTCGGGCTCGGCGACCTCTGGGGCCGGGACATGCACCCCAGGCGGGGCGTCCGGTGGGTTCCGCTCGGCGGCTGTCCGGCAGAGCGCGTCGGCGGCCCCGAGTACAAGCAGGCCGCCGGGGCGCAGCGCCCGCCCGAGCAGGCGGGTCACCCGCTCGACGACCGGTGCCGCGAGGTAGATGAGCACATTTCTGCAGACGATCAGGTCGAAGCCGGCCTCGCCGCGGGGCGGGATGGGGTCGTGAGCGAGATTGTGGCGCTGGAAGCGGACCAGGCCTCGCAGCTCGTCACCCACCATGGACGTACCATCGGGCCACCTGTCCAGGTAGTGCCGCCGCAGCGCGGGCCCAAGCCCGCGGACCGCGCGCTCACCGTAGCGCCCGGCCGCCGCGACGGCCAGCGCGCTGCGGGAGATGTCGGTGCCCAGCACGTCCACCGGCGCGAACGCCTCCGTGGCAAGGATGGCCAGGGTGTACGCCTCTTCGCCGCCCGCGCACCCGGCGCTCCAGATACGGATGTTCCCGGCCGCCCGCTCGCGCAACCGGCGCCAGTCGATCACGTCGAGCTGATCGGGGTCTCTGAGGAAGGAGCTCTCATGGACGGTGATCTCGTCGATCAGCCGCTCCATCAAAGGTGGGCCCGTCTGAGGGTCGGCCGCGGCGCGCAGGACGGCCGCCGGGTCGAGCCCGGGCGCGGCGCGCGCCACGGCGGCGCGCAGGGCGGCGGAGCGCGCGGGCGGCAGCAACATTCCCGTCTCCCGGCGGATGAGCTCCGCCACCTCGGCCCAGGGGGTCCTGACCGTGTGCCCCTTACCGCGCGCCCCCCCTTGCCCGCGGAGCGGTGCGCTGGTCACTGGGCGCCCCGCAGGCGCTCGTAGCGAAGCCCCAGCAGCCGGGTGGCGATCTCGCCGGGTGGGAGGACGACGTCCACCCCCTGGTCGATCGCGGCCTTTGGCATCCCGAAGACCGCGCACGACGCCTCGTCCTGGGCTATGGCCAGGCCGCCGCGGCGCCGCACCGACGCCGCGCCTGCCGCGCCGTCGTTGCCCATCCCGGACAGGACGACCGCGACCCCGGCGCGCCCGGCGGCCGCGGCGATGCTGTCGAGAAGGACGTCGCCGGACGGGCGATGGCGCCCCCGGACGGTGTCCCGGTCGAGGTGCAGGTGCCCCGTGGTGGTGAGGGTGAGGTGGGCGCCCTCCGCGGCGATCCAGGCACCCGGCGCGGCGGGCGCCCCCTCCTCGGCGATCCGCACCGGAATAGCGACCGTGCGGTCGAGCCACCGAGCCAGCCCCTCGGTGAAGCCGGCGGCGATGTGCTGGACGACGAGCACCGGCACCTGATAGTCACCAGGAAGCGTCTCCAGCAGGCGGGCCAGGATCTGCGGGCCCCCGGTGGACGAGCACACGCCAACCACGGCCGCCTCGCGGACCGGACCGGTGCTGGCGGGCCGGCTTCGCAACCGGGCGCGCGGATGGCGGATCACATGGGCCCGGCTCAGCATCTTGACCCGGTGCCGGAATGCCATTCCGCCAGGCCCCGCCGGGTCGAGCAGGTCAAGGTCGTCCTTGGCGAGCGCATCGACCGCGCCGGCGGCCAGCGCCGCCGCCGCCCGGTTGGTGCCGTGACCGACCTGGGCGGAGAGCACCAGAATCGGCACCGGCGCCGAACACATGATCTCCTCGACCGCCGCAAGCCCGTCCATCCCAGGCAACTCGATGTCCATGGTGACGAGGTCCGGACGGACGGTGGGCAGTGCAGCGATGGCCTCCTCGGCGGTGGCGCACACGGCGGCGACCGAGATATCGCCGTCATATTCGAGCAGGCGCCGGAGCGCGGTCGCGTACATGCCCGAGTCCTCGCAGATCAGCATGCGCGGCGTCCGCTCCCCGGCGCCGAGCACGCCGCCCGCGCCCCTGCTGGCGCCCGCCAGGCTGATGCCAGGACCGCCCGCGCCGGTCACCGCCCGACCAGCCGGTGGACGGTCGCGAGCAGGGTCAGCTGGTCGAAGCTCTGCTTCGACATATAGGCGTCGGCACCCGCCTCGATCCCGCGCTGGCGGTCCTCATCGGAGTTGAGCGAGGTGACGATGACGACGGGCAGTTCGGTGTGCGCCGGGTCGCCGCGGATCGCGCGGGTCAGTTCGATTCCGTTCAGCTCCGGCATCTCCAGGTCGGTGAGCACCATGGCGATGTCGGGATGGGCCGTGAGCTGCCCGAGTCCCTCCCGCCCGTTGCGGGCGGTGACCACCGGGTAGCCGGCCGACTCCAGGATGTTCCGCTGGAGCTCACGGACCGTGAACGAGTCCTCGACAACGAGGATCTTGGGGGGCGCCGCGGGCGCGCCGGCGTCGGGTTCCATCGGCGCGGCGGTCAGGACCGCGCGGGTGAGCCGGGCCGGCTCGAGGAGGAGTGCGATCCGCCCGTCGCCGAGGATGGCCGCCCCGAGGTAGCCATCGGCGCTGGCCAGCAGCAGCCCCAGCGGCTTCACCGCCACCTCCTCCCCGCCCAGGAGCGAGTCGCAGCCGATGACGACCCGGTTGCCGCCCGAGGTGATGACGATGGCGGGGGAGGCCGGCGGGAGCGGCGGGGCGTCCGCGCCAAGCAGCCTGGCGATGTCGGAGACCGGAAGCGCCTGCCCGCGCACCGAGACCGAGGACCGGCCCTGCAGCGTGAGCGTTTCCGACACGTTCACGACCTCCTCAACCCCGGCGAGCGGCACGCCGTAAACGGCTGCCCCCCGCTGTAGGAGCAGCACTTCGAGCAGCGCCAGGGCGAGCGGGAGCAGCAGGATGACCTCCATCCCCCGTCCCGGCTCGCTGCGAACCGCGAAGCTGCCGCCAACGGAGTGCACGTACGCCTTCACCGCGTCGAGCCCGACGCCCCGCCCGGAGAGATCGGTTACCGCTGCGGCGGTTGAGAACCCTTCGCGGGCCAGCACGTCGGCCAGCGACCCGGCGCGGCGCGCCTCCTCCATCACCTCGGGCGCGACACCCCGCCCGTCGTCAGCCACCACGATCTCTACCAGGCTGCCCCGTGGCACGGCGCGCAGCTCGATCCGGCCTCGCGGCGGCTTGCCGGCTCGCTCCCGCTCGGCCGGCGGCTCGATGCCGTGCGAAACGGCGTTGCGCAGCAGGTGGGTCAGCGGCTCCGACAGGCTTTCCAGGATCACCCGGTCTAGCTCGGTATCCTCACCGGTGACGGCGAACTCGACCTCTTTCCCCTCACCGCGGGCAAGATCGCGGATCGCCCGCGGCAGCGGCCCGGTGATCGCCGCGACCGGGAGCGTCCTCATCGCGACCGCGGAATCCTTGAGCGCGTCCAGGGCGCGCTCGGCAGCGGTGAGCTGATCGGCGATCTCGCTGGGCAGCTCCTCCTCGCTGCCGAGCGAGTGCGCGAGGCGGCGCTGGTCGTGCATGACCTCGCCGACCAGGTCGATCAGGTGGTCGATCTTCTCGGCCGGCACCCGGAGTGAGCGCCGCTCGGCCTGCGCCGGTGATGGCTGCCCCGCGCGCGGCGCATCGCCGCTCCCGGGCGCCACGTCCGGCAGCGGAACGGGCGCGGGCTCGCGCGGCACGGGCGGCAGGTGGCCATGCCCGTTAAGCGGCTGCCCGCCCCCGGTCTGCGCCCAGCCCCTCTCAACACCTGGCAGCGCCGCCCGGCACGCCATGAGCTCGTCGATCAGGCTCGCCGCGGACACGGTCTCGCCGGCCACCTGCGCGCGGAGCGTGCTCGTGGCGCGCATCAGCGGAGCAGCCAGGTCTGGCGGGAAGGAGCCGGCATCGCGGACCACGGCCAGAACGTCCTCGGCGGCGTGAGCGAGCGTGCGAATGTCGTCCATGCCGAGCATGTCAGCGGAGCCCTTGATCGTGTGGGCGTCGCGGAAGAGTGAGCCCACCACCTCCGCGCCAGCGTCCCCGGCCTCGATCGCCAGCAGCGCGGCGTCCATACGGTCGAGCCGCTGCATGGCCTCGTCGCAGAAGAGCTCCATCAGCTCGGCATCTGGCTCGATCACCGCTGCGCCCTCTCCAGCTCGGCGAAGACGCCGGGCACGTCGATCACGCCAATGAGGTCACTCCCGTCGAGGACGGCCCCGGACAGCAGGTCCGAGTCGGATTCGTCGGTGGGTTCCGGCATTTCGCCGACCCCGCTGACCTCATCGATCGCAAGGCCCGCCGCCAGCCCACCGGCCTCGGCAACCAGCAGCCGGGCTGGGGTATCGGTGCGGGCAACCCGGAGCAGCATGGCCAGGTCGATGACGGGCAGGATCTGGCCGCGCAGGTTGCGCACCCCGAGCATTTCGGGCCGGAGCCCGGGCACGGGCGTCACCGTGCCGATGTCCGCGATCTCGCGCACATGCCCTACCGGCATGGCGTACGCCTCAGCCGCCACGCGCAGCCGTACGTAAATGCTCATGCATGGACTCCGGGGTGGCGTCGGCCAGGACGGTGGCCCTCCGGGCGACGTCCCGCGCGGCCCCGTTCCCGGCCGGGGAGAGCGCCGGCGTGGGGCCCGGGGTAGCAGAGCGCGGGGTGGTGGGGTAAGACCGGGGCGGGGTGGTGAGGTCAGAACTATGCGGCGCCGACCCTGGGCCGATGGCCTGCAGCGCGCTGTCGATCTCGTCGACCAGCGACTCAAGCCGCTCGGCCAGGGTGGCGCGCTGCGCCTGCTCGGCGGCGAGGTGGTCGGCCGCCTGGCGGATCTGCTGGATCGCGCTCTCCACCTGGTCGGCGGCGGACTTCTGCTGCTGGGCGGCGACGATCGACTCCTCCAGCATGGTCGCGGTGGACGTCATCAGCTCGCCCACCTCGCGAGCATGCCGCGTGCCCTGCTCGGTCGCCATGATCGTCGCGTTCGTCTCGGCCTGGACGCCGACGATGATCTCGCTGATCGACTCGGTGGACCGCAGCGACCGCTCGGCGAGCTTGCGGACCTCGGCGGCGACCACGGCGAAGCCCCTGCCCGCCTCGCCGGCCCGGGCCGCCTCGATCGCGGCGTTGAGCGCCAGCAGGTTCGTCTGTCCCGCGATGTCGTTGATCAGCTCCAGGATCTCGCCGATCTTCTGGGTGCGCTCGCCGAGCGATAGCGCGCGGCTGGCGATGGCCTCGACCTTTTCCTGCATGTCGCGCATGGTGTCGCCGGTCCGTTCGGCCACGCCCGAAACCGCGGACACGGTGTCGGCGATCGCGCCCGCGGTCGTCGCGAGTTCCTCGATCGTGGCGGAGGTCTCGGCGACCGCCGCGGACTGTTCGCTCATCGCCGCGGCCGAGCTCCGCGCCGCGCCCCGCAGCTCCGTCGCGACCTCGCCCAGCACCGCCGACGCCGTCCGGAGCCGGGACAGCAACGCGTTGCGGTCGGACAGCCGCCCCAGCGTCTCCATGAGCTCGTCCTGGCGCTGCGCGGAACTGCCGAGCAGCCGGCGGGTGTAGAGCTGGAAGATGACCCCGGCCAAAATCGTGAGGATAACGGCGAGGAGCCCGATGGCAAGCGCCTGCGCCTTCGTCGAATTGGCCGCTGCTTCGGAGCCGGTGCTACGGCCCGCGAGGAGATGGTTGAGCGCGTCCAGCGGCGGCGGGACCGCGACTCCAGCGGCATCGAGCAGGCCGGCCGCGCCGAACGAGGATTGCAGGCCTGTGTAGGTGTGGCGGCTGTTCGCCGCCCCGCGAACGCTGCGGAACAGGGCGTAGAAGTGCTGCTCAGCGGCTACCGCACGCCGCTGCAGGGCATCCTCGGCAGGAGTTTCGACGACGTCGAACTGGGCGGAAAGCCGGGCGAAAGCGTTATGCAAAGCGGCCACTTCGCCCAGCGCCGCGGGCGAGGGGGAGAAGAGGTAGTTCTCCGCCTTTACCCGCTCCTGCCAGAAGGTTGCGGTCATCCCCGACGCGATGCGGGCGCCGTCGCCGGCGTCGATGGCCGTCAGCGTTGTGCCGAGCGCGTCCTCGTACCGCCAGGTGGACACGGCGCCGGCGCCGATGATTATCGTCACGATCGCCACGCCCACGAGCGTGACGCGGCGCGTCGGCTTCCCCCGGATAAGTTCCAGCATCGGTTGCCCGTTCCCGCCCCCGTAGTGCGCCCCTGAGGCCGCCCCCTGAGGCCGCCTCTGGCCTGGAACCTACCCATCGGTGACGCTGGCGTACCGCACGATTACTATTAGTGCTTAACGCCACAAGCCGCGCGCCGGGTCACCGAGCCGCGGGGGTTTCCACGCTTGTCAGGACATGGACAGCCTCTGCCTTAGCCGCTTGAATGGCTATTCAACACCAAGCACGACAGCGCCCGGCCTCCGGGCGCGGCAGGAGAGCCATGGACCCCAGGCACGCCATCTTGTTCGAGCCGGTCGTGATCGGCCCGAAGACGCTGCGCAACCGCTTCTACCAGGTCCCGCACGCCTCGGGGTTCGGCTCGGCCAAGCCACGGACGCAGGCGGCGTTCCGGGCCGTCAAGGCCGAGGGCGGCTGGGGCGGGGTATGCGTCGAGTACGCCGCGATCGCACCGGACAGCGACGATATGCCGGCGATCTCCGCCGAGATCTGGGACGACCGTGACGCGCGCGCGCTCGGCCTGGTCGCCGAGGCGATCCACGCCCACGGGGCCCTGGCCGGGTTTGAGCCCTACCACGGCGGCGCGACCTGCCCCAACGGAAACTCACGGGCGTTCCGGGTGGCCCCCAACCAGGTCACTTCGGGGGTCCTGTGGTCCGGGCTGGCGAAGGAGATGGACACCGGCGACATCGCTCGCGTCCAGCGGGACTGGGTCCAGGCCGCCCGGCGCGCGCGCGACGTCGGCTTCGACATCGTCTATGTGTACGGGGCGCACGGCTACCTGATGACGCAGTTCCTGTCGGCGCAGCTCAACCGGCGCACCGATGGCTACGGCGGCAGCCTGGCGAACCGGGGCCGGTTCTGGCTGGAAACCCTGGTCGCGGTGCGGGAGGCGATCGGCGGCGACTGCGCGATCGCGACCAGGATCGCGGTGCACGGCGACTCCGGGGTGCCCGGGGCGGAGACGCTGCCCGGCATCTACGTCGACGACATGCTGGAACTGGTGCGGCTGGCCGATGACCTGGTGGACCTATGGGATGTCACGGTCGGCTCCTGGCCCGAGGACTCCGGGACCTCCCGCTACTACCCGGAGGGGCACGAGCGGCCGTGGTCCCACCGGGTCAGGGAGGCGACCGCCAAGCCCGTGGTCGCGGTGGGCCGCTACACCAGCCCGGACCTGATGGCCGAGGTGATCCGGTCGGGCGCGGTGGACCTGATCGGCTCGGCGCGCCAGGCCATCGCCGACCCGTTCCTGCCCCGCAAGATCGCGGAGGGCAGGCTGGACGAGATCCGGGAATGCACCGGGTCGAACGTCTGCATCCTCCGCGAGGAAACGTTCAACCACGTCGGCTGCGTGCAGAACGCCACCGCGGGGGAGGAGTACCGCCGCGGCTGGCACCCCGAGTTGTTCCCCCCCGTGGCCGACCCCGACCTGTCCGTGCTCATCGTGGGCGCCGGGCCCGCCGGAATGGAGTGCGCCGTAGTGCTCGGAAAGCGCGGCTGCACCGCCGTGCACCTGGTGGAGGCCGAGCCGGAGATCGGGGGCAGGCTGCGGTGGGCCAGGCGGTTGCCCACCCTGGGCGACTGGGGGCGGATCATCGACTGGCGCGCGGTCCAGCTTGCCAGGCTGCCCGGTGTGGAGGTGATCACCGGGCGTCGGCTGACCGCGCCGGAGGTCCTGGGGTACGGCGCGGACCTGGTCGTGATCGCCACCGGGTCGGCGTGGCGCGGCGACGGCGTCCAGCCCGGCTACCCCGACCCGATGCCAGGGGCGGACCCGGGCCTGCCGTACGTGCTCACCCCGGAGCAGGCCTGGACGGGCAAGCGCCCGCCGGGGCCGAGGGCCGTGGTGTACGACACCGACGGTTACTACGTCGGGCCCGGCCTGGCTGAGCTGCTGGCCGGCGAGGGGTTTGAGGTCACGGTGGTCACCACGTTCGACGTTCTCTCCCCGGTCAGCGACGCGACCCTGGAGGGTGACATGCTCCGCGCCCACCTGCACCGGGCCGGGGTGCGCGTCCGCCCGGCGACCACCATCACCGGGATCGGCCCCGGGCAGGTCACCGGCCATGACCAGCACGGTGAGCCCTGGTCCGCCCCGTGTGACGGCATCGTTCTCGTCACCCAGCAGGTGTCGCGGGACGCCCTCTACCTAGAACTGGCGACCGGCGAGGCCGCGCTCGCCGCCGCCGGGATCACCGGGCTGTACCGGATCGGCGACGCGGTCGCCCCGCGGATGATCTCGGAGGCGGTCTTCGACGGGCACCGGCTGGCCCGCGAGATCGACGCGAAGGAGCCGGACCAGCCAGCTCCGTACCTGCGGGAACGAGCGGAGCTCGGCTGACTCACCGATGCTGCTCCGTGCTCAGCACCGACGAGAGCGCGTCCAGGGCCGCGGGAACGAGCGCGTAGTAGGCCCAGACGCCGCGCTTGTCGCGGGTGAAGATCCCGGCATCGACCAGAATCTTGAGGTGGTGGGAGACGGTCGGCTGGGTCAGGCCAAGCGGCTCGGTGAGGTCGCAGACGCAGGCCTCCCCGCCCTCGTGTGCGGCGACCATCGAGACCAGCCGCAGCCGGGTGGGGTCGGCCAGGGCCTTGAGCAAGCGGGCGAGGTCGGCCGCCTGACCGGGCGTTATCGGCTCGCGCAGCAACGGCGCACAGCAGGCGGCGGCCAGCGGGAGTTCGACCCGGGCCGGAATTGCGGGCGCGGCGGTCATGCCCCCAGTATGGGACGGGCATTGACAACTGTCTATTTCTTCCGTCACTGGCTGACCGAGCGGACGGGGATGCCGAGGGGGTTCCGTTTTGCCTGAATGGAGGCCGGGTACCAGCAGACGGTCGGCACCGCGGACCGCAGCTGGGCAGGAGGGGCCAAGGGCAATGAGCCCAGAGCCGGACAAGGTCGCGGTCGACGTCGAGGGCCGGAACCTGATCCTGACCAACCTTGCCAAGGTGCTGTACCCGCAGGCGGGGTTCACCAAGGGCCACGTGATCGACTACTACCTGCGTGTCGCGCCAGCGCTGCTGCCGCACATCGCCGGCCGGCCGCTCACCCTCAAGCGGTACCCGGACGGCGTGACCGGCCAGCACTTCTACGCCAAGCATGCCCCGGACCACCGGCCTAGCTGGGTGCGCACCGAGCGGGTCCACTCGCCGGGCTCGACCTCGGGCCAGGACTGGGTGCGCTACGTCGTCGCCGATGACCTGCCGACGCTCATCTGGACGGCCAACCTGGCCGGCCTGGAACTGCACACGCCCATGTGGCGGCTCCCCCACCAGGGCGAGCCCGACCTGCTGGTGTTTGACCTCGATCCCGGCGCGCCAGCGAACATCGTGGAATGCTGCGCCGTGGCGCTCCTGCTCCGGCCGCTGCTGGAGGAACTCGGGCTGCGGCCGTTCGCCAAGACCTCGGGCGGCAAGGGCCTGCAGTTGCTGGCCGCCCTGTCCGGATTCAGCTCCGACCGCGCCAGCGCCCTGGCCCGGTCGCTGGCCGAGCAGCTGGGACGGGAGCACCCCGGGGCCATCGTTTCGAAAATGACAAAGACACTACGCCCGGGGAAGGTCCTCATCGACTGGAGCCAGAACAACGCCGTCAAGACCACCGTCGCGCCGTATTCGCTGCGGGCGCGCAGCATGCCGACCGTGTCCACGCCGGTCACCTGGGACGAGGTCGCCGACTGCAAGCGACCTGAGGACCTCGTCTTCACCAGCGACGCGGTGCTGGAGCGGGTAGCGGCGCGGGGTGATCTGCTCGCGCCGCTGACCGCCGCGGGGTAGCCCCGGACGGTCAGCTGCGCGCGTGAGCCGGCCCATAAGGGCAGGCGGCCCTTAAGGGCACGCGGCGGTCACCTTTGCCACCTTGAACCCGGCCACGCCGTTGCCGTTTGAGGCCCGGAACGGCCGCAACTCTCGGGGAAGCCGCGACCGCTCCGGGGGCTGTACTCCGGCCCGACGCCGCCCGGCGACCGGAGCTTTTGCCCTAACTACGTGCGCGCCGCGACTTTGGTTCACGACAGCCGGACGGGCGGCTCAGTTTGCCGCTCCTCGTGGGCGATCTGGGTTCGCAGGCCGGCCGCGTTCCAGGCAGTCAACAAGATCCCGTCCCGGCTGGCCCATAGCCGCCGCTTGTCAGGCCCGCTCGCCGCCGTCGCCCACACCGTGCCAAACCGCCATGCCGGGTACTCTGCGCGCAACTGGCTCAGGTCATCCATAGACCTGAGTGTACTTGAGTGCACTCAGATACAGGTATCTTACGTCGCCCCTGGTCACGTAACCTCAACGGATGTTCCGGGCGGATATCCCCAGGTGGCGGCAGCTTGCCGACCTGATCCGTGACCGCATCGCCTCGGGGGAGTACCAGCCCCGGCAGCCGATCCCCAGCGAACATGAGTTGGTCCAGGAAACCGGGCTGTCCAGGTCCACCATCCAGAAGGCCATGCGCGCCCTCATGGACGAGGGAACGCTCTACGCGGTCCAAGGTCTGGGCCGGTTTCCCGCCGAGCCCAAGGACGAGGCTTAGCGTCCTCCCGGGTCAGGGCTCTAGATGGGCGGTGTCGTTGAAGCCGCGGACGATCCACAGCTCGTCGGCGATGACCAGGCGGGAGATCGACGCGTTGTCCGCGGACAGGAACGCGAACGGCCGGGACCCGCTGGCCAGCGCCAGCACCTGCCCGATCACCCCGCCGTGGGTGAACACGGCCACCTGCTGATCGCGGTGCGCGCTGGCCAGCCGCTCGATCGCCGCGCGCACCCGGGCCTCGAACGCGGCCGACGGCTCGGCACCCGGGATCACGTCCCAGCGTTGCTGCGCGAACACCTCCCGCACCAGCGGGTCGCGTTCGGCGACCCGCTGCCGGTACTCGCCGCGTTCCCAGTCGCCCAGGTGCACCTCCCGCAACTCGGGCTCCACCACGGGGGTCAGGCCGAGCCGGGCGGCCAGCGGCGCCGCTGTCTGCGCGGTCCGGGTCAGGTTGGTCACGTAGATCGCGTCGATGCGCGCGGGCGAGAGCCGGTCGGCGAGGAGTTTGGCCTGCTCGTGGCCTTCGGGCGCGAGCGGGGGGTCGCCGTGCCCGTCCGCCACGGGGAACGGGTTGCCCGGGGTGTACGGCTGCGACTCGCCGTGCCGGATCAGCAGGATGTCCACGGCGCCGGGGATCGAAGGAAAGCCGGACTGCCGGTAGCTCACCGGGGCTGCGGCCGGGGCTTCGGAGGAGGTCGCCACGCGCGTAGCGTAATGCCGCTTGAAGAGCTGCCCTGACCCGCAGGTGGCCGCTCAGGCCCGGGCTGGGCTGGTCAGTGACACGTTGGTCAGTGTCATGGCCGCGGGGACGTCGGGGTCGGTGCCGCTGCCGCGGGAACCGCCAGCGGCACCGACAGCGCGGCCATGCCCGCCACCGCCAGAGCGGCACAACACACAATGTGTTTCACGAGTCGCTCCTTTGTCCTGGGTGCCGGTCTCCGGCACCGATGCCGCGGCAACCTGCCCCCGGGAACTTGGACCAATGCCCTTGATGAGAAACCTCTCATCGAAGGTGGGTGCGGGTCGGCTGCGGAGGTTCCCTTTCCTGCTGCGGATGGCAGTGGCTGACAGACGGCCGCAGGACCCCGTGAGAGTTCTCTTAACTGTCTTGTCGGCGATAGCGGCTAAATGCGACAAGGAGGGAGCAATCCAAGCCAGCTGGTGTAGCCGCCATGTCATTCACTGCCCATAGGCGCGGTCGCGGGGGGCGGCCGCAGGGGGGCGGCCACAAGGGGGCGGACGGCTCCCCCACAAGGAGCCGACTCCGTCCCCTTTGTGGTGCTCTCATCACGAACGCACCGAAAGATGAGGACCCTACTGGCGAGTAGGGAGCAAATCTTGGGGGACGTTACCCACCGGAACAGGTGAGAGCCCGCGTTAGGGGGGTTTCCGGTGGCTGGACCCCACACTGATGAGACATTCACCGAGCTTGGCTACCTGCGAGGGGTCCTCACCAAGCTTGGCCGGCAGCCGCCGGGTTCCCTTGCGGGCGATCCGCTCCGCCCCAGCTCCATCGCCACCGCCGACGGCGCTGCCCTGCCCAATGAGGAACGCAGTCGCAGGCAGACCCTTTTCGGGCGGCTGGCGGCCGTCTTCTACATCGGCTCGGGATTGCTGGGTCTCATGACGCTTCCGCTTCCCGCGCCGGGGGCGGACCGGGTCGCGCTGGGGCTGGTCTCAGCGATCGCGCTGGTCGCTGGCATCGCGATCTGGTCCGCGCCGTGGGGGCGCTGGCCTCGGAGGGCAAGCCTTGGGATCCTCCCGCCAGCGTTCGCCCTCATCGCCCTGGGGAACACCTTCGGTGGCTCTGATCTGCACACGTACGGCGTTTTCTTCGTGGTCGCCTTCGTCTGGATCGGGCTTGCCCAGCCGCCGCGCACGTCCCTGCTCATGGCCCCCCTCGCCGCCGCAGCATATACCCTGCCACTGCTTGCGATGCCTGGCGACGTGGGGGCAGGTTTCGCCTCAGCGGCGACCACCATCCCGGTATGCGTGCTGGTGGGAGAAGGCATCGCGTGGGGCGTAGCCAGGCTCGAGACGCTCGAACGGGCTCTGCACCTTGAGCGATACCGCTCCGAGCAGCTTCGCGAGCTGGACGGGATGAAGGACGCGTTCCTGTCGGCGGTCTCGCACGAGCTACGGACTCCTCTCACCATCTGCCGCGGCCACCTCGACGTGCTGGAAGACGGGGCCGACGGCCTGGAGGTGCGGGCCGTCAAGGAGACGCTCGTGAGCGAACTCGACCTCATGGGCCGGCTGGTGGAAGACCTGACCACCCTCGCCCGGGTGGGCGACCGGGTGCTGCTCAAGGTGGAGCCGCTCCCCCTCGACGACTTCGTGAGCAGCATCGTCACCATGGCAGAGCCCATCCTCGGGCACCGTCTGCAGCGGGACCATGACCCCACCGGCGCGACGCTTAGCGCCGACCCCCAGCGGCTCACCCAGGCCCTGCTGAACCTCCTGCAGAACGCCGCCGGGCACGCGCAAGGTAACGGGCCGGTCTACCTCCGGGTCAGGGCGGAGCCTTCATCCTGGCGCTTCGAGGTGGCCGACGAGGGAGGCGGGCTGCCGCCCGGTGAGGAGCGGCTCGTCTTCGAGCCCTTCCGCACCGCGTCGCCGCGAACGGGGCGGACGGGATTGGGCCTATCCATCGTCCGGGGGATCGCCAGAGCCCACGGCGGGGAGTCCGGCGTCGTGAACAGGCCGGGGCGAGGCGCCACGTTCTGGATCAGGATTCCCCGGTGAAGATCCTGGTGGTCGAGGACGAGGAGCGCATCGCGTCATTCTTGAAGAAGGGCCTGGCGGCCCATGGCTATGCCGTGGCATGGGCGAGGACCGGTCAGGAAGGGCTCCATCTTGGCGTTGAGCCGGATGTCTCGCTCGTAGTCCTGGACCTCAAGCTGCCCGACCTCGACGGCCTCGAGGTGCTGGCCGGCCTGCGGTCGCGCGGGGCCAGCGTTCCCGTGCTCATCCTGAGCGCCCGGGGGCGGGTGGACGACCGGGTCCGCGGGCTCGATCTTGGCGCCGACGACTATCTGGCGAAGCCGTTCGCGTTCGAGGAATTCCTGGCCCGAGTGCGGGCGCGGCTCCGGCCCGGCTCCGCCGTGCCGGTCGGCGTGCTTCGCGTCGGCGGCATCTGTGTGGACGTCGTGAGACGCGAGGTGACGGCCGCTGGGCGGAGGGTGAACCTGTCGGCCCGAGAGTTCTCGTTGCTGCAGGCTTTCGCCGACCACCCCGGCCAGACGCTCTCCCGGCAGGAACTTCTGTCCATGGCCTGGGGCATGGACTTCGATCCGCGGACCAACCTCGTTGACGTGTACGTCGGCTACCTTCGCCGCAAGCTTGGCGGGCCGATGATCGAGACGGTCCGGGGGACGGGGTACCGCCTTCGGATCGACGACGGCCCCGCTTCGCCCGCTGAGCGGGGCAGCCCAGCCAGATAAGGCGCGCGCCGCCTCGTGCGGCGGCTACGGCGGCTCACGAGAGGCCGCGGCGGCGAATCGGGCAGACTGGGCTCGTGCCCGGACCCAGCCAGCCTCTGACGGAACCCCGCGACCCGCAGCAGCTTCGCGCCGACGCGCCGCTCCTGGACGGCTGGCTGCGGTCCATCGCCGCGGCCGAACGCGGTGAGCTCACCCCCATGTGCACCCCGGGGCACAAGCAGCGGCAG
>Ga0207646_10003316_pt1 | contig 18310 bp, 21 predicted proteins | sample KBSK5502metaG_FD_184343 | JGI IMG/M metagenome (GOLD analysis project Ga0207646, IMG submission 184343) | Corn, switchgrass and miscanthus rhizosphere microbial communities from Kellogg Biological Station, Michigan, USA - KBS K5-50-2 metaG... | ecosystem: Host-associated > Plants > Roots >...
CTCTTAAAACTGACCGAGCGCTATTGCGTCGTATTGCAAACCTTGCGCGACCCGCCCGAGATCGCCGCAACCGTGTCGCGCCGTCCGGGTTGATCGGGCTGGCCCGCGCATGTCTGCCGGCAGGGAAATTCGCTTGCCGGAACCGACCGCGATGGCCGACGATCACTGAATGATGGGCGTTGCGCCCGGAGGCACCGGCATGAGCGAGCTTTACCTGAAGAGCGGCATTTTCATGGCGCCGTTCCACAACCACGACGAGAATCCGACCCTGTCGATGGAGCGGGATTTCGAGCTGTTGGAGCACCTCGATCGGCTGAATTATCACGAGGCCTGGATCGGCGAGCATCATTCGGGCGGCTTCGAGCTGATCGCCTGCCCGGAGATGTTCATCGCCGCCGCGGCGCAGCGCACCCGGCACATCCGCCTCGGCACCGGCGTCGTGTCGTTGCCGTACCACAACCCGTTCATGCTGGCCGACCGCATGGTGCAGCTCGACCATATGACGCGCGGCCGGGCGATGTTCGGCGTCGGCCCCGGGGCCCTGGTCCATGACGCGCTGAAGATCGGCATCGATCCCAGCGATCAGCGTCAGATGATGGAGGAATCCTTCGACGTCGTCGTCCGGCTGATGCGCGGCGAGACGGTCAGCAAGAAAACCGATTGGTTCGACATCACCGACGCGCAGCTCCAGCTGCGCCCCTATACAAGGCCGACGATGGAGCTGGCGGTCGCCGCAGCGCGCTCGCCCTCGGGGTCGGTGCTGGCCGGCAAATACGGTGTCGGCATGCTGTCGATCGGCGGCACCGCGCCGGCCCAGATGGAGCGCCACACCGCCAATTGGGGCCTCTACGAGGAGACCGCGCGGGCCAGCGGCTACACCCCGAACCGCAGGGATTGGCGCGTCGTCGGCTTCTTCCACATCGCCGAGACGCGCGAACAGGCGCGCCAGAATATGCGCTTCGGGGTTCAGGCCTTTGCCAATTATTTCCGCGACGTGGCGACGTTTCCTATCATTCCTCCCGATGTCGCCGATCCGATCGAATGGCTGATCGAGACCGGCACCGCTTGCATCGGCACGCCCGACGATGCGGTCGCCTATGTCGAGCGGCTGATGCAGGGCTCAGGCGGGTTTGGCGTCTTGTGCGAGCTGGCGCAGAACTGGGCCGATTGGGAGCAGACGAAGCGGCATTACGAATTGATGGCCCGCTTTGTCCACCCGCACTTCCAGCAAAGCCGCGACCTCTTGCGCGGCAGCTACGATTACGCGGTCGGCCACCGCGCCGATTTTGTCGGGCGAGCCAGCGCGGCGATCCAGAAGGCAATCGACCAGCACGCAGCCCGCCAGGGCAAGAAGGAAGCGGCCGAATAGGGCGAAACCCGATGCAGAGCCAGAACCGGTTTTTCGACGATATGGCACGCGTCGCCTCGGGGGCGATGGGGGCGCTGTCCGGGGTCCGCGGCGAGATCGAGGCGCGCTTCCGCGACCAGCTCGAGCGCATCCTGGCCGGCATGGACCTGGTCAGCCGCGAGGAGTTCGAGGCGGTCAAGGCGATGGCGGCCAAGGCGCGCCAGGAGCAGGAGGTCCTGCAACAGCGAATCGCCGAGCTGGAAGCCCGCCTCGGGGAGCGCGGCCCAGGCGCGCAGAACACGGCAAAAACTGGTAGTACCTCTAGTTCCTGAGGCGCAAGCGGATAGGCCCGCTAAATCTAGTCTTGCCACCGCCGCCGGGCTTTGGCAGCGTAGTTTTGTCGAATAATTCGATCAGTGGGCCGTCCAGGCCTTGGGGAGGGTGCAGCCGCTGGGATCTCAGTCAGTTCGGGTCTTGATACCGTCTTGTCGAGTCGCCTCCAGGAGCGCGCGATGACCTCTGTTTCCACGGTCGAAGTCCATTCCCCGGTCGGCAATCCGATCGATCTGGTCGAAGAAATCGTCCTCGCCAATGATTGGGCCCATGACCGGGCCAGCGAAGAGGAGATGGTCGTCGAGATCTCCGGCCGCTGGTGCGATTACCGAATGTACTTCCTGTGGCAGGAGGAATTGAGCGCGCTGCATTTTTCCTGCGGCTTCGACATGAAGGTGCCGAAGCGGCGCCGCGGCCCGCTCTACGAGCTCCTGGCATTGGCCAATGAGCGGCTGTGGCTCGGGCATTTCGACCTGGCGGCCGGCGAGGCATCGCCCTCCTTCCGCTATGCGGTGCTGCTGCGCGGCATCGGCACCGCGAGCGCCGAGCAGGTCGAGGATCTGGTCGATATCGCGCTGTCCGAATGCGAACGCTTCTACCCGGCCTTCCAGCTGGTGATCTGGGGCGGCAAGCCGCCGGAAGAAGCGATGGCCACCGCGATGATCGAGCCGATCGGCGAGGCCTGACCGAGGCGGGCATGTCATGAGCGAGGGCGCCGCGAAAGCGGAGAATCTCGTCCTCGTCGGTTGCGGACAGATGGGCTCGGCGATGCTGCGCGGCTGGCTGGGGCGCGGCGCGGCCGCCGAATTCATTGTCATTGAGCCGGCGGGCCTCCCAGCTGCTTTCGCTGATTCCAAAGACGTCGCTTGGCATCGCGCGGCGGAGGAATTGCCGGACAGGCTGACCCCGAATGCGGTCGTCTTTGCCGTCAAGCCGCAGATCATCGATTCGGTATTGCCCGCCTATCGCCGCTGGGTGCGGCCGCACACCCTGTTTCTGTCGATTGCCGCCGGCATCACGATCGCCGGCATCAGCCGCCATCTCGGCGACGCCGCGATCATCCGCACGATGCCGAACACCCCGGCCGCGATCGGGCGCGCCATCACGGTGGCTTGCGCCAATCCGCAGGTCACGCCCGACCAGCGCCGGCTGTGCGAGGCGCTGCTGGCCGCGATCGGCGAGAGCGCCTGGGTCGAGGACGAGGCGCTGCTCGATCCGGTGACGGCGGTGTCGGGCAGCGGCCCGGCCTATGTCTTCCTGCTGATCGAGACGCTGGCCCAGGCCGGCGAGCGGGCCGGCCTGCCGGCCGACCTGGCCTTGCGGCTGGCCCGCGAGACGGTCGCCGGCGCCGGCGAGTTGGCGCGCCTCTCGCCCGGGAGCCCGGCCCGATTGCGCGAGGCCGTGACGAGCCCGGGCGGCACCACCCGCGCCGCACTCGACGTGCTGATGGCCAAGGACGGGCTGGCGCGCCTACTCGACCGCGCGGTCGCCGCCGCCACCAAGCGCTCGCGCGAACTGGCGAGCTGAGCCGGGCGGCAATGGCAAACACGCGACCGCGGCGGGCCAATGGCGGCGGCACGGCGCGCACCCGGCCGCCGCCGGCCGACAGCGACCGGATCATCGATGCCGCGCTGGCCTGTATTGCCCGGCAGGGTTGGCGGCGCTTGTCGCTGGCCGATATCGCGGCCGAAGCCGGGCTGCCGATCCTGCGGGTGTACCGGCTGTTCTCGTCGAAACCGGCTATTCTGCGCGGGTTTTTCCGGCGCATCGACGAGACGGTCCTGGCCTCCCCGCCGGAAGGCGAGCCCGACGAGCGCCCGCGCGACCGGGTGTTCGATCTGCTGATGCGGCGTTTCGACGCACTGACCCCGTATCGGGCGGCGATCGAGGTGCTCGGCCGCGAATTGTTGACCGACCCGCTCGCCGCGCTTGCCACCGGGGCCGGGCTGCTGCGGTCAATGCGGTGGATGCTCGAAGCTGCCGGTATATCCGGCGAAGGAATCGGCGGCATGGTGGCGGTAAGGCTGACCGCCGCGGCCTATTTGGCGACCGCGCGGGTATGGGTGCGCGACGAGTCGCCGGATCTCGCCCCGACAATGGCGGCGCTCGACCGCCGGCTGCGCGGCATCGAGCGCTGGTACAGGGTGGGCAGACGGCGCGAGCCCGAGGCAACCGCCGCTACCTGAAATTGCTGCACTGCAAGATAGGGCTTGACGGACGGGCTTCCCGCCCGATATAGCGTTTTGTGCACTGCACAATTCGTAGCCTTAGATCGGAACCGCCCCATGCCTGATGCTCGTCCCAACTTTTTCGATTTCGATGTGACCAAGATGTTTGCCGATTTCCGTTTCCGGCCCTTCGATGTCGAAGCGATCTGGGCGGCGCAGCGCCGCAATCTCGAAGCGATCAGCCAGGCCAACCAGCTTGCCGCCGAAGGCATGCAGGCCCTGGCCAGGCGTCAGATCGAGCTGACGCGCGAGACCTTCGAAGGATTTTCCGCGTTGCTGCGCGATCTGTCGCAGCCCGTGTCGCCCGAAGACCGGATCGCCAAGAACACCGATTACGCCAAGCAGATGCTCGAAAAGGGCGTCAATCACGGCCGCGAGGTCGTGACGATCGCCACCAAGGCGGGCGCCGATGCGGCCGAGGTGCTGCAGAAGCGCGCCACCGAGAGCCTCGACGAGATGCGCGCCATGGCCTCCAAGACTGCGGCCTGACCCTCCTTCTCCGGCGTTAAAAGGGCCGCTCCTCCGCCGGGGAGCGGCCTTTCTGTTTTTCCGGGACCTCCGTTTATCGTGTCACTGCCATGACGATCGCCTACGATGATTTCGCCCGGGTCGATATCCGCGTCGGCACGATCGTCGCCGCCGAACCGTTCCCCGAGGCGCGCCGGCCCGCCTACAGGCTGTCGATCGATTTCGGCTCCCAAATCGGCGTCAAGCGCTCATCGGCGCAGCTCACCGAGCATTACCGGCCCGATGCGCTGGTTGGCCGGCAGATTGCCGCGGTGGTCAATTTCGCGCCAAAGCAGATCGGGCCGTTCATGTCCGAAGTGCTGGTGCTCGGCTTTCCCGATCCGGCCGGCGCGGTGGTGCTGATCGGCCCGGACCACCGAGTGCCCAACGGCGGCAAGCTGTTCTAACCCACCTGTGCAATCGCGGTGTGAACCCAGGTTCGCCAGCGCGATCAATTCGACGGCTCGTGCTCCGAGGCCGTCATGACTTGCCGTCTGTCAATCGAGCGCGAGGTAAGTGCTGAAACCCGCTACGATCAACGCCAGCGCCATCGAGAAGAGCAACTCTGCGCGAACCGTGCCGACGAGATGTGTCTGATGATCATCGAGCAGCCGGCCGGTACGGATAAAGCGCGCGGTTCCGAACACAACCAGGGCAATTCCGAGGACGATGAGGGCGAGCCCGTCATAACGGCCAAGCGGTCCCGATAGCCTTTCGAGTTGCAGGCGGCGTTCCGCGTCAAGCGAACCGATGGCGATCGTCAGTACAAACAGATTGAACTTCTCGATCAAGAACCCGAACGCTATCACGGCGATGCCGGTGCGCACCCAGGCGAGAAACGTGCGCTCGTTGGCAGCGTGATCACGGTAATCCCGAATCATGAAACCCTCATGGTTCCGGGCGCGCGAGCTCCTCGACCATCACCTCGATCGGGAGAAGATGGGTGATCACGTAGCTACCGTTGTTCCAGTCATGCTCGTCGGGCTGAACCGTCCCGTTGGCGTCTTTGGCACGGGCCAGCAACGCGTATTGGCCCGGCCGTTTGGGCGTCAGCCAGTCAAATTTCCAACGCCGCCAGGCATGCCGCCGCGCGGGGTCGAGAAACTGCGCCTCGGCCCAGCTCCGGCCGCCATCGGTGCTGACCGCGATCTCCGTTGCGTCAGTCTCGCCCGCCCATGCGGCGCCGAAGACGGTGTACATCCGATCCGGCAAAATGGTTTCGTAAACACTTGGCCGGGCGATGGCGGACTTCACCTTCATTTCTGCCAGCGGGCGCCGCACCGGCTTGCCATCGATAAAGTCCCAATAACCGTAGTCTGACGTCTGCCAATAACCCTGAAACGGTTCTCGCACAGCCTGGATTCGCGTCAGCCATTTGACGGAAGCCATGCCGTAATGACCGGGGACAATTGCGCGCACCGGATATCCGTGGTCGCACGAGAGATCACGGCCATTCATCTGGTACGCAATCAGGATCTCCGGCTGTACCGCTTTCGCCCGGGGCACGCTGCGGGCATAGGAGACCGGGCCCGGCGGCTTGGGTTCCTCGGTCGGTATGCCGCGATCCGCTCCTTCGAGCACGACTTCGCAGGCATCGTCCTCCAAGCCGGCCCGCTCCAGCAAAATCCGCAGGGGCACGCCTGTCCATTCTGCGTTGCCGACCGCGCCCAGCTCCCATTGCGCGCCCCGAACCTGCGGGACGAGAAAGACGCGACCATTACCCGCGCACTCCAACGTGGCGATCCGCGTCTCGGACTGCATGTCCCGCAATTCGTTGTAGCTCAGCGTCAACGGGCTCCTAACCGCGCCATCGATCTTGAGCTGATAACTGGCGACATCGATCCTCGGTGCCGGGAAATGACTGCGTATGTAGAACAGCTCCGTCGGGGTGAGGTAGGAGTCGAGCCGATCGAACGGCATCTCCAGATTGGTCGGTTCCTTCTGCCGCATGATGAGGCCCGCCGGAGAGGAGTGACGGCGCGCGATGTCGATGCTTTTCATACCGACTTGCCTCCTGCCAGCCGTTGGCGGCTTACGAGGCTGGATTTTAGGGACGGCGCCGTGGCAGGAACTTCACTTGGGGATGAAATCGATTTTAGTCTGCCGGCGAATCCCCGAGTTGGTGACCAGACCCGATCCGCAGGTCAAGGCAGGCAGGCTAAAAGGCCCACCAGCCATCACGATGTGGGAAGGCCGGGCACGCAGGCAGCCATAGGGCGAGGTTTCGCGGCGGACATCGCCGCCACGGCGGCGCGCCACGTCGCGCGCAATCGTCAGCCCGAGCCCGACCCCGCGGTCGACGGAATCATAGTCCAGCGCGACGGATCAAATCCATCCGACGGACTTCAAACTGGCGCACGAAAATCGATCTCGCGGTCCGATAGTCACGAGCCGCGAAAAAGGCCGGCGCTTCCCGGCGCGTCAGAAGCTCGTCGATCATGAACCGGACCTGGGATTCGGCCGGCACGCAAATCGTGGACGGGGTATTGGCCTTCTGATGCAGATCTTCACGTCGCGAGCCGCGCCATTGCCAGAGCCCGACAGAGCCGTCTCGGCTCTTGATGCAGTGCCGAAAGCCGGACTCCTCGTAAGCAGTATCGACAATGGCTTTGATGTGATGCGGCTCAAAGCGCCAGTAAGACGGCAACAGCGTGGCATTCGCGTTGCTGAGCCAAACCGCTATCTGGCAGGCAAGGGCGAAAGTAGCTGAGCATGTAAACATAATGCATCGTTTCGATTGTTGATCCGAGGCATTAAAACGAAGACCTCCTAGTATTGTAAGCCTTCAGCGATTTGACAAAGAAAATTATGGTTAATGTTGGAATTGGGTTAACCTATTCTCGCATTTACCGAACAGGTCTGAACAACTGAATCAGTTGTGCCCGGGAATTCAGGGTGGTGCGGTTTTGCCGTAACGGCTATGGCAGTTCTTGGATTTGCTTAGGGTCGAACCGGCCACTTCGATCGCAGTCGCGCCCAGTGACCGCTGCCGGCGCATTCCCGACGTTTTCAAAATGGATTGCAGCCAAGCGGACCCGGCCCGCAGCCATCCAGGCCGGAAAATCGCCCGCTCCGCTACGGAGCTCCCTTTAGCCCTGGCGTGACCTGCGATTCACAGGGTCTGTTTTGAGAGGTGCCCCGGCCCCGCCCCGCGGGCGTCGGCCCACCGGCACGGCGTGGGGATGCCCGGCTCTATCTACCCGAAAACCGCGCGTATTTTTCCCGTCAACGCGGCAGGTGCACCCGGGCGCGCAGGCCGCCATAGGGCGAGGTTTCGAGCCGGACATCGCCGCCATGGCTGCGCGCCACGTCGCGCGCGATCGTCAGCCCGAGGCCGATCCCGCCGGTCGACGGGTTGCGCGAGGCGTCGAGGCGGGTAAAGGGCTGGAATACGCGCTCGCGCTCCACGGCCGGGATGCCCGGCCCGTCATCGTCGATCAGGATGTCGACCCCGTCCGGCACCGCCACGCTCGACAGCCATACGTGCCGGCCGTAATGCCGCGCATTGGCGATCAGATTGGCGAGGCAGCGGCGCAACGCGTTCGGCCGCACCGGCAGCACCAGCTCGCTGATCCGTTCGAGCGATACCGGCGCTCCCCGGGGCGTCCCCTCGCGCCGCGTCGTCGCGGCAACATCCTCGATCAGCTCGGCGATGTCGGTCTCGACCGTGGTTTCGGTGCCTTCGCCGCGTGCGAAATCGAGATAGAGATTGACCAGCCGTTCCATCTCAGCGACGTCGGATTTGAGTTCGGCCGCGGCCGGATCCTCGCCGAGCAATGCCAGTTCCAGCTTCATCCGGGTCAAGGGCGTGCGCAGATCATGCGACACGCCGGCGAGCATCTCGGTGCGCTGGCGGATCTGACGCTCGATGCGCTCGCGCATTCGGATGAAGGCCATCGCGGCCTGCCGCACTTCGAGGGCGCCCTCGGGTTTGATGAACGACACCGGCCGGCCCTTGCCGAATTCCTCGGCCGCCGCCGCCAAACGGCGCAGCGACTTCACCTGGTTGCGCAGGAAGATCGTCGCGATGGCGAGCAGCACCACCGACGAGCCGACCATCCACAAAAAGAAGATGTAGGTTGTCGGCGTGTAGAGCCGGCCTCTCGGGATATTGACCGTCAGCACCCCGTCACGCAGCTGGACCGCGACCAGGACGCAGCGGTCGCAATTGAGCTCATCGATGCGGAACGGTCGCTGCACCCGCCGGGTCGTCGCACGGTTCAGCTGCTTTTCGAGAATTGTGCCGCTCGCCGCCGTCTCGGGCGGCAACACCGTGCCGCTCTCGAAGGTGAAGTCGAGCTCGGTCATGCCCGAGGCATGACTCAACAGACGCTTCAATTCGGTGTCGGAAGCGGCCGGCTTTATCACGTCGATCACCATCGCGATCTCACCGGCGACATCGGCCGAGAGCCGATACGACACCGTCTCCCAATGCCGGTCGTAGAAGATCCAGGCGGCGATCATCTGCACCAGCACCAGCGGCATGACGATCAGCAGCAGCGAGCGGCCGAACATGGTCTGGGGCAACAGCCGCTTGACCCAGCGGCGCTGGCGGATTTCGAAAGCGTCCGCCGCGGGTCCGCTACCGAACTCGGGCGGTCCGGCCGTCAGGCCGCGCGGCTCGGCCGGCAACGTCGTGGTGCCGTCACTCGGGCTTGAGGACATAACCGGTGCCACGCACGGTCTGCAGATAGCGAGGATAGCGCGGATCCTGTTCGATCTTGCGGCGCAGCCGCGTCATCTGCACATCGACATTGCGGATATTGCCGCTGAACGCCGCCGATTGCGACAGCTCCTCGCGCGAGACGGGCTGACCGGCCTGCTGCGCCAGGCTCGCCAAGAGGCCTGTCTCGGCCGTCGTCAGATGCACCGCATCGCCGCCGCGGAACAGCTCGGCGCGCGCGAGATCGAAGCGGAAGATCCCGAAACGGACCTCGCCTGCAACACTGCCGGCATCGGGGCGCCGCTGCAGGATGTTGCGGATGCGCAGCACCAGCTCGCGCGGCTCGAACGGTTTGGCGAGGTAATCGTCGGCACCCTGTTCGAGCCCGTTGACCCGGTCCTCGGGTTCCCCCATCGCGGTCAGCAGCAGCACCGGGACCCGCGGCGCCGGGCGCCGACGCAGCGCGCGCGTCAGCTCGATGCCGCTTTCGCCGGGCATCATAACGTCGAGCACGACGAGGTCGAAGGCGAAGCTCGCGAGCTGGGCGCGGGCCTCCGCCGCATCGGCGGCGCCGGTCACCCGGAACCCGCTGTCGGACAGATAGCGGCGCAGCAATTCGCGCAGCCGCAAATCGTCGTCGACGACGAGGAGATGGGGTTCGGCATCGGTCATCGCGCCGCGAGTATACAAGAAATCCGTTCTCCCCGGCGGGAACAGCTCAGGACAATCGCTACAGACCCACCTCACCCGGACGCCGCGCCGCGACGGCCGCCCCCTCCGCCCTGCGGGACCGCTAAGACGATCGATAATCTGTTGGATCGGCGCCGTGCGTCCTTCGAGACGGCCGCTTCGCGGCCTCCTCAGGATGAGGAAATTCTCCCAAATGCCACCACCAACATACCTCATGCTGAGGAGCGCTCCGCAGAAGCGCGTCTCGAAGCACGCGATGCGGCAATGCAGCCGATTCCCGGCGTCTCCTAGGTTTCGCAAAGCTCCCGCTGTGCGAGAGTGGTTCAACTCCGCTGGGAGCGGCGGCGGTCGAAGCGGCGGCGGTCCTCGTCGCCGCCGATGATGCCGAGCAAGACCTTGCGAAACCCCTCGACGGCTTGCGGGCCGGCCTTGCGGTAGGCGCCGGCGACGCGAATCCGCTGCGGCTCGGAAAGCTGGCGCTCCAGCTCATGGCCGCGATCGGTCAGCTCGAGGAGCCGCTGGCGGCGGTCTTGCGCGCCGCGGTGCTGGATGATGAAGCCCTGCCGCACCAGCTGGCCGAGAACGCGGTTCAGGCTTTGCTTGGTGATGCGCAGGATCTCGAGCAGCTCGCCAACCGTCATGTGCGGGCGCCGTCCGACGAAATGCACGACCCGGTGGTGCGCCCGGCCGAAACCGTATTGCTCGAGGATCGCGTCGGGCTCCGCGGTGAAGTCGCGATAGGCGAAAAACAACAGCTCGATGCCCTGGCGCACTTCCTCCTCGCGGAGGAATCCCGGCTCGGTCGCGGTGGTTGCCGGCGGCGCCTTTATGTCAGCCATGTTGACTTACTTCGCAACCTTTGATACGGTCCGAGTGTGTTGTGCGATATAAAGTTCCACAACAAAAGCCAATCCTGAAATTTGGCGATGATCGAATCGTCGGACCGGACTCGCTTACGCTGCTGATTGTTCAGTTTATGACCAAGACAGCAATCACGAGAAACATCATGCCAACTCTGGCTTTTGCCACCGAACCGCACCCCGCGCCGACGCCGCCGGACCAGCGCACCGCCGTCCTGCGGGATCCCGGCTTTGGCCGCGTCTTCACCGACCACATGGTCAGGGTCCGCTACCGCGAAGGCAAGGGCTGGCACGATGCCAGGATCACCGCCCGCGTCGCCATCCCGATGGATCCGGCCGCCGCGGTGCTGCACTATAGCCAGCAGATCTTCGAAGGTCTGAAGGCCTACCGCGTCGCCGACGGCGGCGCCGTAATGTTCCGCCCCGAGGCAAACGCGCGGCGTTTCCAAAAGTCGGCCCATCGCCTGGCCATGCCGATCCTGCCCGAGGATGCATTCCTCACGGCGTGCGACGAGCTGGTCAAGATCGACCACGACTGGATCCCCGAGGGCGATGGCAGCCTGTATCTCCGGCCCTTCATGTTCGCGAGCGAGGTCTTCCTCGGCGTAAAACCGTCATCGGAGTATCTCTTCCTGGTGATCGCCTCGCCGGTCGGCTCGTACTTCAAATCGGGGGCGAGCTCGGTTTCGGTGTGGGTGTCGCAGGACGTGAATCGCGCCGGCCCCGGGGGTACCGGAGCGGCGAAGTGCGGCGGCAACTACGCCGCCAGCCTCTTGGCGCAGGAAGAAGCCTACAAGCACGGCTGTGAACAGGTCGTGTTCCTCGATGCCGTCGAGCACCGCTGGATCGAGGAGCTCGGCGGCATGAACATTTTCTTTGTGTTCGACGACGGCTCGATGCAGACGCCGCCGATCGGCGACACGATCCTGGACGGCATCACCCGCGACTCGATCATCGCCGTCGCCAACGACATGGGCGTCAGGGTCCGCGAGGAACCCTATTCCTTCAGCCAGTGGCGCGAGGACGCCGCGAGCGGGCGGCTCAGGGAGAGCTTTGCCTGCGGCACCGCGGCGGTGCTGACGCCGATCAGCGCGGTCAAGTTTGCTGGCGGCAGCTTCATAATCGGCAACGGCGCCTCGAGCGGCCAGACCGAGAAGCTGCGCACGACCCTGGTCGACATCCAGCGCTGCCACGCTCCCGATCCGCACGGCTGGGTGCATCGCGTGTTCGAGTAGCCCGAAAGATGGGAACGGGTCGGCGGTTAGCTGACCCGCCGCCCGCGCCAAGGGCATCCGCATGCTGTGGTCGCGCTGGGCGCGGCCGGCGCCCAACACCGCGCCGACCAAGGCCAAGGCGTCCGGCCTCTACATGATCTGCACGATCGCCAAGCACGAGGCCGAGGCGCAAGGTTGCGACGATGCGCTGATGCTGGACTGGCGCGGCCAGCTGGCCGAAGGCACCGCCGCCAACATCTTCCTGGTCATCAACGGCGAATTGCGCACCCCGACCCCGGATTGCTTCCTCAACGCCATCACGCGGCAGACCGTGATCGCCCTGGCGCGCCAGCGCGGCATCAAGATCATCGAGCGGGCGATCATGCCGAACGAGCTCGGTAAGGCCGATGAAGTCTTCCTGACCGGATCGGCCGCCGAGGTCACCCCGGTCGGCGAGATCATCGGCGCGGTTGGCCATTATCGCTTTACCCCGAGCACGATCTGCCGCCTGATGTGGGAGGATTACGATCGGCTGGTCGGCAAGAAAGTGGCAGCGACCGCCGCGTAACCTGCTCTTTACCTAAGCCGGTTAGGATCCGCTTCGAGCAAACGGAGCCCGAGTTAAAACGGGCTCCGTTTTTGTACCGGGAAAATGGGCAGGAATTTTGGCCAAATGTCCGTGGGTCCTATTCTCGACGTGCCAAAGCTAACCGAGCAGGAAATGCAGCAATTACAGGTGCTGCTCTACCGCTATCTAACGCACAAGCCTGCCGGATTTAGCGATATAGTGACCGAAAAGCTGGTCAATAAATGTCAGGCGACGCCCGCGCTGGAGCCGTCGGTCGCCGAACCTGCCGCGCCCGTCGGCAGCGCGAAGCGGAAATCCAAGCCGGCGCCGGCCCCCGCGTAGCTCAGCGCCAGCGGTCCTTGGCCATATCGTCGTCGGCCCGGGCCTCGACCCAGCGCTCGCCCTGCGGCGTCTCCTCGCTCTTCCAGAACGGCGCGTCGGTCTTCAGCCAATCGATCAGGAAATGACAGGCGGCAAGCGCGGCCTCGCGATGCGGCGAGGCAGTCGCCACCAGCACGATGCGGTCGCCCGGCTCCAGCCTTCCGTAGCGATGGACGATCAGCGAGGCCGCCAAAGGCCAGCGCCGGTTGGCCTCGGCCTCGATCTCGACCAGCTTTTTCTCGGTCATGCCGGGATAATGTTCGAGCGTCAGCGCCGAGATTTGGTTCGGCCCGCCCATATCCCGCACCAGCCCGATAAAGCTCGCGACGCCGCCGATCGTGTGATCGCCGCCGGAGAGCCGTTCGAGCTCCTTGCCGGTGTCGAAATCCTCGCGTTGCACCCGGATCATTCGGCTAGCCTCCGGTGACCGGCGGGAAGATCGCGATCTCGTCGCCGGGCCGCACCGGATGGCCGGACCCGACATAATCCTGGTTGACCGCGACCCGGATCACCGACAGATCGCGCAACGCCTCGGCGTAGCGCGGACCGCGGCTGCGCAGCCAGTCGAGTAGCCCGGCGACGTCGCGAACCTCTGCCGGGAGCGGCACCTCCTCCTCCACTTGGCCGAGGCGCGCCCGCAACCAGGCGAAGTACAGGAGCTTCACCGGGGCGCTCATCCGAACACCTCGGTAAAGGGCAGGAAATCGACCGCCGCACCAGGCGCCACCTCGCTCACCGCCTCGTCGAGGACGACAAAACCGTCGGACCGCACGATCGAGGACAGAATGCCGGCGCCGTCCTTCGGATAGCGCCGGGCGACAGCGCGGCCATTCTCGCGCACCAGGTTGGCACGCAGATATTCGCGGCGCCCGGCCTTCTTGCGGTAGGTGAAATCCGCCGTCACCGGCAGCATCAGCGGCGGCGCGGCTTCGGCGCCGGCCAGGCGCAAGATCAGCGGCCGCGCCAGCACCGCGAAAGTCAGCGCGGCGGCGACCGGGTTGCCCGGCAGACCGATCAGCGGCACGCCGCGCACCTGCCCGAGCGCCACGGGCCGCCCCGGCTTGATCGCGAGGCGCCAGAAATCGAGCCGGCCGAGCCGCTCGATGGCAGCCTTGACATGATCTTCCTCGCCGGTCGAGACGCCGCCCGAGGTGACGATCAGATCCTGCTCCGCGCTCACCACGGCCAGCGTATCGGCAAGCCCGGCGGTATGATCCGGCTGAATCCCCAGATCCGTAACGGCACAGCCGAGTCCGCGCAGCAGCGCCATCAGCATGACCCGGTTGGCATCATAGATCGCGCCGGGCGGCAGCTTCTGGCCCGGCTCGCGCACCTCGTCGCCGGTCGACAGCAGAGCCACCCGCAACCGCCGGAACACCGGCAGCCGGTCTTGGCCGAGCGCGGCGGCAAGCCCGAGATCGGCCGGCTTGAGCCGCCGCCCGGCGGAGAGCGCGACCGCGCCTTTGGCGACATCCTCGCCAGCGTGGCGGCGATTGGCGCCCTTCTTAATGCCGGGGGCAAGCCGCACCCGGCCCTCCTCGAGGACGCAATCCTCCTGCATCATCACGGTGTCGACGCCATCGGGCATCGGCGCGCCGGTAAAGATGCGGATCGCCTCGCCGCGAATGGCCGGACGGCCGAGCGGGTGACCCGCGGCAGCGCGCCCGGTGACCGGCAGAACCGTGTCGCGGCCGGGCAGCAAATCGGCATGGGCGACGGCGTAGCCATCGACTGCGCTGTTGGGGTGCGGCGGCACATCGATGGCCGCCACCAGATCGCGCGCGAGAATGCGGCCGCCAGCCTCGGCGAGCGGTACCTCCTCCTTGGACACGACGGGCGTGATGCGCTCCTGAATCAGGTCGAGCGCGGCATCGACGCCGAGCAACGCGCCGCCAAAGGCAAAGCAGTCATCGCTGAGCTGTGCCATCACCCGAAACCGAGATGGTCGGTGATGAACGCGGCGACCGCGCCGGCATCGCCGAGCGGCAACAAGGGCAGCGGCGCGGCGAACGGCTCGTCGGAGGCGATCGCCACGACATGCGGGTCGTCGGGGTAGATCAGCGGCTTGCCGAGCGACGGCCGGTGCACTTCGAGCTTCGGGTGGGGCTGGCGCTTGAAGCCCTCGACGAGCAGCAGATCGACCGGGCTCATCTGCGCCACCAGCTCGTCGAGCGAGGGCTCCGGGAGGCCGCGCAATTCATGCATCAAGGCCCAGCGCCGGGCCGAGGCAACCATGACCTCCGTGGCTCCGGCCTGGCGGTGCCGCCAGGAATCCTTGCCCGGCCGGTCGATATCGAATTCGTGGTGGGCGTGCTTGATCGTCGACACCGAGAGACCTCGCGCCACCAGCTCGGGAATGAGCCCCGCCAGCAGCGTCGTCTTGCCGCTGCCGCTCCAGCCGGCCAGGCCGAAGATGCGCATCCCGTGCTGTCCTTGCGTCACTTAGGCGGCAGGAGGTCGCGCCGCAAGCGCCGGGCAAGGGGCGTTGTGGGACAAGGAATCAGGCGAGGTGCTGCGATTTCCCATGAGCCGGCCGCGGCACGCTGGTCATATGGGTGAGGCCGGCGCGGAGATAATCGTAGCCGGTCACCAAGGTCAGCAGCGCGGCCACCCATAAGAGGGTCTCGCCGATCGCCACGACCGGCAGGAAGGCGGGGCCGGCGCTGCCGACGATCAAGACGCCGATCGCGACCATCTGGATCGCGGTCTTCCACTTGGCCAGCCGCGATACCGGCAGGCCGACGCGCAATGCCGCCAGATATTCGCGCAGACCGGAAACCAGGATCTCGCGGCACAGAATCACCAAGGCCGGCAGCAGGGCCCATTCGCTGTTGAAGCGGCCCTTGGCGACCAGCATGAACAAGGTCGCGGCGACCAGCAGCTTGTCGGCGATCGGATCTAGAAAGCGGCCGAGCTCGGATTGCTGTGCCCAGCGGCGCGCCATATGGCCGTCAAGCCAGTCGGTGAACCCCGCCGCCGAAAACAGGGCGCAGGCGAACCAGCGCGCGTAATCGCCCGGCACATAAAAGCACGCCACCACCAGCGGAACCGCGAGGATGCGCGACAAGGTCAACAAATTGGGCAGGCTGGTCAGCGGCACGCTTCCCTCCGGGCCGACGGGCGGTGCGAAAGAGAGATGGTCATCTTATCCGTCGGCATGAAAGTGGTCATAAACCTTTTTTGCGACAGCTTTGCTGATGCCCGGCACGCGCTCGATCTCGGCGATCCCGGCGCGCGCCACCGACCGGGCCGAGCCGAAATGATGCAGCAGCGCCTGCTTGCGGCGGGCCCCGATACCGGCGATCTCGTCGAGCGGCGAGCCGCGGATCGCCTTCTCGCGACGGGCACGATGGGCGCCGATCGCAAAGCGGTGCGCCTCGTCGCGCAGCCGCTGCAGGAAATACAGCACCGGGTCGCGCGGTTCGAGCGAGAAGGCCGGCCGTCCGGGCAGAAAAAAGCGCTCGCGCCCGGCGTTGCGGTCGGGCCCCTTGGCGATCGCGACGACCGCGACATCGCCGATGCCGAGTTCGGCGAAGATGGCCTGCGCCTGGGTGAGCTGCCCCTGCCCGCCATCGATCAGCACCAGATCGGGCCACATGCCGCGCTCGCGCTCCGGGTCTTCCTTCAGCGCGCGATAAAACCGGCGGCGGAACACCTCGCGCATCATCGCGTAATCATCACCGCCGGCCGAACCCGCTTGCGTCGTTTCGTCATTCCGGGGCTCGGCGGAGCCGAGAGCCCGGAATCCAGGAACACCAGCCTCTGGAATATGGATTCCGGGCTCGCCGCTGCTCGACGCCCCGGAATGACCAGTTTGGGCCGTTTCTGCTGGAGTCTCACTGTCAGCCCCCACCCCAACCCTCCCCCGCTCGCGGGGGAGGGAGTCCGAGGCGGAGCCGAGGACGGGTGCGGACCCCGGCGGCCTCGGCGTTGCTTCCGCACGGTCGAGGCTGCGGATGTTGAATTTGCGGTAGGCGTTCTTCATCAGCCCATCGGGCCCGGCGACGATCATCGCGCCGACCGGGTTGCTGCCCTGGATGTGGCTGTTGTCGTAGACCTCGATGCGGTTGAGCGGCCCTTCCAGACCGAATGCCGTCGCGACGCCGTCGAGCAGCAAACGTTGCGAGGCGCTTTCGGCGAGGCGGCGGCCGAGCGCCTCGCGCGCCGTCAGCGCGACGCGGTCAACCAGCTTTTTCTTGTCGCCGCGCTGCGGCACCGAAAGCACGACCCGCCTGCCGCCACCGAGCGACAATGCCTCCTCGACCAGCGCCTGCTCGACCAGCGGATGGCTCAGCAGGACGAGCGGCGGCTTCGGCTTGTTGTCGTAGAACTGGCCGACAAACGCGGTCAGCACCTCCTCGACCCCGAGCTGGCGATCGTGGCGTGGAAAGTAGGCGCGGTTGCCCCAATTCTGGCCGCCGCGGAAAAAGAACACCTGGACGCAGGTCTGGCCGCCGGCCTGATAGGCCGCGATGACATCGGCATCGACGATGCCAGCGACATGAATATCCTGATGGCCCTGCACCAGCGACAGGGCGCGGATGCGGTCGCGGATCAAAGCCGCCGCCTCGAAATCGAGCGCCTCGGAGGCGCGCTCCATCTCGGCCGCGAGGCGCTGCTGCACATCGTGACTGCGCCCGGCGAGAAACCCCTGCGCCTGTTCGAGCAGCGCGGCATAGGCCTCGCGCTCGATGCGGCCGACGCAGGGCGCGCTGCAGCGCTTGATCTGGAACAGCAGGCAGGGCCGGGTGCGGTTGGCGAACACGTTGTCGCTGCACGAGCGCAGCAGAAACGCCTTCTGCAATGTGATCAGCGTGCGGTTGACCGCGCCGGCCGAAGCGAACGGGCCGAAATAAGCGCCGCCCTTGTCGCGCGCGCCGCGGTATTTGGTCAGCTGCGGGAAATCGTGATCGGAGGTCAGATGGATGAACGGGAAGGATTTGTCGTCACGAAGCAAAACGTTGTAGCGCGGCATCAAGCGCTTGATCAGGTTGCATTCGAGCAGCAGCGCTTCGGCTTCGGTTCCGGTGACGACGATTTCGAGCACAGCGGTCTCGGCCACCATCCGGCGCAGCCGGTTCGACAGCCCGGCGGGATGCGTGTAGTTCTGGATCCGGGCTTTCAGGCTGCGCGCCTTGCCGACGTACAGCGCATCGCCCTTCCGGTCGAGCATCCGGTAGACGCCGGGACTGCCCGGCACGTTGCGCAGCGCGGCGCGCAACACCGCAACACCGCCGGCTATGCTGACCGCATGGCCGGTCCGGGCCTGCATGTCGCCCGGCGCGACATCCGGTGATGGATCGGCAATATTCTCGGGGCTGCGCCGCGGATCGACCAGCACGGCCCGCTTCGAGCGCCGCTGCCGCGGCACCGCTGCCGCCGGGGCAACCGTCTCAACAATCATCGTATTTTCTGAACCGTCGGTCATATCCACCGAATTTGGGGATAACTTTGTCGAAAAGCTTGGGTGCATCGACGACAAGATGAACCAATCCACGCGTTCCTAGACCTTGCCTAT
>Ga0207646_10003317_pt1 | contig 18309 bp, 18 predicted proteins | sample KBSK5502metaG_FD_184343 | JGI IMG/M metagenome (GOLD analysis project Ga0207646, IMG submission 184343) | Corn, switchgrass and miscanthus rhizosphere microbial communities from Kellogg Biological Station, Michigan, USA - KBS K5-50-2 metaG... | ecosystem: Host-associated > Plants > Roots >...
TGCAGCTCGTCGATCTTGAACGGCTTCGTTACGTAATCGTACGCGCCCATCTTCATCGCCTCGACCGCCGTCTCGACCGTTCCGTAAGCGGTGATCAAAATCACCGCCGTTTGACGATGATGCTCGCGCACGTGCCGGAGCACATCGAACCCTGTCATCGTTTCCATTTTGATGTCGGCGATCACGACCTGCGGCGCGATACTATCCAATTGCTCGACCGCCTTGGGCGCGGCGTTGAATGGGAAAACCTGGTGTCCTTTTTCGCGGCAGAGAGTCACAATGACCTCCACCATTGCCGGTTCGTCATCGATAATTACGATCTTGGCCATAGGAGAAATCTCAGGGCGGAGAATATTTCACTTTTGAGAAAAAGAAAGCGGTTTTGAGAAAACAAGGAACGGCGCTCTCCAGAGCACCGTTTGGTTAGTCGGCGGCTATGAAGCCGCCGTTCCTTGGATCTTGCCGCCAAGCATCGACCAGCTGACCGGCTGATCGAACGCGACGATCTCCTCAAACACCGATGTCGATCTTGCCGTCGGGATCGCGATCAAATCCGCAAAGAATCCCGGCCGAATTTTGCCGAGCGCATTTTCCTGTCGCAATGCGCGCGCTGAATTCACCGTCACCATTTTCAAAATCTCTTCCGGCACGACATCCGGAAGCTCTTTTTGAAACGCCCGTATCTCCGCGAACAAGCTCAAATCATCGTTGCTCGCGAGACTGTCCGTTCCGAGACAGATATTAAATCCAAGCTCTCGAAGTTTTTGAAACTGAAACGGCTCATGCCCAAAATACGCGTGACTCCTCGGGCAATGAACAACGTCAGATTTCACTGTCGACGTTGCCAACAAATCAAAATCGCTTTCGGCCAGCTCGTTCAAATGCACGAGCAGGTAGGGGCGAGTCCGAGCCGGATTGGCGGTATCCTTAATCGCGCGATCGACGGGCGTCCCGTGCCCGCAATCGCTCATGTCCCGCCCGATTTCTTTGAGGAAATCGTAGAGCGGACCATTCGCATCACGAAACATCGACATCTCCTCGCGCGATTCCGCCAAATGCGTCGTCAGCAAAACATCTTCGCGCGCCGCAATTTCTTCACAGCGCCGATACAAGTTTGCCGAAGCAGTAAACGGCGCGTGGGGCGCGAGACCCCAATACTTCCTTGCCTCGGAGACTTGAATGCATAATGCATTCAAGTCTTCACCACTGATTTGCTCGCGCACGTCGATTAACTCTGGAAACCAACAGGTCCGAATTGGCGCTTCGATTCGCGAGACTAGTTCTGGAACCGCAGTCAGATTCACGATCGTCGTAGTTCCAAGCTTCTTCGCTTCGGCAAAGCCGTCGTGGATCGAACGAACGTAATCTTCAGGTGAGAGCTTTGCTTTTTGCGCATTAATCGCGCGGATCCAATCCGTGAACGTTTTTTGCCGCGGAATTTTTCCGCGCAGGCAGGTGTAATCGAGATGACAATGCGCATTGATTAGTCCGGGCAACAGCGCTTGCTCGCCAAGATCGACAACGTCTTCGTTCCCCTGCCTCGCTGAGATTTCCGAAAACTTTCCGACATCGACAATTCGATCACCAATCACAGCGACTGCGCCGTTTCCGATCGGCGGACCTTCCATCGTCACGACGACTTTCGCGCGAACAATCATTCGTCGGTCTCGCCTTTGACGACTTTGCGGCACTCGTTCAGTAACAGGCTGCAAATCTCCCGACACAGCAGCGGAATCGCTTTCTCTGCGCGACCTGTTTGATCGCGCGCCGGATCAAATTTCTCCGGCGGCAGCTTTGTTGATGGAACAGTGGCATTCTTGTCGCGCGTCCACAAGATCGTTCGCAAACAGCCGCTATCTGATCGACAGATCTTTCCAACAACTTCGTTGGCTTGTTCATCGGAAATTTTGGCCGCCACGCGATACATTCCCGATTGTCGATCCAGGGTTTCGCGCAGCGGCGTTATTGTGAGCCGATTCTTCTTCCACGCGTCGAGCACCGCTAGTCGGCCAGGATAAAAATAATCCAACGCGCGCCGCAGTTCGTTAAGATCGACAACTTCCAAGCGCCAGCCGCGGCGCAGGTTCGGCGCGGTTTTCAGCGGTCGATAGTTTCCGGCGTCGTCGTAACGCGCGATCCCGATTGCGTCATCCGCACGGCGAAAAGTTTCGAAGTCGTTTTTGCTTTCGTCGTTGCGATGACAGAGAACGAATCCCTCGCCCCTCTTTCGAATCAGAATTTGTCCGAAATGGCCGCCATCGCTCAGAAGCGAGTCGAGCGTTCCTGGCATTGCGCCAATCAGGCGAGGCAATGTGCGATCAGTCCGGCCGCGCGTTCGAGAAACTGTTTATCTTCGTCGCCGAACGCGTTCAACTTGTCGCTCTCAGCGTCGAGCATGCCGACAATGTGCTTATGCTCGTTCTTCATTGGAACGATGATTTCCGAGCGCGTGGTGTGAAACGTCGGCAGATAACGTTTATCCTTCGCTACATCGCCGACCACGATCGCTTTTCCCGACTCCAGCGCGGCGCTGCACAGCCCCTGCGTCGTCGGAAAGCGCGGATAGGTCGGCGGTTCGTTTCCAGTCCCGGCCATGATCACGAACTCGTCTTTCACGATTTTGTAAATCGCAATGAAGCGATAATCACGCGCGGCCCGGATCATCTCCGCGACTTGCCTGATGGTCTTCTTGGTGCAGCCGCTGGCCAGAACAAACGCACCGATGTCCTGGAGTTTCTTGAGCGTCTCTGAATGCATAAAACTGGATGCAACATCACGTTGCGGTCAGGAAAGATTGCGAGGCCGGGCGCGTGCGCAACTTTTCGTTAGTTAACTTCGTGAACCAATCTCTGCCAATGCTGCGGCCTGCTCGACAATGATGTCCGCGATCCGTGGGTCAGTGCCGATCGAGCTGGCGTAAAACAGCGACCGATTGTCGATCTTGTACGGAGCGCGGCGAAAAACTTCTGCGCCTTTTGCTTTGCTCGATCTTTCCTTCGCGATTCCGAGCATGATCGGGATGTCTTCGTAACTGTGAAGGCCGTCGGAGATGAAAAATGGAACCACGACAACGTTTCGAGTTTTCGCCAACGTCTTCCAATCGGAAATCAGCGGGGGCTCTTCCATATAAACGTTGAGCACGTCAGCATAACGACCCAACGCGCGAATTTTCTCTGCTTCGCGTTTCGCCGCGACTGCGCTGTTTTCATTTAGATCGGTCCCGTGCGCGGCAATCAGGAGGCTCGTTTCGTTTTCGCGAACGCCCGGCGCGATCTCGTGCGCGCGTTTGACCAACAACTCCGTGATCGACGGATGATTCCCAACCGGCTCGCCGTAATTCCAGATCTGCCCGTTCGCACGCTTCGCGACTTTGTCATTCAACTCCAGCTCGCGCGGAATCACCGTCTGGGTGAAATAACCTTCGCTGATGAAATTCGGAACGACGTAAACGTTTTTGATCGCCGCCGGATCAAAAAGAAAAATCGCGTCGCGCAAGCTCGGCTCTTCCTTCCAAAACGCGCACTGCACCTCGCCGAAAAGATTTCGCCGCCGAATCTCCGCCGCATGCGCCAGTGTCGGCGCGCTCGAATCTGGATTCACCGTTGATCCGTGGCCGACGATCAGGAGCCCGCTGTCTGCCTTTTGCACCATTTGATCGGAGAAAACGTCCAACGCCCAACGCGCAACGTCCAACGCTTAAATTCAGAGAAAACCCGTCGGCATTGGACGTTGGGTGTTGAGCGTTCAGCCTTGAGCGTTTAATCTTCGACCAATGAGGTTTCGAACTTACAAGAACACCGACCTGACCGTCAGCGAAGTCGGCTTCGGACTCTGGACCGTCTCGACCGGTTGGTGGGGAAATTTCACCGAGGGCGAAGCGATCGCGCTCATGCACAAGGCGTTCGATCTCGGCGTGACGCTCTTCGACGCCGCCGATACTTATGGCAATGGACTGAGCGAGGAGTTGATCGCCAAAGCTTTTCCAAAAAACCGCGACCAAATCACGATCGCGACCAAGGTTGGCTACGATTTCGTGAACTACGGCGAAGCGCGCGGCCGCGGTCAGCGCGAGATTCCGCAGGATTTTTCGCCGGAAGCGATCGAACGCGCGACTGACGCAGCGTTGAAACGATTGAAAACCGATCGCATCGATCTCTTGCAGCTTCACAACATCCGGATGGAACAAATTTATGACGATCCGCTTTGGAAGACGCTCGAGAAATTAAAAGCGTCCGGAAAAATTCGTTACTACGGCATCGCGCTCGGACCGGCGATCGGCTGGCTTTACGAAGGCGTGAATTGCATTCGCGAGCGCGACGTCACGAGCATTCAGCACATTTACAATATGCTCGAGCAACATCCCGGCCGCGCGATGCAGGACGTTGCGACCGAGCTCGGCAAAGACACGATGTTTCTCATTCGCGTGACCCACTCGTCTGGAATGTTGGAAGGCAAATACACCGCCGACACCGTTTTCCCGCCGACTGATCACCGCAGCCATCGCCCACGAAGTTGGTTACTCAACGGAGTCAAAAAGATCGAGAAGCTGCGCTTTCTCGAAAACTCCGACCGCACACTCGGCCAGGCCGCGTTGCTTTGGTTGCTCGCCGACGATCGCGTCGCTTCAACATTGCCGAATATTTACAACGAAGAGCAACTCGTCGAGTTCGCCAAAGCGCCCGATTGTCCGCCGTTGACTGCGGACGATCTCGCCAAGATCGACAACCTCCATTCCGAAAATTTCGGCGTCGAAGAAGGGCCGTCGAAGTTCAAAGGAACCATGGAGCTGCCGAAGGAAACTGCCGCAGCTTGACTGTAGCGGCGGTCATAGACCGCCGCTATAAAATTAATCAGACGTGTCCTCTTCGACCGGCTGAGCCCGGCGAATCGGTTGCGTTTCTTGGCGCCGATCACGATTGCTCGCGGTCCGTTTGTAAATGTCCTGGAAAATGTCCGCGATCATCGGGGCTGCAGTCGTGCCGCCGTGCACTTTGCTGCCAACGTCGCCTTCGTAAACGGCGGCGAACGCGTACTTCGGCTCTTCCGCCGGCAGAAATCCGGCGAACCAAGCGGCCGTGCGCTCTTTATTTTTCGGGCCCCATTGAGCAGTTCCGGTTTTTCCCGCAACAGAAACGCCGTCGAGTTGCGCTTCATGGCCGGTGCCGTTCGGACCGTTCACAACTTCAATCATTCCCGCACGAATTTGCTCCATCGTTGCCGCCGAAACATCGATCGAACGTTTTTCGCGCAATTCATAGGCGGTCAGAACTTGTTGATCTGGTGACTGCACCTGACGCACGAGCCGTGTTTGATAAACTCTGCCGCCATTCGCGACGATCGACATCGCTTGCGCCATTTGGAGCGGCGTGACCAGCGTGTCGCCCTGACCGATCGACAAATTCGCGATGTCGCCATTGAGAATTTTGCGGCCGTGCGTCGCTTTCATGTATTCGTCGTTCGGCACGCGCCCATCGGCTTCACTGCGCAACGGAATTCCGCATTTCGCTCCGAACCCAAGTTTGAGCGCCCATTCGATGATTGGATCCGCGCCGGTCTTAATTCCCACCTGATAAAACCACGTGTCGCACGATTGCGTGAGTGCCTGGACAAAATTGAGAGCGCCTTGGTCGCCCTTCTTCCAGTTGTGAAACGTGAGATTGCCGATCTGAATCCCGGGCACGCATTGATAAAGATCGTCCGAATGAACTGCGCCGGTTTCGAGCGCGGCCATGCCGACCGCAATCTTAAACACAGAGCCCGGCGGATAAGCTGAGCGAAATGCGCGCGCGAGTAGCGGCAGGTCCGGATCGTCCTGGAGCGCTTTGAATTTTTCGGCCGAGATTGAGGGAACAAAAAGGTTCGGATCGAATGTTGGTCGCGACGCCATTGCCAAAATGTCGCCGTCGCTTGGATCGACAATCACGATCGCGCCGCGCTTTGCTTTCGATTCGAGCGCTTTTTCGGCGAGCTGTTGCAATCGCAAATCCAAAGTGGTGACGACGTTGTTCCCGGGCACGGCTGACTTGATAATCTTCTCCGATGTTTTTCGTCCGTCTTTGTCGAACGTGAGTTTGTACTCGCCGTGCTTGCCGGTGAGCATTTCGTTAAATGCCTGCTCGAGTCCATCGCGGCCCTCAGTTTCCGGCCAGAGCGTTTCGTGATTGTCGATGATGCCGTCGAGATTGCGGCCGGTCTTGCCAGTGTAACCAATGATGTGTCCCGCGACTTTCCCATTCGGATAAGTCCGAATATAAATCGGGCGCACCACGAGATTATCTTTCGCGCGATCTTCAACCGCTTCGTACTCCGACTGGTTTAGATTTTGCGCGATCTCTAACGGCAGAATTCCGCGATTGTGATAATGGCGTAGAATCGCGTCGTCGGAAATTTTGATCGTGCGCCCGGTCAACTTTGCCGCCTTGTCGATCTTTTCCCGCGCAAACGCGACCGCCTTTGCGTCGGTAAAATCGAGCGGCGTCGGAAAACTGATCGCCAAATTGTAACTGATTTTGTTTTGCGCGAGCGGAAGTCCGGTTCGGTCCGTGATCTGGCCGCGTGGCGCGGGAATATCGAGAATGTAAGCGCGCGCCAGTTTTTGCGTTTCGAAGGTCGGGACGATCGTTTCTTCTTCCGGAGACGCGCTCGGCGCCGGCGTTGGAAGCTGTGCAAGCGCAGTTAATGGCAACAAAACGAAAATCGTCCACAGATTACGCGGATTTTCGAAGATTCGGTTGGGGCTCATCAGAAAAATTCTGCGTTAATCTGCGAAATCTGTGGATAAATCAATGGCTTCGCAGAAAACGATGCACTTCGTCGGCCAGTTTTTGTCCGATCCCTTCCGTCGCCGCAATTTGCTCGACCGTCGCTTTACGCAATCGGTTGACGGAACCAAATCTTCGCAGGAGCAAATTCTTACGGTTCTGACTTACGCCCGGGCAATCATCGAGAATACTTTCATCGATTCGTTTCTTGAGAAGCAGCTGGTGATACGCGTTCGCGAAACGGTGCGCCTCATCGCGAATCCGTTGCAGTAAGTGGAGCGCGCCCGAACCCGCCGGCAGTTGCAACGGCATCGCGTAACCCGGCCGATAAATGTCCTCGTGCTCCTTCGCGAGCCCAATGATCGGCAGATCGTGCAGCCCTAATCGCTGCAACTCGCGGCAGGCGGACGACAGTTGTCCTTTCCCGCCATCGACGATGATCAAATCTGGAAGACGAACGGCAACGAACTTCCCGCGATCATTGTTCGCATGTTCCAAAGCTTCTGCCGGATTTTCCTGCGAAAATTCGGCTACGTCCGGATTCTTATCGCGCGCTTCGAGAAGAACGCGCGAGTACCGTCGCCTCACGACTTCCGCCATGCTGGCAAAATCGTCCTGACCTTCCACCGTGCGAACGCGATATCGCCGATAACAGTCTTTGTCCGGCACGCCGTCGCGAAAACAAACCATCGAAGCGACAACGTGCGTCGTCGAAATGTTCGAGATATCGAAACATTCCATCACCCGCGGCAAGCGCGGAAGTTGCAGCGCGTCGCCGAGCGATTGCACATCGGCGCTCGGATCGACCGCGCTCGGCAAGGTCCCGCGCGTGAATCGCCGCGTTTGCCGGGTGGTCTCGCGGACGTCGTCGATCATGTTGCGCAACTCCGCCGCTTTCTCGAACTCCATTTTGTCGGCTGACTTTTGCATCTGCTCTTCCAGCGCATCGATCATTTCTCGCGAATGACCTTCCAAAAATTCGCATGCGCGGGCGGCGCGTTCGCGATACTGCTCGGGCGCAATTTCACTCAAACGAACCGGCACCTGATAGGTTGACGATTTCAATTCGCGCTCGGTCGGCGAGCCGCGGCCGAAGGTCAGCACGCCAAACTTTTTGCGGAGTAGATTCAGCGTCTGTCGCAACGCGCCCGCGTTTGCGTAGGGACCAAAGTAGCGCGCGTTATCGTTTTTCTTCAGGCGCGTCAGGCGAAAGCGCGGCCACTCTTCGGTCATGTCGACTTTCACGAGCAGAAATCGTTTGTCGTCGCGAAACGAAATGTTGTAACGCGGCCGATACTCCTTGATCAGCTTCCCTTCGAGCAAAACCGATTCGGCTTCGCTCCGGACGATATGCGTCTCGAAATCCCAAGTCGCTTCGAGCATGGCGCGCGTTTTCAAATCGGCCTGGGCCAACTTCGAGGGCAAAAAATAAGAGCTGACGCGCTTTCGTAAATCACGTGCTTTCCCGACATAAATGACGCGATTGAATCGGTCGCGCATCAAGTACACACCGGGCTTGTGCGGTACTTCATGCACCTTCTCTTGCAGATCGGGTTTTTCTTTTCTGGCGACGGGCATCGGCTCTTACTCTTAATCTTGCTCTTGCTCGCAAGATCGACAAATGAGGTGGATCGAGCAGTCCCTTGCTCGATGTTATTTTAGGCGGCGAAGCCGCATTTGTTTTAGCATCGCCCGCGGAGCGGTCGATCCACCTTACGCGACTCGTCGGCGTGGCAATGCGGATTGCACCATCATCAACTCGCTCACGTTCTCGGGCGTGAGCAAACCGACCAGCCGTTTCATCCCGTCGAGAACCGGCACCGCCGGACAATTGCATTCCTGCATGATCCGAAACGCTTCTTCAAAACGCGTTCCAGTAGTCACGGTCGGAATATCGCGACGCATCACGTCGCCGACGCGAATGGCCGGATCATTTTTCCGAAGTGCGGCAATCAAATCGTGCCGCGTCAAAATTCCGGCGACGTTCCCGCTTTCATCCAACACAGGAAAATCGTGTTGCGATGTAGCGAGCAACGCATCAACCGCTTCTTGAAGTGTCGCGCCTTCGGGTAGAGTTCGAAACTCCCGCACCATCGCGCTTGAAACCGGAAATCGCCGCGAGACGTCGCGCATCTGCGCGAGCGCTGCTTCTTGCGAGGCACCGATGTAAACAAAAAGCGCGATGAAGACGAGCATGTAATTGCCATTCATGAGGCCAAGCAGTCCGAAGATGAACGCACACGCTTGCCCGATGTTCGCAGCGATTTGCGTCGCGCGCGCGTAGCTCAAACGTGTCGCCAAGAGAGCCCGTAAAACGCGACCGCCATCCATCGGAAATGCCGGGAGCAAATTAAAGAGCAGAAGCATCACGTTGATCGTTAACACGAGATCGCGAAGTCCCATGCTCAGCGTTAGCGGATAAATAAAAGAACCGCCGGTCAGGAAAAAACAGCCGGCGATAACTAAATTCACTGCCGGTCCTGCCACCGCGATGATCAATTCCTGCACCGGCTCTTCGGGCATGCGTTCGAGTCGCGCGACTCCGCCGATCGGCAAGAGCGTGATGTCGGGAGTGTTAATGCCGAATGCCTTGGCGGCAAACGCGTGACCGAATTCGTGCAGCACGACGCAGAAGAACAAGAGCAACAGAAAGATCGCGGCCGCGGTCGACCCAATCGCCAACCAGCCAATGAGCAGAAGAAACGTGACGTGAATGCGCAATTGGATTCCGGCGACGCGCAGAATGGGAATCGACCAGCTCATGAAACAATCTCGTTCCCTTTTACATCGCGCGCCAGCGAGGTTGAAGACGCCGCTGCGAAGATTCAGACTGAACCAAGATGGAAGTTGTCGATGTTGCGATTGTCGGCGGGGGCCCGGCGGGCTCGACCTGCGCTGCGTTTTGCGCGAAAGCCGGACTGCGCACGCTCGTCATCGAACGCGAAAAATTTCCGCGCGAAAAAGTTTGCGGCGATTGCATCAATCCCGCGTGCTGGCCGGTCCTGGAACAACTCGAAGTCGCGCGAGAAATTCGAAAAGCGCCGCACGGCGTGCTCGACGCGGTGGAATTCATTTCCATCGGCGGCGAAAAACTCCATGTCGATCTTCCGCGCGGCGATCACGCGGAGATCGCGATTAAACGAAGTTTGTTCGATCATCTCCTCCTCAATCGCGCCCGCGCACTTGGCGCCGAAGTGCGGGAAGAAACAACCCTGATCGGATTCGATCGCACGTCGGCCGGATATTGGAAGATCGACATCGTCCGGGAAACTGTTCTTGCGCACGTTGTCGTTGGCGCTGATGGACGTAATTCAACCGTCGCGCGATTGCGCAATTTGCTCCCTCGTCCGGAGCGCGAACGCGTTGCGTTGCAAGCGCACATTCCGCTCCCGCGGAACTTCGGAAACAGGGTCGTGCTCCAATTCTTGCCCGAAGGTTATTCAGGTCAGGCGCCGGTGAACGACCGCGAGCTCAATCTTTGTCTCGTCGGAACGCCGCCGACAATTTCCTCGCTTCGAACCTGGGCCGAGAAAAATTTTAATCTCGGTGCCGATCAGCAGTGGCGCACGATCACGCCGCTGACGCGCGATCCGATTCCCGCCGCGCACGAAAATTTATTTTTCATCGGCGACGCCGCCCGCGTGGTCGAGCCTTTTACCGGCGAAGGAATTTATTACGCGCTGCGCTCCGGCGAAATGGCTGCGAAAGCAATCGTTAAAATTCTTCGCGGCGAAGATCGAGAATCAACCGTCCGCGAGTTCGCGCGAGCGCATCGCGCGATGTATCGCGGTCGGCTTTGGATCAATCAACTCGCGCGTGCGGCGGTTCTATCACCTAGGTTCGCGTCAGTGTTGCTTCAGTTGCCGATCGTTCCGCGAATACTTCTTCGTCCGATGACAGGCAGGATCACGCAAGCGACTGGCGCGCGGCTTTGACCGTGTTCGACATCAACATCGCAATTGTCATCGGCCCGACCCCGCCGGGCACTGGCGTAATCGCTTTGCATTTCGGCGCGACTTCATCAAACGCGACATCGCCCACGAGTCGGTAGCCACGGTCATTGGATTTGTCTTCCACGCGATTGATTCCCACATCGATCACGACTGCGCCGTCGCGAACGTGATTCGCTTTGACAAAATGCGCGCGACCGATTGCCGCGATCAAAATGTCGGCCGAGCGCGCGACCTGTTCGAGATTTTTCGTGCGCGAATGCGCCACCGTCACCGTGGCGTCGCCGCCTTTCGCTTTTTGCATCAACAAAAGCGCGACCGGTTTCCCAACGATCATGCTCCGGCCGAGAACAACGACGTGCGCGCCCGCGATGTCGATCTTGCTTTCAATGAGAAGCCGTTGAACTCCGAGCGGAGTGCAGGGAACAAATCCGGCTTCATCTCCCATCGCCAACTTCGCGACATTGAGCGGATGAAAACCGTCCACATCTTTACGCGGATCGAGGGCGCCCACGATCGCCGCTTCGTCAATCTGTTTGGGCGGTGGCGATTGAACGAGAATGCCGTGGACTTTCGGATCACGATTCAATTCTTCGACGCGCGCGAGCAATTCACTTTGCGTTGTTTCAGCCGGCAACTCGAGTTTCACGGAGTGCAAGCCGAGTTCACGACTCATTTTGTCTTTCGAGCGAACGTAAGCACGCGACGCGGGATCGTCGCCGACGAGCATGACCGCGAGTCCAGGCGTGACGCCTTTGGATTTCAGGTCTGCTATTTCTTTCCGAAGATCGACATAAACTTTTTCGGCAATGGCGCGGCCGTCGATCAGATTTCCCATGTTCGAAGTTAGATCACTCAACGCCGCTCAACCAGCGACATCATCGCATTTTGAATCCGCAAGCGCTCGGCTTCGAATTCTTCAGACGTTGATGTCGATCTTATTTGCTGCGGCTGGCCGATGATCACGCGCACTTTCGAAAAAGGCCGGGGAATGATGAACCGGTCCCAACTTTTCACGCGCCAGCAGCTCGAGTATTCCATGTTGACTGGCACTACCGGCGCGCCGGTTTTTTGCGCGAGAAAGATGATACCGGGTCCGAGTTCGTAAGCCGGACCGCGCGGGCCATCGGGGGTAATCAAAACGTCCCGACCGGAAACGAGGACTTCGCTCAACTCACGAAGCGCACTCGCGCCCATCCGCGAGCTCGAACCGCGCACGACATCAAACCCGAAACGGTGCGTCGCATCCGCTATCAAATCTCCATCGCGGCTGGCACTGATTAAACCGGCGCCCGGTCGCTGAGGGAAAAACTTCTTGAGGACAAACGAAATCAGCAGGAGGCGATTGTGCCAGAGCGCTGCGATGTAATTTCCTTCCACCGCTTTCCCCAGAACGTTCGCGCGGTCGTCGATTTGATAGCGGAGCGTACGCGCCAAAACCTGGAGCAAGCGAAATCCAAACGCGACCAGCCATCGCGCGCGCCAGCCTTCGATCTTCAAGGCCTTTTCTTACCTGCGCGCGGATTTTCAGCATCAGCCCAGCGATAAGTGCGCGCGCTTGGCAGACCAATTTGATCGAGAATGCGCCAGACTACGGTATCGACAAGATCGACAATAGAAGTGGGCCGACTGTAAAAAGATGGAATCGCTGGCAAAACAACGGCGCCGGCTTCCAATAAAGTAGCGACGTTGCGGGCGTGAATGAGATTCCACGGGGTTTCGCGGGGGACGACAATCAATTTGCGGCGCTCCTTCAAAAAAACATCGGCCGCGCGCAGAAGCGCGGAGTCGCTCGAGCCGGACGCGATCCTTCCAATCGTCGCCATTGAACTGGGAACAATCACCATCGCATCAAACTTCGCCGAGCCGCTGACGTAAGGAACGTTGAGATCGTTCTCGGCATGCTGCTTGATCGATTTTGGAATTTTTAATGCGCGGAGCTCGTGTTTGGCGACCTGTTTGGCGTGACTGCTCATGACCAGATGAATCTCGTGCGAGGCGGCATCGATTTGATCGAGCAAGCGTTGTAAATAAATCGAACCGCTGGCGCCGGTGGCCGCGATAAGAAGTTTCATCGGGGAAGAGTTTGAATTTAATCAGTTAACGGGGCAATAAGATACACGATGGTCAAGAAACTCTTACACACCCGTTATCGGGTGCAGGATCTGGAAAAGACGGTCGCGTTTTACAAAGAGGTGCTCGGCCTGCAGGAAACGCGGCGCCACACTTCCGGCCGCGGCTCGCAATTGGTTTTTCTAAAAGCGCCACAAAGCGAAGAGGAACTCGAGCTGTGCAAGTTTGATGAGAGCGGGCCGGTGATCGTTGGGCCGGACCTGACTCATCTCGCGTTCGAAGTGGACGATCTGGAGAAATTCGCGAGCGAAGCAAAGGCGAAAGGTTATCCGCTTTCCGACGGCCCGCACAAAACTTCCGGAGGGAGTGCGATCGCTTTCATCGACGCGCCGGAAGGTTACGAAATCGAATTGATCCAGCGTGGCTCGGATTTGTAACCGCGGCTTGCGCGAATTGAATCTTTGCCGCTAATTTGCCGCCCGTGAAACGCCGCTTCGATTTCTGCTTCGCCGCAATTTTGCTGGCATTGACGTGCATCGCTGCCGAGACGCCGATCTCGCCCGATCAGGAAAATCCGAATGAGATCAGGCCAAGTGGCGTACCAGCGCATCGACAGCGCTCGAAATCGAAATCAACGGCGGATTCCGATTCGGAGGCGAGCGCGACGCCGCGGCCACGTCGAACCCATCGCGCGACGAGATCGCACGAATCAGAGGACGATTCCCTGCCGACACAAACGGTGCCGGGGTCGATTCCCAAAGTCAGCGCCAGCTCGGTCATCGTGATCAACGTCCGCACCGGCGCAGTTCTTTACGAAAAAAATCCGGACCAGATTCGCGCGCCCGCGAGCACGACTAAACTTCTGACGGGATTGATCGTGGCTGAAACCGGTTCGTTTGATCGCCCGGTCACGGTGGCACAAGTCGACACGCTCGCCGAACCGGTGAAGCTAAACATTAAGCCGGGCGAAATTTATTCGCGCATTGATTTGCTCCGCGCATTGCTGGTGAAGAGTCCCAATGACGTCGCGCGATGCCTGGCACGCGACAATGGCGGAAGCATCGAGGCGTTCGCCGAGAAAATGAACCAACGCGCGGCCGCATTGGGCGCAACCCATTCTCATTTCGTGAATCCGAATGGATTGCCGGACGCGCGGCAATATTCGACGGCGCGCGATTTGGCTACGATCGCGCGAGTGGCATATTCGAATCCGACGATTCGCTCAATCGTTTGCTTGCCGCAGCTGATGTTTCGCTACGCGAACGGGCGGACCCGCGAGTTGGAAAACACGAACAAGCTTTTGAAACGATTGCCCTACTGCAATGGCATGAAGACCGGCTACACCGAGGCCGCTGGAAAATGTTTGATCGCGAGCGGAACTGCAGGCGGCAAAGACATTATCGTTGTCGTGTTAGGCGATAGTCACTCGGGAGTTTGGCGAGATGCCGGAGCACTCCTGGCGTGGGCGCTCTTCAATCCGTCGGCCGGATGAGTTGATTTTTACGGGTCGGCAACTTGAAGCTGTGCGCGCTCCCGTTAGATCGACAACGGCGTTCGGTAGCCGTGCCGACTAAGAAAACTTTCGCAACGAAGCCGAACTTACGGTGTCCGCGAAGAAGCCCAGTAACGAAGCAGCGGACTCGGCATTAACGCTGGATTTTGCTCAACCGATGTGGGCGCATCCGCCGGAACATCTTCCGGACCTTCAGCCGGAGGAGCAGGCTCTTCGTTGCCAACTGCGCCGGGCTCGGTCGCATTGCTGGCGTACTTCGCCATTAAACGCTGCTCGAGTGATTGATTGGCAGCGGTGGTCTGAGAAGTCGTCGAACAGGCTGGCAGCAAGGCGAGACTGAGCAAACAAAAGGCGATTTCGATTTTCATTGGACTAAAGAAGTTAATACTGGCGACGCTTTTATAATTACTATAATCGAGGTCCGGATAGCAAGAACTTTTTTACTTCCCTACAGGAATCGTTCCAAAATAGGCCTCAGCTTGTCGATCGTCGCCTGGGGCCAAAGTCTCCGCTCGGTGGTCATGGCTGCGTCCAAGGCCGAATGCTCCGGCCAGTTCGGCTCAGCTGGTATCCGCGGGATCGCCTCCACCAGCACCCTCTTCGCGGACTGCGCGTTGACGGTTAAATGCCCAAACACCGTTTGCGCGGAAACCGGTTCCTCTTCCACTTTCCAACAATCGTAGTCCGTGATCATCGCCATTGTCGCCAGCGCAATCTCAGCTTCCCGCGCCAATTTGGCTTCGGGCAAATTGGTCATGCCGATCACATCAAATCCATGCCGCCGATTTAGTTCGGACTCTGCTCGCGTCGAAAACGCCGGCCCGTCCATGTTCACGTAGGTGCCGCCATTGTGCGCGGTCACGCCAACTTTTTTCGCACAATCCGCGAGCAGATTGCGCAACTGAAGGCTGATCGGCTCGGCAAAGGAAACGTGCGCGGCGATTCCTTCGCCGAAAAATGTGTGGCCCGAACGTAAACTGGTTCGGTCGTAAAACTGCGACGGCAGCAGAATGTCTCGCGGTTTGTATTTTTCCTGTAAACTGCCGACTGCGGTTACGGCAATGATCCAACGCACGTTCAGCGACCGCAGCGCATAAATGTTCGCGCGATGATTCAATTCGTGCGGCAAAATCCGATGCCCGCGACCGTGCCGCGGCAAAAAATAAACCTGCCGCTCACCGAACGTCCCCCCAATCAACAAATCTGACGGCGAACCAAACGGCGTTTCGATTTTGTGCTCTGTGGCGTCGCGCAGTTGCTCCATCTGATACAACCCGCTCCCGCCAATAATGCCGACCGCCGGTGCATTATTTTTCATGCGGCGCGCATTTAATCGGAAAGATCGACAACTTGGAAAGCGTATAATCGCCATGAAAAATCTTTCTCTTCATTTTTATCTCGGACTTCTTGCGGCGCTGCTTTCCTGTTCCTGCGCGTCACAAGTTTCCAACAGCGGGAGCGTTAGCCGTGCGGGAGCGGCTCGGTTCGCTCAAGCGCCGGCCGATCGACCGGGGCTTGGAACGAAATGGGGCGAAACGCGCACTTCACGCGTCGACTGGACAACATTTCATCGTACTGATCCGCTTTATCCTGTGGCCATGGCGGCAATCTATTACAACGACGAAGCGGGAATTCGCGCGATGACTGGCGTGACTCCGTGGCGACGCGGTTGGCCATTGTTGCCGCCGACGATGGAAAGTTTGATCTCGATCGGTCTCAAAGATCAAAGCGGCCGATTTCTTCCCGGACTAATCGTCGGGGATCGTTGGTTCGTCATCGGCGAAGAAGGACGACGCTATTCAATTGTCGTTCGTAACAAAACAAACTTGCGGCTCGAAGTTGTGTTGTCGGCAGACGGACTCGATGTGATCGACGGACGCAAAGCATCCCTGGGCAAGCCCGGCTATATCATGGCCCCGCATTCGCAATTAAAAGTGGAAGGATTTCGGCAAAACATGGACGCGGTCGCCGCATTTCGCTTCAGTCCGGTCCGGGAATCGTACGCGGCCGAGAAATATCACAACACGAAAAACGTCGGCGTGATCGGCGTGGCCATTTTTAACGAAGCGGGAACATATCCGTCGACTGACGCAGAAACGGGCAAGCGATTAAACGCCAATCCCTTTCCCGGCCACTTCGCTACCCCACCGCGGTGAGAACCTGTCCTAAGCGAGCGACGCGAGTCGAATGGATCGACATCGTCGCAAAGCTGTTCGCGCGTCGCGCGGGCTTGTGTATTATTTCGCCCGCCGATGCCGAAGTTTTTCATCAAAACCTACGGATGCCAGATGAACGAGCGCGACTCGGAGCAAGTCGCCTATTCGCTGATCGCGCGCGGTTATGAGCGCGTCGAGAACGAACTTGAAGCCGACGTCGTGCTGCTCAATACCTGCAGCGTGCGCGACATGGCCGACCAGAAAGCGATCGGCAAAATGGGAATGCTTGGGCGTGTTGCGAAGGAGCGACCCGAGGTGGTTTTTGGTTTTCTTGGCTGCATGGCCCAGGCGCGCGGCGCATCGCTTCTGAAAAACCTGCCGCATGTCGATCTTATCGTCGGCACGCAGAAATTCCATCGCGTCGCCGATTATGTCGATGATGCGCTAACGCAAAAACGAAATCGCGCGATGGACGATCCACGCTTTTCGATCGTCGACGTGGAGGAAGAACGCGGCTCGCAATCAACCATTAACGATCAACAGCTCGCGCCACGCCAAGCGAGCGCGTTTGTTTCAATCATGCAGGGCTGCAACATGCACTGCACATTTTGCATTGTGCCGCAGACGCGCGGCGCAGAGCGCAGCCGCAGTATCAACGAAATTCTCGCCGAAGTTCGAGCGCTCGTTTCGCACGGCGTAAAGGAAGTCACGTTGCTCGGCCAAATCGTGAATCTTTACGGCCGGCATGAATTTCCAAAGATCGACAACAAGAGTCCGTTTGCGCAATTGCTCGACGCGGTCCACGAAGTTCCAGGTTTGCAGCGGCTTCGGTTTACTTCGCCGCACCCAATCGGCTTCCGCGAGGATTTAATCGCTGCTTACCGGCGTTTGCCAAAGCTGGTCGATCATTTGCATCTGCCAGTGCAATCCGGATCGAACACAATTCTGAAAGCGATGCATCGGACTTACACGGCTGAGAAATATGTCGATCTTATCCGGCGCGTTCGCGAGGCTCGGCCCGGAATTTCCATTACCACCGACATCATTGTCGGATTTCCCGGCGAGACAGCAGATGATTACAAACAGACGCGCGATTTGGTGAACAAAGTCCAGTTCGATAACGCTTTTATCTTTCGTTACTCGCCGCGGCGCGACACACCGGCGGCGGAAATGGCAGAGCAAATTGACGAGAGCATCAAAGAAGCGCGCAATCATGACTTGCTCGAAGTGGTGGACGCATCGGCGATCCGCATCAATCAGCCGCTGATTGGGCAAACTTTGGAAGTGCTTTGCGAAGGGCCGAGCAAAACAAATCCTTCACGCCTCATGGGCCGGACGCGCACGAACAAGATCGTGCTTTTTCAAGGCGGTGAGGAGCTCATCGGCGAACTCGTCGATGTTCGAATTGAACGAGCCACCGGTTTCAGTTTGTACGGAACGCCGGTTCACTCATCCGTCGCCACCATCGCCGCATGATTTACGATATTAGTTTGCAAACCGTGGGCATGGTGGCGGGCGCGTTGCTCGTCCTCATCGCTCTTCCCGGTTTCATCAAGCCCGCGCTCGTCCAAAAATGGCTGAGGCAATTTCCCCGTTCGAGCATTGCCGGGGTCGTGCTACTCACTATCGCCGGGGTGTGGTCTTTCTGGTTGCTCGCGACCATGGAAATGGGCGAGTTCTCCAGCTTCCGAAAACCACTCTTGATCGCGCTGCCGATTGGTTACGTGCTCGTGTTGCGATTTGTCGAAGAATTTCTCGCCGTACGCGCGCTCGGCATCTTGTGTCTCCTCGCGGCCGAACCGTTGTTGGAAGCTGCATTTTTCCGTTACGAAACGAGTCGCCTGTTTGTAACCGTG
>Ga0207646_10003320_pt1 | contig 18302 bp, 11 predicted proteins | sample KBSK5502metaG_FD_184343 | JGI IMG/M metagenome (GOLD analysis project Ga0207646, IMG submission 184343) | Corn, switchgrass and miscanthus rhizosphere microbial communities from Kellogg Biological Station, Michigan, USA - KBS K5-50-2 metaG... | ecosystem: Host-associated > Plants > Roots >...
CCCGATGTCCGAGGAAAGTTTTTATGGGTTGGCGAAAAGAAATTTTATGTACGCGGCGTGACGTACGGGCCTTTTCAACCCGACGGCTTTGGTCACACGTACCCTGCGCCGGAGAAAGTGGCGTGGGACTTCAGTCTGATGTGTACTCATGGCATCAATGCCATCCGAACGTACAACGCTCCTCCCCGCTGGCTTCTGGATCTTGCACAACAGCATGGGTTGCGGGTCCTCGTGGGATTGCAGGCAGAGCGGCACTTTGCTTTTCTCGAGGATTCGAAGGCCATCCGCGATATCAAAACCCAGGTGGTGGAAGGCACGCGACGATCGGCGGGTCATCCCGCGGTCCTGTGCTATACGATCGCTAATGAAATTCCTGCGCATATCGTGCGGTGGTACGGTGCGCGCCGCATCGAGCGATTCATAAAAGATCTGTTCACGCTTGCGAAGACTGAGGATCCTCAAGGTCTTTTCACGTACGCAAACTACCCTACGACCGAATATCTAGACCTTCCGTTTCTCGATCTTGTGAGCTTCAACGTCTTCCTCGAGTCGCAGTCACGTTTTGAAGCCTACCTCGTGAGACTGCAGAACCTTGCCGGTGATCGTCCACTGATCATGTCCGAAGTTGGCCTGGACAGCCGGCGCAACGGAGAGTTGGCGCAGGCTCAAATGCTCGATTGGCAGATACGGACATCCTTTGCGATGGGATGTGCGGGTGTCTTTGTGTTTTCGTGGACCGACGAGTGGCATAACCGGGGTGATCATGTCCAGGACTGGGATTTCGGAGTCACCAGCCGGAATCGCGAAGCAAAGCCGGCGTTAAAAGTGCTCAGCGATGCGTTTGCTGAAGCACCGTTCCCCTCGCGCAATGTTTCGCCGCGAGTATCCGTCGTGGTCTGCTCATTCAACGGAAGCCGGACGATCCGTGAATGTCTGGATGGGCTTAAAAAAGTACGTTATCCGAACTTCGAGACCATCGTTGTCGACGACGGGTCGACGGATGGAACCGGAAATATCGCCCGAGAATACAACGTTCGATTAATCCGCACGCAAAATCGCGGCTTGAGTGCTGCAAGAAATACCGGCCTGGCGGCGGCGACCGGAGAAATTGTCGCGTACCTTGACGACGACGCCTCCCCGGATCCGAACTGGCTCAGTTATCTGGTGGACACGTTCCAGAAGCTCAATTGTGCCGGAGTCGGTGGTCCGAATATTCCATTTCCTGATGATGGAGATGTTGCTGCCTGCGTCGCGCACACACCGGGCCGTCCGACTCACGTTCTTCTTTCAGACCGCGAGGCGGAGCACATTCCCGGCTGCAATATGGCTTTTCGAAAGGATTACCTTGAGGCTCTCGGGGGATTCGACACACAGTTCCGCGTCGCCGGTGATGATGTGGATATCTGCTGGCGACTGAGAAATTCCGGAGGAAAGTTGGGCTTCAGTCCGGCCGCGATGGTGTGGCATCACTGCCGCAAAACGCCCCGCGCATTTTGGAGGCAGCAGGTGGGTTACGGAAAAGCGGAAGCGATGCTCGAAAGGAAATGGCCGGAAAAATACAATTCCGCCCGCCGCATCGCCTGGGGAGGGCGAATTTATAGCGATGGATTGCTGCGGCCCGTTTCGTGGACACGCGGCCGGATTTATCACGGGACGTGGGGAACTGCCGGCTACACGCGCATGTACTACCCGCCGCTTGGACTGCTGGATTCGCTGCCTTCCGCACCGGAATGGCTTTTGGGCAGTATCATTCTCGTCGGACTCTCGCTACTTGCGTTCTTCTGGAAACGCCTTCTTCCGGCCGTACCATTGTTGTTTCTCACCATCAGTTCAGGTCTGCTCGCGGGCAGCGCGCGCGCATCTCGCGCGCGGTTTCCCCATCAAAGAAGCGGCCGCTTCGGGCGGCTGTGGCTGCAATGCCTTACCGCTTTACTACACGCGGAGGCCCCGCTGGCCCGGCTATGGGGGCGGCTCAGTTACGAAGTCGGTGTCTGCCGGAATCAAAGCAAGACGGGCTTGCGACTGCCGGTGTCGTCTAAGTTCCGGCTTTGGACGGAAGAAAGACAGGAGTCGGTCGCATGGCTTCGTGCAATCGAATCCGCCGTTCGTGTCGACGGCATCGTGGTGCGGCGTGGTAGTGATTATGACAACTGGGATTTGGAAGCATGCGGTAACGTTTTCGGGAATATCCGGATCCGCCTGGTTAATGAAGAATACGGCGCGGGCAAGCAGATGGTGCGCGTGCACGCCTTCCCGAGATTCGCATTTCTGCCGATTGCATTGACCGCCACCCTCGTTCTGCTGGCCGGCCTCGCGGCCGCGGATCACGCGCGGTTTGCCGCAGTAGCACTGGCAATATCCTCCGGAATGCTCGTGGTGCTCGGTTACCAGAGCCTCGGAGTCGTATCGGCTAAGGTGTGGCATTCGCTGAAAGCTCTGGGATTCCGGAAGTCCTGATGAGGAATAAGGAAATGGCCACAAAAAAGCACAAGAGGCACATAAAACGTTTTTGTGCTTTATGTGCCTTTTTGTGGCCATTAACCATCTTCTCTCAGGATCGGGTCATCCTAACGGGTGTGGTTCAGGACGAGAGCGATGCCGCAGTCGCCGGTGCGAGAATCGCGCTGTTGCAACAGACATCAAGTCACGCGCTCGAAACGACATCTGCTGCAACGGGCACGTTTGGTTTCGACGATTTGCTGCCGGGCGACTACGTACTCAAAGCGGAAGCAAACGGCTTCGAACCCTACGAAGAGACTTTGACCATTGACTCGCGCGAAACAAAGCCGTTCAGGATCAGATTGAAGGTGCGCTCCGTTAAAGCGCAAGTGACGGTGACATTGGACGATGAGGAGGAAGTCAACACATCCGACAGCAACACGACCTCACTGCGAATCAGCGACAATGTGCTTGCCGCGTTGCCTACGGATGCTGAAGACATTCAACCGCTGCTGGACCGATTCATTCTGCCGGGGACGCAGGGCGCGGAAGGAGCAACCGTTCTTGTAGACGGAATTGAAGTCGGACAAATCGATGTGCCTGCCGCAGCAATCTCGCGGATCCGAATCAACCGGAACCCGTATTCCGCTGCGTTCCAGAGTCCCGGAACCGGAAGAGTTGAAATCAGCACCCGGCGGGGGCACCGAAGCTATTACGAAGGCAGTTTAGCAATTTACGCGAGAAACTCGCTGTTCGACGCGAGGAATGCGTTTGCGAAGTCGGCACCGGATTCGGATCGTCGCCTCGTGCAAGCCAAACTCGGCGGGCCGCTCCCCGGACGCCGCTTGTCGTTTTACATTGCCGCCGAGCGCTTGATGGATAACGACACTGCAGTCGTGGACGCCGTCACACTCTCGGGTCCTTTCATGGAAAACGTGCCCACACGTGAGCGGCGCTATCGGACTTTCACACGGGTCCAGTGGTGGCCTACCGACCTTCACACGGTCTTCGTCACTTATGATTTCAAAGACAGGTTTCGACAGAACGACAAGGTGGGCGGTTTCAATCTGCCCGAGCAGGGAATCCGCTCAAGCGATTATGGGCACAAGGTGGCATTGAAAGACAGTGCGCTGCTTTCAGGGAACACGCGGAACGAACTGCTTTTCACTTTTCAGAAGGAAGATCAACGTGCGGGCAGCCCGGCTGCCGCGCCGGCGATTGTCGTCAAGGAGGCTTTTACGGGTGGACCTTCGCAATCGTTCAGCGGCGAGAAGAGACAGACGGTCGATGCTGAAGATACCGTCACTCGTGTCCGCGGAATGCATTCGTTTGTGCTCGGCGCTCGATTCCGGACGGTTTTCATCGACTCCATCGATGCCTCCAATTTTGGCGGAACATTCGAATTCTCGAGCCTGTCGCTGTTCGAAGCCGGTAAACCTTATGTCTTTCGTCTCAGCCAGGGGGACCCGAAAGTTGCATTTCCCGTTCGTTCATCCAGCGGTTTTGTACAGGACGACATCCGCGTTAGCCACGCTCTTAATCTGACATTCGGATTGAGGCACAGCTGGCAGTCGATAACGGACGATCGCAACGATATCGCGCCGCGGTTTGCCTTTGCGTTTGCTCCCGGACAGAAACCGAAAACAGTCTGGCGCGGCGGAGCGGGCATTTTCTACGATGATCTGCCTCGCGCCGCCAGGCGCCGGTCGCTGCTTTTTGATGGCGTCCGGCTTCGCGATCTCGTGATTTCGAATCCTTCCTTTCCGAATCCATTCCTGAGCGGTAACGTTACTTCACTTCTGCCCAGCGTCACTCGCGTCGCCGCCGACATCCGATCTCCTTACCTGTTACAGACGACGATTGGAATCGAAAGAGAACTCCGGGATCGTAATTCCCTTTCGGTGGAGTACATGTTTGTGCGCGGTGCGAACCTCTTCCGCTCACGCAACACGAACGCGCCGCTGCCGGGAACCATGTTGCGGCCCGACCCGAATTTGCTCAACATCAATCAGATCGAATCGACGGCGTTCCTGCGAACCCATGCACTGACGGCCAGCTTCAACGGAAGGCTTGGCAAATTCTCGAGATCAATCGCGAAATATACTTTTTCAAAAAACACGGATGATACCTCCGGAACATTCTCGCTGCCCGCGGATAACTACAATCTACGGGCGGAGGCCGGGCCGTCGGACTTCGATCGCAGACATCGGTTCAATTTGATGGAAGTCCTGGAGTTGGGCCGCGGTTTCCAGCTGGGCACGATGTTTTCGACGGCCAGCGGAGCGCCTTTCAACATCAGCACCGGCTTCGACCAGAACGGCGATACGCTTGCGAACGACCGTCCGCCCGGCATCACTCGTAACACCGGTCGCGGTCCTGCGATCATGCAACTCGACTTGCGAATCAAAAAGATTTTCCTGCTTTCGCGTCTGTCGAACGACGATACTCGCCGCGGCAAGCACCACGTTCTTCAATTCACTTTGGATGCGTTTAACGTAACCAATCACACAAACGTTACGCATATGGTCGGCGTTCTCAGCTCGCCATTCTTTGGGCACGCAAATTCGGCAGACATGGCGCGCAGATTTCAGGTCGCTCTGAACTATGAATTTCCGAACTAAGCTCGCCTGGAGGCTCTATCAAGAGGTGCGGCCTTACTACTGGCATCTCGGCGCTTTATTTTCGGTCGGTCTGTTGGGAGCTCCGCTGGCGCTGCTGACTCCGATGCCGCTGAAAATCGCCGTGGACAGCATCATCGGCACGCAGCCATTGCCACGCTACCTGGATGTGTTGTTGCCGGCCGCAATCAAAGCTTCGCAGAGTATTTTGCTCCTCATGGCCGCTATTTTCGTCGTGCTGCTGGCATTTTTGAATCAACTTCGCGACTTTGTCAGTTCGGTTCTCACTGCCTATGCAGGTGAACAAATGCTTCGCGGATTTCGCGCCAAGCTGTTTCGTCACGTTCAGCGCTTGTCGTTGTCCTACCACGATTCGAGGGGAACGGCGGATTCCATTTACCGCATTCAATACGATGCGAGTGCTCTTCAAAATATCTTTATCACCGGCATTGTTCCATCTGTTTCTTCGATAGTGACTTTCGTCTCGATGATTTACGTTACAGCTCGCATCAACTGGAAATTTGCACTCGTCGGTCTGGCCGTGTCGCCTTTTGTTTTGTTGGTTTCTCAGCACTACCGGCGGCAATTGCGCAGCCAGTCGCGGAAGGTGAAGAACATTGAGAGCTCCGCCTTATCCGTCGTGCAGGAAGTGCTGGGTTCAGTCCGAGTCGTGAGGGCATTCGGCCAGGAAGAGCGCGAGCAGGGCCGTTTCATGCAAAAGTCGAATGAAGGAATGCAGGCCCGAATTCAGCAGACGCTTATGGAAGGCGGATATGGGATCGCTGTTACCCTGCTGACAGCCATTGGCATGGCGAGCGTGCTTTACCTCGGCGTCCTGGATATCAAAGCCGGAAAACTCAGCCTTGGTAATCTGCTGCTCGTGATGGGATATCTCGGACAGCTCTATAGCCCTCTCCGGACGATCGGCAAAAAAATGGCAACGATGCAGTCCCACTTTGTCAGCGCAGAGCGGGCGTTCGCTCTGCTTGACGCCGCGCCTGATGTGGTCGAGCGCGCCCATGCCCGATCTCTATCACGCGCGATTGGAGATATGTCGTTCCGCCACGTTTCGTTCAGGTACGAAAATAACGGGCAGCCCGTGTTGCAGGACATCTCGTTCGATGTCAGGAAAGGCTCCTGCATCGGCATTGTTGGAGCGACGGGCGCCGGCAAGACCACGCTGATGAATCTCCTCACGCGTTTTTATGATCCGACCGAAGGAGAGATCCTTCTCGACGGTCTGGACCTGCGCGATTATAAATTGGCCGATCTCCGCAACCAGTTTGCTATTGTCCTGCAGGAGCCGCTCCTGTTTTCAACCACTATCGCCGAGAACATTGCGTATGCCCGTTCCGGCGCGGATCAAAATGAAATTATTGCCGCGGCGCGGCTCGCCAATGCGCACGACTTTATTATTGCTCTGCCCGATGGCTACGACACGCTTGTCGGCGAACGCGGCATGCGTCTCTCGGGCGGTGAGCGCCAGCGTCTTTCCGTTGCGCGAGCATTCCTCAAGGACGCGCCTATTCTCATCCTCGACGAGCCGACGAGTTCGATTGATGTGAAAACTGAGACCGCTCTGCTGGACGCGATGGAACGGCTCGTCCGAAACCGGACGACGTTTATCATCACGCATCGGCCCAGTGCACTAAAGCATTGCGACGTGATCGTGACGATCGAAAAAGGGCGGCTGGTTGCGGTTGAGCCACGCGCCGGGACGGTCCTGCAGTTGTGAGCCGCGAATTATGAAGAAACTGCGCATTGGATTTCTGTTGCCGCGTTATACCGCGTGCAGCAGGAGCTTAATGCCCGCTGTCGTGCAGGCAGTCGCCGAATTCGGAGCAGTCGTTGATGTCATCCACCCTGTAGACCATGCGGTCGATCTCTCAGATGTTCGCGTCGAGCATGATCTTTACATCTTGCGGCACACGAGCGGGCTCTCCCTCAGTCTGGCGGGCGCGCTCCATCAACTGGGCGCCTTGATCGTGAATCCCTATCCCGTGTCTGCCGCACTCAAAGATAAGATCGTCGCCTCGCGAATGCTGCAGGCTGCAGGCGTGCCTGTCCCTGCTACATACTTCGCGTCGCACCGGGACCAATTGCTTCCCCTTTTGGATGCGGGGCCACTCATCGTCAAGCCTTATCAGGGAGCAGGCGGCCACCACATTCGAATAGTCCGAACCCCTGCCGAACTGGCCGTGGTGGATTGTGGGCGCGAGCCGATATTCGCGCAGCGCTATCATGCGAACGACGGTCACGACCGGAAGATCTACGCAATAGGCGGCCAACTGTTTGGGGTCAAAAAGGTCTTTCCTCGCCGGACTGAAGAAGAAAAACACGGCGAACCCTTCACACTCTCCCCGGGATTACGTGACATCGCCATCCGCTGCGGTGAAGCATTCGGCATCGATTTATATGGCGTCGACATTGTCGAGAGTGGAGGGGTGCCTTACGTCGTCGACATGTGCAGCATCCCAGGATTCAAAGGCGTTCCCGATGCAATCCAGCGCTTGGCGCAATATTTCTGCGCAGCGGCAGAGCGGGCCGCGCGCGGCCAGATGCCGCAAGCCGCTCGCATGACACCGGCGAGGAGTTACACCGATGCCTAGGCACAAGGTGCTCGAAATTGTGACCGAAGGGGTGCCGGAGCATCGAGCAGTCCAGGCGTGGCTGCAGGTTCAGCCCGACTCCTGCGCGCCGCGCAGTCTTGAACTTCTCCAACGCCGAAGGCACAGCACCGTCTACCGGCTCAATAAGGTCAGGTCGGATGGCACGAGCGTCATTGCAAAGCGATGCCGCGCAGCGACAGCGCGCAAGGAGCGCATGATTTATCAGGAACTGCTGCCGCTCACCGGAATGCCGGCCCTCGACTGTTATGGCACGGTGCGAGAGCCGGACGCGGACTTCTGCTGGGTTTTTCTGGAAGATGCCACAGGTGCCTCGTATTCACCGCAGCTTCCCGGCAATCGTGCGCTGGCAGGCCGGTGGTTGGCGGAAACACAGTTGGCCGCCGCGTCAGCCAATTTCCAGTCCTGCCTTCCCGACCGTGGCCTCAACGATTACCTTCAAGCGCTGCACGGCTGCCGCGCGATGGCGCTGCGTCACCTTGACGCGAATGAATTGCCGGCCGCCGATGCTGAGCTGCTGCGCAAAGTCGCAACCTACATGGACGGCATCGAATCGCTGTGGAATGAGATCGGCGAAATTTGTGTGGTCATGCCGCGGTTACTGATACACGGTGACTTCGTCATCAAGAACATCCGCATCCGCGAGACTGCCGCCGGTGCCGCGCTCTTGGTGTTCGACTGGGAATTCGCGGGCTGGGGTGTGCCGGCCGCCGATTTGGCTCAATTCACTGACAGGGTGGCCACTCCAGACCTCAACATCTACTGCTCAACCTTGCGGCGCGCGCATCCGCATTTGAATTTGCGCGACATTCAGGCCGTCGCTGCCTGCGGCAATCTGCTCCGTATGGTCGATCAAATCGGTTGGATTACAGCAGGCTCCGAGTTTGTCCCGCCCCAAAAGTTAGCTAAGGTCATCGCTGCGTTGGGATGTTATGAAGCGAGCATGATCGAAAGCTTGAGAGTCTTCCGAATGGAGCTGACATGATTGACGGTCTCGACAGCGTGCTTCAGGGCTACGACCAGCCTGGCCTGACCCATCTGCGCGGCTTACTGGAAGAGTTGCTTGGCGGCCGCGGGGCGGACGGTCGCGTGGTTGATCAGCAAGCGTTGCAGCCGCGCTCGTTGCGCGTTTTCCGGTTGCGGTTCGTTATTGACGGCCGGACCCGCCAGGTAATTGTGAAGCGCCTGCGACCTGACATCGCGCGATGCACCGAACTGGTAGAAAGACGCTGGCTGCCCGCCGTCGCGATGAGCGAGCACGGCCCGGCATTGCTGGGCAGTGTCGCCGAGCCTGGCGGGAACTGCGTGTGGCACGTATATGATGATCTCGGCGACTGTGAACTCGATACCCAACAGGTCAACCGCCAACACATAACCGCGGCAATCGAGTTGATTGCCCGGCTGCACACTCGGTTTGCGCGCCATCCTTTGTTAGGGGAAGTGCGGCTGCACGGCGGGGACTTGGGTATTCACTTCTACGAAACGAACGTGCGCGATGCCATCTATGCGCTGGAGGGGTTACAGCCCACCGCGCATCAGACTCCGCTCTACGAGCGACTGCTTCGACGCCTGCATGACCTTCATCGAGAATTACCGCAACGCGCCGGGGCGCTGGAACAGCAGGGTGGTCCGGAGACTTTGCTGCACGGCGATTTATGGGCTATCAACATTTTCGTCATTCCGACGGCCCAGGGGCTGCACGCGCGGCTCATTGATTGGGACCACGTCGCCGTAGGGCCGGCAAGCTATGACCTCTCGACTTTTCTGTTGCGATTGCCAAGTCAGGAGCGCGCCTGGGTGCTCAGTGAGTACCGTAACGAGATCTCGCGTGCGGGGTGGAGCATGCCCTCGAGCCAAGAGTTGAATTTCCTGTTTGAAACCGCCGAGTACGCGCGCATTGCCAATCGCATTATCTGGCCCGCCATCGCGCTGGTTCAGGAACAAGCGTCCTGGGGCTGGGAGGCATTGGCCGAAATCGACCAGTGGTTTGAGAATCTAAAACCGGTATTACCGTGCGAAAACCAGGCGCAGACCGCAGTGTCCTGAAAACTCCAGTTTCGCTGCTGCCGGATCATCAGACTCTGACACTCCGGCTGTCGGCCGCCCTGGGCAGTAACGGACAGGAACCAGTGAGGGTCCTCAATCGCAGCCTGCCGCCTTTTATGAGCACATTTCCTAACGAGATCGTCACTTGTGAATTGGCAAATGGCCGCAGGCGGCGCGTGTTCGTCAAATATCAGGCCGGGCAGAGCCATGACTCTTACGGGCATCGAGGCGATATCCCTTATGAAACTGAGGTCTATCGTCGCATTCTCCAGCCACTGCCGGAATTCAGACCGAGATGTCTGGGCGCATACACCGATCCCCGCACTGGTGAAGTTTCGTTGTTCCTCGAATATCTGTACGGGAACGTGCGTCTGAGCGACATGGTCTGGAGGCGATCCGTCCGTCAGCCGCGAGCGATGGCCGAGGCAGCCCGTTGGATTGGGCGATTTCATGCGATGCATCAGGAGCACGTAGACGACAATTCACTGGCGTTCCTGAAGCGGTACGAAGTCGAATACTATCGGGGTTGGTCACAACGAACGTACGAGTTTGCGCGCCCGCTGCACGATCGCTTTCCCTGGCTCGCTCGATTATGCAAGAGCGACGACTGGTTTGCTCCATTGCTCGCAGAACCACCAACCGTAATCCACGGCGAGTTCTATGCGAAAACCATCCTGGTTCGAAAAGAGAGCGTTTTCATGGTGGACTGGGAATCCGCAGCCATCGCCGCAGGAGAAATCGATTTGGCGGCACTGACCGAAGGAAAACACTGGCCGGCCCCGATTGTGCGCGAATGCGAGCGCGCATACATACACGCGCGCTGGCGTGAGGGTGCGCCCGCCAGCTTCAGACGGGCTCTCGATGCTGCAAAGATCTATTTGCATTTCCGCTGGCTGGGTGAGCGGCCCGACTGGACGCTCCGGGAAAAGAGTCTCTCGCGATACGACGACTTACACGCAGCAGCGAAGCGACTGGCCCTGCTGTAGAGCCGAACTGATGGGGAGTGCATGACACCGTGATGCCGACAGTCATCATTGCCGCATATGATTCAGCGAACTTCACAGAAGGAGGTGGCCACTTCTGGGTCTACATGCAATACGTGTTGGGTCTGCGCCAATTGGGTTGCGACGTGTACTGGCTGGAAGCGTTTCACACTAAAGGCCGAACGGAGCAGGAGAACGCAGCACTGGCGACGTTTCGTGCGCGGACGGAAACCTTCGGTCTGGGCGGCAAGGTCATCTTGTACCTTACCCGCAGCAGGGCACCGTTGCCGGAATTGCCATCGGAATATCTGATGATGAGGCGGACCGAAGCCGAGGCAATCTACAAGCGGGCAGACCTGTTGCTGAATTTCCACTACGCAATAAGCCCGGCGCTGCTGACGTGCTTCCGGCGCACGGCGCTGGTGGATATTGACCCGGGGCTGCTTCAGTTTTGGATTGATCATGATCAGATCAGCGTCCACCCGCACGATCTACACTTCACGATCGGCGAACGAATCAGCGAGAACCGAAATGGCGGTCGGCAGTGGATTCATATCTGCCCGGCGGTTTGCCTGGAACAGTGGCCGTACGTGTTCGAGCCTCACTCCAGAGCGTTCACGACTGTGTCTGGCTGGGATTCCAGCGATTGGGTCGTGGACCGCAATGAAACGTACGAAAATACCAAGCGGGTTGCCTTCCTGGAATTTGCGGACCTGCCTCAAAGGACAAGCCAACCGTTGGAGCTTGCGCTCTTTCTGCGTACTGAACGGGATGTGGCGGAATGGAGCGATCTGGAAAAACACGGCTGGCGCATCCGTCACTCGCGGCAGGTGGCCGCTACACCCCAAATGTATCAAGCGTACATTCAGAGTTCCCGCGGAGAGTTCAGTTGTGCCAAGCGCTCCTATATGAAGTTTCAGAACGCCTGGGTTAGCGACCGAACCATCTGCTATCTGGCCAGCGGAAAACCTGTCGTGGTTCAGAATACAGGTCCCAGCTCGTTCCTTCCGAACGGGGAAGGGATGTTTCGCTTCTCGACGCTTGAAGACGCAGTCAACGCATTCCACATCATCAACTCGAACTATGAATGGCATTGCCGGGCCGCGCGCGAAATCGCCGAGGCGAACTTTGATTCGAAGCGCATCGCCGAACGTATCCTGAACTCAGCGCTGTGATTCAACGCCGAATCAGAGATCGAGTTTGCCGGTACTGTCACCGAAGCTGTCGCGATGCACTCCGAGTTTGTCGAGCATGCTCAGGAGCAGGTTCGACATGGGAGTGTGTGGCGCGGCGACAACGTGGCGGTTGCCTTGAAGTTTGCCTGATGCGCCCCCCACCAGCACGAGTGGCAACGGCTCGTGATCGTGTTGATTCCCATTGCTCATTGCGCTGCCGTAAAGAATCATCGAGTGATCCAGGAGCGTCCCGTCGCCGTCGGGCGTAGCGGCGAGTTTCTCGATGAAGTACGAGAGCATCTGGACGTGGTACTTGTTGATCAACGCGAAATTATCCATGTTGGCTTTCACGTTGGCGTGATGTGAGGCACCGTGGAATCCCGCGCGGTTGCCGCTCGCGGGATAGCTTGCCGGCGAGACATCTTTCGCAAACATGAGCGTCGCGACGCGCGTGATCTCGCTCTTGTACGCGAGTGTCATGAGGTCGAACATCAGTTTCAGATGCTCCTCGAACTGCTCCGGCGTTCCGACCGGCGCGTCGGGAACCTGAAGCTCGGCGGAACTGGCTTGAGCCTCGGCCAATTTGATCCGGCGCTCGATCTCGCGGATATCGTCAAGATACCCGTCGATCCTTGCGCGATCAGTTGCCGGCAATCCTTTTTGCAGGCCTTGCGTCTGTTCGACGATCGAATCGAGAATGCTGCGATCCTGCTTCTTCCGCATGAGCCGCTGCTCGGCAGTGCCGCCATCACCGAATAACTTCTCGAAAACAACCTGGGGGCTGTTCTCCATCGGCAGCGGGACGGTGGGCGTTTTCCATGCGATCGTGTTGTAGTACGCGCAACCATAGCCGGCGCCACAGCTCAGGCTGACGTCTTCGATGGCGAGCTCGAGCGACGGCAGAGGAGTGTCCTGGCTGATCTGCGCCGCCGCCAGCTGGTCCAAGGTGACGCCGACGCGCACGGTGTTTCGCTGCGGGCTGGCGCCACTGAGGAAAATGGCTGCGGAGCGGGCGTGCTCGGATCCTGCGTCGGCGCCTTGCGCGCTCGCGTGAGCGAGATTCGTCACCACGCATGTATGCGCGCGGAACTTCTCGAGTGAAGAAAGACTCTCAGGGAATTGAAAATCTTTGCCTTCTGTTGCCGGCGTCCATTTGTACATCGTCGCGCCGTGCGGCACGTAGATGCAGGCGAGGCGAGTCTTGGCGCCAGCCGCGGTGTTTTTTAAAGGCGTCTGCGCCGGAACCATCGATTCGAGAAAAGGCAGCGCGACCGTCACACCCGCGCCTCGCAGGAAAGTCCGCCGGGAAAGATGCTTTTTGCTGATGAACATCTACTCAACTCCCTTGTTTGAAGCCGTTCGCATTTGAAATGGTTTGCTGTTCACTATACCCAACACGATTGATGAAAATCGAAAATCATTCCGCGCCGCGTCGTGGGTAATCGCGCGAATCGACGGCATGTCGTAATAATGCGCGGCGCGTCCCATGGCGTACATCAGAAGTTTTTCCGTCATGGTTTGAACAAGCGCATCCGGATAACGCATCAGCGCCTTTCGAAGAGTCTCGGGGCCATCGATGGCTGTGCCGTCGACGAGCTGGCCGGACGGATCGATCGCAATGCCTGAGTCCGTCGTTCTCCATCGGCCGATGCCGTCAAAGTTTTCCAATGCCAGCCCGATCGGATCCATGATCTGATGACAACCTTTGCACGGCTGATTCACGCGATGCGAAATCATGCGATCGCGCACTGAAGGCGTCGTGCCGGCGCCCTGGCCCGTCTTGGCTTCCGGAAACGGCGGGACGTTGGGTGGCGGTGATGGTGGCGGAGTCCCGAGCAGATTTTCGAGAATCCACGCCCCGCGCGTCACCGGCGACGTCCGGTTCGGATTCGACGTTACCGTGAGAAGGCTGCCCTGGCCGAGCAATCCGCGGCGGGCTTCGCTCGTCACGGTCACGCGCCGGAAATCACTGCCGTAGATGTTCGGGATGCCATAGTGCTTCGCGAGCCGCTCGTTGACGAAGGTGTAATCGGCGGTCATCAGATCGAAAACGTCTCGATCCTCGCGAACAATACTCTCGAACAGCAATTCCGTTTCGCGTTGGAATGCCTGACGCAGATTGTCGTCGAAATCGGGATAGATCAGCCCGTCAGGGTTCCGGTTCTTCAATTCGCGAAGGAACAACCACTGGCCCGCAAAGTTCCGGATAAGCGCCTGAGATTTCGGATCCTTCAACATCCGCTTGACCTGGCGCTCGAGCACGACGGGATCTTTCAGTTCACCGTGTTCGGCAACCGTCAGAAGCTCGTCATCCGGGATGCTGCTCCACAAAAAGAATGACAGCCGCGAAGCCAATTCCAAATCGCTGATGCGATACGAGGCGCCCGGCGCCGCTGTCGCCGGAGTGTGTTCGAATCGGAACACGAACTCGGGGTCGGCCAAAAGACGGCGCAGCGCCATTTCGATGCCGCTGTCGAAGGTTCCGTTTCGGCGGCCATCGCGGTAGAACGCGACAAGCCGGTTGACGTCGGCATCGCTCACCGGCCGCCGGAAAGCGCGGCGCGCGAGCGTCGAAATGATTTTCTTTGCGCAGGCCGGTTCATCATTGGCAGACGCGGGCCGGCAAACAAAAATCCGATCGCGGCTCGGCGTATTGCCGGAGCCGACGATGTCATACGGGCCGATGATTTCAACGCCGGCCAGATGCGGAACGCTCGTGTAACCGTATTGAACGCCGGTCTGCAAATCAGCCGTCGATGCTTCGAAGCGTTGCACGAGATCGTCAACACCCGCGGACGTTTTCTTGATAAACGTGACGATGATCGTTTGCGGGCCTGCCTTTACCGGAAGGCGAACCTCGAGCGGCGTCGACGTTATTAATGTCTGGCCGCGACCGATGTAGTAATAAGGTACGGGCTTCAGATCGAGCAGCAGAACCCGTTCCCCGTTGAGGCTCATTTCGAGCTGCTCGCCCTTGGCCGATCCTCCATATTCCGGTCCGAAGTTCACTTTCAGGAGCGAGAACTTGAACTGGTATTCGCCCTCGACCGGGAAATTGTGGCGAATCAAAATTCCGCCGCGCGTTCCGAGCGGCAATCCTTCGATGTGATTTTCCTGCGTGAGATCGCCGCGGACTTTGTAGGTGGTCGAGATCGGAGAGATATCCGTATCGCCTACCGCCAGGCGGCTGATCTTGGCAGCGGCGCCGACGTATCGCTCGATCAATGCGGGCGAGGTGCCGAGAACTTCAGCGATATTGTCGAAGCCTTCGCTGGAATCATCGGCGGGCAGAATCGTCGCAGGATCGACATCGATGGCAATCAGATCGCGAATCGCATTTGCGTATTCCGCTCGATTCAATCGATGCAATGCCGTCACTCCAGGATTCGGATTTTGTGCGGCGGCGACGTCGATGGACTTTTCGAGAGAAGAACGAAAGGCATCAACAGCGGCGCGGTCGGGACGCGGCATGCCGGCGGGCGGCATCAGGCCGGCGCGCAGCTTGCGGATGGCCTTTTCCCAGGTTTCGGCGTCGGTGGCGGGGTGATCCACGTCGAGTTTTTCGAGAGACAGGCCGCCGGTCTTGGCTTTGTCGTTGTGGCAGGTGAGGCAGTACTTCGTGAGGAGCTCGCGATCAGAAAGGGATTGGGCGTGAGCGGCAGAGATAATGAACCACAAAGACACGAAGACACAAAGGAAGACACAAAGAAGACGGCGCATCTATCGCTTCTCCAATTCCTGCAGCAGAGCAATCGTTTTGGGTTTCCGCTCCGGCGGACGGGCGGCGAGAAACACGCCTTCGGCGAATGTCATTGCCGTGCGGCCCTGCTTATCTTTGATATCGAGCTTCGCGCCATGTTCGACGAGCAGCTTGATCATCGAGTCGAATGCTTTGTTGGCAGCGCCATGAATCGCGGCAAATCCCTGGTTGTTCACGGCGTTCACGTCTGCTCCCTGCTCGAGACAGAGTTTTGCCGCTTCCAGGTACTCTTCGTCCGAGCGGCTGTAGGTCTGCCCGACGACCCAGTTCACTCCAGCGGCCGCCATCAATGCAGTGGAACCTTCGAAGGTTTTCTTGTTTGGATCGGCTCCGTACTGCAGAAGGAGCTTCATCAGCGTGATGTCGCCGGCAAGCGCCGCGCGAATGAAGGCCGTCTGGCCATCGAAGTTCGTCCAGCTCGCATTGCCCTGCATGAAGCCGCGAATCGGAGTCGTGTTCACCTGCGCGTTCGGATTGGCGCCGCGCGCGAGAAGCAACTTGATCAAATCCATCGGATCGCGAGCGTCGGGAGCAGGCGGCGCGGTGTTTTGGGCAAAATCGAGATTGCGCATCTCGACGGCGGCGAAGAGAGGAGTGCGCTTAAAGAAGTTGTCGGTTGCATTCACATCGGCGCCGCGTTCGACCAGAAACATCGCGAGTTCGATGTGATTGTTGACTATGGCGACAAGCAGCGGCCGCGTTCCATTGGCTGACGCCCGTTCGATATTGGCTCCCGCGTCGACGAGAATCCGAGCCAATTCCACATTGCCTTCTCGTGCAGCGAACAGGAGCGCCGTCATTGCACCTGACGGCGTCGGCACCGCGCGTGCCCGATAAATGCCGGGGCCGTGCGCGCCGATGTCGGCGGATTTCGCTTCCCCGGGAGCACCGGTGATTCCATCCGGTGTAACGGCATTCGTTTGGGCGTCGACGTCTGCGCTGTGTGCAATCAGAAATTTGACCACGTCCGGATGGTTCTCCAGCACAGCCCACATCAGGGCAGTCTGTCCGCGAACACTCTCTTTCGCGTTCACCGTGGCGCCGCGATCGACAAGAAGCTTAACGGCGTCCAGCTTGCCAGTCCGGCTCGCCGTCATCAGCGCAGTTTCACCGCCGGGATTCGTGGAATTCGGATCGGCTCCGGCGTGCAAGAGAACGTCGATCATGGCCGCATTACCGTTCTCGCACGCCAGGTAAAGCGGTGTCACTCCATAGCGCGTAGCGACGTTCACCTGTGCGCCGCTGCGAATCAGTTCCTGCGCCTTTTGCAGATCGTTATGACGGACGGCTGTATGCAGAGGCGTGGTCCCATCCGGTTCGATCTTTTGGGCGTTCGCGCTCATCGAGGAAACGAATAAGGCCACCAACAATCCAAAACCCAGTTTTATGTGGGACATAGCGGAGCAGTTTATCTCAAGAGTGTCTTTTTCCCCTCCTTGAAAAGGAGGGGAAAAATGTTGTATCCTTTTATCCGGTTATACGGATGAAGTCTCCCGCAGTCGTCGATCACCTCACTGTTTTATCGGATGCAACTCGCGTGCGCATGCTCGCCGTACTCGAAGGGCGCGAGTTGACGGTTACGGAATTGTGCGATGTCGTGCAGCTGCCGCAGTCAACCGTCAGCCGTCATTTGAAGACGCTCGCGGACGGAGAATGGGTGAACTCGCGGCGGGACGGCACGCGCCGGCTCTACACGCTTGCCCTCGATGAAGTTGATCCTTCAGCGAAACAGCTGTGGCAGGTTGTGCGTGACCAGGTGACCGAATCCACGACTGCGGCGCACGATGAGCGCCGGCTGAAGCAGGTTCTTGCGAAGAGGCGAACGCAATCCGAAGCGTTCTTTTCATCCGCTGCGCAGGAGTGGGACCGAATGCGCGAAGAACTCTTCGGATCGACCTCTCACTTGAGAGCGCTCGGGGGGTTGCTGGATTCCGACCTCGTGGTCGGCGATCTCGGATGCGGTACGGGAACCGTCAGTGAATGGCTGAGTCTGTTCTGCAAGCGGATCATTGCCGTGGATGCTTCCAAAAAGATGCTCGAAGCGGCGCGCGAAAATCTGGCCGGTCAGAAACACATTCATCTTAGGCATGGCGCTCTTGAGAATCTCCCGATTGACAACGGCGAACTGGACGTCGCGCTGATGATTCTTGTGCTGCATTATCTACCGGAGCCGAAGCGCGTCCTGGCCGAGGCCGCGCGAACGTTGAAGCCCGGCGGCCGGCTGCTCGTGCTGGATATGATGCCGCACGACCACGAGGAGTATCGCCAGACGATGGGTCATGTCTGGCTGGGTTTTCCTGAAAAACAAATGAAGCAATGGCTGCACGCCGCGGGGTTCAAAGACATCCGATGGCGCGCCATGCCTCCGGAATCGAAGGCCAAGGGGCCTTCTTTGTTCGTCGCCACCGCCAGGCGATACAATACTAAAAATAAAGGAGCACTACATGTCCGCTACGATCGAACGCACGCACGCTTTTGAAGAATCCCGGAAGGCCGGCCGCGAGCCTTTCAAAGTGAAAGATCTGTCTCTCGCAGAATTCGGACGCAAAGAGATCCGGCTTGCCGAACAGGAAATGCCCGGATTGATGGCCATCCGCGAGCGGTATACGGCTCAGAAGCCCCTTGCCGGCATGCAGATCATGGGCAGCCTGCAC
>Ga0207646_10003322_pt1 | contig 18296 bp, 15 predicted proteins | sample KBSK5502metaG_FD_184343 | JGI IMG/M metagenome (GOLD analysis project Ga0207646, IMG submission 184343) | Corn, switchgrass and miscanthus rhizosphere microbial communities from Kellogg Biological Station, Michigan, USA - KBS K5-50-2 metaG... | ecosystem: Host-associated > Plants > Roots >...
GAGCGCTGCATCAAAGCATGTCCAACCGGCGCAATCACGGCGCCGCACAAACTGGATGCGCGCCGTTGCATTTCATATCTGACGATCGAGTTGAAAACTTCGATCCCGCTCGAGCTTCGGCCGCTCATCGGAGATCGCATCTTCGGTTGCGACGATTGCCTATACGCCTGCCCGTGGAACCGGTTCGCTAAAGTTTCGAACGAAGCCGCGTTCGCCGCACGAAGATCGACAACTGATTTTTCACTGCGTGATTATCTGGCTCTCGATGAGACTCAGTTTCGGAATCTGTTTCGCAATTCGCCGATCAAACGGATCAAGCGCCGCGGATTCCTGCGCAATGTGTGCGTTGCTCTCGGAAATGTCGGAACGCGTGAGGATTTGCCGGCGCTGCGCCGCGCGGCTTCCGATTCGGAACCATTGATCGCCGAACACGCGGCCTGGGCAATTGAGCGAATTTCCGATCGCGGACGGCAAACTGCTTGAATCCAACGGGCGCGGTTCCTGCATCCTATTGTCGATCCTGTGAACGCGTTTTGCTTGCAAAGGTCTAAAGTAAGGTTACTTCTGACCGTTTCGTCCCCCTGATCCCTGATGCACCAAACCTTGACCACCCCTGACACCGATCCCAAGGCCGCGAAAAAACAGCGCGCTCGCCGCAAACGGCAGATCATCATCGGCATCGTCGGGTTCTTTGTCCTTTGGCTGATCGTTTCGATCGCACTCTCGAAACGCGAGAAACCGATTCCGGTCACGACCGAGAAAGCGGTGCGCAAGACGATTATCCAAACGGTTTCGGCCACTGGCAAAGTGCAACCGGAGACTGAGGTGAAAATTTCGCCGGAAGTCGCCGGAGAAATTATCGAACTGCCGGTGACTGACGGCATGAAGGTGAAAAAGGGCGATCTGCTCGTGCGCATCAAACCGGATTCCTACAGGGCGTTGCTCGAGCAGCAGGAAGCGGCGATCAGCACCGCGAAAGCGACCAATCTTCAGCAGAAGGCGACAATGGTCCGAACAGAGCAGGACTTGAAGCGCGCGGATGAGATGTTCGCGAAGAAAACGATTTCGATTCAGGAATATAACGCCGCACAGGCGGCGGCCGACGTCGCGAAAAATACTTACGAGAGCTCGGTCCACGAAATTGAGCGGGCGCAGGCGGCCTCGAGTCAGGCGCGCGATCAACTTTCGAAGACGACAATTTATTCGCCGCTCGATGGCACGGTGACGTTGTTGAACAGCAAACTCGGCGAGCGTCTGGTCGCGACCGGACAATTTGCCGGCACGGAAGTGATGCGCGTGGCCGATCTTTTAACAATGCAGGCCGTCATCGATGTGAACGAAAATGATGTGCCGAACGTGAAGGTGGGCGATAAAGCAAACGTAAAAATCGACGCCTACGGCGATCGCAAATTCAAAGGGACGGTGGCCCAAATTGGTAATACGGGAAAGACAACAGGCGCCGGCTCACAGGAGGAAGTCACCAACTTCGAAGTTAAAATTAATTTAGAGCGCGAAGATGTTTTGTTGCGACCCGGACTGAGCTGCACCGCCGACATTGAAACAAACATCGTTAAAGATGCAGTGGCGGTGCCGATGCAAGCGGTGACGATTCGCACGGGCGAGAGCAATTTGAGTCCGGAAGAAATCGAAAAGAGGAAGCTAAAGACGGCAGCGCGCGACAAAGCCGACAACAACGCCGATTACGTGAACGAGCGTCAGGAGAAAGCGGCGCAGAAAGAAGAGCGCGAAAAATTGTCTAAGGTCGTGTTTTTGAAAAAAGGGGGCAAAGCGCAATCAGTGAAAGTGGCGACTGGCATTTCGGACGACACTTACATGGAAATTAAAAACGGCGTGCAACCGGGCGACGAAGTGATTTCCGGGAGCTATAGCGCGATCAGCCGCAAACTCAAAGACGGCGCAAAGATCACTTACGACAAAGAAGCGACGAAGTAGATCTCGATCTAATAATGGACGGGCCGCAATCACTCAGACCAGCCGGGTCCATCGTCATCGACATCGAAAACATCACGAAAAACTACGTGATGGGCGAAGAGACCGTGCACGCGTTGCGTGGCGTCACGCTGCAAATTCGGCGCAACGAATACCTTGCGGTGATGGGACCGAGCGGCAGTGGCAAATCGACGTTGATGAACATGCTCGGTTGTCTCGACACGCCGACATCCGGACGTTACGAGTTCAATGGCCGAAGCGTCGCCGACATGGACGACGACGAACTCGCCGCGATCCGGAATCGCGAGATCGGTTTCGTTTTTCAAACATTCAATTTGCTCCCCCGCGCGACCAGTCTTCGGAATGTCGAGCTGCCGTTGATCTACGCCGGAATGGATCGCGAGAGTCGCGAAGAGCGCGCGGCCCAGGCGCTGACCGATGTCGGGCTCGGCGACCGCATTCAACACAAGCCTAACGAATTGTCCGGCGGTCAACGCCAGCGGGTCGCCATCGCGCGCGCGCTGGTGAACAATCCTTCAATCATTCTTGCGGACGAGCCGACGGGAAATCTCGATTCCAAAACCGGCGAAGAAATCATGGCGCTGCTCGAAGATCTTTATCAGCGCGGCAACACGATCATTCTCGTCACGCACGAGCGGGATATTGCCACGCACGCGCGTCGCACGATTCATTTGCGCGATGGATTAATTGAAATGGACCAGCCGGGTTTCGTTCCACAACTCGATGCCGTCATCGCAAGTTAGGCCGATATGAAACGCTTTGTCTACGAATTGGAGGAAAGTTGGCGAATCGCTTATGCGCAGATGCGCTCGAACATGACGCGATCTACGCTGACCGCGCTCGGCGTGATCATCGGAATCATTGCCGTCACGTTGATGGGCACGGCGGTGAACGGTATCGGAGTTGGATTCGACAAAAGCATGTCGGTGCTCGGCGACGACGTGCTTTACGTAACGCAATGGCCGTGGAAGCCAGTCGACGATTGGTGGAATTATCGCGACCGGAAAAGAATTCAAACGGAATACGCCGAGACGATCAATCGCCTGATTACGGCGGCGCCGAATTCGAACCTGGTGGTCGCGGTGCCGACTTCGAGTTTGATGCGCTCGATCAGATATGGCGGCAACGCAGTCGACAATGTATTCACGCTCGGAACCACTTCGGATTTCACTGTTACATCGACAATTGAACCCAAAGAAGGGCGATTCTTCAATGAGATCGAGTCGCGCGAAGGCGCCCAGGTCGTGATCATCGGCTACGACGTCGCCGACGCGTTGTTTCCTTCCGAGAGCCCGATCGACAAGTTCGTCATGATCAACGGGCAACTTTTCAAAGTGATCGGAGTTAACTCGCGACAAGGAACGTTTCTCGGACTTTTCAGCTGGGATTCGATGGTGGCGATTCCATTGATCGCGTTTAACAAATACTTCAGTTCAAAAAGCGCGTCCGATCTGCGACCAGGCGGCTCGAATACCGAGTCCGATGTTCGCGTGAAGGTGAAAGACAAAACAAAACTGCTTGAAGCGAAGGATGAACTCATCGGAATCATGCGGCGCGTCCGCGCTTTGCAACCCGAGCAGAAGGACGATTTCTCCATCAACGAGCAACAAGCTTTCAAGAGCACGCTCGATCCGGTGAAGAACACGATCGCGATCGCCGGGCTCTTCATTACCGGCCTCTCGCTCTTCGTCGGCGCGATCGGGATTATGAACATCACGTTCGTGAGCGTGAAAGAGCGAACGAAAGAAATCGGCACGCGAAAAGCGCTTGGCGCGCGACGGCGTACGATCTTGCTTCAGTTTCTAATCGAATCAACCGCGCTCTGCCTGCTCGGCGGATTTATCGGATTGGTCCTTGCCTATTTTCTTTGCTTTGGAATTGGCAAAGCATTTCCATCTTTCCCAATTCAATTTTCCTTCGGACTCGTCGTCGCGAGCATGATCGTTTCCGTTCTGACCGGTTTGGTTTCAGGTTTCGCGCCGGCCTGGACCGCGTCGCGCTTGGATCCAGTGACGGCGCTTCGCTACGAGTAGAAGATCGACATGCAATTTAGCGAAACCATCATGATGGCGCTCGGCTCGCTGGGCGTGAACAAGTTGCGTTCCGGGCTGACGATGTTTGGAATCACCATCGGCGTTTTCTCGGTGATTTCAGTGATGACTGCGATCGGCGCGTTGCAATACTCGATCGAGAATGGGATCAGCTTTCTCGGCTCGAACATTTTCCAATTCGCCAAATATCCCGCGAACATGGCGGCGAGCGGTGACGTGAAGAAAAAATATCTGAACCGTCGCAACATCACATATCAACAGGCGCTGCATTATCAGCGACTGATGGAAGGACAGGCGCGCGAGATTTGTTTGAAGTGTTTCGGTTACGAAGTGAAAGGCCAAGCGGTTTACAAGGGAGTGAAAACAACGCCGAGCTTGCTCGTCGTTGGCACGAATCGAAGTTTTCTCACCGCGAACGCTTTCACTCTCGGTTACGGCCGAAACCTCAACGACGAAGATGTCGATCTTGCGCGAAACGTGATCGTGGTCGGCAAAATGGTTGAGAAACGTTTATTTCCCAACGAGTCGCCGATTGGCAAAATGGTGCGTGTGTCCGGGCACACCTATACCATCGTCGGGATTCTGGCGGAGAAAGGGACGGCGTTCGGCCAGACTCAGGACAACATCTGCATGATGCCGATCACACGGTTCTTCGAAGACTTCGGATCGGGGCGACGCACCGTGAATATTGCGACGCAGGCTCCATCGACCGAGACCTACAATGCAACCTTCGACAAAGCGGTCGGCGCGATGCGGATTGCGCGCGGCTTGCGCGCGAATGATCCGAATGATTTCGACATTTATTCCAACGATTCGCTCAAAAGCGCGTTCGTTTCCGTCGCGGGAATCGTGCGAGTCGGGGCGTTCGTGATCAGTTTCATCGCATTGGTCGCGGCCGGCATCGGAATCATGAACATCATGCTCGTCAGTGTGACCGAACGGACGAAAGAAATCGGCGTGCGAAAATCGATTGGCGCGCGCAGCAAAGATATTTTGCGGCAATTTTTGACCGAAGCTGTTTTCATCTCCGAAGCTGGAGGCATTTTAGGAATCGTGCTCGGAATTATCGTCGGCGACCTTCTCGCGATTTGGCTCAAGGTCGACGTAATTTTCCCCTATGGCTGGGCGATTGCCGGACTGATTGTTTGCTCGGCCATCGGAATCGGTTTCGGGCTTTACCCGGCATATCGCGCGGCCAGTCTCGATCCGATCGAAGCTCTTCGGTACGAGTAGTGGCCTGCGTAACGCCAGCCAAAGGGCCAGTCCGGCTCGGACCTTCCCTTTGACCAATCGTTCTCGTTTGTCGTACCCTAAAAATTTCGAGGTCTCGCCCAGGTGCCCAATCCTTCCAAATCTTCGGGTGTGGTGCAGCGCAGTATTCTCCTGCTGGAGGAATACGACGCGCTCGCGGCCGCCATTAGCTCCGCGCTTAGAAAATTTGCGCCCCACCATTTTGGTGCGGTCGCGCGCACACTGTCCGACGCTGAAAAACTCGCGGCCGATCTTAGCCCCGAACTTTTCATCATCGATGTCGATCCGCCGTGGGTCGGCCTGACGAATTTTCTCGAAAAACTTCGCGCAGCCCATCCAAATGCGCGCGGACTCGTGATCGGCGCAGCGATTCCGGGTGAAATTGCGGCGCAACGTGGCTCTTCCGGTGCGCTCCAGTTTATCGAGAAGCCGTTTGATTTGGCCGGGTTTGGCGCGGCGGTTCAGGCGTTGCTCGGTCCGTGGCGAGAAACAGAAGGTCGCGGAACGCTCCACGCGCTGAACATCGTTGACATTGCGCTCGCCCATTGCGCGGCCAATTCGAGCGTGATTGTCGATCTTCGCTCACGCAACCGCGCCGGCGAAATCCATATCGCCGGCGGGCAAGTGACGCACGCGACGACCGGCAAACTCAAAGGCGAAGACGCTTTTCATGAAATGCTGAATTGGTCGGCAGCGCATCTCGCGGAAAAGCGAATGACCGGTTCGGCGCAACGAACAATTACTGAGTGGCAAAGGATGATTGTCGAGGCGTTGGTCGAAACGTCTCCCGAAATTTCGGAGCCGGCGCGAGTTCAGCGTGAAGCGCCGTTGCCGAGCGCTGAAAAAACAATCGTGGTGGTGGACGACACCGACATGCTTTTGATTTTCGTGGAGGACGTTCTCGCAACCGAGCATCCCGAATGGCGGATTGCGATCGCGCGTAATGCAACTGAAGGACTTCGACAGATCGAGCAACTGGTTCCCGACCTGATCCTGCTCGACTACAGCTTGCCCGATTTTAATGGCGACGAGCTCTGCGAGCGGCTTTTAGAAAACGAGCGCACCGCCAACGTGCCAGTGCTAATGATGTCCGGGCACGTTCCGGAAATGAATGCGGCCGCCGTCCGCTTGCCAAATGTCGTGGCCAAAATCGAAAAACCATTCCTTTCGGACGCACTCGTCGATCTTGTGCAACGCACTTTGGCAACGGAGCATGCGTTTGAAAAAGGAATCACAGAGGAGCCCGTTGTTCGGGCAAAAGTCGAACCCGAACCGGAGCCGACGCCACCACCGGCGCCAGAAATAATACTGCCGCCACCGCCGCCGCGGCCGTCACTGCTGCGCAGGAAAATTCTCGGACAGCCGACGCCGCGTCCGATCACGACGCCGACGCTCGCGCCTGTTCAGGCACACATAGAACAGCACACGCCCACGGCCGCCGCAGCCATCCGCGTTGCGCCGGCTGATGGCAATCGCGCGCTGCTCGGAATTTTTCTGGAGGTGCTTTCAATGCAGCTCACTTCGCAACTTCAAATGGGCGCGATCCGCGCGCGGCCATCTTCACTTGTCGCTTCACTCCGACTTGAGTCCGCGACAGCCCGAAGCGCCATTCCTTCAGAGCTCGGATTCCAACTCGGGCCGGCGAAGCTGAATGGCGAGGGTCGCATCTCGACTTTGCGCCTCATTCCGACCGCAAAACCGTTTCAACCCGAACAGACGCGGACGAGTTTTGAAATTGGAGGCGTCGCTTTAATTCCAAACGAAACACGCGCACGCGTTCAACTCACCCCTTCCGGAACAACGCCAATGACGATGGAGCTTTTTGCGAACCTCGATTTGGAGGCGGTTGAATTGTCGCCAAGTTTTCAAGTCGCGCAGTTGATTCTGAATTGGAAGACGAACGCGGTGCGCGTGACGCTCAATCCAAAAGCGCCCGAACAAACCGCAGCGAGATTCGAGATGCGCGTCGCCAAACTCGATGATGCGGGTCGGATCGCCGAATTGCTCCTGAATCCACTGCGCTAGGCGAAATCAATCGAGGCCGAGTGCCTTGAATGTCTCGTCGACATGCGCGAAATGAATATCGAGCGAGCAAAGACGATCGATTTCATCGGCCGAAAGTTTTGCGTTGATCGCCGGCTCGGTTTTCACGTTATCGGCAAAACTCCGCTCGCCTTTCCAGGTTTTCATCGCCGCGCGCTGCACCGCTTCGTAGGCCGTCTTGCGTTCCGCGCCCGCGCGCGTGAGCGCGAGCAAAACCGATTGGCTGTTGTAGAGACCTTTCGTGGCCTCGAGATTTTTCTGCATCCGTTCGGGATAAACTTGCAACCGTTCGACCAGGCTGCGCAATTCATTCAACATGAAGTCCATCAAAATGCACGAGTCCGGCAGAATGATCCGCTCGGCGCTTGAATGACTGATGTCGCGTTCGTGCCAAAGCGCGACGTTTTCCAACGCCACAAGCGCGTTGCCGCGAATCACGCGCGCCAGTCCCGATAACCGCTCGCTCGTGATCGGGTTGCGTTTGTGCGGCATCGCCGAGCTGCCCTTCTGCCCTTCGCCAAAATATTCTTCGACTTCCAAAACTTCGGTGCGTTGGAGATGACGAAACTCAGTCGCCCAGCGATCGACGCTCGATGCGATCACCGCCAGCGCCGTCATGAATTCAGCGTGCCGATCGCGCTGAACGATCTGCGTCGAGAGCGTCGCCGGTTTCAATCCTAGCTTTTCGCAAACCGCGCGCTCAACTCTTGGATCGACATGCGCGTGCGTGCCGACCGCTCCGCTGATTTTCCCAACGCGAATTCGTTCCCGCGTCTGGGCTAATCGTTCTTCAGCACGGCCGAACTCATCGAACATCAGCGCCATTTTCAATCCAAATGTGATCGGCTCAGCATGCACGCCGTGACTGCGCCCGATCATCGGCGTCATTTTGTAACGGCGGGCTTGATTGGCGATGACTTGTCGAACTTCCTTTAAATCGCCAACCAGGATGTCCAACGATTGAGTCAGCTGCACGGAAAGCGTCGTGTCGAGAATATCCGACGACGTCAGTCCTTGGTGAATCCAACGCGCGGCGGGTCCAACGGACGACGCGACATTTTCGAGAAAGGCGATGACGTCATGATTCGTCCGCTTTTCGATCTCGAGAATTTCGGGAATCGAAAAGCGCGCTTTCTTTCGAATTTCCTGCGCGTCTTTTTTCGGAATCTGGCCGAGCTCGGCCATCGCCCCGCAGGCGAGCAATTCAATCTCGAGCCAGATCTCGAACTTGCGTTGATCGGCCCAAATGTTTGCCATTTGCGGCCGCGAATAACGATCGATCACGCGGCAAGATAGATTGGCGCGCCAAACGCGAAAGTGTTTTGTGCCGGGAAAACAAAAACGCTCCGGCGGACAATCCACCGGAGCGACTTTCGAAAGTCGATTCAGCTTAGCAAACTTTGGCGCGCAGGAATTTGCCGTCGCTCTGGACGCGCACTTTTCCGCTGGCCAAAAGATCAGCCACCGTCGCGACCGTTTCCTTGGTATCTGTCGTGCACGAGCTGACTGCGAGAATTAGATCGCCCAAAGAAAGTTTCGGACGCGGCTTTAAGATGAGGCTGTTTCTCTTCATGTTGTGTGTTGTTTTTGACAGCAGCTTCAGTGCCTTTGTTCAATTAAAGTTCGCCGGCCGCGGGCTTGATGGTTTCAACTAATCTCCGCGGGCAAATTCAATTAGATCTCCGCTTGGAAAGCCACATTGAAAAGACGTAAAGCGCGGCAAATGCGAGAATTATTAGAAGAAGCCATTTCGATTGACCTCGAATGAATTGCGCGAATGCGTCCGGGTTTTGGAGAAAATCCGGCGCAACCCGCTGCGCGCGAACGCCCAAATAAGCCAGAATCGAACATGAAATCCCCGAGCCGATCGCGGTCATCACGCTGAACGTCGTGAAATTCATCCGCACAATTCCGGCCGGGATGGAGATCAAATGGCGGACGCCCGGTAGTAGTCTCGCGAAAAAGACGCCAGCGGCTTCGTAGCGAGCCAGCCAATGCTCCGCTTCCTCAAGTTTTTTCGGTGGAAATAGAATGAACCGGCCAAACTTCACGACTAACGGACGACCCAACCAAAGTGAAAGCCAATACATGACCGCCGCGCCGAGATACGCGCCGAGTGTGCTCGCCAAAATTACGCCGGCGAGACTCAACCGGCCTTGCGCCGCCAGGAACGCAGCGGGCGGCACCACCACTTCGGCCGGCAACGGAATTGGCGTGCTCCCCATCGCCATCAAAACGATGATCCCGAGATAACCGCCGGTCAGAACCCACTCCGCCCAATGTTGAAGGAACTGATGCACCTTTGAATTTTAGATTTTGGATTTCCGATTTCCGATTAGTCTGGCGAACGCGCAACTAGTTCAATCCAAAATCCAAAATCCGCAATCCAAAATCGATATGTCGATCTACCGGCGCGTCTTTCGTTACTATCGGTCGTTTCTGCCACAAACGGTCGCCGGGCTGGTGCTTTCGTTGATCGGCATAGCGCTGAATCTGCTCAAACCGTGGCCGTTCAAGTACATTGTCGACAATGTAATTCCGCGGATAGGCAGTGAATACTACTCGTTGCCACACCTTCAGTTTTCTCCGGGATCTAACGGACCGACTTTCGATCGCAACGGAATTATCCTACTTCTCTGCCTCGCCCTGGTTGTGATCCAGTTTCTGTGGGGCATTACGAATTGGGCGACGAATTACATTTTGGTCAAAGTCGGACTCAAAGCACTGCTGAAGATGCGCACCGATTTGTACGCTCACCTTCAGCGCCTCTCGCTGAAATTTCACGACACGCGCCGCTCGAGCGATTCCAGTTTTCGCGTCGCTTACGATTCGCAATCGATCCAAACCATCTACAATAAAGGCTTCACCGGAATTTTTGGATCGGTCGTCACCTTGATCGGCACGTTCGCGATCATGGTTCGACTCGACTGGCAACTAACGCTGCTCTCGTTAGCTATTGTGCCGTTGATCGTCGTCGCGATTTACTTTTTCGCGCGCCGGATCCGGCGCGAATCGACATTCATTCAGGAACAGGAAAGTGCCGTCCTCGCGCAAGCGCAGGAAGGACTCAGCTCAATTCGCATGGTGCATGCGTTTGGTCGCGAGCAGTTCGAAGTGATGCAATTTCATCAACAGGCGCAGCAGAGTTTGCAGGCGAATCTCAGATTGACCTTAACGAACGTAAACAGCGCACTCGTCATCAGCACGCTGATGGTTTTTGGCACGGCGGCGATGTATTACGTCGGAACATTGCATGTCCTCAACGGCACGCTCACGCTCGGAACGCTGCTGGTTTTCAGCGCCTACCTGCTGATGCTCTATCAACCGCTCGAATCGATCACCTACACCGCGTGGGCAATGGAAGGCGCGACCGCCGGCGCGAAACGCTGCTTCGAAGTCTTGGATCGACAAGATGATGTCGCCGATTCGCCGAACGCGATCGAGATCAAGTCCGCAAGGGGCGCGATCGGATTTCAAAGTGTATCGTTCGCTTACGCTTCAGACAGACAAGTTCTGTACGATGTCGATCTTCGAACCGAGCCGAACCAAATGATTGCAATTGTCGGCGGCACCGGCGCAGGAAAAAGCACGCTCCTGAGTTTGGTCCCGCGTTTTTACGATCCGACTTCGGGTTTCGTCACTGTCGATAGTCACGACGTGCGAGAGATTAAAAAACAATCGCTACGCGCGCAGATCGGAATTGTTTTGCAAGACACATTGCTTTTCTCGACCACAATCCGCGAGAACATTGCTTACGGCCGGTCCGACGCGAGCGAAGAGGAAATCATCGACGCGGCGAAACGCGCGCAAGCCGATGAATTCATCCGGCAATTGCCGAACGGTTACGCGAACACCATTGGCGAACGCGGAATCCAATTGAGCGTTGGTCAGCGCCAACGGATCGGCATCGCACGCGCATTCTTGAAAAACGCGCCAATCCTCTTGCTCGATGAGCCTACTTCCGCGCTCGATCCCGCGACTGAAGCGGCGATCATGGACACGATCAAAGATTTGATGCGCGGCCGGACGACTTTGATTGCGACGCATCGGCTCGCGACGATTCACGACGTCGATCGCATCGTTGTGCTCGAGCATGGCCGAATTGCCGAGCAAGGGACCGGTGCGGAATTGCTCGCGCGTGGCGGTGTTTACGCGAAACTCTTCGCGTCCGGAAAATTTCCAACATGAGCAACGTCCGAGAAGATCGACATGTGGAAGACGATTGGTATCCGAATCCGATCCCAGCGAACGTCGAGTTCGGCGAAGGGTTTTATTGCGAGAGCGCGCAAGTTTTCAAAAAACTGGTAAGCAAAAACCCGGGCGCAGTTGTTATTGGCAATCACGTCTCCTGTTATGCCGGTTGCTCGTTCGCGATCGGCGAAAATGGAAAATGCACGGTCGGCGATTTCACTTTGCTCAACGGCGCGCTGATTATGGCCGAAGAAAGGATCGACATCGGATCGCATTGTCTCGTTTCGTGGAATGTCGGCATCGCCGACTCTGATTTTCATCCGCTCGAGCCGGCGCAACGCTTGATCGATGCCCAGGCGCTCGCCCCGTTTTTTAAAGATCGCCCGCCGCGGCCAAAGTTGAAAACCGCACCGGTGAAAATCGGCGACAATGTTTGGATCGGAATGGGCGCGGTGATTTTGAAAGGAGTGACGATCGGCGACAATTCCGTGGTCGCCGCCGGCGCGATCGTTACGAAAAGTATTCCGGCGAACACGATCGTCGCCGGAAACCCGGCCGAAGTTGTTAAGAAGTTTTGAAACGCAAGCGGATCGTCGTCACGGGTTTCATGGCGGGGATGCCGATCGCCGGCGTTGTTTGGCAGCACGTTCATTACATTGTCGGACTGCAACGGCTCGGTCACCAGGTCTACTACGTCGAAGATTCGGCGCGGCTTCCTTACAATCCGGAGACGTTTGAAGTTAACGACGAATTCGATTACGCGGCGAAAACTTTGAGCAAACTTGCCGGCGAGTTCGATTTCAAGAGCCGGTGGTCCTACTGCGCGCGTTACCTGAAAGAAAATCCAACCGCCGGATTTCCGCTGAAGAAAATTCGACAACTGTATTGCGACGCCGACGCGATCCTCAACATTTGCGGCACGCAGGAGTTCAATGAGGACCTGCTGAAAAGTGATCGCATCATTTATGTCGAGAGCGATCCCGGCGTCGAACAGATCAAGATCGACAAAGGCCAAAGATCGACAATCGACTATCTGAAACGGCATCACGCCCTCTTCACCTTTGGCGAAAATGTTCCGACGAAAAGTTTTCCGGTGCCGAAGCACGGATTCAAATGGCACGCGACGCGCCAACCTATCGTGACCGAATTGTGGAAAACGAAGCGCGCGCCCGCCCGCAGTGCTACGCACAGCGTTGCAGACGGGCCGAAGCGCGCCGCAGTTCTCACTTCGATCGCGAACTGGTCGACGAGCGGACTGAAAGACATCAACTGGCGCGGCCGGAGATATTTGTGGAGCAAATCACGCGAGTTTTTGCGTTTCGTCGGCGCGCCCAAGAAAGCGGGCGAAACATTCGAGCTCGCGACCAACATTCAAGAAGCGCGCACACGAAAAAAGTTCCTGAACAGCGGCTGGCGCTTCACCTCGCCACTTCAAATCAGCGTCGATTACTGGTTGTATCGCGATTACATCCAGCAATCGAAGGGCGAGTTCACCGTCGCGAAAGATCAATACGTTCGGCTCAACACCGGTTGGTTCAGCGACCGGAGCGCGTGTTATCTCGCCGCCGGCCGGCCGGTAATTACTCAGGAGACCGGCTTCACGAAAAACTACGGTGGCGACAAAGGTTTGCTCGCCTTTCGCTCGTTAGGCGAAATCGCCGAAGCGGTGAAAATGATCAACGCCGATTACAAAAAACATTCAGACGCCGCCCGACAGATCGCGCGCGAAATCTTCGAAGCGGAAAAAGTTTTGAAATCATTACTTGATCGAGCGGGCATTTGAGCCGTTGCTTTTCGATCACTTCGTTTCATCTTCCAGACTTTCCGGCATGAAAAGCACTTTCATTTTTATTTGCGGTTTCATACTCGTTGGATCGACATCGTTCGGCCAACGGCCTGATCAACAAGCACCGCCACCGGCACAACAACAACAGCAACCAAATGGGCCTGTCGGAGAAGCTCCCGGGCAACCGCAGCCTCCCGCACCGGCGGGGCCGTTGGGACCAAAAGCGGCAACTCCGCCGCAAAACGTCGTCGCGGTTCCGGTTCCGATTGCACCGCCGCAGCCGAATGGTCCCGTGCAAAAGAGTTTGGTCCGTATCACGGCAACTGAAGTCGCGCCGGATTATCGCGCGCCTTGGAACGCGGGAATGATCGGTCGCGGCATTGGCGCCGGTTTCGTGATCGAAGGCAATCGCATCATGACCAACGCGCACGTGGTCAGCAACAGTCGTTACCTCACGGTCGAGCGCGATGGCGATCCAAACAAATATCAGGCAAAAGTTTTGTTCGTAGCGCATGATTGCGATCTCGCGCTGATCACGGTCGATTCGCCGAATTTTTACAAGAACATGACGCCGCTGAAGTTAGGCGGCATTCCCGAACTCGAATCGACGGTCTCGGCTTACGGATATCCAATTGGCGGCGAACGCATGTCGGTCACGACCGGAATTGTTTCGCGCATCGACTTTCAACTTTACACGCACTCATCGATCGATCAGCACCTCGCGATTCAAATCAGCGCCCAAATCAATCCAGGAAACAGCGGCGGACCGGTGATGCAAAATGCGAAAGTGGTCGGCGTAGCGTTTCAAGGTTATAGCGGCGATGTTGCGCAGGGCGTTGCCTACATGGTGCCAACGCCGGTCATCAATCGTTTCCTCAAAGACGTGGGCGATGGCCGCTACGATGGGTATGTCGATCTTGGTCTGACCTACGGAAAATTGCAGAACCCGGCGCAGCGGAAATTTCTCGGCCTGAAAGACGACGGCCGCGGGGTGATTGTCTGGACCGTGGTCCAGGCGGGGCCGTGCGCGAAAATTCTGAAGCCGGGCGACGTTTTGCTTTCAATCGATAATCATCCGATCGCGAGCGATGGCAACGTCGATCTCGAAGGCGAGCACGTGGAAATGCCGGAAGTGGTTGAGCGAAAGTTCAAGCGCGACAATGTGAAGTTCGAGATTTGGCGGGACAAACAACTGACGACGGGCAGCGTTCAACTCGACACGGTACCTCCATATTTCATGCAAGGTCACAAGTACGATGTGCGGCCGCGTTACGTTGTTTACGGCGGTTTGCTCTTTCAACCGCTCTCGCTCGACTTAATTGAAGCCTACCAACCCCAAGATCTCCGCCTTCGTCACTTTTTCGATTTCTATGTGATCGACCAACTCTATCTCGAGCATCCGGACGTGATTGTGCTGACCAACATTTTGCCGGACCCGATCAATACTTACCTCGCGCCGTATCGCGGTCAGATTGTCGATTCGATTAACGGCAAAAAAATCCACACGCTCGACGAGCTGAACCAAACTCTTTCCGAACCGGCCGATCGATTCGTGATCGATATGATCGGCGACGGGCCGCCGTTGATACTCGATCCGAAACAAGTTGAATCGGCGCGCGAGCGAATCCGTACTCGCTACAACGTGGTGCGCGAACAAAATCTTCAGGAGCAGCCGCTGGCGAAACCGCAAGACCTGCAAACAAAGCTTTAACCGATGCGCGCTTTATTTATCGCAACCGTTTTCGCTTTCGCTGTCACGGCCGGCGCCGCGGTCAAGACTGCGTCGCTGCCGCCGAACAAAGATGTTAAACAAAAACCGCTTTCGCTGGTGCGCGTGAACGTGACCGGCCAGCCGTACGATTATTTTCGGCCGTGGCAAAAGAAAGCGCCGGTCTCGAAGCGCGCGCTCGGCGCAGTTTTGTCCAAAGGTCGCGTGCTCGTGACCGCGGATTTGGTGACCAACCAAAACTATGTTGAGCTAGAGCGCGCTGAATCAGGCGAGAAAACGGCGGCCAATGTCGAAGTGATCGATTACGAAGCAAACCTCGCGTTGCTCGAACCGAGTGAGAAAAATTTCCTCGATGGCATCGCGCCGCTCGACATTGCGGCCGACACGGTTGTCGGCGACCGACTCGCTGCCTGGCAACTCGAACCGACCGGCGCACTCGTCGCGACCGAGGGTTTGGTCACGACGATCCAGATGACGAAATATCCGGTCGATGTCGGACAATTTCTCACCTATCGCGTGAGCATTCCGATGCAATACCGCGAGAACAGCTACACGATTCCGCTCGTGAAAAACAACAAGCTCGCCGGTTTGTTGTTGCGTTACGATCCGCGCTCGCAACTGATCGACGCGATCCCGGCGCCCATCATCACTCATTTTCTGAAAGAAGCGGAGAGCGACCATTACCGCGGTTTTCCGACGGTTGGGTTTTCGTATTTTTCAACGAAAGATCCTCAACTGCGGAAATTCGGCGGTGAAAATGGCAAGGGCGGCGTCTATGTCACCAGCGTCGAACCGAACATGCCCGCGATTAAAGCCGGGATGAAAGTCGGCGACATCGTGATGTCGGTCGGCAATCATGCAATCGATGAGAACGGCAATTATGTCGATTCGCTTTACGGCAAAATCGATTTCACCAATTTGATCAGCGCACACGCGTATGCCGGAGACGTCCTTCCGTTTCAAATTCAGCGCGAAGGAAAACCGATGGAGCTAAAGGTGACCTTGGAGCACCGCGACGCGAACGATTATATCAGCCCGCCTTACGCGCTCGATGAGGCGCCGAAGTATCTCGTGCTTGGCGGACTTATTTTTCAAGAACTCTCGCGCCAGTATCTCAAGGAATGGGGACCAAACTGGCAACGCGAGGCGCCCCAGCGTTTCGTTTATCTCGACCGGCTTCAATCGGAAATTTTTCCAGGCGAACATCGGCGCATCGTAATTTTGAGCCAGGTGCTTCCGGCCAATAATACGATCGGTTACGACGAGTTCGCTTACCTCACGGTGACCAAAATTAACGGGAAAGAAATCAAATCGCTAAACGATCTGGCCGAGGCGGTGAAACAGCCGGTCGAGGACGGATTCATCAAGATCGAGACCGAAGAAGATCCGAAACAGATCGAGCTGGACGCGAAAAGCATCGCGAACGAAGCGCCCGAACTGCAGGAAAATTACGGTATTCCTTCGCTTCAGCGACTGGACTGATTCGCGATCAATCTTCCGGCTGCACGTAGCTGGGATCTTGGACGGTAAGAAATGTTCCGCGCGCCGGAAAAATTGCGATCGCCTTGTTGTCGGAGCGTTTCCAAGTTCTGTCGCCCTGCTTGCCCGGCTCTTCCTTCCAAGTCGTGTTCTCGACGGAACTGACATTCAGCATCTGTTGAATCTCGTCGTCTTTTAGGGCCGAAGTATCCTGTTTTGCGAACGCCTCGCACCGGCTGATTCCATTCACAAAATCGACAACCACGGCGACAGATCCAACGGCGTAGCCCACTTTTCGGACGCTTCCCTTTTCTTCCAATACTTTTGCAGGCTTGCCATAGATCGCTTCGATCTGCTTCTCGTCATCGCCGATGTGCGCAAAGGCTGCTGTCGTCAGCGCAATCCAAATCGTGATCCCAAAACTGAATGTCTTCATGTTTCAACCGAAAGACTTCCCGAACAATTCCTATTTCGCAAGATCGACATCGTCTCGTCTTTTACTTTTCTTTGCCGCGTGTCTCGAAGTAACGATACGCTTCGAGCGCGAGCCCGCAGATTCGCGCGCTCGCTACGTGTATGTTTCGCGCGTTTTCCGTCATCACGCTGATGACAAACGGCCGGTCTTTCGCAAACACGATTCCCGAATCGGTGCGGACACCTTTCAAATTCCCCGGTTTGTTCGCGGCCTTTACGCCTTCCGGCAAATCGTGCTGAATCTCGCTTTCCTTCAAGGTCGAGAGTTGCTTAATGAACTCGGCGGTGAGCTCCTTGTTCAAGGCCTCGCCTTTGTAGATTGCTTCGAGCAGCCGCGCCATTTCCTGCGGCGTGGAAACATTTTCGTTGCCGCGCTTGGTCGCCTCGAAATCCATCATGTGCCGGCGTAATAAGGTTTTCGTCAGGCCGAGACTACGAAGCGTCGCGTTCACGTTCTCCATTCCAAGCCGATCGATCAGAACATTCGACGCCGTGTTGTCGCTGACCGCGATCATAAATTGCGCGAGATCGTGATTGGTGACTTTGGTCAGGCCCGGAGTTAGTCCTTGCATGATCGAGCTGAAGTCGACCAACACTTTCGGATCGACATCGTAGACGTCTTTCAACCGCGCTTTTGCTTGCGCGCCTTCGCGTGCTTGCTGCTCCTGATGATAAAGCTCGAGTAAAATCGCGATCTTGATCGAGCTCGCCGTCGGAAAAACGCGATCCGCATTTTTAAAAATCGCGCGTTCATCCGTAAGATCGACAATCGCGACGCCCATCGCGCCATCGAAGTGCTCGACTGTTTCAGAGACGCGCTGGTCCAACTGTTTCCAAAGCGAATCTTCGACCGGCGTGCTCGGCGGTTGCGCTTGAGCAACCGTGATCGTCGCGAGCGCGCCCACGATGATCGACAACAGTGATTTCATGCGCGCCCAGTCTTCTAATCAGCTACTTGAGCGCTTCGCAATCGTTGAGCGATATATCTCCGGAGCAGACGTCGTCGCATTCGCGGTAGAGCGAACAAACGTGAAGTCGGACAATAAGTCTGGTAGAAATTAATTTACGAAACGCACCGAGGTCCCGAACTTTGTCGGGAGGTATCATGAACAAGGTAAGTGATTGGCCTGTTTTCACAACGTAGCCGTCGCCGCACCAAAACCATTCGGTCGAATTCGCGTCTAAGAGATCTGAAAGTTTGTCCGATACGCCTTCCCAGTCCGGGAATCCATATTTTTCCATGCGCTGTTTATCGAGAAAGATTGAGAATTTTGAAACCACCGCCGGACCCAGCCCGTTGTTTTCAACATTCAGACCGACC
>Ga0207646_10003323_pt1 | contig 18295 bp, 20 predicted proteins | sample KBSK5502metaG_FD_184343 | JGI IMG/M metagenome (GOLD analysis project Ga0207646, IMG submission 184343) | Corn, switchgrass and miscanthus rhizosphere microbial communities from Kellogg Biological Station, Michigan, USA - KBS K5-50-2 metaG... | ecosystem: Host-associated > Plants > Roots >...
AAGGCCCTTGAGAGACGTTGCCGGTCGTGCGGATTAAACCCGCGCTCCGATGGACTCAGTGATTTCCTCATGAATCCAGGTTATTATCAAAGAGCTATTCTTCAAAATGATTTTGTATAGTCACTTAAGCCTATACCTGACACTGTCAGTAGAGCGCAAAATCAGGAAGGAAAGCATTTTCCATATTACATTTTCCGGTCGTGTGCTAAAAGTGATGATGCTATTTTATTCAGATCAATAAAATCGGCCTTACGCGCGCTGGCATCATCACTTTTAGCACACGACCCTTAACGTTCGTGCCCTGAAGACAGTGCCTGAGCGAGTCGGCCAGCAATGGGTCGATCTCAATCGAGGTCACGCGCTGATGACGCGCGCGGAGCACGTCGGTGGCCAGCCCTGGCCCCGGCCCGACCTCCAGCACGTCCTCGCCCAGAGCGACGCCGTCGAGCGCCGAGGGCATGATCTGCTGCGCGAGCGCCTTTCTCCAATAATCGGTGCGACAAAACCAGCGGTGAAAGCTGTTCATCTTCGTCTCCTCATAACCCGCCTACTCATGCTTGTGATCGCCCAATCCCCCACCATGCATCCCCGACATCGCGTCGAGGTGCTTGAGCAGTTCGCCGGCCAGGTCCGAGACCCGCCTGGCGTCCGGTTGATCGACCGAGGTCTCCCGCTCCAGCGCGTCGAGCAGCTCTGGCACTTGAGCAGTGTGCTCACCCGACTGCTTCATCATCGCCTGGTGCTGCGCGTGCGCGTCGCCGCCCACCGTCTTCATGCCCTCCTGATGGTGGCGCCGCATCTGGTCGAAGGCGCGTCGGATCTCGCTCACCGCGTCGCGTGCGAACTCGGCATCGACCACATTAGTGTGGCCAGCATTGTGGCGGAGCGCTTTGGCGAAAACGGCCATGACATCGTAGTAGGCCAGCGCCAGCGCATGATGCGGATCCTGCGCCATCCTGGATGTGTCTGTTGACGCGCCCTGACGTTGATGCTGCGTCGCCAGCTCCTTCTTCTCCCCTTGCGAAGCCGCTTGCCCGTCGTGGTGTTCGTGTTGGGCCTGTACTGTCAGGCTCGCGGCGCTCAAGCAGAGCAGCGCGAGAATGGTTGCTGTGACTGAATAAAGTCTGGTTTGCATAACTTCTCCTTTTTGCCTATCGAGTCCTTAGTCCTCGTGGTGTTTATGTTCCGGTGACGCTTGCGGCTTCTCAGTCTGGCCGCTGCGCACCTTCGCCATCACTTCTTCGTACTTGGAAAGAGGATAGACAGGCGCGGCTGAACGGAACCTGAACGTGCCGTTCAGGTTCCGTTCAGCTTCAAGTATGCTATAAACAGGCTGAGGTTAGCATGCGAATTCTGATCGTTGAGGACGAGGCGTCGCTCGCCAAGCAGCTCACCTCGTCCATCGCGGAGGCCGGGTATGCTGTGGATCACGCCGCCGATGGCGAGCGCGCGGATTTCCTGGCGCAAACGGTGCAGTATGACGCGATGGTTCTCGATCTGGGGCTGCCGAAGATTGACGGCCTGACGCTGTTGCGAAAGTGGCGCGACTCAGGCCTCGCGACACCGGTGCTCGTGCTCACGGCTCGCGGTAGCTGGCACGAGAAAGTGCGGGGGATCGACGGCGGCGCGGACGACTACGTGTCGAAGCCGTTTCGCATCGAGGAAGTGCTCGCGCGCCTGCGCGCGCTGATGCGCCGGGCCAGCGGCCACCTCACGCCGGAGCTTCGCGCGGGCAGCGTCACGCTGGATCCGCGCCTCGCGCGGGTTACGCTCGACGGCGCGCCGGTGAAGCTCACGAGCCACGAGTTCCGCGTGCTTTCGTACCTGATGCACCATCGCGGGCGCGTCGTCTCTCAGGCAGAGCTGATTGAGCACATTTACGCGCAGGACTTCGATCGCGACTCGAACACGGTTGAGGTGTTCATCGCGCGCCTGCGCCGCAAGCTGGGCGCGTCGTTGATTGAAACTGTGCGCGGTCTCGGCTACCGAATCGAATGAGACTCCTCTCGCTCAAATTGCGCATCCTGCTCGGCGCCATCCTCTGGACGATCGGCCTGTTCACGATCGCGGGCGTCTTCCTCCACTTCGTGACTCATCCCTCGTCCGCTCATGACCTGTCTCACTGGACTTTCCTCCAGCACGCGCCGACGACGGCTCTGGTCGCAGTGCTCTGCATGCTCTTCGGATTTCTGCTAGTCCGGCGAGGCATGTCGCCGATCAACCAGTTGCGCCACCGCCTCGCGGCCGTGCATCAAGGCTTCGACGCTCGTGTCGCTGGCAGCTACCCGGCGGAGGTGCAGCCGCTGGTCGATGACCTGAACGCGCTGCTCGAGGAGCGCGAGCGGCGCGTCGCGCGCGCCGTCGCCAAGGCCGGCGACCTCGCTCATGGCCTGAAGACGCCGCTGGCGGTACTGGCGCACGAGGCGCAGCAGGTGCGAGCGGCCGGGCATGAGCAGCTTGCCGCGGAGATCGATCAGCAAATCGATCGCATGCGGCGGCAAATCGACTACCACCTGGCGCACGCGCGATCCGCCGCCTCCTTTGCATCGCCTGCGGCGCGCGCGTCGATTGCCGCATCTGCCGAAGGACTGGTCCGCGCGCTCGAGCGGCTGCATGCCGAACGAGACCTCCACATCGAGATCGATGCGCCCGCATCGCACGCCTTCCGGGGAGGGCGAGAAGATCTCGACGAGATGCTCGGCAACCTGCTCGACAATGCCTGCAAGTGGGCTCGCACCCGGGTCAGGCTCACCTGCTCGAAAGAAGGCGAACAGATCGTGATTGCGGTTGATGACGACGGTCCTGGCATCGAGCCTGCGATGCGCGAGGCCGTCATGCAGCGCGGCATTCGAGCAGACGAGGCGGCGCAGGGCTCCGGCCTCGGTCTCGCGATCGTGCGCGATCTCGCCGAGATTCACGGCGGGTCAATTTCGCTTGAGGAATCTCCGATGGGAGGCGTGCGCGCGCGACTCACGCTGCCGGCTCAGGAGGTCGATGTGCGGTCGCGGACTGACTAAAGGGACTCCCTTGAGGTCAGATGCGGCCGACCTGGGAGAGCGTTGACAGTCCTTCCAGGCCGGCAGGTTGTATACCCATAGAGGGTATGTTACCATTTTTACTATCCCATGACCTTCTCCTTTGTTTTCACACCCCTTCCCCTGTTGAGAGGTGAGAGCGGCGGCCCTGATCGACGGGCTTGAGCCCTGAGTCTCGATTCAACTGCCGCGAATTTCCTCCCCCTAATGGCGACGCTTCCCGCGACCAGTTTGGCAAACGTTCCCCCAATCAAATAGGACGAGGCGAATCAATCGCCAGACGACTGAATTCAACTTACTTTGAGGAGGAATTATGCCAAGTCATGCGACCCATCAAACGGGCGGAAGTTTGCAGCAATGCATCGAGGAATGCGAGCACTGTCACCATGTCTGTTTGGAGACAGTCACGCACTGTTTACAAACAGGCGGGAAACACGCCGAAGCCGCTCACATCAGACTGTTGCTCGACTGCGCCGAGATCTGCCAGACGAGCGCCAACTTCATGCTCCGCGGATCAGACCTGCACACCCGCACTTGCGCGGCCTGCGCTGAAGTCTGCGAACGGTGCGCCGAGAGCTGCGAGCGGTTCGGCGATGATGACAAGATGAAGGCTTGTGCCGAAGTCTGCCGCCGCTGCGCCGCCTCCTGCCGGGCGATGGCCAGTACGGCGTGATGAGTAATGGTCAGGGGCCCCGGTGAACTGGCAAAAAATCACACTCTTTTTATCCGGGTTGTTTTTTGGCGGGGCGATAGACCACGTCATCCTGGCTCCGCTCAATTCCCCCTTGACACCCTACGGCGTGAAATGGGGTGTGGCCGGGAATTGGGCTCCCGGGGCTTTGGGCGTGGTCCTCGCGACTCTTTGCTATGGGCTACATCGTTTCCCCGCAGCGCCACACAAAAGACGAAGTGACTTGTAGCTTATGGAACAACGTTAGTGAATCGCTATGAGCTTCCCCAAGGAGCGAATTGTCATGAACAGGGGAAGAGAACTATTCATCACCGCACTCGCTGCCGGGCTGGTCGTGGCTTTCTGGGCCACCAACCACATCCCCGGCGTTTCTGCCCAGGAAGTCCACCAACATTCGCACGCCCCGGCGGAGGCCGCGAAGTTGAAAAATCCCTTGCCAGCGAGCGAGGAGAACACACGGGAGGGGCGCGCACTCTTCAACCGGAACTGCGCCTCTTGCCACGGCGAAGACGGCAAGGCCCAGACCGAGATGGCCTCGGCCATGAAGGTCAAGCCGGCTGACCTGACCGCACTTCACGGCCGGACCGAGGGGGAGATTTATTGGGTCATCACCAACGGGATCAAAGCCAGCGGGATGCCGGCCTTCAAGGACAAGCTGAGCGATCAGGAGCGGTGGCAGACGGCGCTTTACGTCCAGCACCTGCAGGGCGCTCATCAAGACCATGCGGGTGCGCCAGTGCCGCCCCCCGGGCAAAAGATGGAAAGTGGGGCGCACGCCGGCCACGACCAGGCTCGGCAACAAAAACCTGAAGCGGCACAGCCCGGTCAGGCGGCCGGGCAACAGCCGCATCAAGGGCACGCCGCCCAAGGGCAGACACAGAAGACGGGTGAGCAGCAACCGGAGGGCGAAACGCAGGCCGGCCACGCCGCACACGCGGGGCATAACATGCCAGGCAACGCTCCTGCGGAAGGCGGTGCCCACGCCGGCCACAACATGATGAACATGGCGAGTATGATGGAGAGCGTGACCGGCGGCCCGTTCCGCTCGATGCAGGCTATCGGGTCCGGGACTTCGCTCCAACCAGCTTCGACGCCGATGGCCGCTTGGCACTGGATGCCGGGGGAGTGGATGGTCATGCTCCACGGCGAACTGAAAGTCGGCTTCAACTATCAGGGTGGGCCGCGCGGAGTGGGCAAGGCTGAATCGGAAAATTGGTTGATGCTGATGGCGGAGCGCCGCGTCGGGCCGGGGCGCTTGATGCTGCGCGGCATGTTCTCGGCCGAGCCGCTCACGACCCCGCACGGCGGCTTCCCGGAACTCTTCCAGACGGGCGAGACCTATCGCGGGCGGCCGCTAATTGACGCGCAGCACCCGCACGACCTGTTTATGGAGCTGGCCGCCAGCTACACCATCCCGCTCTCGGAGAAGGTCTCCTTCCAAGTCTATGGCGGCCCGGTCGCGGAGCCGGCACTCGGCCCGGTGGCCTTTATGCACCGCGCCTCGGCCATTGAAAATCCGTCGGCCCCGCTCGGCCACCACTGGCAGGATTCAACTCACATCACGCATGGCGTGGTCACCGGGGCGCTCACCGCGGGACCTTTCAAGTTTGAAGTGTCCGGCTTTCACGGCGCCGAGCCGGATGAAGACCGCGTTAGGCTCGACATGGGCAAGCTCGACTCCTACAGCTTCCGCACCTGGTTCACCCCGACGGCGAACTGGGCGATGCAATTCTCCTACGGCCACCTGACGCAACCGGAGACGCTGGTGTTAGGTGACCTTGACCGGATGACTGCCTCGATCTCCTACAACCGGCCCTTCACGGGCGGCAACTGGGCGAGCACATTGATCTGGGGCCGCAATTCGGAAGAGCACGGCAACTCCAACTCTTACCTCCTGGAGTCAACGGTCAATTTTTTGAGGAAGAATCACTTCTTCACGCGCCTGGAGTTGATCGACAAACAAGGGTTACTTTCCGACAACATCTTCGGGCGGCCGGGTCTCATTCGGGCGCCGATCATCCCGAAGGGCAGCCGTGGGATTCCTCTGCCGGCAGAGTTTGAGCGGTTCTTCCGGGTCGGGGCCTTCTCCTTCGGCGGCGTCCGCGACTTCGTCGAGAACGAAAAGCTCAGGGTCGGCATCGGCGCGGACGTGATCTTTTACCACAAGCCGTCGGCGCTCGATCCGATCTACGACCGCCGGCCGGTGTCATATCACGTCTTCTTGCGGTTCCGGCCGGGAGAGATGAAGTGAGTCGGAGAGAAAGGGGCTGGTCATCGAGGGCCAGTCCCTGCTGTGGATGAGGGCGAAGTGCCTTTGCCGCACTGTGCGAAGCAGCGTTTCGCCCTACACCTCAGAGCGCAGGAAGCCCCTAGCGCCGCTTTTTAGCCCCTCTCCCGCCGGTTTTGCCTGCTTTCTTCTTACCCCCGCCAGCCTTGTCTCCGGTCGCACCGGTTGGGCGGACACCATTGGTGGGCAGAAGTCCTTCATACCCCCTGAGAGCCTTAGGCGCTGGCTGATCGGCCACTAAAGAAGCCCTGGCGGTGGAAGCTACACTTTCAAGGCGGGTCACTGCCTCGGTCAGATGCGAAGCGCCACCTCCCAGGGCGACATACATCCCGACCTCCGGGTGGAGCAGCGTCGCAGCGGCGTTGTTATCGGCTTCGGTTTGGGGGTAATTCACCCACACTTCCGTGCTCGCCTTCACCCCAAGCGGCACGCCGACCGCCGCCCAGAGAATCCGAACTTCGATGATATATTTGCCCGGCGTCTCGAAGGCGAAGCCGCTCCAGGCGCTCCAGAACAGCCGAGTCTCTGCGCGCAAGCTCTGTTGCGGTTCCAGCAGAGCAATTTTCACGGCTTCGGTTTCGATGATGAAGGAGGTCACCGTTTTCGCATCACCGTGAGGATTGATCACCGTGATGAAGGCCTGTTGAGTTTCGACCCGAATATCAGTCGGAACCGGGAGCGGCGTTTCAGTATTATTCACCAACTCCCACGCCAGTCGCAGTGGCTCTCCCAATTCAATGCGCGTCTCGGCGGGCTCCACTAACAGGCTCAATTCATCGTCGGAGAAATAGTGACGATTCTTATCAGCTTCGGGCACGGTCGAGCTGTGTCCTGTCCCGAAGGTCATCCCCCCTGGCCGGACGACCGGATCCGGGAAATGGGTCAAGTGATGGCGGACATGGGCATTGAAACCCAGGTTGATGTTGTCGGGAAAGACGCCGGGCGCTCCCGTCGCCGGACCTCCGAGCACGTCTGCGACACTCGGCGTCGTGGTCATAATGGAGTTGTCAGCGCCGCCCTCTTGTTCTTGGTGGATCTGATTGAAGCCATGCCCGACTTCGTGGCAAGCGCTGCGCATGAAGGCCCGCGGCACATTCCGTTGCAACTGATTATTGGCCGTCCCAAAGTTACTCGAATCCGAAGAAGGGTATCCGTCATCACTAAAGCTGGCGACGCCTTCGCGCGGGACGCCGATCGTATCGTACATGACGCCCCTGCCACATCCCAGCTTGGCCGGCACGACGACCAAGTGCATGTGCCACTCGGTATCGAGATTGGTGGCGGGATTGCGGACGCTGAGCATTAATGCATGGAGATCGGCGTTCGACCAGCAATTTTTGGCATTGACGCCCGCCGGGACCGGCACATTCGTCTGGTCACGGATGACAGTCAAATCCCAACCCGCAGTCGCGTAGACGGTCCGGAAGTCCTCGGTGCCTCCCCCGGAGATGGCGGGCACCGGGGCTGGGGCTACCGCTCCGGTGAGGGTGTCGATCTCGACTGTGGCTCGGCGGAAGAAGCTGGACACCCAGCCCATGACAAACGAACCTTTTTCCACCCCCCCTTCGTACAATTTGCCCTCGAAGTAGACGCTCGTAAAGCCCGCCGGAGCCGGCTTGGGTTCGAGCACGATGGAGATCGTGCGAGTGCCCGGCGCGGCGGGAAACGTACCATTGAACGAGCCTGCTGGCGGCTGAGTATAGACATATTCTTGAGCCGTGAGTGTGAGCAGGCAGGGGCCGGTCGTGAGGGGCGGGCTTTTGTGGATCCCGGTCACCTTGAGGTACGAGTAATACTTATTCCGCGCATAAATGGGGATATTAAGCGGGGCCACAAAGACGCTGGTCGATGGCGGAGGAGCTACGAGCGTCGAGCCTGAAGCGATGACGGGAGGTAAAGGCAAGATGATGTTCAAAAAGCGATAGAGATCACCGCTGATTGTCGTCGCCCCGCCGGCATTTTCCACCCGCATCGTGCCGTTGAAGATATTGATTCCCGCGTTGGGCCGAAAAGTGATGCGGTAACAGCCTTCCCTCAGATTGATCCGGCAAGGGTGCACAGTCCAGGAAATGGGTTTGGGGGAATAGGCGAAGGAAGAGGAATGAGGACTGGCCCCGAGGGTTGAGGTACTGGGATGGGTTGTGTATCCGGGCCAGAGATGGGTTCCGCCATGGGGATAACCCCGGATCCTCCGGGGCTCGCCCCCGGTTCCGTTTGGCTCGGCGGGATTTCACCGTGATCAGCCGGCGTGGGTTCTAAAATATCATGTGGCATGTTGATGCTCCTTTTCTGTGGTTAGAGGTTGTTGGTAACGAATCTGCATTTTCAGGCTAGTGTGGGCTGAGCAGGAAACTCTACTTACTACTGGTTGGTCACAATGTGCCTCATTTGCGAAAATAGGTCATGGGCGCGTTGGGACGGCCGACGAAACAAATCTTCGTGAAGCCAAACTTCCTGACCAGGTAGTGCGCCACCTTCGCATTGCCCTCGCCGGGGCCGAAGTCGAGTAACCAGTTGTTCCCATCCGCGAGTTTCCAGCGCTGGCCGATCTTCCTGACCTCGAGGTGATCTGGATCGAAGCCAATGGCGTCTTCGTCAGGCATTGGCCCAGCAGGGGCTTGGCCATTGGCGGTTAACCAGTAAGTCATCGGCTGCTCGCCGGGGCAAGATGGGCGACCGACGAAGCAAATGAACGAGAGGCTGTAGTGTTTGATCACTCGCACGGCGCGCTCGGCAGCCGTGCGCTTTTGATCGAAATCGAGGATCCAGTGACTGCCATCCACCACTTTCCACCGCGTCGAGATCTGGACCGCTGCGACGTTATTGGGGTTGAGTGAAATACGGTCCTCCGGCGCCCACGGCAGCGGGATCTCGGTGACGGTGTTGCCGTGGATACGCAAGCCCGTCCACATCGTGTTATCGCCGTAGCAATCCTCGTGCACGATGTGCTTGGAATTGGTCGTGGATTGGAGCGTGTAGTCGCCATCGGCCAAGCCATCAATCACGAGGTACTGACACGGCAGGCTGGCGTTGTAGAGATCGGCCCAGCCAGCGGAGATGCCCTGATTTGCATTGCAGTCGCCGAATTGAGCGTCAGGGCGCGCATTGGGATGGATCCGCTCAACGTCAATCAAACAGAATGCTTGCTTGTGCCCGATATCCGCTTGCCGTCCGGCGGCGTTGAATAATTTGAATTCGTTGAAATCCTTGAGATGGTAGTGGCCGTGGGCGGCAGACCAGACGAACAGATCGGGGCGGGCGGCGGGCGAGCCCACGACCAGATCCGCGTCGCCGGCGTTATGAGACAGAAAGTCGAAACGCATCACGCGGTGTTGCCCAGTCGTGACGCACCCGTCTTGCACGTCGTGATCGTTGGCGGCAAACGTCTGGTTAGAGATGCTGAAATTACGCACGATGGTGACTAGATTGACTCCCATGACATTTACTCCTCTGTTATAGGGTTGGTGGATTGGCCGGGAGGCGGCTGGCTAACACGCCGCGGTGTTACTCGACCACAATTGAGACTGGTCACCGAAGATCACTTGGAAAGAGCCGCAGCCAGACCGCGTGAATCTGGAGCATTGCGGGTTCCATCCCGAGTCAGGTCAGGCGGGTCACAAGGCACACCACTTCGGCTGTGTTCTCTCTCGCGAGTGCTGGATCAAGCGGCTACTTGACCCGCTGATACTTGAATTCGCATCCTTCGGGATCTATGAAGGTCAACAGGTCTCCTGAGAGAGAGAATTGATACAAGACCTGCTCATCGGTGGCGGTGGAGATTTTGACCTGATTCTCCTGCACGATCTCATAGCTCCCAGCGTCCCACAAGATAAAGCCCTGATGGGGTCCCTTTTTCCCCAAGTATCGGGGCCGCTCGAAAAATTCAATCTCGTCCGGGTAAGCCTGATCGCACGTGGCGGTCGAGATCTTCTTCCAAGTGCCTGCCAGCTTCATGTCTTTCTCCTGCAAATGATGGTTCTTCCCTGGACCGTCTCTGGCGCCGCAATTCAAGCTGGCCGAGAGGGTAGCTAACCAAACTGCGGTCAAAATAAGGGCTATTCGTGCCCTCGGCCAGTCAAGGGGTTTCACCGTGGAGGCTCCTCCTTTGACGATATTAGCAGAGCGAGATCAAAGCGACATCTTGATAGCGCAGGACGACATGACTACCTCTTAACCTGACTGTGAGTCAGGCGCTGACGCGCCTCGGCGTCATGAAATTCTCCAGCGCACGGACATTCTGGCCACGTCAGGCTGCCGTTTCAGTTATGTGCTCCCGAGTGCTTTGATCATTCTCTTCTTAAGTAAGTGTGGAAAAGCTCCGAAACATTTCTCAATCGGTGAGAGGGTACTCCCTGTGTGATTATTGAAATAACAGCGCCGTTGAATGTTAGCAACTCTCGCAGCGTCCGACAGAGAGTGGTCAACCCCGCTGCTTGGACGGGAGCTGGAGCTTTCAGTGTGCCGTGTTTGAGGGAGAGATTGTAATAACTCTTGAAGGGCGCGGCGGGAGGCCCGACCGCAAACGCGACCAGTCGATCACGGTCTTGCTCTCCGGAACCGTCCGCTTCGGCGGCTTCCAGCAGATGGTGCGTTCCGGCAACATTCTGGTCTTTGCTTGGACCGGCCACTGTGTGCTTACCGCGACGATGCCACTGCCTTAACAGTCAAGCTCGACATTAAATGAGCGCGGGATGATGTGAGAGGGCGCAGGGCCAGCTTAGAAGGCTGGCCCTGCGAAAGAATCGGGTGATAATTCTGGTCTACTGCTCCTCGGTGATCTTCTCGACGAGAATCTTGCCGTCGTGCTTCATGCCTTCGACCGTCACCTTGATGTTTTTCTCTTTCTTCGTCTTCTCGAACATGGCCTTGGCCAGCTCGTTGCCCTTCGCGTCGAAGGGGTACCACTTGCCGTCGGCGAAGACTCCGTAGCCGCTCTTGACGCAGTCCTCCATCAGGCCACAGGACTTGGTGTGCTCGGAGGCGAACTTGGTGGCCTCCTCCGCCTGATCCTTGGTGTGGTCGGCGGCGCACATGACGTCCACGACGTAGCCGGAGAGCTTTACCTTCTCGTGTGCCCAGGCCACCGAAGTGGCCGCGAGGAGGGCGGCAATCAGGGTCAGAAAAATGGGTTTGCTCTTCATGCTCGGTTAACTCCTTGATGTTGTATTGAACCGCTAGTAGCGGTACGGATGGAACCGGCCGTACTCGTCGTAATAGCCGTCCCGGGTGCGGCGGTACGGATGAAAGTTACCGTACGCGTCGTAGTAGCCATCAGTGCGAGAATACCGCCCGTCGTTATAGTAGCCGTTACGCTCCGAGCGCTGGTGATACTTCAACTCACCTTTCTCTTCGCGCTCATGCTGCTTCAACTCTTCGCGCTCTTCGCGCTGGTGGGCGCGCAGGTCGCCGGAATCGCCATAGCGGTAGCGCTCCTCTTCCTGGTGGCGCCTGAGGTCCCGCTCCTCTTGCTTCTCGTGGCGCTTGAGGCGCTCCTTTTCCCGCCTCTGATGGTTGCGATCACCGTAGTAGTAATCGTCATCATAATACCCTCGATCCCGTCCGTAGTCACGGCCCCGGTAGTACCCGTTCTGCGCCGAGGCGACAGAGCTACCAGTGATCGAAGGGAGGGCAACTAGAGCGACCGCAAAGGCGGCCGTCGCTAAATACATCCACAACTTCTGCATCGACATAACTCCTCCTTGAAAATGATCTCAGCCGGTAGCTTTAAATTTTCTGATTGCAGCTCCCGGAAAACTTCGAGAACTAATCAATAATTTGCATCTGGCGTTCCGCAGGCTGTCTGATGAGTCAAAAATTAAGTGGTTGGAAGCTCAAGGGATAGATAGGGTGAACAGGGAGACGGATAGGCTGACCTATCATCGGCGCACACGATATGGGTTTTGACGATACCGGCCGGCTGGAGCCGATCACCGGGCGCTTTCATTACTTCGGCGGAGGCGTCACTTTCAATCTCCCGGTGAGGAATAAAAACCAGGGGGCGGTTGAAGCGGCAGTGGCCGAGAAAGAGGCCGCCGCCCAGCGCCGCGAATTTACCGAGCTCACTATTCGCCGTGAAGTGGCCGCCGCGTATACGCGCCTTGATCGTGCCGCGCGGGCGGCGGAGATTTACCGCAGCGGCGTGCGCGGCCAGGCGGACCGCAATCTCGCCGTTCTGAAGCGAGCCTCTGAACTGGGGGCCAAAACTCTGCTCGATTACCTCGCCGAAGAGCGGCGCTTTGTTGAGGTCGAGACCGGGTTCATCGACGCGCTGCTTGAGGCTTACCAGTCAGCGATAGAGATCGAGCGCTCTACCGCCTCCCCGGAGCTGGTCAAAAGATGAGCGAGAAGGTTGATCTTCGGCCGGAGGTCTTGGCGCGAGTCGCGATTAAGGTGGAGCCCGTCGGTGAGCAGCTTGCGGCCGAAGGCGTGGGGGCAACGACCACGGGCGTCGTCCAACCGAATGCCTACCGCACCACGCCGGTAGTTTCGCTCGTCGGCGGCATCGTGCGCCAGGTCGGGGCGGAACTCGGCCAGCATGTCGAGCGTGGCCAGACGCTGGTGGTGATCTTTAGTGACGAGCTGGCGATGTCACAATCGAAGTATCTCACCGCCCAGGCGGAGCTCGAAGAACATCATCAACACCACCGGCGCACCGAGGAACTCCTGGAGATCGGGGCCGCCAGCCGCGAGGAGTTGGAGCAGTCGACCACCAAAATCAGATCGGCCGAAGCTGAAGTCGCCTCTTTCCGCCAGCGGCTGCTCTTTTTAGGACTCTCCCCCCAGAAGGTCGCTGCGCTTCACTCCCCATCGCAGGTGAGTTCAGAGGTGAGCCTGCCGGCACCCGTCTCGGGCACCATCATCAGCCGCGCGGCGAATCCGGGAGAGGTGATCGAGGCGAATAAGGAACTGTTGCGCGTGGCGAATCTCGTGAGTGTCTGGGTCATCGCCCAGGTCTATGAAAAAGACCTCTCGCGGCTCCAGGAGGCCGGCGTCACGGTTTATACCGTTCGTGTCGGGACCCCGCTGCCGCGCAGTGCCGGCGGCAGCGTCCTCGACCGGCTGGCTTCCGCGAGCGGCGGCCAGTCATTCTTCCCGAAGAATGCCGAAGCCATGAGCGAGGCATTCGAGGAAATCGCCCTGGAGTTGCGCCGGCAGTACTCCATTGGCTTCACCCCCTCGCAACTCATCTCCGACGGGCAATGGCATCGGTTGAAAGTCAAAGTGACGCCGCCGCCGGGCCACGCGCGCGTGGTCGTGCGCAGCCGTGAAGGTTATTACGCCGCGAAAACGTATGCTTGCGTCGGCCGCAGAGGGCGCGACGTGGCAGGACTGATCGGGCGATGTTGGCCTGTCCCGATTTGACGCCGCATCCCCACCGCGGCTTATAATTGTTATCCACCCTTTTCTCTGTATTCTCCCGCATTGATCCCGTTGCAAACTTTCTTCCCCGTCGAGTCTTCTCCCCGAAAAGAAGCGGCCTGACCTGATCGTCGGCGCCATCCTGATTCTTCTGAGCGTCCCGCACGGTAAGGTGAGGGGGCGCTCCGGGAGTTGGGATCGGTATCTTGTCTGAGATGAGCGCACCGCTCGCCACTTGACGCTGTAGCCGGCGACTGGGTTTAGAATTTAATCGTCAGCCGCTCCCGGACGTGGATGCGGCTGACGGGGGAGGTAGAAGCATGCAAACTAACAATGCGTCAAACGTCGTGCTGATCGTGCTCGCCGTCATCGGCGCGCTCGCGGTCCTGGCCGTGCTCGGCATGTGGCTGATGCACGCGGGGATGATGGGCGGGATGATGAATTGCTGCGGCGGCATGATGGGCGGCGGGATGATGGGCGGATGGATTATTGCGCTGCTCGTCGTCGCCGTGCTAGCCGTCGCCGCGATTTTCCTGCTCCGTCGCAGACCGCAAGGCTGAGCGGCGGGTGGAGCTCAACCGATTCGATTAAGGAAATCGGCTCATGGCCTCGGCAAGAGCAAGTCGCAAAGCAAAAGAGGAAGAGGCGCCCGGCTCCTGAGTATATGCAACTGTTCGCGAGAGTCATCGGGGAATCACACCCGGAGACGATTCTATTCATTCCCGGCTTTACCGGCTCTCACACCTGCTGGGATGAAAACTTCCAGGCGCTCGGCCGCACCTACCGGCTGGTGCTGATTGATGTGCTCGGCTTCGGCCACTCTCCCAAACCTGACCTTGCTTACACTTTTGACGACCACTTGCACGCCATCCGGGAGACCCTCGAAGGGCTGCGCGTCAGCCGGGCGCACGTCGTCGGCTACTCGATGGGAAGCCTGCTCGGTCTGGCGTTCGCCCACCGTTTCCCGGAGAGCGTGGGGAAACTGGCGCTTCTTGCTCTGCCCTGGTTTGAGAACGAACAGGAAGCGCGTGAGCAGATCAGCCAGGCCTCTCTCTTCCACCGGCTGTTAGCGATGGATACGCCGCTGGCGCACGCCGTCTGCCTGCTGATGTGTGCGCTGCGCCCGCTGCTCTTGCCCGTCATGCCGTACCTCGTGCGCGACGTGCCGCCGCTGGTGGCCAGGGACGGCTTGCGGCACACGTGGACATCATATTCAAGGACGCTGCGCAACGTCGTCTTTCGCGCCGAGACGACGAAGTGGTTACAGGAGACGACACACCCGGTTCTGCTCATCCACGGCCGGCGGGACCACACCGCGCCACTCAAGAAGGTGAAAGATCATCTCGTCTTGCTCGACCGCGCCAGGCTGATCGAACTCGACGCGGATCACGGCCTGATCTTCACCCACAGCCAGGAGATTGCGGCCATGGTTGCAGAGTTTCTTCACAACAGTGAGGCCACCGTTTGGTGAAACAATTTGTCGGGGAAAATTATTGAACGCCGGGTTTACCCGGTTCCTTATCTCCGACTCTTGCCAGGATGACCAGGTGCACGGCCAGCGACGCGAGGAAGATCAGATACCAGGTGATATTTCGACCGGGGATGAAGTGCGCTCTGATGTGCCACAGGAAGACATCCATCCAGCGGTCGTGAGCGATGCCAAAGAGCAGGAACAGGAAATCCGGCACCATGGCATACACGTGCCCTGCCAGGAGCCACACCAGAGGATAGGGGACGGCTCTCCCCCTGAACCAGGCGACCGCCGACATGACCAGGAGCGCCGCCGAGCCGCCGACGAAGAAGTGAACAAACCAGTGAAAGCGTGCGTCATGATGCCGGTAACTGAGGTACAGCCCCGCCTCGGCCACGGCGAAGGCCAGGCACCAGCCGCAGATTCTCAGGGTGGTTTTCAGGCTCCTCATGGCATGGCTCGTAAGAGTGCTTTGACCTCGTAGTTGTGACCCATCCCCACGCAGTGCGGATCCAGCGTCCGGTAGCGGAGAAAGCCGTCACCATCCACCAGCGCATAGCCCACCGGGTATCCCCCGTCCAGAGGTTGACTCAGTCCATAGGCGCGAGCAATCCGGCCGTCCCGATCAGGGATCACGGCGCTTAACCCCTGGGTGATGCGGGGAGAACGACCGTCCCAGGTGACGAGGACGACGTCGGCTGCGGCAGCCAGATCAGACTGGAGCGCCAGGTCGTGGAAGAGAAGCTGACCCTCAACGCTCCGGACGAAAAAGACGACCAGCTTGTGCCCCGGGCGGGGAAAGCCGACGATCGCGTCCGGCGCCTTCACCGAGCCAGCCGGGAGCAGAAAGCCCGGCCGTTGTCTCGCCGGGTCGGGATCGTCGAGACGGTTACGAAAATGCTCTGCGAGGGCGAGTAGCCCGCCGAAGAGGATAGCCACTGCCAGCCAGACAGTGAAGAGCTTCTGCTTCCAACTCAAAGGAGTCACCTCAGAATGTGTTGTTTCGGTCTGCCGTAACTACGCTTCCACCGAGATACTTGAACAACGCCTCTGGTCATCTTTAAATATTGTGCTTCGGACAGCTAAAACGAAATGCTGTAACTTACCCCGGGGTCTCTCCCCCGCACCATGATCACTGAGAAGGCGTGACGCCCGGTCGTGAAATTCAGAAGCGGGTGGACATGGATGCCGTCAAAGATCACCGTGGTCGAAAGCTTCCGTGCAAAGTTGACGTTGAGACCGCCGATGGGACGCCACCGGTGCTCATACGTGCCGTAAGCGACCCCCACATACGGCGCAATCGGCAGGCCCGTCTCGCGGCGCAGACTCTTACTCACTGTCAGGTAGAAGGACTGGCCTGACGGTGTCCCGATCCGGTCAGAGCTTGTGCCCAGGATGACGGCGGGGCGCTTCTGCGTCTCGGTGGCCACCAGCCAGTTGGCCAGCGGGCTCACTTTCCCGGCCAGCGGGTTGTACTCGATTCCGGCGGTCAGGCGCGGATGGAATCTGTGGGTCAGCGTGTTCCGCCAGGTCGCGCGGTCAATCTGGTTGGCGATGACGCGCACGCCGAACGTCCAGCGCTCTTTTGTTGCTTGCCCTGCCCCGCTCACGGCGCGGCCCTCGCCCGGTCAGAGCGGTCACGAGGGGATGCTTGAGGCGTCCTGTGATTTGGCCCTGGCCAGGGCGATTTGCCCCCTGGCCTCGCGCTGCGATTTAGCGATCAGGGTGTCGAGTTGTTTTTTCAGGTCGGCTTCTTTGATGACGCCTCGATAGACGGCGACGATCTTCCCGTCACGCCCGATGACGGCGGTGCCGGGGAGCGCCGGGCCGAGGCCGAAGCGCGCCATGTCTTCGGTGGTTGCGCCGAGCCAGACGGGGAAGTTTATTTTCAACCCGGTGATGAACTTCCTCACCTCTTTCTGCTCGGCGAGAGTGTCGGCGGAGGCGCCCACCACCTGCACACCGAGCGCCGCGTATTGATTCTGAATGGCGGCGAGGTCGGGCATCTCTGTTCGACAGGGGCCGCAGTAGGTGGCCCAGAAATTCAAGACCACGACCCGGCCGCGAAAGGAACTGAGTTTCTGCTCCCCGCCAAAGAGGTCTTTTAAGACGAGCTCCGCCTCGGCGCCGATAAGATTCGGCTGGGGGGCAATCTGCTCCGGCGTGGCAAGCACCTTGAGTTCATCCACCCGGACAAAATGCCTGTCTTTTCCGGAGCGCGTGGGGCCGGTGATCTCAACCCGACTCCCGACGAGTTCAAGCCAGTTTTTCCCAGGCTTTTTATACCGGCCGTCTTCGAGCTGGTAGAAAGTGGTGGCTCCTTCTTTATCCGTCACGGCTAAGAGTGTCGGGTCGCCTTTAGCCACGCACTCCGCCGCTTTCGCCAGGTCGGCAGGAGTGCCGTAAGGGACGGTCTTCCTGTCGGCCCGGTTCCAGCAGTCGGCGCAGCAGACGATTTGACCTGCGATTTTTGTCGGCGCCGTTTGCGCCGTCACCCCAACCGCAAGCATCAATAGCAGGCAAGAAGCGATGAGCACATTTCTCATGGCATAACCTCCGGACGAGTAAACGAAGCGGTAAAGACCTTCACGGGAAGGCCAAGTCATGCGGACTTTCTCTGCGGAGGCTTTAAATGCGCAGGAGGCAGAGGCGCTCAAAAGGCGGGCTGGGCGAAGAGGGAGTCCAGGTCTGATGCGCACTTCTATCCGCGGTCAGCCCGGCCGGGTGAGCAGGTGTGGCCAGGATCAAGGTGCCGCCTGTCACCGGTGAGAGAAAAGACCGCTCAGGAAGGACGCTCACTGACGCTGCCGTCACCGGACAGTCTTCATTGGTGTGAAACGCGACGGCGCAGCGGGTGTCAGCCTTCGATGCCTCTTCCAGATGATGGGAACAGACCGCCACGCAGCCGAGAAGCAACCATAACAAGCACACAGGCAGTGTGACGGCGACCGACTTCCCTAATGTAGAATGCGCTGAAAGCATTTCTCCACGAGTATATAAAACTCCCCCTCATTTCCCAAATGAAGCCGGCGATTTGAGGCCCGGACGCCCTTTCCGATCACGCCCGTGCAGCTTCGTGTTGGAAAACGCCGCTTTACAAATCACCCCACGAAACATCTCTATTGCGGGGTGATTTGTAGTTAATAACGCTGATTGAGAAGGGCCGTCCCCGCCTGCGGGATTTTCTCACCAGTCATTTTGATGATCGAGATGCAGAGTGACTGTCGGCCTCATCTCTACCAGGTGTGGTGCACCTGAGAGGCGCTCATACGTTTCCGCAACCGGATGTCCTTCCGCCTTGAGGAATCGGGGAGAGAAGGTCAGACTCAGTAGATCCAAATTTGGCTGAAATACAGCCATAGATCATTGACAACAAAAAGGCTTGTCCCTTCCTATTCGTTTTGCACAACAGATAAAGGAAAGGACAAGCCAATGAAAAAAAATACTGCGGC
>Ga0207646_10003324_pt1 | contig 18292 bp, 19 predicted proteins | sample KBSK5502metaG_FD_184343 | JGI IMG/M metagenome (GOLD analysis project Ga0207646, IMG submission 184343) | Corn, switchgrass and miscanthus rhizosphere microbial communities from Kellogg Biological Station, Michigan, USA - KBS K5-50-2 metaG... | ecosystem: Host-associated > Plants > Roots >...
TGATGCCGTACCGGCCGGCCGTGGTCTCGACGATCTTGCCGCCATCGCTGGAGAACTTGTCGTCCCGGGCGACGAGCAGCACGCCGGTGGTCGGATGTGCGTCGGCAGCATATGACTTGATGTTGTCCGGGATCGCGGACTCCTCGCCGAGGCTGTCACGAAACACGTAGCGGCACTGAACCGTGCTTGGGAAGTTGCAGTTGGGGACGATGTTGGTGCCGGTCGTGCTCACGGCGAGGATTGGGATGTGCTGATTTTCGGCGAGCGGGTGAACGGCCACCGCTGAGTTCGAAAGCGTGGGCCCGAGCAGGGCCAGGTCCTGATCCGACTTGATCATGGTCTGGGCGACCTGAACTGATTGCGACTGGGTCGAAGCATCGTCCCCCACGGTGAGGTTGATCCTGGCGCCGTTGACCCCGCCGGACTTGTTGATCTGTTCGACCGCCAGCTCAATGCCTTCCCGGCTCGACGGTCCGTACGCGCTGCCCTGGCCGGTGATCGACAGGATCGCCCCGAGCTTGACGGTCTTGCCGGCGTAGGAGTTGGCGGGCGCACCACCCCCGGCCGGGGAGGCGCAAGCCGCGGCAACGATGGCCGCCAGCACCACGGAATTGAGGCGCGCGAACCTGCCGCTCATGGTTGGAGCCGTTTCAGAAGCCTCGGCACATGGAGCCTGGGATGGGGATACTGCGGGTTCATCTCCTTCAACGTCTCGATGAGGATCCTGCTCACCGCCCAGTTGCGGTAATCCTTGTCGTTGGCCGGAATCACGTACCACGGCGCCCATTTGGTCGAGCATCGCGCGATGGCGATGCCGTACGCGCTCTGGTATTCGTCCCAGTAGGCCCGCTCGTCGATGTCGTGCTGGTTGAACTTCCACTGCTTGTCGGAGTCTTCGAGCCTCTCGACCAGCCGCTTGCGCTGCTCGTCATAAGAGATGTGCAGGCAGATCTTGACGATCTTCGTGCCCTGGCTGGCGACCTGCTTTTCGAAGCGGTTGATGAGTTCGTAGCGGCGTTCGATCACCTTGAGCGGAGCGAGGCCGTGGACGCGCACGATCAGTACGTCTTCGTAGTGAGAGCGGTTGAAGATACCGACGTCGCCCGCTTCGGGCAGGCGGCGGCGGATCCGCCACAGAAAGCTGTGCCGCTTCTCCTCGGGAGTGGGCTGCTTGAACGGCGTGATCTGGACCGCCTGTGGATTCAGGTTGCCGATGACGTGCGTGATGGTGCCGTCCTTGCCGCTCGTGTCCATGCCCTGCAGGACGATCAGCAGGGCGCGCTTGTGCTCGGCGTAGAGCTCCTCCTGGAGCTTGAACAGCTTGACCTTGTGCCTGGCGAGGTCCTTTTTCACCTGCCTGGAACTCTTCAGGCCCGGGGTCGAGTCGGGGTCGACCTCCGCCAGCCGGAAGCGCCCATCTTCGGCTGTGGGGCGGAGCAGGTCTCGGATCTGCTTCGGCACGGCGCGGAGTCTAGCGGTCTAGGCGAGCTCCACCGGAACGACCTCGACCGTCACCAGCTTGTCCGAGCGCAGGATGGTCAGGGCCAGCCTTGAGCCGATCCGCGCCTCGACCATGAGCCGCTGAAGATCGCCGGCCTTGGCGACGGCCACCTCGCCAACCGAGACGATGATGTCGCCACCACGTAGGGAGGCTGCCGCAGCCGGACTGCCGGCAACCACCTCCTGAACCTCGACTCCTGCCTTCCGGCCGAGGCGCTGCGCCATCGCCGGCGGCAGCGGCCGGGTGCCGCCCGCGATCCCCAGGTAGGCTCGGCGGACGCGGCCGTTTCTCATCAGGGCGGAGAGGATCGCCTGCGTCGTCTTGTTGATGGGCACCGCCAGCCCGAGCCCCATCCCGGCCACGGCGGTGTTGACGCCGACCAACTTCGCTCGCCAGTCGGCCAGCGCGCCCCCGGAGTTGCCTGGGTTGAGGGCCGCATCGGTCTGGATGACGTCCTCGATGAAGCGCCGGCGCCCGTTGCCGTCGGCGGTCGCCAGCGAGCGGCCTAACCCGCTGACGACCCCCGATGTCACCGAGCCGGAAAAGCCCAGCGGGTTCCCGATCGCGACCACGAGCTGGCCCACCTTCAGGTCGTCGGCATTTCCGATCTGGATCGGCTGCAGCGCGGACGCCCGAGCCCGAGCGATCGCGAGGTCCGAAAGGGGGTCGGCACCCACCACGTCGAGCTCGTACTCGGACCCGTCGAGGAATGAGGCCGTGGCGGCGCCCGCCTGCGCGACGACGTGGGCCGAGGTGACCAGAAACCCGTCGACCGTGATCACGACGCCGGAGCCGGCTCCGCCTTCGAACGAGCGGCTGCTCCGCCGGACCCGGAGGCTGGCGACGGAGGGCAGGACCTTCTGCGCCACCGTCGTCACCGTCGTCGAGTAGGCGTCGAGCGCCTCGCGCTCCGTCGCCACCGCCGCCCCCTCGTCTGACATGGTGCTTACAACATTACGACGAGTCAGGAGCGGGCGTGTGTCCTGGGCATGGGCGCTCGCCTGGCGGCTTTGCTCAATGCCTCGAACTCGACCTTGAAGCCCTCGACGATTCGCTCGGGGTCCGGCACCAGGCCGGCGTCCGTGGCGATCCCGAGCATCACCCCGCCGGCGTAGCTGAGGATGCTGATGCCGAGCCCCATATGCCCGGACTGGGGAACCCAGAACATCACCTTCTCGATCTTTAGGCCCGCCATGTATAAAGGCTCGCGAGGACCGGGCACGTTGGTCAGCACCGCGGTCGCCTTGCTGCCGAAGAATCTCAGGCCAAGCTGCTCGACCTCGACGGGGGCCAGCCCCATCAGGCTCAGGACCCCGAAGGACACCAGCGCCTCGGGCGAACCCTTGAGCTCGTCCATCTCCTTTTTGATCGCGCGCAGCCGCCGTGTGGGATCGGCGATCCCGATCGGGAGCGTGAGGAACACCAGGCCGAATGCATTGCCCATCTTGTGCGCTTGGTCTGCCGGCCGGAGGTTGACCGGCACCGAGGCTCGAATGGCGATCCCGGCGGTGCGCTGACCGCGCTTCTCCATGTAGCGGCGCAGCGCTCCGGTGGCGGTGGCGACCAGCACGTCGTTGACCGTCGCGCCGAATGCCTTCCCGATGGCTTTGAAGTCGTCTAGAGGAACCGGCTCAGACCATGCGGCTCGCTTGCGGCGCCCCAGCTCTCCCTTGAAGGGCGTCGGCGGGTCGGGCGGCAGCAGGACGATCCGCCCCAGCCGGTACGCGCCCTGCGCACCGACGCGAGCGATGTCCCGGGCCCGATTCGGGTTCGCGATCAGCTCCTGACCGCCCACCAGGCCGCGACCGACCGCGGCCGGCAGCCAATCGAGTGGCAGCCTGAAACCCCGAGCCGCTTCCTTCATCGGTGCGCGCTTCGGCTTGGGGTTCGGCGACTCGTCCGTGAGCGAGAGCATCACGCGCACGAGCGCGATGCCGTCGGCGATGGAGTGGTGCACGCGCGCCAGCACCACCGAGCCTCCCCTCTTAAGGGGTCCCCGCGAACTCACGGCTTTGCCTCTGAGTTCGTGGGGCTCATAACCGTCGATCACGTGCATGTGCCACAACGGCTTGCTGAAATCGAGCGGGACGCTCATGAGGTCGCTGACCATGTCGCGGAGCTGGGCCTCGCCACCTGGCGCGGGCAGCCCGACGTGGCTGAGATGGTTGTCGATCTCGAACTGTTCGTCGTCCTGCCAGTGCGGCAGGCTGCCCCGCGAGCGGGGGCGTACCACCTTCTGATGGAAGCGACGGAACGGTCTGAGGCGGCGGTCGAGAAGCAGCCGGAGGCGCTTGGGATCCACCGGACCGGCAAGGGCCATCACCCCGGTGACCATCATCAGGTTGGTGGGGTCTTCCATCCCCAGCCACGCCGCATCGATGCTCGCCATCGGAACGCGCTTGGCCATTCGCGCGCTAATGCTAGGCCGGGTAAACGGAAACCTCCGTGGCCTTGACGGCCATCCACACGTCCGTGCCGGCGGCGAGCCCGAGCTCCTGCACCGCCGCGCGCGTGACCTCGGCGACCAGGGGCACGGGACCTTTCAATCGCACCCGCACGCGGTCGCCGTACAGGTCGACGCTGTCGACTCGCCCGTGCCACACGTTGCGCGGCGTCCCGTCCGGGCGGGTCTTGTAAAGCGCGACCGCACGCGGATGGATGACCGCGAACACGTCACCGCTACCCGCTTCCGCGGCCGCCACCAATGCATCGCCGGCCAGCGTCACGTGGTCGCCATGCGCATGGCCGCGCAGCAGGTTGACGCCAGCGAGGTCGGCGACAAAGCGGGATCGCGGCCGAGCGGTCACCTCATCGGGAGTGCCTGACTGCACCACCGAGCCTTGTTCGAGCACGACCAGCGTGTCCGCGAGGGCCATCGCCTCGATCGGATCGTGCGTCACCAGCAATCGCACCCCATGGAACGACGCGAGCTGCCTGGTCAGCTCTCGGCGGACTTCCGCGCGGATCGAGACGTCGAGGGCCGAGAGCGGCTCATCGAGCAGGAGCAGCTTCGGCTCGGTCGCGAGGGCGCGCAGCAATGCGACGCGCTGCGCCTGCCCGCCCGAAAGAGCCCCCGGCATCGCTTCCGCGCGGTCGCCCAGTCCCGCGTCATCGAGCCACTTGCGCGCGAGGACTGCCGGCTGGGGGCGCCGCAGTGCGCGCAGCCCGAAGGCGATGTTCTCCACAACGGTGAGGTGCGGGAACAGGACGTGATCCTGGAACACGAGGCCGGCATGCCTTTTCTCGGCGGGCACATGCACGCCTCGGCCGGTGTCTTCGAGGACCTCACCGTCGAGGACCACGCGTCCTTCCATTTCGTCAAGACCGGCCAGCGCTCGCAGCAGCGTGCTCTTGCCCGCGCCGTTGGGACCGAGCACAGCGACCGTCTCACCTGCGGCGGCGCTGAGAGCGACGTCGAGCGTAAAGCCATCGCGCATAACGCGCACCGAAGCCTCGAGTGTCACAGCGCCCCCAACCAGCGGTCGCGCATGCCGACCAGGATCGCCACCGAGACCACGAGCAGGATGAGGCTGAGCGTGATGGCCGCCTCGGGTTTCGACTCGAGCGCGAGGTAGACCGCGATGGGCACGGTCTGCGTGCGGCCGGGGTAGTTGCCGGCAAACGTGATCGTGGCGCCAAACTCGCCCAACGCGCGGGCCCAGCACAGCACCGCGCCCGAAAAGATCGCCGGGCGCAGGAGCGGCAGCGTGACGCGCGTGAAGACTCGCCAGTAGCCGGCGCCCAGCGACCGCGCCGCTTCCTCGTAGCGGTGGTCGAGCGTTCGCAGGCCCGCCTCGACGGCAATGACGAGAAACGGCATCGCCACGAAGGTCTCGGCCATCACGGCCGCCGCGGTCGTGAACGGGATCTGGATGCCGAATTCCTGGTTGAGGATCGAGCCCACGAGGCCTCGGCGTCCGAACGCAAGCAGGAGCGCGACGCCGCCGACGACCGGCGGCAGGACCATGGGCAACGTCGTGAGCGCGCGCAGTACGTTCCTCAAAGTCCCGCGCGTGCGGGCCAGGATCATGGCCAGCGGGATGCCGAGGATGAGCGCAATCCCGGTCGCGGTCAGCGAGCAGAAGATGGAAAGGCCGAGCGCGGTTGTCGTGGTCGGATCGGCGAGCTCGCCGAGCGCCTGGTTCCACGGCGCGCGAATGACCAGGCCGGCCAGAGGAAGAAGGAAGAGGAGCAGTCCCAGCGCGGCCAGGAGTCCGATGGCCGCGGGGGTCTTAACCCGCCTCAAACCCCCTCGAAACCGGCGGCTCTGAGAATCGCCTGGCCCTCGGTCGACAGCACGAGATCGACGAACGCGGTCGCCGCGGTGGCGTTCTGCGTTCCCTTCAGGACTGCGATCGGATAGTCGGCGATCACGTTCTGGGCATCGGGGATGGCCACGCCATCCACCTGGCCGCTGGTGACGATGTCGCTGACATAGACAATCCCGGCGTCCGCCTCGCCGAGAGCGACCTTGCTCAGTACTCCGGTCACCTGCTGCTCGAGGCTCGCCGGGTGGACGGTGACCCTCGCTTTCGCAAGCGCCTGCTGCGCATATTTGCCGGCGGGGACAGACGCATCGGCAAGCACGACGACGAGTCCTGATCTCGCCAGGTCGGCGAGCGTGTGGATGCTTTTCGGGTTGCCCTTGGCGACGGCGATCTCGAGGCGGTTGTGCGCAAACAGCGCCGATTGCCCGCGGATCAGACCCCCGGATTCGATAGTCGTCATGTGCGCCACGTCCGCCGAGGCGAACACATCAGCGGGCGCGCCCTGTGTGAGCTGGGTCGTCAGCGTCTGGGTGCCGGCGTAGCTAAACGTTGTCACGACGTTCTGTGTGCTCTGCAGCTTCTGGCCGATCCTGTCGAAGGCGGGCTGCAGGGAGGCCGCGGCGAATACGGTCACGGTCGTCCGAGCAGGGCCCGTGGAACTCGCGGTGGTCGGGCCGCAAGCCGCAACGAGGAAAATGGCGGCCAGGGTCACTGCCGTCTTAATCACGCCGGAGCTCCACGCCGACGTTGGTGGCCTTGATGACGGCCACAGCGGGCATTCCAGGCTTCAGGCCGAGCTCGTCCACCGCCTCGCGGGTGAGCAGCGACACCAGCCTGTGCGGTCCGGCCTGGATCTCGACCTGGGCCGCGACCCGGTCCTTGACGACACGGGTGACGATGCCGGGAAAGTGGTTGCGGGCGGATTGCGCGACCACCACCGCGGCCGATTGCTTCCGTGCGGGCTTGGCCACGAGCGCCAGCGACGCGCCGTCCACCAGCCGCTGCCCGCCCGAGCTGCGCGCAGCTCGCAGCCGCCCGTCGTCCACCATCCGGCGGACGGTGTCCGGGCTGACTCCGAGCATCTTGGCCGCCTGACTCAGGCGATAGCTAGGCATTTCTTTGGAAATCCTAGCAGTTGCTAGTTATTGAGCGGGAAAAGCCAGCTCCGATCGCGCCGCTCGGTAGAACCCGTAGGTGATCAGGACGATCGCGCCGTCGACCACGAAGTTGGCGAGAAATGGGTAAGCAAACCCACCGAGCAGGAAAAGAGCCAGCGAGGTGAGCGAGCTGGCGGCCTTCGCGAGCATGAGGAACTGCACCGGCTGGGCCTGGATGCGCGCGCCTCGCTGCGCGACCCAGGAGAGCGCCGCCACCAGGATCATGTAGGGCACCGCCAGCGTCAGCCAGAAATCCTGGCCGCCGTTGAGCGCCACGACCTGGTGCATGCCGAACGACCTCGCGGTCGAGTTCAGGATCTTGACGGTCAGGTAAGGGAAGACGAAGAAGTCGACGGCGCCCAGCAAGAAGATTACCGTCCAGATTCGGAGCAGCAGCCTTAAGCGAGCAGTTGCGATGAAGGCATAATCGCACGGCATGTCCTTGACTGCCGCCCGGCGGGCGACTCTGGCGGCGCTGGCCGATTCGATCCTCCCGCATGGCGGCGCACTCGAGCCGGGGGCAAGCGACGTGAACGTTGCCGGGCAGCTCGATTCGTACCTGGACCGGTGCGCGCCGGGGACCCGCCGCACGGTGGACCTGATGCTGACCGCCTTCAACCTCTCGTCCATCGCAAGCCGGCACGCTCGGCCCTTCCGGTGGTTGGGACCGGGTGCGCGCGATGCCTACGTCATGGACTGCGAGAAATCGAAGATCCGCCAGCGCCGCGAAACGCTCATCGCGCTCAAGGCGCTGATTCTCATGTTCTTCTGCTCTGACGACCGCATCAAGCCGCTCATCGGATACGACGGGCAGCCCTATAAGAAGGTCGAGCGCGACCCGGGCGTGGTCGAGCTCAAGGTCATGCAACCGGACCAGGGCTTCTACGACAGCGCGGACGTGGTTGTCGTCGGCAGCGGCGCCGGCGGCGCGGTTGCCGCCAAGGAGCTGGCCGAGTCGGGCCTTAAGGTCATCGTCCTCGAAGAGGGCGAGCATTTCGACCGTCGCGATTTCACTGGATCGCCACCGGAGCGCCTTCGGCGTTTCTATCGCGGCAACGGCTTGACCTTCACGATCGGCGTGCCGACCATCTCGCTGCCGATCGGGCGCGGCGTGGGCGGGTCGACGCTGATCAACTCAGGTACCTGTTTTCGGACCCCTGACTTCGTGCTCGACGCATGGGGCATGGATCATGCGGAGCTGGAGCCGGTATTTGATGACGTCGAGAAGACTTTGAGCGTCGCACCGGTCGGCGACGACATCATGGGCGCCAACGGCGAGGTCATGGACAGGGGGCGCCGCGAGCTCGGCTACAGCGGCGGTCCGATCCGGCGCAACGCTCATGGCTGCCATGGCTCGGGCGTTTGCGCGTTTGGCTGCCCGCTCGACGCCAAGCTCGGCATGCATGTCACCTACCTGCCGCTGGCGGCGCGAGCCGGTGCGCAGATCATCAGCGGCTGTCGCGTCGACGGCCTGGTCATCGACGGCGGGCGCGCGGTTGGGGTGCGGGGCTCGATCGTCGATGCGGAGACCGGCGCGGTCCAGCGCGACGCTCGATTCGAGGTGCGCGCGCGGAGGGTCGTCCTCGCCGCTGGCGCGGTCTACACGCCCGCCATGCTGCAGCGGCAGGGCCTCGCGAACTCGAGTCGGCAGGTCGGTCGCAACCTTCGCGTCCATCCCGGCTGTGGCGTGCTCGGCGTGTTCGATCACGACCTGCACGCGTGGAAGGGTGTGATGCAGAGCTACTACGTGGACGAGAAGCTGCGCGAAGGCATCCTGGTGGAGGCGACGTATCCGCCGCCCGGCGTCGGCTACAGCGCCGGCGGGGTCGGCGGCAAGGGCAGCGACCTCAAAGACTTCCTCGCTCGCTACCGGCAGACCGCGGCCGCGGGCTTGATCATCTCGGACAGCGGTACTGGCCGCGTGCGCGCGACACCCGGTGGCGGCCTGCTCATCACGTACAACCTCAGCCCGGACGATCTGCGCAAGACCCTCGAGGGGATCCGGCTCACATCCGAGATCTATCTGGCGGCCGGCGCGGAGGAGGTGCACACGCTGCTGCCCGGCTTGCGCGCCGTACGCAAGCGCGAAGAGCTGGCGTGGATCACAGACGGCAAATGGACATCGGCCGACCTCAAGCTCTCCGCCTACCACCCGATGGGGACCTGCCGCATGGGCAAGGACGCGCGGTCGTCCGTGGTCGACGAATTCGGACGCGCGCACGACCTGGCCGGGCTGGTCATCAGCGACGCGAGCATTCTGCCGGGCTCGACGTATGTGAACCCGCAGATCACGATCATGGCGCTGGCCGCGCGCAACTCCCGGCGCCTCGCGGCCGAGCTCAGTTAGATCGTCAGCGGGACGCCCGCCAGCGGCGTCTCCGAGGCGTACTCGAAGGCGGCGGAGGCCGGCCGGTTGACGTGTGCGAGCAATTCGGATCCGCGCGTCAGCCGGAGCTCAAGGTCAGCCACCTCGGAGTGGTAGCAGTAGCGGCTGCCGCCGCGAGGATCGTCATAGGTGACCCCGATCAGGTCTTCGAGGCGAGGCTTGATCGCCACGGCAAGAGTGCGGTCGCCAAGCCGCGCCGTTGCCCGCCATGCATCGGGTGAGATCGGGCCGCGATTGCGAAGCACCTGAACCGGACCGTTGAACATGAAGGTGTGAGCGCCCGCTCGCGCTCCGACCGCGGTGCCAACGATGACGCGGCCGAGCCGAGACCGCACTCGGGACGTGGCGCCATCCACCCAGAAATCAGCGCCTGACGCAAAACCCCAGTTCCACGCCAGCGCGTGAGCCGAACCCCATGTGTGCTGCTGCCCTCCGGGCGCGGCGCCCAGGCGGTGTACGCGGCCGTTTACCTCGACCGTGCCGGAAACGCTGAGCGCCGGATGCGCGCCGATGTTCGCGACGGACGAGAGCCTCTGCCAGCGCGGGCGCAGAAAGGGAAACGGCGCCTCGCGCGACTCCCACTGCAGGTCCCATGTCGCGCTGCCGTTCTCGGTGTGGACTTGGCCGGCGGAGCCGTCGCGATCCAGAGCCGCGCCCTCGAGGCGCAGACCGAAGGGCCGGCGGGTGAAGCGCAGCGCGCCCAGCGGATAGGTGACCTTTCCGCCCCAGTTCCTCTCGGGGTGGTCGCGATCGAATGCAAACGCCCACAGGGCCGAGTGTGCTTCGGCGGGTACGCCAGACGCCGGATTCATCGTCGTGTAGCGGAGCCAGAAGCCGCGCCGCGAGGCGGGGTCGGAGACCGTCACGTACCACGCCTCGTAGGTGCCCGGACGGTCCTGGCATCGGGGGGCGTTGGCAGCTTCGCTGTTCATCGGTGCTTACGAATTTTTCACATCTGGCTGATGCCAGACCGGCCCGACCAGGATTGAATGGGGCCATGGCACTGAGGGCTCCCGAACCGGTCGCTGACACAGCACCTCCCGTTCGCAAAGGAATCACCCGCCGCCAGGCCCTGGCCGCCGCGGTCGCGACCGGCGTCGGCGTCGGCGCCGTCCGACTTTTGGGTGGGACGATCCAGAACCTCTCCCACTCTGGCGCCGCCTCGGGCACGGACTGGGTCTCGCCACTCGGCCGTGAGTCGGCGCGGGTGATGCAGCTGCTGAGGAGAACCAGCTTTGGCTACAACCAGGCCCAGCTCGACGCGGCTCTGTCCGACGGATATGGCAAGACGGTCGACCGGCTGCTCGAGACCAAGCCCGCGGAACCGCCCGTGCTGGCCGCTGCCGTTACGCCTGGCGGCAGATTCGGAGTGCCCGAGCTCCAGCAGTGGTGGGTCGGCCACATGCTCACCACGCCGACGCCGTTCGCCGAGCGCATGACCCTGTTCTGGCACGGGCATTTCACAAGCGACTACCGCAAGACCGCAAACAACACGTTCATGTACTGGCAGAACCTCACATGGCGGCGCATGGGCATGACCAACCTCCGGTCGATGCTCATGGACGTCACGACAGACCCCGCGATGCTCCGCTACCTCGACCTCGCCACCTCGACCGGTCAGAGCCCGAACGAGAACTACTCGAGGGAGCTGATGGAGCTCTTCACGATGGGTGCCGGAAACTACACCGAAGAGGACGTGCGGTCGAGCGCCAAGGCCCTGGCCGGCTGGCAGCAACCGCAGCCCGACTCGACCGCGACGGTAGTTGTCGACAAGGCCAAGATGGTCACCCAGAAGCTGCCTGTCTACAGCGCCCAGCGGTCAGGGATCTTCAACCCGAGACGCGCGTACAAGGGGACGGTCACGTACCTCGGTCACACCGGTCCTCTCGACACCCAGGGCGTCCTCGACGCCATCCTGGCGCAGAAGGCAACCGCGCCCTTCATCGCCGCGAAAGTCGCCCAGCACTTCGTCACGAGCTCGCCATCGTCTGCATACGTGGCCCGGTTGGGGGAAACATTCCGCCGCAGCCAGTACGACATGAAGACGCTCATGCGCGCTGTCTTCACCAGCCCGGAGTTCACGGCCGACGCGAGCTATCGCGCGTTGTTGAAGTCGCCGATCGAGTTCATGGTGCACGGCGCGCGGGCGCTGGGCGCGACCAATCTCTCGAAGCTCGTCGTCGCGGCCGGTTCGGGCATGGGTCAGAGCCTGTTCGATCCGCCCGACGTCAACGGCTGGCCCAACAATGCGGCGTGGATCTCCTCCAACACCGTCGTCGAGCGGGTCAACTTCGTCACCCTCGCCCTCGCTCAGACGAAGGGCTCGCTCCCGTCCGCGACCGACGCGGCCCGAACGCATCTCGACGGAGTGGTCGGCCCTCAGACCGCAAATCTCTTGAACCAGGCGCCCGATGAGCGGACGCGATGGTTCGTCACCCTGGCGTCCCCGGAATTTCAGCTCAAGTAGGTGCGCGTGACATGAACAAAGAGATCGGAATCAACCAGCTCAAGCGTCGCGACTTCCTGAGGGCAGGCCTCGTGTTCGGAGCCGGCGCGGCCGGGTTGGCCGCCGGCTACGCTGCCGTCCCCGATGCCTTTGCCCGCGGTGTCTTCGCGGCCAAGCAGAACGGCATGGCCAACGACAACGTGCTGGTGATGATCCAACTTGCGGGCGGCAACGATGGCCTGCGCACGCTGGTTCCGCTCACGGACCCGACGCTGCACGATCTGCGACCCAAGCTGGCCGGCCCGATGGTGTCGCAGGCGCTGCCGCTGACCAAGGATTTCGGCCTCAACCACAACCTGGGCGGGATCAAAAGCCTATGGGATCAGGGCAAGGTCGCCATGGTCCAGGGGGTCGGCTACCCCAACCCGACGTTCTCGCATTTCGAGTCGATCCGCATCTGGGAGACCGGCGACCCCACGCGCCGCCAGGTCGACGGCTGGCTGGGCCGCACCCTTGCGAAGGCGTACGACTCCAACGGCCACCCGCTGACGGGCTGCGCGTGCGGGGCCACCGACGTGCCCGGCGCGCTGCGCGACCTCCAGGCGACGATGACTGTGATCCAGAACCAGAAGACGTTCGGGTTCACCGGCGGGTCGGAGGTCGAGGCGGCTGTGGGCGCGCTTTACAAGGGCACGCCCGGCATCTACGGCGCTCTCTTCGACACGGCGATCGCCACCGCCAACGACACCATCGCCACGCTGCGCACGTCGTCGGCCAGCTACCAGCCGATGGCCGACTACTCCGACAAGGTCCAGCTCGTCTATTCGTCCAAGAACCAGCTTGCGGCCGCCCTGCAGCTGGCCGCCGAGCTCATCGTCACGGGCACCGGAGTCAAGCTTTTGCACGTGACGCTGGGTGGATTCGACACGCACTACACCGAGCTCAACCGCCACGACGACCTGATGGGATATCTGGACTCGGCGGTGAGCGCGTTCTACAAGGACCTGGCCGCGCACGGAAAAGCCGACAAGGTGCTGATCGCGACCTGGTCGGAGTTCGGCCGGCGACCCAAGGAGAACGCGAGCGGCGGCACCGACCATGGTGCGGCCGCGCCGCTGCTGATCATCGGCGACCCCGTCAAGGGCGGGCTCTACGGCGCCGAGCCGAGCCTGACGAGTCTTGACTCGACAGGCAACCTAAAGTTCGCGGTCGACTTTCGCTCGGTGTACCAGGAGATCCTAGGCGGACACCTCGGCGCGGACTCGAACCAGATCCTTGGCGCGTCATTCGATCGGGTTCCATTCCTGAAAGCCCCGGTCGCAGCTCTTTAGGGGTTTCATGCGCCCCTTCCTGTTGAAGTTGGGGGCGACGGCGCTCACGCTGGGCGCGACCCTGGCTTCGTCCCTGTACGTCACAGCTCATCTCAAGAATCCGTCCGCCCCGCTTCAGCCGACCGTGCTCGCGTCGCAGCAGGGCGGGTCGGTGGGCGGGGTGACGATCACGCCCGGCGTCAGGCGGGGTGACGTCCAACCGGTGACATCGACCTATGCGTCATAGCTGCTCCGTCGAAGCCCACCTTTCGAGGCCCTCGGAACGAGCTGCAGCCTGTTCGGCGCGGGAGTGACCCGTTCGCAGCTGTTGCAGGGCGAGTTCTGGGTGCGCGAGCTGGGCACGCGCATCACGCGTTTCTCGGACCACAGCGAGCTGGCGCTGCTCAACGGCGCGGAGGGCGAATGGGTGGACGTCAGCGCCGAGATGGAATGCCTGCTTCGTGAAGCGCTGCGCGCATATGAGCTCAGCGCCGGACTCGTCAATGCGGCGGTGCTGCCCTCGATGCTCGCGATCGGCTACACGCGCTCTCTGACTGCGGGTGCGTCGACGGCGAAGCTCGACGACGCGCGGCCCGCACCGCGACTTCCAGACGTGCTGTCCCTGCAGCGTGGACGTGCGCGGCTTGAGCTCGGCTGCGGCGTCGATCTCGGTGGCATAGCCAAGGGCTGGATGGCCGACCGCCTGGCCGCCCGGCTGGGACCAAATGCGCTGGCGAATCTGGGCGGCGACCTGAGGGCGAACGGCCCAGGACCGCACGGCGACGGCTGGCCGGTCGGATTCGCCGGCGTCACGGTGATGCTCCGCGACCAGGGCGCCGCCACCAGCAGCGTGCGCCGGCGCAGGTGGGGCGATCTTCACCACCTGATCGATCCGCGCACGGGGCTCCCATCCCGAAGCGGGCTGGAAGAGGTATCGGTGGTGGCGGCCACGGGTTGCGATGCCGAGGTAGTCGCCAAGACCGCCCTCCTTCTCGGTCCGGGTCTGGCCACGGCGTACTGCGCGGCTCATGCGCAGGCCTGGTGGTTGAGCTGATGACGATCGATCAGTTCTTCTGGGTGCTCTCGCGGGTGGCCGGTCTTGGCTCGTATGCAGCGTTGGCTGTGGCCCTGGTGACCGGCATCGCTCTGCGCACAGCGGTGCTCGACTGGCTTGGCAGCAACCGGGCGTTGCGCTCGCTGCATGAGTACACAACGGTGTTGTGGATCCCGCTCGCAGCAGTGCACCTCGTGGCCTTGCTGCTCGATCGGACCTCGCGCATCGCGCTCATCGACCTCGTGCTGCCGTTTCACTCCGCCTACGGGACCCTGGGCATCGGGCTCGGCACGCTGGCCGTCGATGTGCTGCTGGTCGTCACTGTCACCGCTTATCTCAAGCGGCGCATGTCAGTCGAGCTCTGGAAGTGGGTGCATCGACTCGCATACGTCGCCTTCGCCCTCACGTTCTTCCACGCCGTGCTCAGCGGCACCGACTTCAGTGATCCGCTCGTTTCGGCAATCACCTGGTCGGCGGGCGCGATGCTCGTCGTGCTCGCGTTCGCTCGCGCGTTCTGGGGCCGGCTGCCCGCCTCGAGGTGAGCTAGGCGGCGAGCTGCTTTCGCAGCGAGATCACCTGGCTCCGCAGCTCCTGCTCGGCCTCGAGCGGGGTATCGACTTCCTGGCGTTCACGGTGCCACCGCTCCATGGCGAGGTCGACCTGCGCGGACTGTAGCCGCGCCAGGCGGATGTAGGCACGCAGGCCCCCGCGCCCGAGCACGCGCAACCGCTGCTGAAAGCGCCGCCACGGGCTGACAAGAATCGGCACCTCCTCAGGCATGATCGCCCCGCTGCCAAGTGCGGCCTCCTTGCGGAACTGATCCGCGAGCGCCTGGCTTTCGATGTGCAGTCCGAGCAGAAGAAGGGCGACCACTGCGGCGGTGAACGGGCCGGTCATGATGAGGGTGCGGAGGTGGATCTCCAGGATCAAGAAATTGTTCTGGACGATCGGGAAGAGGTTTATCCAGGCGTCCCACGAGAAATGCGCGGCGATGGCGACGATGAATCCGGCCGCGATCGCAATCAGCTTCTTGCGCGTGGTCGGCAGCTGGCGTGCGATGCCGACTCCCGCGCCCACGAACGCCGTGTAGGTGGCGTGTCCGAAAAACAAGCCGAGCACCTGCCGCGCGTACCACTGGAAGCCGGCCGCATATCCGCCCACGTGGTCCGGCGCAAAGATCGCATAGAGGTTGGTCATGTACGCCACCGACTCCATGAAGTTGAAGCCGAGCCCGACTGCGGCTCCGTACACGACCCCGTCGACGACATCGTCGAACTCGTTGCGCATGACCAGGAAAAGCAGCACTACCGCGGAGCCCTTGGCCAGCTCTTCGAGGATGCCCGCGGAAAACGCGGTCGAGACGTCGAAGCCGGGCCCGGGGACGAGGGTGCGGATGGCGATGTCCTGCCAGAGGCTCTCAGCCCAGATGACGAGGCTCGTCGCCACGACCGCGCCCCACGCGGCCGCGACCAGGACGAGGCGCCAGGGTTCTTTTTCATTGCGGTCGATCCGTCGGATGACCCACAGCCCGAACGCGGTGGTGGGCAGGCAGGCGAGCGCGCACACCGTCGCCACCTGGGGCCCGGCTGCGCCCGTGAATATGAAGACGTCGATTAGCAGCAACCAGAGCAGCGCCGCGAGGCCGAGGAGCACTGCCGCACGGATGAAGTCGCGCCGGCGCACGGCTGGGTCTCGGGCCGCAGCGCGCACCCCGATGAAGGTGCCCATCGCGATCAGAGCGACCGCGAGCAGTCCATAGAGCGACGTTCGGCCGGCGACGGTGTCGAGGTAGACGTAGTTGAGGATCGAGCTCGCGACCAGCACGAGGCTGAGCGCCACCGCGATCGCGACCGCAACCGCATAGCGCGCGGGCCGGCGCGCACGAGGGTTTGCGCGGCGAGCCGTGGTCAGCGCGCTCACTACCTCTCCACCAGGACCACGCGCCGGCCGATCACCTCGACCGGCAGGCCGCCTTCATAGCGCTCGACGACGAAGATGTAGTCGCCGGGAAGGTCGTGGCTGAAGCCCGGCGGGACCTTGACGGGAACGAGCGTCTGGCCCGCGAGCTGGTCAGAGGTGCCGGGCCCGACGCTGCCGACGACATTCCCGAATCCGTCGTACCAACGCGCGTCGACAACGACGTCCTTGGGCAGCGACGACCAGTCGACGACGGCTGCGAACTGAACCGTGCGGGGGAAGGAGTTGCGGTCGGGGCCGACGGTCGTGATGTGATCTGGGTCGTACTGGTAGACCCCGACGATCGTGGCCTTCAGGCCTGTGTGCTGTCCTGGGGGCTCGAAGTAGGCGAACTCCACCAGGCCGGCGATGAGGATGAGAAGCGAAAAGGCGGCGAAGACGAGCAGCGTCCGGTACAGCGTGCGCACCTGGTCGATTGGGCCCGCAACCACGAAACGCCAGTGTATCGGGCGCTAAGCTCGTCACCGATGCAGGGAAGCATCGATATTGGCGGTCCTTTTAGGAATGCGATCCTGGCGCTGGCTGCGAGGCGGCTGAAGAATCGCAGTCCACGGCCGGAGGCTGTCGAGCGGAGTTATTGGACGGTCGGGGAGTACCAGAGAGACGCGAAGCGGCTGGCCTTGCTCGGCTATGAAGTGACCTCAGAGTCGGTCACGAACCCGTACGTCGAGGGCGCCTCTTTTCGCCAGCGGCCGGCAATGCAGATCCGCGTGCCCACAGCGCATGTGATGTACGAGCTGACCAAATAGCCTTCGGTGTACCTAAGTTCACATGAGCCGCATCGTATTTGGCACGCAGTAACGAGTGGTCGAGACGAAGCGTTTACATCTCTGTGAGGGGAGCGCTAGTCGGCGTTGCGTTTCTGCTGACTGCTTGCGGTACCGTTTCCACCCCCGTGTCCCAGGCGTCCAGTGGCGTTTCACCATCGACCTCGCCGTCGTCCACCGTCTCGCCGGCGCCAGCCATCGACAGTCCGACCGCTGCTGCTACCCCATCGCCGTCGCCAACTGAGACAGCATCCCCACCGGCCATCGTCTCGTGCCCTGCGAGCGTGCGCAATATCAGCGGCCACTATTCATTCACGTGCCCGGCAGGCTGGACGTTTATCAACTGCGAAGAGACCAACTTCTACTCCCCATACACCTGGCTGATCAACCCGGACGGATGCCGGCAGGAGGCCTACGGGGCTCGTCTGTTCGTGATTTCTTTCTCAGGTACGCACGATCCAGCTGGCTACTTGGGTAGCCTCCAGTCAAGCCACGACGTCACGGTCGCATCCGTGGCCGGGACTCGAAAGGTGTACCTGGTGACCGCCAACAACCCACTGCCCCCTCCGAAAGATACCGTCCAGGTGCTGTACACGTTTGTGACTGGGGGGCGGACTTACTATCTCGAGTACGACCGCTATCCCGGCGATTTGGATGCGACGGCAACTTTCGACAGCATGGTCACGCAGACTCTGGCATTCTCGGCCTGACCCGACTGCGCAAGAGTCACCACTGCATCCATTGGGTTCGTGGCGGCTTGAGATCAGAGGTCACATCGATGGTGCGGCGGAGAGGAGTTGAACCTCCACGTCCTTGCGGACACTAGCTCCTGAAACTAGCGCGTCTGCCATTCCGCCACCGCCGCGTTGGGGCGAGCGAGAAGTATACCGAGGCCCAAATCGACCCAAGCTGACTGGCTAATCCGGCCCCCGCGCCAGCTGCCCGAAAGTCGTGGTGGGCGGGATGGTCAGCATCCGGCCATCATCGCTGCGCACGATCTGCCACCTGCCTTCGTGCACCATCCAGTGATGCCGATGGCAGAGCAGGATGAGGTTGGAGAGATCGGTCGATCCGCCGTGGATCCAGTGGACCACGTGGTGCGCTGCGCTCCATTTCGCCGGCCGGTCGCAACCCGGCCACCGGCAGTGGCCGTCGCGGGCGTCGAGCGCCCGGCGCGCCGGTCCGGATACGGTTCGCTTGGAGCGCCCGACGTCGATCACCGTCGATTCCGATCCCAGCAGGACGCGGGTCACGCCGCTTTCGCAGGCGAATCGCTCCACCGTCTTGGCTGAGATCGGGAGCGCGAAGTCCATCTCCGCCGCCGGCGCGCCGGCCAGGCCGAGCAGGGTTTCCACCGAGCTCGTGACCTGGATCTGCGCCCTCGGCATGGAACCCTCCGCCAGCTCGACCAGGGCATCCGCCAGCC
>Ga0207646_10003325_pt1 | contig 18290 bp, 13 predicted proteins | sample KBSK5502metaG_FD_184343 | JGI IMG/M metagenome (GOLD analysis project Ga0207646, IMG submission 184343) | Corn, switchgrass and miscanthus rhizosphere microbial communities from Kellogg Biological Station, Michigan, USA - KBS K5-50-2 metaG... | ecosystem: Host-associated > Plants > Roots >...
TTCACCGTTCACCGCATTTGACCTTCGCCCGCCGCCTCGTCCTCGGCACCGTGCTGGTGCTGTTCGTCACCGTCGGCATTCTGGTGGTATCCGCGGAGCGCTGGTTGCGAGCGGATCTGGTGAAGAACGTCGCCACCAGTCTCGAGCATCAGGCCCAGCTGGTGATGACGGCGCTCCCCGCCGACTCGCTCGTCTGGCAGGAGTTCTCTCACCGGATCGGCTCCGCGGGCCGGGTGCGGCTCACCCTCATCGACCGGTCGGGCCGGGTGCTCGCCGACTCCGACGTTCCCGACGCCGAGGTGGCACACGTCGAAAACCATGCGACCCGGCCGGAGGTCGCGGCGGCGCTCGCCGGCGGGGTCGGGACGGCGACCCGCCGCAGCGCCACCACCCGCAGTGAATTCATGTACGTCGCGGTGCCCGGCGGTCCCGGCATCGTGCGGATGGCGATGCCGCTGGATCAGGTGGATTCCGCGGTGGGAACCGCGCAGCGGTCGGTGCTTCTCGCCGCGCTGCTCTCTCTGATGCTGGGTGGCGTCCTCGCGTGGCTCGCAGCGCGATCGATCACCCGTCCCCTGACCGAGACGGCCGAGGCGGCGCGCACCATCGCGGCGGGAGGGACGCCGAGCTTTCCTCGCTCGGGAATCCCCGACATGGACGCGATGGTCGCGGCGCTCAGGGAAATGCACGAGGAGCTCGATGCCCGGTTCAACGCGCTCCAGCGGAAGCAGGCGGAGACGGAGGCGCTGGTGAATGCGATGGTGGAAGGTGTCCTTTCGTCCGATGCCCGGGGCCAGGTGGTGACCGCAAACCCCGCCGCGCGAAGGCTGCTCGGATACGCCGCCGACCGGCCTCTCCCCGCACTCCAGGTGCTCTTTCACCAGAAGGCGGCACGCGCGGCGGTGGAGGCGAGCCTGCACGGGGAGACGGTGCAGGACCGGGAGGTTCTCCTCGACGAGCGGACCTGTCTCCTCAGCGCGCGGCCCCTCCCGGAGGGCGGCGCGGTGCTGGTCCTTCACGACCTCACCGACCTTCGCCGGCTGGAGACGATCCGGCGCGACTTCGTCGCCAATGTCTCGCATGAGCTGAAGACACCGCTGACGTCGATCTCGGGGTACGCCGAGACCCTTCTCGCCGATCACCCGGGGGAGGAGACGACTCAGCGGTTTCTGGAGACGATCCTCGCGAACGCGCGGCGGATGCAGCGCCTGGTGGACGATCAGCTCGATCTCTCGAGGATCGAGTCAGGGAGCTGGCGGCCGTCCCCCCGCATGGTGCTGACCGAGACCGCGCTGCGGGAATCCTGGACCACCGCGGAAACGCCGAGCCACTCCAATCACGTGTTCCGGATTCTCGTGGGGGCGGGGGCGGAATCGGTGTTGGTCGATCCGGAAGGGTTCCGGCAGATTCTGGCGAATCTCTTCGACAACGCCCGGCGGTATACGGCCCCGGGCGGCGCGATCACCGCGCTCGCCATGCGGGACGGCGCCGGGATCCGGGTGAGCGTGCGCGACGCCGGCAGCGGCATCGGTCATGAGCACCTCCCCCGGATTTTCGAGCGTTTCTACCGCGCCGATCCTTCACGATCGCGCTCGGAAGGCGGCACCGGACTCGGCCTCGCGATCGTGAAGCACATGGTCGAGTCCCACGGCGGCCGGGTCTGGGCCGAGAGCGAGCTCGGGCAGGGGACGACGATTCATTCGTGGTTCCCCTCCTAGGTACTGGGTGCTGGGTGCTGGAAGCAGCCTAGTCCCCAGCACCCAGCACCTAGTACCTAGTACCTAGTACCTAGTACCCAGTACCCAGTACCCATCCCCCAGCCCCCAGCCCCAGCCGTTACACCCCCGTTACATGTCCCTTGTATTCGTGTAACGGCGCGCGGTGTTCTTCCCCCCGGGCTTCGTGAAGCCTCCCGCGCGTCGACACTCCATCAAGGAGCGGGAGCGTGCGCGCCAACCTGATCAGGATCGGTCAACTCGTGGTGCTCGGACTGTGCGGTCGTGCGATGACAGCGGCAGCCCAGTCTCCCAGCGTGACGGTCGGTGGGGTCGGGTATGCCCAGTTCGCCTACCACCCGAGCGACACCGCAAAATCCGCCAATAATTTCGACGTCACCCGGGCCTACATCAACGTGATCGGCCGGTTCGCTCACGGCGTCCTGGTGCGAGTCACCCCCGACATCTACCGGACCGCCGACGGCCTCACCTACCGCCTCAAGTACGGATTCGTCGCGTGGACCCCGGACAGCAGCGCACTCACCTTCAAAATCGGCATGGTCAACACCCCGTACGTCGAGTGGGAGGAGCAGCTGTGGGACTACCGGATGCAAGGGACCATTGCGGTGGACCGGGGTGGATATCTGTCCTCCTCCGATCTCGGATTCCTCGTGGATGGGAACTGGGGAAGCGAGAAGGTTTCCATGTCGGCCGGCGTGATCAACGGCGAGAACTACAATCGCCCGCTCGGTGACAAAGGGAAGGACCTCGTCGGGCGGCTCTCGGTGCGTCTGATGTCCAGTGATGATGCCGGCCGACAGGGGGGCCTGCGGCTGACGGGGTATGGGCACGCCGGCAAGCCGACTGGTGGCGGTGTCCGGCAACGGCTGCTCGGCATCCTCTCCTATCGCTCGAAGATGCTGACGCTGGCGGGAGAAGGAGTGATCACGAAGGACAGCGCCCTGACCACGCCGGTCACCGCCGAACGGAAGGGCCGCGTCTTTACCAGCTTCGGCGTGCTTCGCCTTCCACCCAGTTACAAGCTGCAATTCATCGGCCGCCTCGATCTGATCGACCCGAACACGTCCGTCGATAACGACCGGCAGACCCGCTACATCATCGGCGTGGGGTATCAGCTGACCCCCAACCTCCGGGTCCTGGCCGATCTCGACAAAGTGAATTACCAGGGCGGGGTCACCACACCCGCGCTCGAGATACTCCGCTCGCAGGCGCTCTTCCAGGTGCAGTTCACTTTCTAAGGAGCTCACATGTCGCGCACCACGCTGCTCTTCGGACTGGCCCTCGCCGCCGCCTGCGGAGGGGGAGAGAATCCTCCCGCGGGACAGCCCGCCGCCACGCCCACACCGCCGGCGGGATCGGCGCTGACCGGTGCGGGGGCCACCTTTCCGAATCCGATCTACAGCAAGTGGTTCGATACCTACAACAAGAAGACCGGCGTCCAGATCAACTACCAGTCGATCGGATCGGGCGGCGGGATCAAGCAGTTCACCGAGAACACCGTGGATTTCGGCGCCACCGACGGGCCGATGAAGGAGGAGCAGCTCGCCGCGGTGCAGGGCCAGGTCCTCCACATCCCGACGGTCATGGGCGCCGTCGTCCTGACGTATAACCTCCCCGCCGCCGGCGCCACCCAGCTCAAGCTCGACGGCCCGACGATCGCCGACATTTTTCTCGGCAAGATCACCAAGTGGAGCGACCGGCGGCTCACCGCGGCGAATGCCGGTGTGACGCTGCCGAACCAGGACATCATCGTGGTGCACCGGTCGGACGGATCGGGCACCAGCTACATCTTCACCGATTACCTCAGCAAGATCTCGCCGGAATGGAAGACCAAGGTCGGCAATTCCAACTCGGTGAACTGGCCGGCGGGACTGGGCGGCAAGGGAAACGAGGGAGTTACCCAGCAGGTCAAGCAGTCCCCGGGATCGATCGGCTACGTCGAGCTGATCTACGCGATCTCGAACGATCTCCCCTACGCGCAAGTGAAGAACTCGGCGGGCACGTTCATCGTGCCCTCGCTCGCCTCGGTCACCGCCGCCGCCGCGGGTACCACCTTCGAGCCCAATACCGATTTCCGGGTGTCGATCACCAATGCCGCCGGGGCGGATGCCTATCCGATCTCGTCGTTCACCTGGCTCCTGGTGCGGCCCGACATGCCGGATGAAGCCAAGGGGAAGGCGCTCAAGTCGTTCCTCGAGTGGATGGTCACCGACGAAGCCCAGCAGATGGCAGCCGAGCTCCACTACGCCCCGCTGCCGGCACCCGTGGTAACGCTGGTCAAGGAACGCATCACGACGCTCAAGGCCGGCGGAAAGCCGATCGCGTGATCGAGGGTCTCGATTCGACGGAAGTCGTCTCTCCCGTCGCCCGTCTTCAGGGCGCGGCGACGGGGGACAGGATTTTCCGGACGCTGCTCACGATCGCCGCCCTCGCGATCCCCACCCTGCTCGGCTTCCTGGTCTACGAGCTCTGGTCGGGGTCGCAGCCGGCGATTGCCAAGTTCGGCGCGGATTTTCTCACGACCAGCACCTGGGATCCGGTCGCGGACAAGTTCGGCGCGCTGCCGCTGATCTTCGGCACCCTGCTCTCCTCGCTGATCGCGCTGGTGATCGCCGTTCCCCTCTCCGTCGGGGTGGCCATCTTCCTCACCGAGTTCGCTCCCGGCCCGATCCGTCGCCCGGTGGCATTCGTCGTCGAGCTCCTGGCCGCGATTCCGAGCGTGGTGTACGGCCTTTGGGGAATCTTCTTCCTCATTCCCGTGCTCCGTGCGACGCTTTTTCCCTTTCTCCAGAACACGCTCGGCTTCATTCCCCTGTTCCAGGGCACGATCTACGGCAACTCGATGCTGGCGGCCGGCATCATCCTGGCCATCATGATCATGCCCTACATCATGTCGGTCACCCGGGAAGTGCTGGCGACGGTGCCCGGGAGCCAGCGCGAAGCGGCGCTGGCGCTCGGCGCAACCCGGTGGGAAGCGGCGTGGACCGCGGTGGTCCCGTATGCGCGGTCGGGGATCGTGGGCGCGATCATCCTCGGGCTCGGCCGTGCCCTCGGTGAGACGATGGCAGTGACGATGCTGATCGGCAATCGTCACGAGATCGCCGCCTCGCTCTTCGCCCCCGGATACACCATGGCGGCGGCGATCGCCAACGAATTCACCGAAGCCTCGACCGACATGCACTTTGCCGCGCTCGCCTATGTCGCGCTGGTCCTCTTCGGAGTGACCGTCGTGGTGAATGCGCTGGCCCGGCTCCTGATCTGGAAGGTCTCGAAGGGCCGCGCCAGCGGAGGAGCGGCGCTGTGAGAGGCCGCTGGCGCCGGTGGAAGAGCCGGATCATGGTGGGACTCCTGGTCCTCGCCGCGGTGCTGGCCGTGCTGCCGCTGCTCCTCATCCTGGGCACCTTGATCGTGAAGGGAGCCGGCAGCATCAACCTCGGTTTCTTCACCCGGATGCCGGTGCCCGCCGGCGAGACCGGCGGCGGAGTGGCGCACGCGATCGTCGGCACGCTGATGATCGTGGGTACCGCATGCCTGATCGGTCTGCCGATCGGCATCGGGGCCGGCATTTTCGCCGCCGAGTGGCCGGCGAGCAAGATCGCGATGATCACCCGCTTCATTGCCGACGTCCTCAACGGGACGCCCTCGATCGTGGTGGGGGTCTTCGCATGGACCTGGATCGTGGCGAAGCAGGGCCACTTCTCGGGGCTCGCGGGGAGCGCGGCGCTCGCCGTGCTGATGACCCCGATGGTGATGCGCACCACCGAGGAAATGATCAAGCTGGTGCCGAATTCTCTTCGCGAGGCGGCGCTGGCACTCGGCTACCCCCGCTGGCGCACCTGCCTGCTCGTGGTGGTGCGCACCTGTCTTCCCGGCATCGTGACCGGTGCCCTCCTCGCCGTGGCGCGCATCGCCGGCGAAACCGCTCCCCTGCTCTTCACCGCGCTCGGGAGCCAGTACATGAGCAGCAACATTCAGCAGCCGATGGCCGCACTCCCTCTGGTGGTCTTTACCTATGCAACCGGCCCCTATCCCGAGTGGCATCGCCTGGCCTGGGCGACCGCCCTCGTCCTCATCCTCGTCGTCCTCATCCTCAGCGTCGCCGCTCGACTCGCGACACGAAGCAGGTTCGATGGTCCCCGCTGAGGCGCGACGCCCCCGGGTGGAGACCCAGGGACTCACCGCGTTCTACGGCACGCTCGCCGCGGTCAAAAACGCGTCGCTCGCCTTTGCCCCGAACCAGGTGCACGCCCTGATTGGCCCCTCGGGGTGCGGCAAGTCGACCTTCCTCCGCAGCGTCAACCGGATGCACGAGGAGACGCCCGGTGGGCGCGTCACCGGGCTGGTGGCACTCGACGGTGCGGACGTCTATGCCCCGAAGGTGAGCCTGCGGCGGCTCCGGCGCCGCGTGGGGATGGTCTTCCAGAAACCGACTCCGTTCCCGACGATGTCCATCCACGACAACGTGGCGGCGGGACTCCGGCTCAATCGCAAGCTTTCCCGCACCCAGCTGGGCGAGACCGTCGAACAGGCCCTGACCGTCGCGGGACTCTGGGACGAGGTGAAGGACCGGCTGCATGGCAGCGCCATCGCGCTTTCGGGCGGGCAGCAGCAGCGGCTCTGCATTGCGCGCACCATCGCCCCGGCCCCCGACGTGATTCTCCTCGACGAGCCGACTGCGTCGCTCGATCCGCAGGGGACCCAGCGGATCGAGGAGCTCCTCTTCGGCCTCAAGGAGCGATTCACCATCATCATCGTGACCCACAACATGCAGCAGGCGGCGCGGGTGTCGGACACCACCTCCTTCTTCTATCTCGGCGAAGTCGTGGAGACCGGCGCGACCCGGCAGATCTTCACCTCACCGCGGGAACAGAAGACGGAGGCGTACGTGACGGGAAGATTCGGATGAGTCAGGCAACAGGCAGCAGGCAACGGGCAGCAGGCAGCGGGCAGCCGGCAACGAACGGCGCCATCGACGTCCGGGACTTTTCGTTCTGGTATGGAGCCCGGCGCGCGCTGAACGACGTCACCTTCACGATTCCCCGCCAGGGGGTCACCGCCATCATCGGGCCCTCGGGGTGCGGCAAGTCCACCTTCCTCCGCTCGATCAATCGGCTCAACGACCTGATTCCCGACGCGCGGTACGACGGAGAGATCGAAGTGCTGGGGCAGTCCATCTTCGCGCGGGGCATCGATCTGGTATCGTTCCGTCAGCGAGTCGGGATGGTCTTTCAGCGGCCCAACCCGTTCCCGAAGACGATCTATGAGAACGTGTCGTACGGTCCGCGGCTCAACCGGCTCACCTCGGCGCGCGAGATCCCGGCGCTGGTGGAGCGCTGCCTCCGCCAGGCGGCGCTCTGGGACGAGGTCAAGGACCGGCTCGACGATCAGGCGACCGGGCTCTCGGGAGGCCAGCAGCAGCGGCTCTGCATCGCCCGCGCGCTGGCCAACGATCCCGAGGTGCTGCTGATGGACGAGCCCTGCTCGGCCCTCGATCCGATCGCGACCCAGCGGGTCGAGGAGCTGATCGTCGAGCTCAAGGCGAAATACACCATCGTCATCGTCACCCACAACATGCAGCAGGCGGCCCGGGTGTCGGACGTGACGGGGTTCTTCTTTCAGGGCGAGCTGATCGAGTTCGGGGCGACGGACAAGATGTTCACGACGCCGTCCCAGGAAAAGACCGAAGCCTATATCACGGGGAGATTCGGATGAGCGCGCCGCATCGGCACTTTCACGACGAGCTGAGCCAGGTCAAGGTACGGCTCCTCACCATGAGCGGGGAGGCCGAAGCCGCGCTCCGGCTGGCGGTCGAGGCGCTGCTGGAACGCAGCCTCGAGAAAGCGGCGCAGGTAATCGCGGGCGACAAGGTCATCGATTCGATGGAAGTCGGCATCGAGGAAGACTGCATCGATCTGCTGGCGCTCCAGCAGCCGATGGCCCGGGACCTCCGCATGCTGGTGGCCGCGATCAAGATCGCCAACGATCTCGAGCGGGTGGGCGACCATGCCGTCAACCTGGCCCAGTCGGCGGAGCGGCTCGAGCGGAGCCGGCCGATCGCGCCGGAGCCCGAGATCATCGAGATGGCCCGGCTGGCACGCGAGATGCTTTCCGATTCGCTCGAGGCGTTCGTGCGGGGCGATGCGGCAGCGGGACGGGAAATCTGCCTGCGGGACGACAAGGTGGATGCCCTCAACCGCTCGGTCTTCCGGATCCTGCTGACCCACATGATGGAAGACCCGCACGTGATCGGGGCCGCGATGGAGCTGTTCCTGGTGAGCCGGAACCTGGAGCGGGTGGCCGACCTGGCCACGAACATCGCCGAGGATGTAGTCTTCCTCGTCGAAGGCAAATCGATTAAACATCATGCAGAAGACATGACAGGACACTCCTGATGCGCCGATCGTATCTCGCCGCCGTTTCCTCGAAAGTCCCCCAGCCGGGCGAACGGCTCGGGGCCATCGATGTCGGGTCCAACTCGATCCGGCTGCTCGTGGCGGAGTTCGACCCCCAGGGCGGGATCAAGGTCATCGACGAGGTAAAGGATCAGCCGCGGCTGGCCGCGGGGATCGCCGAGTCGAACCGGCTCGATGAGTTCGCCATGGCTCGGGCCATCCAGACCCTCGGCCGCATGCGCGAGGTGGCGGAGCGGCGCGGCGTCCGGCGCATTCTCGCGGTCGCGACCTCGGCGGTCCGCGAGGCCGAGAACGGCAAAGCCTTCGTGGAGCGGGTGCGCCGCGAGGTCGGTATTCCGCTCAAGATCATCGATACCGAGGCCGAGGCCGCGCTGTCCTGGCGGTCGGTGGCGCATCATTTCCCGCAGGCGTCGGGACGGGCACTGGTCGCGGACATCGGCGGCGGGAGCCTCGAGCTCATCGGCGCCGTCAACGGACTGGTGGAGCTGACCAAGTCCCTGCCGCTCGGCTCCGTCCGCCTGACCGAGAAGTACCTCTTCGAAGGCCGCTCCCGGAGCAAGGAAGTCGCAAATCTCCGGGACAAGGTCCGGAAGCAGCTCAAGAAGGCGGGACGCTGGCGGGAGTGGAACAATGTCCCGGTCATCGGGTCCGGAGGCACCTTCACGAATCTCGCCCGGATGGCGCTGCACCGGCGGGGGCATGCGATCGAATCGGTGCACGGCGAAGTCGTCAAGACCGCCGAGGTGGAGCAGCTCCTCGAATGGCTCTGCACCCTGAGCGCCGACAAGCGCCGCGAAGTGACCGGACTGAATCCCCAGCGAGCCGACATCATCCTGGCCGGCCTGGCAGTGACCGCCGAGCTGCTGAACCTGGTCGAGGCGCGGAACATCACCGTGAGCGCCTTCGGACTCCGGGAAGGGCTGCTGCTCGAGATGATCGGCGAGAGCGCCCCACGCACCAGCGATCCGCTCCGGGCCATGCGGGAATTCGTGGACCGGTGCCAGGGCGATCGCCGGCATGTGGAACAGGTCCGGGTCATCGGGCTCACCCTCTTCGACCGGCTCTGCGGACTCCTCGGGGCGGATCCTGAGGAGCGCGCCATTCTCGAAGCGGCCTGCCTCCTCCACGACGTCGGGCAGGTGGTGAGCTACCGGAAGCACCACAAGCACAGCTTCCAGCTCATCATGCACGCTGAGCGGCTCAATTTCGCATCGCGCGAACGCTATCTGGTCGCGATGGTCAGCCGGTACCATCGCCGAAGCGGCCCCAGTCTCAAACACGAGGAGTTCGCCCGGCTCGACCGAGATGAACAGGCCGTCGTTCGGCGGCTCTCGGGGTTGTTGCGGATCGCCGACGGACTCGACCGGGGCCACACCTCCGCCGTGGAGCGGGTGACGACGCGGCTCACCGCCGATCGACTCTCCATCCGGGCAATTCCGAAGGTCCGGGGCGCCGACCTCTCCCTGGAGTGCTGGGGCGCGGCGAAGAAGTCGGATGTACTGGCGAAGGTGCTGGGGCGGGATGTCGTCGTGGTGCCGACGGCGCCGTAACCTGCGGTGAGCGGTGAGCGGTGAGCGGTATGGCTGATAGCTGATGGCTACTGGTTTTTCCGCTTCCCCCGCGCCCACAACTGATCCGCGTCTCCCCGCACCTCGAAGGAGACCGCCTTCCCCGAGACCACCTTGAATTCCAGCACCATGTCCTGCAGCGCGTCGAAGAGCTGGCCCTTCCTGATGATGCCCGGGATGAACCAGTCCTCCTTGATCCGAATAAGCGCGGCGCCCTCGTAATAGGGATCGGTCGGCTCGAAGCGCATGGTGAGCATGCTGTCACGGTACGCCACGATGAATTCGAGGGCCTTCGCGGTGTCGGCCATATCGTCCCAGCGGAATTCATAGCGACCGACGTACGGGGCCGCGACGTCCGCCGGCGTCGCAATGCGGTGGCTCGGCTCGACGGTCACCTCGAGCGGAACCTGGATGCGGCCCCAGCTCATCACCATCGTCGTGCCTCCCGCGCGGTTTTCGGGAAACGACCAGGTGAGCAGCTCGGTAAAAGGTGACGGGAGGGCCCGCACCTGAAAACGGATTTGCTCTGGCGTGGAATCGACGTGCGCCATGTGGTATATCCGGGCACGAGGATCGAGCACGAAGGTCCAGTTTCCCGCGGGGCGCACCACCATCCACACCGAGTACTTGCCCTTCGGTACCGGATGTCCTTCGATCCTGACGTCTTTGCTCAGCTCCAGCGTCGTCGCATAGTTGGCGCCCGGGGTCCAGACCTCCTGCCACTTCACCTCGCCGCCGAACATGTCCTGCCGTCCCCGGGCTCGCGGCCGGGAATACTCGATGCCGATCCTGGTTCCGTCGATGACCTGGGAGATGGTGCCCAGCTCACTGGCCCTGATCTGGGAATGGAGTACGCCGGGTCCGAATGCCAGCGCCACACCGGCCCAGAGACCGCGGCGCCATCGGCGCATCATCAGCTCTTCCGCTTGCCGCTGGCGATGACCTGATCCTTCTCCGCGCGAACCTTGAATTCGGTCGCTTTCCCGCCGGAGGTCACGAACTCGAACACCATGTCGCGCTCCACATCGTACAGCTTGCCCTTTTCCATGAAGCCGGGAACGAACGAGCCGTCAGGAAGCGGAATCAGGAAGAATCGATCCCATTCGGGGAATGGCGCGGGATCCCAGCGTCCCATGAGCGAGCCGTTCTCGTGGGTGAGGAACAGCGTGATCGGCTTGGCCGCCTCGGGGCCACCGCTCCAGGCAAAGGTATATGCGCCTAGAAACGGGGCCGCCTTTTCGGCCGGCGTGATCAGCGACATCGACGAAGTCACTTTGATCTCGACCGGAACGCGAATGGTGCCCCACTCCATCGCGAGCGTCGCCCCCTCGGGACTGAGCCCGCTGAACGACCAGGTCAGCGCTTCCGTAAACGGCACCGCGGCCGGGGCGACGTCGACCCGCACCTGCTCGGCGGTCGAATCGGGGTGCATCGTGTGAAACCGGCGGTGCCTCGGGTCGAGGACCACCGTCCAGGCCCCCTCTTTCCGCACCACGATCCAGACGGAGTATTTCCCCGCCGCCAGCGGACGACCGTTGACCCGAACGTCCTTGCTCACGTCGAGCGTCGTGGCCCAATTGGCGCCGGGCGTCCAGACTTCGCCCCAGGTCACGATCTTGCCGAACAGGGAATCGCGGGTGCGCGCCCGGGGGCGGGAGTACTCCACCGTCAGCCGGGTACCGTCGATGGTCTGCGCCACCAGGGCAGGCTCGCTGGCGCGCACCTGCGCATGGGAGGCAGCGGGGAGCAACAGCGCCGTCACTCCGGCGAGGAGGAGCGTCGAGCGGATCATCGGGGATTCCTCATCCGTAGCGGGCGTCGATGGCGGCGCGAATCTCGTCGAGCGTTCTCCCATCTTTGTGCAGGCGTGCCGCCATCCGGCCCTGGCCCTGGCAAATGGGGCAGGCGCGGGCCATCGCATCGCCTTCATAGCAAGAGAGGAGGGAATAGAAGCCCTCGACGTCGGCGCACCCGCAATTGCAGCGAATGCCGTCCACGATCTCGGGGATCTCGCGGATCGAATCGAAGAGCGGGATCAGCTGGGGACTGTCCTCGAGCTGTTCCCGGGTGAGCACCTTGGCGGCGGTGATGCCCGGCCGGGGCGTCGGGTGCGGACCAGCGGCCGGCCCCCGGCGATGTATGACCCACCGGGAGGCGGAAGCCGGGCGGATTCCGGCCAGGAGCGCCAGCCCCGCCAGGGGAACGCCACGCAGGAAATCCCGACGGGAATACATGAGCACCTCCAGCGGCTTCGGGGGCCCTGAACTCTACCTACGTCTGACGGTCGCAGGCTAGATCTGGTTGCAGATTCCTCGCGCCCGCGGCCCTGCCGGAGGTAATTTCCGGTCGGCCCTCCCTCCCCCACTCTTTCGAGGTTCTTCCGCTGATGCGTTCCCGCATGATCCGCGCACTCCCAGCGATCTTCCTTGCAGTGCTGATGGCGGCGCCGCTCCCGGCACAGACCTCCGGACCGGGCGCCACTCCGGCCGCGTCACCGTACACCCCCGGCAGGCATCCGAATCAGCCGGTCGACGAGCAGTACACCAGGAAGATCCGGGAATACACGACCGAGACCTTCTTTCTCTCTCCGCTGGTCGATTATCTCCCGGCGTCGAAAACCGTCCCGACGCCGGCGGCGGTGCTCGGCGACATTGCGGGGGCGCCCAACAAGCTGCCGTACTCCAAGGAGGTCTACGAGTACATGCGGCTGCTGGCCAAGACCAGTCCGCGGGTCAAGGTGGTTTCGATCGGCACGACGGAAGAAGGCCGTGAGATGATCGCGGTTGCCATTGCCAGCGAAGCACTCATGGCGGGCCTCGAGGCGAACACAGCCCGGCTGGCGAGGCTGGCGGATCCGCGCTCGATCGGCATGAACGACGCGGAGGCGGAGCGGCTCGCCGCCCAGTCGACGCCGGTGTATTACATCACCGGCACCATCCATTCGCCGGAGGCCGGCGCGCCCACGGCGCTGATGGAGCTGGCCTACCGGCTGGCAGTGGACGAGAGCCCCTACGTCAAGAACATCCGCGACCACCTGATCACGCTGATCACGCCGATCGTCGAGGTCGACGGCCGGGACCGCCAGGTCGATCTCTTCCGGTGGCACATGGCGCATCCCAACGATACCTGGCCGAACCTGATTTACTGGGGGCACTACGTCGCCCACGACAACAACCGCGACGCGATGGGGATGACGCTCAAGCTGTCGCAGAACGTGCTGAACACCTACCTGGACTGGAAAGCGCAGGTCATTCACGATCTCCACGAATCGGTGCCCTACCTGTACGACAACACGATCGGCGACGGGCCCTACAACGCCTGGCTCGACCCGCTGGTGACCAACGAGTGGCAGATGATCGGCTGGAACAATGTGCAGGAGATGACCCGGATGGGTATGCCGGGCGTCTTTGCGTTCGGTCGATTCGATACCTGGAGTCCCGGGTATCTGATGTTCATGGCGGCCACGCACAACGGCATCAGCCGGCTCTACGAGACCTTCGGCAACGGCGGCAGCGCAGAAACGCTCGAGCGCACGCTCTCTCCCGACGAGACGTCGCGAACCTGGTACCGGCAGAACCCGCCGCTGCCGCGGGTCAAATGGTCGCTCCGCAACAACAACAATTACGAGCAGACCGGCTTGCTGGTCTCGCTCTCCTACATCGCGAACAACCGCCGGCAGATCCTCCAGAATTTCTACGAGAAGAGCAAGCGCTCCGTGCTCAAGGCGAGAACCGAAGGGCCGGCGGCGTACGTCCTGACCGCCGATACGCGGAGACCCGGCACCCAGGCCGAGCTGCTCCGCGTGCTGCAGCGGCAGCACGTCGAGATCTCCCGCGCGTCAGCGCCGTTTACCGTCTCGATGCCGAGTCGTGGCGCCCGGCCGGCGGAAAGGCGCAGCGGCGCACCGGCGGCCGATTCCACGTCCCGGCGGAGCGCTGACTCCACCACGAAGCTCGAGACCCGCTCCTTCCCCGCCGGCAGTTACATCGTGCGGATGGATCAGCCCTACTCGCGCATCGCCGACGCATTGCTCGACTATCAATACTGGAGTCCCAACGACCCGCAGCGGACACCGTATGACGATACCGGCTGGACGTTTCCCGAGGGCTTCGGCGTCGAAGCGGTCCGGGTCGTGGATCCGAAGGTCCTGGATGCGGGGATGACCCGGGTGACCGGAGCGGTGATCGCGCCGGGTGGGGTCACCGGTTCCGGGCCGGTCGTCGTCATCAATCACAACGGCGACAATGCGCTGGCCACCCTGCGCTACCGGCTGAAGGGCGCCGACATGCAGGCGGCGGAGGAGCCTTTCGAGGCGGCGGGCCGGAAGTTCAACCGGGGGAGCTTTCTGATCCGGAATGTCCCCGCGGCCGACCTCGACCGGGCGACGCGGGAGCTCGGTCTGTCGGCATATGCGATTTCCGCGATGCCCTCGGTGGCCATGCACCCGCTCCGGGCGGCGCGTGTGGCCATCATGCACACCTGGATCAGCACGCAGACCGAAGGTTGGTGGCGCCAGGCGTTCGACTTCATGGCGATTCCCTACGAGTACATCAGCGTGCAGGACGTCGCGGCCACCGCGGATCTCGGAGCACGCTGGGATGTGATCGTCTTCCCTCCCGCGGGCGGGAGCGCGCAGCAAATCGTGTCCGGCCTTCCCATGTGGCGCAATCCGATGCCGTGGAAGAACACTCCGGAAACGCCGAATATCGGGACCTGGGCCCAGACCGACGACATGCGCCCCGGCCTCGGGTGGAACGGGCTGCAGCACCTGCAGGAATTCGTGTCGAGGGGCGGCGTGCTTCTCGGCGCCGCCAACACCGCGGACTTCGCGATCCAGTTCGGCCTGACCAGCGGAGTGACTTCGAATCAGGCGGGACAGAGCCGGGTCGTGGGCAGTCTGCTGCGCTCCCGGGTCACCGATGCGACGAGCCCCATCGCGTACGGTATCATCGACAGCCTGGCGGTGATGAGCGACGACGGCGGGAGCTTCTCGGTGAGCAACACCCTTGGCGGCCGGGGCGGCCGGCGTTTCGGCGAAGCGGGGGGCCGTCCGACCGGACGCGGCACGGCAAACGACCCCGACGTACCCCAGGGGCGCCCGGCGCTGGACCCGCGCTTCGAGCTCGTGACCGCTCCGTCGGTCGATCTCTGGCAGCTTCCGCCGATCACCGACGACCAGATGCGGAATCCGCTCGGTCTCATTCCGCCCGCGGAACGTCCCCGGGTCGTGCTGCGGTTTTCCCCCCAGCGAGACTTGCTGGTCTCGGGGCTTCTGGGCGGCGGTGCCGAGATCGCCGACCGGCCGATCGTGGTGGACGCGCCGCGCGGCAAGGGCCACGTGGTGCTCTTCTCGATCAATCCGGTCTATCGCGGTACGACGGTGGGCAGCTATTTCCTGGTCCTGAACACGATCCTCAACTTCGACAACCTCAATGCCGGCAGGAAGCTCGATGCGAGATAAGGCGCAAAGGCGGAAGGGCGCAACGACGCAAAGACGCAAAGTGGCGATCAGTCTCGTTCTGATCGCAGGGTGCATCGTCCCCGCGCTCTCCGCTCAGATCACGTCCGCCGAATACGCCGCGCGGCGGGATTCGCTGGCGGCGCGGGTGGGAGACGGCATCGTGGTCGCGTTCGGCGGCCGGACCCCGATCACCGATTTCGGTCCCTTCTACCAGATCCCCGCGTTCCGGTATCTCACCGGGTACACGTTCGCCGACGCCGCGCTGGTGATCACGGTGCGGAACGGCAAAGGTGCGCCGATTCTCTTCGTCGCCCGGACCGCGCCGAGGCGCTCGCTCTACTACGGCAGCGAGCCGGACTCCCTGGCGCTTCTGAAGGAGCTCGGTCTCCCGTCCCGTGCGTCGAGCGAGCTGTCCGCGGTGGTGGACTCCCTGACTGCGACGGGACTTCCGGTCTATTCACTGGGCGACTTCGAGGCGGCGGACTTCGCGCGCGCCGATTCGCTCACGCGGGGAGCCCAGTTCCTGCGCGGGCTCCAGGCCAAACGGCCCGGACTGGTGATCAAAGACGCGCATCCCATCGTGAACGAGCTTCGCGCCAGGAAGAGCGACGCCGAGCTGGCGCTGATCAAGAAAGCGACGGACATCAGCGTCGAAGGCCATACCGAGCTGATGCGCCGGATCGAGCCCGGCATGCACGAGTATGACCTCCAGGCCATCATCGAATACACCTTCCGCCGTGGAGGTGGCGAGCGGCCGGCGTATGGATCGATCGTCGGCGCGGGTCCCAACGGCACCCAGCTCCACTACATGAAGGACCGGCGGGAGATGAAACCCGGCGAGGTGGTCGTCGTCGACGCGGCGACGGAATACGACGGCTACGCCACCGACATAACCCGCACTCTACCGGTCAGCGGTTTCTACACTCCCGACCAGAAGGCGATGTACCAGGTTGTGCGCGACGGGCAGGCGGCGGCGGAGCGGAACTCGAAGCCGGGTCTCTCGATTCGGGCGGCGCAGGATTCCTCGCTGGACGTCCGGGCCCGCGGGCTCGCGGCGCTCGGGCTGATCGAGTCCGCCTCGGCGACATTTGACCCCCCCTGGCCGGCCGACTGTGCAACCACCCCGCGCGCCTGCCAGCAGGTGATGCTGTGGGCCATCCACGGCATCAGTCATGGTCTCGGCCTCGAAGTGCACGACCCGATCCAGGCGAACTATGGAGACCGGACCTTCAGGAAAGGCGACGCGTTCACCATCGAGCCGGGGATCTACGTCTCCACGCGGCAGCTCGACATTCTCCCCGATACCCCGAAGAACCGCGCCTTCAAAGCCAAAGTCCGCGCGGCGGTGGAGCGCTATCAGAATACCGGTGTCCGAATCGAGGATGTCTACGTGATTACCGACCGGGGACTCGAGTGGATCAGCCGGGCGCCGAGGGAGATCGACGAAATCGAAGCGATGATCCGGACCAGGAAGCGGGCCATTCCCTGATCAGGGAGCAGGCAACAGGCAACAGGCAGCTACTTCTTTGCCTGCTCCTTGCTCCAGGAGTCGCGGAGGGTCACGGTCCGGTTGAAGACCAGGGCGCCCGGCTTGGAATCTTCGGGATCCGACATGAAGTAGCCGGTGCGTTCGAACTGATACCTCGTCCCGGCGGGGTCGTTTCCCGCGCTCGGCTCCACCTTGGCACCTGGCACCACCACGAGTGACGCCGGGTTCAGCACCGAGGTGAAGTCCTCGCCTTCGGGCACCGCATCGGGATCGGCCACCGTGAAGAGCCGGTCGTAGAGCCGGAGCTCGCAATCCAGCGCGTGCGCGGCCGACACCCAGTGGATGGTGCCCTGCACTTTCCGTCCGTCGGGGGCGTCGCCCCCCCGGGTCGCGGGATCGTAAGTGCAGCGCAGCTCCACCACGTTACCCGCCGAGTCTTTCACGACGTCGGTGCAGGTGATGAAATAGGCGTAGCGCAGCCGGACCTCCCGCCCCGGTGCCAGCCGGAAGAATTTCTTCGGCGGGTCCTCCATGAAATCGTCCCGCTCGATGTAGATCTCACGGGAAAAGGGCAGCATTCGAGAGCCGGTGAGTGGCACGTCGTGCGGGTAGTAGCTCGCCTCCAGCTCATCCGGCGCGTCTCCCGGATAATTCGTGATCACCACCTTGAGCGGATTCACCACGCAGAGGATCCGGCGGACCCGCATGTTGAGATCGTTCCGCACTGCGTGCTCGTAGGCGGCCAGCTCGGTGCGGGCGTCCTTTCTCGCCACGCCCACCGTCTCGCAGAAATCGCGAATCGCCTCGGGGGTTACCCCGCGGCGGCGAATTCCCGAGAGAGTGTGCATGCGGGGGTCGTCCCATCCGGATACATGTCGCTCGTTGACCAGCCGGAGCAGCTTGCGCTTGCTCACCACGGTGTAGTCGAGCACCAGGCGGGCGAATTCAGTCTGCTCCGGGGGCCGCTCGAATCCGGCCTCGCGGACCAGCCAGTTGTATATGTCCCGGTTGTCCTTGAACTCGAGGGTACAGAGCGAGTGGGTGATCCCCTCGATCGCGTCGGACAGCCCGTGGGCAAAGTCATAGAGCGGGTAGATGCACCAGGCATCGCCCCGCCGGTAGTGATGGGCGTGGCGAATCCGGAGCAGCAGCGGGTCGCGCATGATCATGTTGGGGTGAGACAGGTCGATTCTCGCCCGGAGCACGTGCGCCCCGTCGGGAAACTCCCCCGCCTTCATCCGGGCCAGCAGATCGAGATTCTCGTCGACGGTTCGGTCCCGGAAGGCGCTGGGTGTGCCCGGCCTGGTGACCGTCCCGCGGTGGGCGCGGATCTGTTCCTCTGACTCGCTGTCGACGTAGGCCTTGCCCTTCCGCACCAGCAGCTCCGCGAATTCGTAGAGCTTCTCGAAATAATCGCTGGCGTAGAGCTCGCTGTCCCACTGGAAGCCGAGCCACTGGATGTCCCGCTTGATCGCCTCGACGTACTTGATGTCCTCGGTCGACGGGTTGGTATCGTCGAACCGGAGGTTGACCTTCCCGCCGAATTCACGGGCGATTCCGAAGTTGAGGCAGATCGACTTGGCGTGGCCGATGTGCGGAAAGCCGTTCGGCTCGGGGGGAAAG
>Ga0207646_10003326_pt1 | contig 18279 bp, 12 predicted proteins | sample KBSK5502metaG_FD_184343 | JGI IMG/M metagenome (GOLD analysis project Ga0207646, IMG submission 184343) | Corn, switchgrass and miscanthus rhizosphere microbial communities from Kellogg Biological Station, Michigan, USA - KBS K5-50-2 metaG... | ecosystem: Host-associated > Plants > Roots >...
CCAGCGGCGCGGCATCAGCTCTGCCTGGCGCATTGGTTCCGGAATCTGGAGGCGTTGACGCCGCGGTTCGCCTGGTTCCAACGGCGGAAGTTTCGGCGGGAGTTTTGGTGGATCTGGGAGGCGGAGAACGAGCGGCAGGCCCGCGACTGGGCACGACGCTTCTGTGCGCGCTGGCGGTGGGCCGCACCGCAGATGGTGGAGAAGTTCCAGGGGGAGCTCGACCAGGTTTTGGCCTTCTTCGCCTTCCCGGCGCCCTGGCGGCACCGGCTGCGCACCACCAACCTGGGCGCAGGCTGGTTCAAACACTTGCGGGGTTACCTCAGCCGCTTCCCCGGCTGTCGCAACGCCGACCACAGCGAGCAGGTGCTCGGGTGCTTCCTGCTCGCGGCTGAGTCCGCCCATGGCGGACATCGCTAAGGAGAGTTCCCATGACCCGGAGACCCCTCAACTCAACTTTCAACAGAATTGCTGGACAATGCCCACTGTGCGCGTTTCTTGACTCGCCCAGAACAGCCCTGTAGATTGGACAATGATGGCCGCTGCGGATTGCGTGGTCCGTCGCGAGAGACTTTGACGCACAGGGGCAGCCGGTGAGGAGTTGGCAGGACCCGATCCTCGGAACAAAGCATTTGAGACGGAGCATCACCGGCGGCTTCGCGCTCATGCTCTGCGCGCTTGCGGCCCTGCCGGGCCGGGCAGCGCCCCGCGCGGCAGCACAGGCCGGCCAGGCGCGCCCTGCCGTCGCGCCGAGCAGCATCACCGTCGAGGCCAATCCTCAACTGTTCGCGACGCTGTGCGCGCTCCACGCCGCCGGCTTTGAGGCGGACGTGACCGCGGCGGCGCTCCCTCCGCTGCGGGCGCGGCTCCGCAGCGAATTGTTGGGCCCCGAGGGCCCAGCGACCAATGCCCTGCGCGTGTTTTACCGCGGTCACTTGCTGGCCGATCCTGCCAGCACGCTCTCACGTTACATCTCGTTTGCCCTTGTGGTGGGCCCGCCGCCAAAGTTCAACTATCTGTTGCGCCACGACGAGCTGCCGCCTGACGTGCTGTCGATCGAGGGCTTTAACGAGGTGCTCGCCAACTTCTATCGCGAGGCGCAGATTGAGCGGCTCTGGGCCCAGGTCGAACCGGAATACAACCGCGGGGTCGCGCGCTTGCAAGGGCCCGTCTCCCAATTGGTCTTGACCTCGACGGCTTACCTGCGCGAGCTGCTCCGGTCCGATAGCCCGCGCACCTTTGCCGTCTACGTCGAGCCGCTGGTCGGTGGCACAACCAATTTTCGCAATTACGGAGACCATTACGCGATTGTCGTGAGCCTCGGAGGCGAACCTCCGCTCGACGAGATCCGCCACGCGTTGCTCCACTTCCTGCTCGATCCGCTGGCGCTGCGCTATCGGGCCGTGGTGGCGGCCAAGGCGCCGCTGCTCAACATTGCGGCGCGCGCTCCGCTGCTCCCGGACGAATACAAGGAGGATTTTCCTACCTTCTTCAGGGAGTGCCTGGTGCGTGCCGTGGAGTTGCGTTTGCGCCGGCTGCCGCCTGAGCAGCTCGTCCGCGCGGTGGACCAGGCCGAGGCGGAGGGATACATCCTGGTCCGTCCTTTCTCCCGCGAGCTGACGAAATTCGAGAAAGTCGAGCCGGCCATGAGGTATTACTTCCCGGAGCTGGTGCGCGGGATTGATGTCGCCGAGGAGACCAGGCGTTTGCAGCAGGTGCGATTTGCCGCGGCGGCGAAGCCTGCGGCTCCGATCGCCGCCGGGGCGGTGCACAGCCCGTCCGATGTGGATGCGTGGCTCGAGGAAGGTGAACGTCAGATTGCCACGCAGAACGCTGCGGCGGCGGTGGCTGCGTTCCAGCGCGTGTTGGAGAAGGATCCCGAGCAGCCGCGGGCGCTGTACGGTCTGGCGGTCGCGGCCGTCTTGCAAGGAGACGCCGACCGCGCCAAGGAACTCTTCCGCCACCTGGTCGCCGGCCCGCCGCAAAAGGGCGAGCGCGCCCCGGCCAGGGATCCGGTCATCGTGGCCTGGTCGCATGTGTATTTGGGACGCATCTACGACGTGGATGGAGATCGCGATCTGGCGGTGAGCGAATACCGCGCGGCGATGGCCATCGAAGGAGCTCCAGAAACAGCGCGCCTGGCTGCGCAGCGCGGAGTCGAAAAAGGTTATCAGCCGGCCAGCACGAAACCCACGAGGCCCTAGCCCTTGCGGCATTCGTGGAGGCCGCGGGCTGTAACGAAATCACAGGGCGGTTTCCTCCAACAGCGGTGGGGCGACCGCACTCACAAGGAGAAAGAGCAATGATGAGCATGATCCGAAAGACAGCCCGGCCGGCACTGCTGGCTCTGGCGTTGGTGTCCGTCGGATGGACAGCGGCGGGACAAGGCTCTGGCCAGCAGTCGCCGCCGCAGGCTCCCCCGAAACCGCCGGGCCAGCCCGCCCAGCCTGGTCAGGCCGCGCCAGCGCAGCCCGAAGCTCCGACGCCGCCCGTCAACAAGGCGGAAGAGGACGCTTACAAGGCTCTCTTTGAGACGAAGGGCAACGCGGAGCGGAAGATCCAGCTTGGCGAGGACTTCCTGAAGAAATTCCCGCAGAGCCGTTACGCGGAGAACATCTACTCGCAGCTCACCGCGGCCTATCTCGCTGCCGGGCAGGTGGACAAGATGTTCGCGGCCGGGGAGAAAGCAATCGAACTGAGGCCGGACGACGTGGACGTGCTCTCTCTGCTGGCATGGGTGATGCCTCGCCGAATCGGGGCAAGCACCCTGGACGCCGATCAGAAGCTTGACAAGGCAGGGAAGTACGGCAAGCAGGCCATCACATTGCTGGTGGCTTTGCCGAAGCCGGCCACGTTGACCGAGGAGGACTTCACCAAGGCCAAGAACGAAAAACTCTCAATGTGCCACAGCGGCTTGGGCATAATGTATTTCCACCGGCAGAGATACGCCGATTCGGCCGCCGAACTCGAGCAGGCCACCAAGCTCTCGACGACTGCCGACCCCACGGATTACTACGTCCTCGGTCTGGCCTACATGAATACCAAGCGCTATGGCGATGCCGCAGGCGCATTCGGCCAGTGCGCCGCGGCGCCCAGCCCCCTGCAGGATCCCTGCAAACAGGACTTGGCGAATGCCAAAAAACTGGCGGGGACGCAACTAGCACCGCCCAAGTAGAGGTTTCCGGCCGGTGAACATGGTCGAGACGGATCTGGCGGAACTGGAAGCGGCGCTTGGTCACCACTTCCAGCACCAAACCTGGTTAGAGCACGCTCTGACGCACAGCTCGCGACGTCAGGAAGCTGCGGCGATGCCCGGCGCCCAGGACAACGAAAAGTTGGAATTCCTCGGCGACGCCGTTCTGGGCGTGCTCGTCAGCGAATACCTGGTGACGTCGTTCCCTGACTGGAGCGAGGGTCAACTGTCGAAGAGCCGGTCAAAGCTGGTGAGCGCGAAGTCGCTCTACGCCGCCGCCCGACGCTTGCGGCTCGGCCGGTACTTGCGGCTGGGCCGGGGCGAGGAGAAGACCGGCGGGCGTGAGAAGCCGGCGGTCTTGGCCGATGCATACGAAGCCGTGGTGGCGGCCCTCTACCTCGACGCCGGGCTGGATGCGGCGCGGGGGTTTGTGCGGTCTTCGCTGCTCGAGCCGGCCCTGGGCGCGGGAGCGCAGCATTTGGGTCAGCCGGACCACAAGTCTGGGCTCCAGGAGCTGCTCCAGGCGCACGGCGGGCCGCCGGCCGAATATCGCGTGGTCAGCGAGAAGGGTCCCGACCACCGCAAGACCTTCGTGGTAGAGGTTCACGTGGCGGGCGGTGCGGTGGCCACAGGTACGGGCGCGAACAAGAAAGAAGCGGAGCAGGCTGCGGCGCAGCTCGCGCTCGAGCAACTCCGCGGCAAGGATGCCTGAGGCGAGGTGAGAATGGCGGAAGCGACGCACGTCGCGGTGGAATCGGCGGTCGGCAGGGAAGAGAAAGAGCACACGTCGCTGCGGGAGTATGTCGAGTCGCTGTTGGTCACCGTGATCCTGGCGCTGTTTGGCACCAGCTTTGTCGTCCAGGCGTTCAAAATTCCCTCGCAGTCCATGGAGCAGACCTTGCTGGTCGGCGACCACCTATTGGTGAACAAATTCGTCTTCGGGGGACGCGGCGACTGGTATGACCGCTTCCTCCCCTACCGCTCGATCCGGCGTGGCGACATCATCGTGTTCAAGTTTCCTTTCGACGACCACCCTCACTATGTCAAGCGCGTCATCGGTATCCCGGGCGATCGCGTGAGAATTGTGGACCAGCAGGTGTACGTCAACGAGCGCCCGCTGGCCGAGCCGTACGTGGTCCACGACCCCACGTCGCCCTACGACGCCTTCGGTGACAACTTTCCTCCCACCAACCCGCATTTTCTCCAGCGCAGCGTGCGGCCCGAATGGGCCCAGCAAATCATGAGCCGAGTGAAAGACGGCGAGCTCCTGGTGCCGCCAAATCATTACTTCGTCATGGGCGACAACCGCGACCATAGCTGGGACGGTCGCTATTGGGGCTTCGTGGACCGTGAAGCTGTCATGGGCCGCCCGATCCTGATCTACTGGTCGGTCGATGCCACCAGCGCCGATTACACCGACCGCAGTTTCTTGGGACGCCTGATCGGGCTTGCCGACACGCTCGCGCACCTGCCGATGAAGACACGCTGGGGACGGATGTTCCGCGGCGTTCACTAGCGTCGCCGGGCAGGTTCCTCCTTCCTTTCGCACCTTCCTTTTGACACAATCGCACACCTCGCCATGCGAAACAGGCCATGGTTGCGCCGTGTTGTGGTGGCCTTTCTGGTCCTGCTGGCCGCGAGCTGGGGGTTGTCCCTGGCGCTCGGCACGCGCCGGCCCCACCGCTTTTTGATCGCGCGGCTCAAAGCGACCTTCGGGCGGCCGGTCGAGGTCCGCCGGTTCGGCTTCAGCCTGCTCGACGGCGCGCGGCTCGAAGCCAGCCTCATCACCGTCGCGGAAGACCCGCGCTTCGGCCAGGAGTACTTCCTGCGGGCCGAGCGGTTGACAGCCGGCCTGCGCTGGCGCTCACTCGTGCGCGGGAGGTTTGAGTTCGGCACGCTGGCTTTCAGCCATGCGAGCCTGAACCTAGTGCGGGCCGCCGACGGCCACTGGAACATCGAAAGCTGGTTGCCTCCTCCTCCCCCGGCCGCTGGAGATCCGCCGGCGCCTTCTGCGTCCTATTCGTCCGCACGGCTCTACCGGATCGAGGTGGACGCCAGCCGGATCAATTTCAAGCGCGGCGACGACAAGCATCCCTTTGCTCTAGTGGACGTGAAAGGTCACCTGGAGCAGGAAGGCGCGGGTCGCTGGGGGATGGACCTCGAAGCGCAGCCGGCGCGGGCTGCCGTGGCGTTGCAGGAACCAGGCACTCTCCGCTTGCGTGGGCACATCGCGGGAACTTCTGCCCGCCTCCAGCCGGCGGAACTGGAGCTGACCTGGCAAGGCGTTTCGCTTGCCGACGCACTTCGCCTGGCTCGAGGCCGCGACTACGGCATGCGCGGAAAGCTGGCGGTTCAGTTGAGCGCACGCGGCGAGCTGCGGAGCGAAGGCGCCGGCACACCGTGGTCGCTGGCCGGCACGGCGCGGCTCGACCGCGTCCACCGCTGGGACTTCCCGCCGCGCACGGGCGACCCGGCGCTGAATCTGATTGCCGAGGGGCGCTGGCAGCCCGGCGAAGGCGCCGTGGAATTCACCAAGTGCGTGTTTGAGGCGCCGCAATCGCATGCGAGCGGCACAGGGCGCATCCGGTGGGCATCGGGATTCGCGCCCGAGTTTCGCTTCGTCTCGTCAGGGATCAACCTGACGGACGTGCTGGCGTGGTACCGCGCGTTCCGGCCGGGCGTGACCGGGGACGTTGCTCTCGACGGCAGTGCCGGTCTGGACTTCGCGGTGAGTGGGTGGCCGCTGCACCTCGACGAGGGCGCGTTGACCAGCAGCGGCGCGCGCCTGCGCATGAATGCTTTGCGCGCGCCGATTCGCGTGGGGCGCGTCGCCGCGCGCGTGGTCCGCGGTCGGCTGGAATTCCAACCGACGGCAATCACCCTTCCCGCGAGCGCGCCGGCTGGCGCTGAAGCACCGGATCACCGGGGGAATGCGTTTCTGGTGGAAGGCACTGTGGGGCCTCGAGCGCAATCGAGAGGTTGGGAGTTCGAATTGAATCTCGCCGGGCAGACCGACCGCGCGCAGGATTTGCTCGTCGCGGCGCAGGCGCTGGGGCATCCGCTCAACCGCGGCTGGAGCGTCGAAGGTCCGGTGAGCCTGCACCTGAGCTGGCGCGGGAGCGTCCGTCCCTTTGCAGCAACGGCGGTCGGAATGCTGGACCTGCAGGATTTGGAGTTGCGGGCGAGCTATTTAAACCAGCCGGTGAGCATCGCGGGCGCGCGCATCGAGCTGCGGCCGGATGAGCGGCGGGTGACCCTCACTGCGGCGCAGGCCTTCGGCGCACGCTGGACGGGATCGCTTTGGAAACGCGCAGCGGGATCGAACGATGCCACGCCGACGTGGCAGTTTGACCTGAGCGCCGATCAACTCCGTGCGGTGGATCTCGACCGCTGGTTGGGCCCGCGGGCCCGGCCGGGATTGTTGCAGCGGGTGCTGCCGTTCGCCGCGGCGAGCCGTAAAAACCCCGAATTCGAAGCCGCCGTCAGCCGCCTCCGCGGCCGGGGGCGCCTGAGCGCGGGTGAAATTCTGATTCCACCCGTCAGCGTACACCGCGTGCACGCCGAGGCGGAAGTTACCGGCAGAAACATCACGCTGCGCAAGACGCTGGGCGAATTCTACGGAGGCACCGTGAAAGGCTCGCTCGAAGCGCAACTCGCAGCCGAGCCTACCTATCACCTCGAGGCCCGGTTCGAGCGCGTGGATCTGCGATCGCTTGCGGAAGCTACCGCGACATTGAAAGAGCGCTTCGGCGGCGTGGCCTGGGGGGAGCTGGAGCTGGCGGCGCGCGGGGTCGGCCGCGAGAAGCTGCTGGGGTCGCTCGAAGGCCGCGGCACACTTCGTGTGGGCAATGCCGAATGGCGCGGCCTGGACCTGCGCGCGACGCCTGCGGAGAACAACCTCCACCGCGGCACGAGCCGCTTTGCCGCAGCCAAGGCGGAATTCACCTTGGTCGCGGGGAAGATCCGTATCCAACGGCTTTGCCTCTCGGACCGCGCAGAAAGTTTTCAGGCTGAAGGTACAGTGGATCTTTCCCGAGCGCTCGATTTGCAGGTCGAGCAAGTCGAGCGGCATAGCAGCCCCACACGCAAGACATTTCGAATCACGGGCTCGCTCGAGGCGCCCCGGCAGGGGCAGCAGGCGCCCGCGGCTCGAGGCAATTCGCTTCTTCCTTAGGCGGCCGGCAACGTTGCATCTCCGGCCGGTCCGCCTTGCACTCCCCGGGTTCGCCTGCGAGCTGCTAGACTGTGCTGGCAGTGCAGCGACGACAGTTCGGGAAGCAGCCCGTCGAAGGCTTGCCCGAGCGGCCAAAATTCCGGAGGCGCCTTTCCGTCGAGGTACAGATCGAAGGATCCGATGAGAAACCGTGTCCCGCTTCTGATTCCGGTCGTTCTGCTGTGCGCTGGCAGTCTTAGGGCGCAACAGACAACAACTCCCCGGCGAAGCACGCTGCCAACCCGGCGCGCGGCCCAGCCGCCACAGAAGGCGCGGCTGGCGCCGCAGTTCGTTCCCGGGCAAGTCTTTCGCTACCAGATGGACTTCCGCACGACCACCGAGAGCCGTCGAACCGGTGTGGTGGAGGATCCGCAGGCCGCGGCGCAACTGGAGATTTCCTGGGGAGGGATCATCCGAGTGGACGTTCTGAGCGTGGAATCTGCTCCGGCGCCGTCAGGGCGGGGAAATGGCACAGCAGGCATACCCAGCCGGGCGCGCCTGCGCACGACGTACGAAAAAGTGGACGCCACGGCGCACAGCGATGCCTACGATCCCGAGGCCGCCGCCATCGCCGAGCAGTACCGCAAGCTCGAGGGCCGGGCGATCACCTTCACGCTGGGCGCGGACGGAAAAGTGAGCACGATCGAAGGCCTGGACGAGATCGTGGCCGACCCGCGTGCGGCCGAGGCCGCGCGGGATTGGTTGTCGCAACTCGCTGTAGGCGCGTCCGCGCCGCAGGGAGGGATCATGCCGGGGCAGAAGTGGTCCTCGGAGCTGCCTGCGACTGGCGCGCCCGTGGCCGGGCTTTTCTGGCGTACGGATTCCACCTACTTGCGCAACGAGCGGTGCCGCACGCTCGAGAATCCTGCGGCCTTCGCCAGCTTGCCCTCGGCGGAGAGCTGCGCGGTGATCTTGACGCGGTTCGAAATCGTGCAGCCGCGGCCGCTGCGCGACCCCACTCCGGAGGAGTATCGCAGGCGGGGCCTGCGCACGGCGGGGAAGTGGAGGGGTTCGGGCGAAACGCTGAGCTACGTTTCACTCCGCAGCGGGTGGGTGGTCAGCGTCACGCAATCGGGAACGGAGGAAATGGACGTCACCATCTCCCTGGCGAATGGGGCGTCGAGCGTGCGCTATGCAGGTCGCGTGCGCAGCCAGTCGCAGATCACGCTCCTGCCCGAATCCTCGGCCCCGGGCCAATGAGCTATAATTGTGGGTTTGCGCGCGAGGCGTTTTGCGTGCTGGGGCGATGAGCTTCAAACTCGTCAGCGATTACGACCCGCAGGGCGACCAGCCTGAGGCCATCGTGCAACTGGTGCGCGGCGTCGAAGCGGGCGAAAAGCACCAGGTTCTGCTCGGGGTCACCGGCTCGGGCAAGACGTTCACCATGGCCAAAGTGATCGAGCAGGGGAATCGTCCCACGCTGGTGCTGGCCCACAACAAGACTCTGGCCGCGCAGCTCTATCACGAATTCCGCCGATTCTTCCCGCAGAACGCCGTCGAGTACTTCGTCAGCTACTACGACTACTACCAGCCCGAAGCCTACCTGCCCTCCTCCGACACGTACATCGAAAAGGAATCCACGATCAACGACGAGCTCGACAAGCTACGCATGAGCGCGACGCGGTCGCTGTTCGAGCGCCGCGACGTCATCATCGTCGCTTCGGTCTCCTGCATCTACGGCCTGGGCTCGCCGGAAGCCTATTACGGCATGCTGTTGATGCTCGAAAAGGGTCACAGCATGCCGCGCGAGGCGCTCCTGCGCAAGCTGGTGGAGATCCAGTACGAACGCGCCGAGGAGCTGCGCCGGGGTACGTTCCGCGTTCGCGGCGACATGATCGAGATCTACCCGCCCTACGAGGACAACGCCTATCGCGTCGAGCTGTGGGGCGACCAAATAGATGCCCTGCGCCAGATCGATCCCCTGACCGGCCAGATCCGCGCGGACGGCCTTGCCCGCGTCGCCATTTATCCGAAATCACATTACGCCATGCCCGCCGAACAAAAGGAGCGCGCCATCGGCACCATCCTCGAGGAGCTCGAGTGGTGGAAGGGGGAGCTCGAAAAACAGGGGAAGTTCGTCGAGGCGCAGCGCGTGTGGCAGCGCACAATGTTTGATATCGAGATGATCCGCACGGTCGGCTACTGCCACGGGATCGAGAATTATTCCCGGCACCTCTCCGGGCGTCTCCCAGGCGAGGCGCCGCCGACGTTGCTCGACTACGTGCCCCAGGATTTCCTGCTGTTCGTGGACGAATCGCACCAGACCATCCCGCAGCTCCACGGCATGTACCACGGCGACCGCTCGCGCAAGCAGACGCTGGTGGAGTACGGCTTTCGCCTGCCTTCGGCGCTCGACAACCGCCCGTTGACGTTCGAGGAGTTCGAGCACCGCAGCAACCTGGTGATCTACGTTTCGGCCACGCCGGGGCCGTATGAACTGACGCGCTCGGGCGGAGTTGTGACGGAGCAATTGATCCGGCCGACTGGGCTGGTGGACCCCGAGGTCGAAGTGCGGTCGGTAAAGGGCCAGGTGGACGACCTACTGGAAGAGATCCGCGTGCGCGCCGCGCACAACGAGCGAGTGCTGGTGACCACGCTGACCAAGCGCATGGCCGAAGACCTCGCCGAGTACTTCACCGAGGTCGGCGTGCGTTGCCGCTACCTGCACTCGGAGGTCGAGACGCTCGAGCGCGTGCGCATCCTGCGCGACCTGCGTCGCGGCGAATTTGACGTGCTGATCGGCATTAACCTGCTCCGCGAAGGCCTCGACCTGCCGGAGGTCTCCCTGGTGGCTATCCTGGACGCCGATAAGGAAGGGTACCTGCGCAGCTCGACCGCGCTGATCCAGACCATCGGCCGATGCGCGCGGCACATCAGCGGCAAGGCTATTCTTTATGCTGATACGATCACGCAGTCCATGCGCACGGCCCTGGACGAGACCAACCGGCGCCGCGCCAAGCAGGTGGCCTACAACACCGAGCACAACATCACTCCGCAATCCATCGTGAAGGCCGTGGACATGCGCCTGGCGGCGATTGTCGAGGCCGATTACGTCACCGTGCCGATGGAGGATTCCATGCTCGAGGAGATTTCGAGCGAAGAGGAGTTGCGCCAGGTGATCGCGCAACTCGAGATGCAGATGCGCGAGGCGGCGAAGAAATTCGAGTTTGAGCGCGCCGCGGCCTTGCGCGACCGCATTCACGCGCTCAAGCAGAAGGATCTCGGCGCGATTCTTTCGACCGCGGCGCCGACGGTGCAGGTGCGGCCGGCTCATTCGGCCTCGGCGGACGAATCCAAGCACCTGTGATGGCAGATCTACTTTTACGCTTCGTAGGGGCGGGGCTTGCCCCGCCACCGAGGCAGCTCTCCCCAACCGACGGGCGCCTACACCATGCCGCGCTTCAAATCCCCGAGCGGATAAAACGTGTCGCGCCAGACGATGCCCTTCTGCCACAGCGTGACCGCGGTCGAGCGCAATAGCATGTAGCAGAAGATCAGCGCGCCGAGCGGGTGCGTGAGGGCATAGAGCGGTGAGACGCGGTTGATCCACGCGACGCTGCCGTGCACGGCGAGCGCGATGAGCATGGCGGCCAGCGCGAACCCGCGTGCCATGCCGTGGACGAAGGGGAGCGCGGCAAACGGCAGCACGCTGAAGACGAGGAGGCCGCCCATCTGGCACGCGACGACGCTCAGGCGATAGCTCGCTGCCGCAAAAAAATTCTTGGTCGTCCCGCGGATGATGTTTCCCAGGCCCGCCTGCCAGCGCAGCCGCACGGCGTCCTCGGCGAGGCCGGCGCCGGAGCGGAAGCCGCCTTGCTTGACCAATTTACCCAGCTTCATATCGTCAACCACCTCCATCGCTAGGCGGCGATGGGTTCCGATAGCTTCGTACACATCGCGCTGCACAAGCTGGAAGGAGCCCACACCGACGTAGCGTCGCGACCCGGGCCGGCTGGCCCTCCACGCCTCGACGCCCAAAGAAAAGCCAAGCACGAAATAAGTGAGGGTCACGGTTTCCCAGAATCCCATCATGTCCACCTGGCCGAGCAAGGTCAGGTGGTCGAAGGCCCGGGCGCGAGCCATCGCAATCGCGCGGCGAAGCACGTCGGGGTCAAAGCGCACGTCGGCATCGGTGAAGATCAGCCACTCGCCGCTCGAGTGCTCGTAGGCCTGTTGGAGCCCGTGCGGCTTGCCCAGCCACCCCCGCGGCAGCGAGGCGACGTGAACCACTTTGAGGTTTTCGTGTGTCCGCGCGAACTCGTCGAGAATCTGTGGCGTGGCGTCGCCGGAGCGGTCGTCCACGGCCACAACCTCATAGTGCGGATAATTCTGCGCCAGCAGCGTGGCGACGGCGGCGGGCAGTTTTTCCGCCTCATTGCGAGCGGCAAACAAGATGGAAATGCTGGGGCAATCCGGGTCGGCCGGCGGCTGCGCATCGGCGAGACGCGGGAGCTGGCCGATCCCCCGAGCAGCACGCAAGCTCTGTAGCAGCCAGACCAGAGCGATACATCCTAAGAGCGCGGACAGGAAGAAATGCAAAGGCGATTTTTCCCAAACGCGGGATGAATCAACACGATATGCTATCACACAGGATGCCCGGGACGATTGCCATCGTCGGCGCAGGCCGCGTGGGGCGGGCGCTGGGAGTGCGGCTGCACGAACTGGGCTGGCGGGTTGGGGCGGTGGTCACGCGGTCGGGGGGCACGGCCCGCGCCGCGGTGCGAGCGATCGGCGATGGCCGCGCCCATGCCGGGCTCACGTATCAGATTCTGGGGGCAGACGTAGTGCTGATCTCGACGCCGGATGGCGCTATCGAGAGCGTGGCGGCGAAGCTGGCGCGCATGGGCGGAAAGGAATGGCGCGGCAAGGTGGTGCTCCACACCAGCGGCGCGCTCGATTCGAGAGCACTGGGGCCGCTCGAGCGCTGCGGCGCGGCTGTCGGTTCGCTTCACCCCTTGCAGACGTTCAGCGGACATGGGGTGCCGCAGCTCGAGGGCGTTGTTTTTGCGATGGAAGGCAGCCGCACGGCCACCCGCATGGCCCGCCGGGTCGCGCGCGAGTTGGGTGCGGTGCCGGTGATGCTGGACGGGCGAAGCAAGCCCGCCTATCACGCCGCCGGAGCTCTGGTCGCCGGGCACGTATTGGGTGTGGTGGAGGCGGCCACGCGCATCCTCATGACGCTGGGTTTCACCCGCCGCCAAGCGGCTCGCGCCCTGGTGCCGTTGACGCGCCAGACGCTTCAGAACTTCGAGCGGCTCGGGCCCAGGGCATCCTGGACCGGACCGGTCTCGCGCGGGGATTATGCGACCGTGGCGCGGCACGTGGCCGCGCTCAAGCGCTTTCCTGGTGAATACCGCGCGGCCTACGGGGCGCTTTCTCGCCTGGGCGCAGCAGTGCTGGCGCGCAATCCGCGCGCCGCGCTGCGGCGGCTGGCGCGAGTGTTAGGCAAGTCATAGTTGCGAGCACCTCAGGGGGAAACTCTTGGCGAAACTTCACCTGCCCATCGAAAGCACGACACTCGAGAACGGCCTGCGGGTGGTGGCTTCACCCGATTACACGGTGCCGCTCGCGACCGTCGGGGTCTATTACAACATCGGCTTTCGCCTCGAGCCGCAGGGACGCAGCGGCTTCGCCCACCTGTTCGAGCACATGATGTTCCAGGGCTCGGAGAACGCCGGAAAGATGATGCACATTCGCTTGATCAACGCGTCGGGCGGCGTGCTGAACGGCTCAACCCACTACGACGTGACGAACTATTTCGAGGCCGTGCCTTCCAGCGCGCTTGAGCGCGTGCTCTGGCTCGAAGCTGATCGCATGCGTTCCCTCAAGGTGGATGAGGAAAACCTGCGCAATCAACGCGACGTCGTCAAGGAAGAAGTCCGCGTCAACGTGCTCAACCAACCCTATGGCGGCTTTCCCTGGCTTGACTTGCCGCCGGTGGCCTACCGCAACTGGCACAACGCCCACAACTTCTATGGTGATTTTCACGACCTCGACGCGGCCACGCTCGAGGATGTGCAGGCTTTCTTTCGAACCTACTACGCTCCGAACAACGCCGTGTTGCTGATTCTCGGCGACGTCAAGCCGGAGGAAAGCTTCGCGCTCGCCCGGCGATACTTTGCGGACATTCCGCCGAATGCGTCGCCCTCGCCGACCGACGTCAGTGAGCCACCGCAAAGCGAAGAGCGCCGCGGCGTGGTGGAAGAGAAATTCGGCACGCTGCCGGCCCTGGCCGTCGGCTACCGCGCGCCGGAACGCCGCACGGCCGACTGGTGCGCCACGGCGATCCTCGACCAGTTGCTGCACGGCGGCCGCGCGGGGCGCGTCTATCGTCGACTGGTGCTGGAAACACAGGTGGCGGTGGACACCGACGGGGGCGTCCATTATCCCCTGGGCGACGTGTTTGACTCCAACGGTCCGACGCTGATGGTCACGCGCATTCTGCACAAGCCGGAGTTCACTGCCGACCAAACCGTTGCCGAGTTCGACCAGGTGATCACCGAGGTCCAGGAGAAGGCCATTGGCGCGGAAGAGCTCGAGCAGGTGAAAGTGAAGTTCCGCTCCGACTATTACTCGCAGCTCGAGGGCGGCCGGGGCGGCTATGTGCCACGCTACGGCCTGATGCACTACTTGGCCTGCTTCTCTCTGTTCGACCGCGACCCGCAACTCGTGAACTCCATCCTGGATGGCTTTCTCGAAGTCACGCCGGATCAGGTGCGGGCCGTTGCGCAGAAGTATCTGGCCCCGCGCGAGCGCGCAATTGTGATCCGCCGGCCGGCGAAGAAAGGAGCGGCGTGATGGCCACCCCGGCGACAGGCGCGCGCGCGACGATTCCTTCGCTTGGGCCGGAGCGGCCGGTGGTTTGGCCGCGCCGCACCCGAAGCACGTTGACCAATGGGCTTCAGGTGGTGCTCGTCGAGTCGCACACCATCCCGAAGTTCACCGCGCAACTCCTCTTCCGCAGCGGGAATGCCGTTGTGGCGCGGCACACGCCGGGTCTCGCGGAGATGACAGCGGCGGTGGTGCGCACGGGAACCGCTTCGCGCTCGAGCCGACAGATCGAGGAAGAACTCCGCCGGATGGGTGCTGACCTTTCCACCAGCGCGGGCGCGGATACCAGCGCGATTTCATTTTCTGGCCTGGCGGAATTCTCTTCGAGCCTTCTCGAGCTGGTGGCGCATCTGGCGCGGAACGCCTCGTTTCCTGTGGAGGAATTCGAGCGGGAACGCCGGCAGCGGCTCGAGGAGTTGCGCATCCAGCGCACCACGCCGGGGTTCCTGGCGGGCGAACGGCTGCGCAAGGTGCTCTTCGGCGAGCACCCCTACGCGGTCGTGGCCCCCACCGAGGCCCAGGTGAAAGCTTACGAGCGCGAGAAGCTTGTCGACTTTTATCGACAGCATTACCAGCCGGACAACGCACTCCTTGTGGCTGTGGGAGATTTCTCCGCTGAAGAAACGCTGGAACAGATCGGGAAAATCTTCGAGAATTGGCCGGCCCGCCAGTTGGAGCGCCCGGAGCATCCGGCGCCGCCGGAGATCCACGGCCGCCGCGTACATCTGGTCGATTTGCCCGGCGCGGTGCAGACACAGGTGGTCGTGGGAAGTCGCGCCATCACGCGTCAACACCCCGACTGGCTCCGGCTCGGCCTGGCCAACTGCATCTTTGGCGGGGCGTTCAACTCGCGCCTGGTGATCAACGTGCGCGAGCAAAAGGGTTACAGCTACAGCCCGCGCAGCACGGTGCACGCCCTGCGGCAGCACGGCTACCTTAGCGTCCGCGCCGCGGTGCGCAACGATGTGGTGGCCGCCACGCTGACGGAGTTCTTTTACGAGCTGGACCGGATGAGAGCGCTGCCCGTGAGCGACGAAGAGCTTTCGGATGCGCAGAGTTACCTGAGCGGCGTTTTTGCGCTGGGTCTGGGGACGCAAGACGCGCTGGCCGGGCAGCTCGCCACCGTGTACATGAACGACCTGCCAGAGGATTACCTCGAAACATACCGCGAGAAAGTTCGGGCCCTCAGCGCGGCGGACGTGCTCGCCGCCGCGCGCAAGTACCTCGATTCGGTCGGTGCACAGATTGTCGTCGTAGGCGATCGCGGTCAAGTCGCAGAGCAGGTTGCATTGTTCGGCGAAGTGGACGTCTACGATGCGCAGAGCAAGCAGAGAAAGCAGAGAAAGCAGAGGAGCGAAAGACCCTGAGAGCTGCAAGCCAAAAGCCGCGATATCTCTCCGCAATGGCGGCGGTCATTCTCTGCTGCTCTTTGTTGTCCGCGACCCAAAGGCCGAAGAAGCAGCCGCCGGCGAAGCCGCTCAACTTGAACACGGCCACCGTCGAAGAACTCCAGAAGCTGCCGGGCATCGGCCCGACCACGGCGAAGGCCATCGTGCGTTTCCGCGAAAGGAGCGAGCCCATTTCGCCGCGTCGAGGACTTGCTCGCCATCCGGGGGATCACCAAACGCAAGCTCGAGAAGCTGCGCCCCTACGTCAGAATCGCACCGTCCCTACCCGCAAAAAAACGGTAGAGGATTTCTTTGGCATTCTGAGTGGAGTCCCCGACATGGTCGGGGACGCAGCGAAGAAAGGAGCCAGCCAGAGGCCGGCGCTACAGCACCTGGTGGGTGGAGCGCGCCTGTTTGAAAGGGATGGGGACCTGGTCGGCGATGGTCAGGCCGTAGCCTTCGAGCGCCACCACCTTGCGCGGGTGATTGGTGAGCACGCGGATTTCTTTCAGCCCCAGGTCAATCAGGATCTGCGCGCCGATGCCGCTTTCGCGCTGCACCAGGCGCTGGCGGGCCGCATCGCGGTCGAGCTGCCCGCGCGTGTGATAGAGAATTCGCGGCAGGCTGCCCGACGCGGGCATGAGCGATTCGATGTCGAAGCCGCGGCCGGTGTGATGCAGGTAAACGAACACGCCGCGGTCTTCCCCGACAATGGCCTCGAGCGAACGCTCGACGATTTCGCGACAATCGCAGGTGGTGGCGCCGAACACGTCGCCGGTCAGGCAGTGCGAGTGGACGCGTACGAGCGGCGGCGGCGCGCCGGCCGGGTTGCCGCGCACCAGCGCAATGTGCTGCTCGCTGCCAATATCGCTCGAGTAGCCGATCATGCGGAACTCGCCGTGGCGCGTGGGCAGCGCGGCTTCAGCGATGCGGCGGACGTAGCGCTCGTGCTGCATGCGATAGCGGATCAGGTCGGCGATGGTGAGCAGCTTCAAGCCGTGACAGTGGCAGAACTCGGCTAGCTGGGGCAGGCGCGCCATTGTCCCGTCGTCGTTCATGACCTCGCAGATCACTCCCGCCGGCGTGAGCCCGGCAATGCGCGCCAGGTCCACTGAGGCCTCGGTCTGCCCGGCGCGCACCAGCACGCCCCCGCGGCGCGCCCGAAGCGGGAAGACGTGCCCGGGCCGCGCCAGGTCGGACGGGCGCGTCTGGGTGTCGATGGCGGACAGGATCGTGGTAGCGCGGTCGGCCGCGCTGATGCCGGTGGTGGTGCCGCGCCGCGCGTCAATGGGTTCGCAGAAGGCGGTACCGTAAGCCGAGGTGTTCTGCGGCGAAATCAGTGCGAGATTCAGCTCGTCGCACCGCTCTTCGGTCAGCGCCAGGCAGATCAATCCGCGGCCGTACTTGGCCATGAAGTTGATGGCTTCGGGCGTGACCTTTTCGGCGGCCATGGTGAGGTCGCCCTCGTTTTCACGGTCCTCGTCGTCCACCAGCACGATTTGGCGGCCCTGGCGGATTTCTCCGACCGCTTCCTCAACCGTGGCAAACGGTATGCGCTCGATGGACATCTCAGCGTGCCCAGAGGCGGAAGGCATGATGGAGCAGCGCGCCCATCGCACCGGCCCCCGGGACGATGCGGCGCGTCACCCCCCAGCGCACGGCAGTGAGGCGTCGCGACCTTCTGGCCATCGCTGGCATGCGAAACGGCTCCCCCAAGAGAATTGACGTGCCCGCGCACGACTATATCCGAAGGGGAACCCGGCGGCAAGAAACACGCGCTGTCCGGTCCTGCGGCGCGCTCGGGCACAGCCGACCAGAAAACGAAAAGGGCGCTCGATCCCGGAACTTCGGGAGCGGACGCCCTTCATCTGATTCCCACGTGCCTCGCGGCCAAGCGTCTGCCGAGGACTCGGCACTACTCTAGGCTTAGTACATTCCGCCCATGCCGCCGCCGTGGGCTCCGGCGCCTGCGGCCTTCTTCTCTTCCTCTCTGATGTCGGCCACCAGGGCTTCGGTGGTCAGCATCAGGGCGGCGATGGACGCAGCGTTCTGGAGTGCCAAGCGGGTGACCTTGGCCGGGTCGATCACGCCGGCCTTGACCAAGTCGCCGAACTCGCCCGTCTCCGCGTCGAAGCCGAAGTTCTCGTCCTTCGACTCGCGGATGCGACCCACGACCACGGCACCCTCGTGCCCCGCGTTCTGTGCGATCTGGCGGGTGGGTTCCTCGAGCGCCCGCTTCACGATGTTCACCCCGATGGCTTCGTCCTCATGCACCTTGAACTTGTCGAGCGCCGGGATGCAGCGCAGCAGGGCCACGCCGCCGCCCGCCACGATGCCTTCCTCGACTGCAGCGCGGGTGGCGTGCATGGCGTCTTCGACGCGAGCCTTCTTCTCCTTGAGCTCGGTCTCGGTTGCCGCGCCCACCTTGATCACCGCGACGCCCCCGACCAGCTTGGCGAGCCGCTCCTGCAGCTTCTCCTTGTCGTAGTCCGAGGTGGTCTCTTCGACCTGTGTGCGGATTTGCTTGACACGGCCCTCGATCTCGCTGGCCTTGCCAGAGCCTTCGACGAGGGTGGTGTTGTCCTTGTCGATGGTCACCTTCTTGACGCGGCCGAGGTCCTCGACCTTCACGTTCTCGAGCTTGATGCCGAGATCCT
>Ga0207646_10003327_pt1 | contig 18277 bp, 14 predicted proteins | sample KBSK5502metaG_FD_184343 | JGI IMG/M metagenome (GOLD analysis project Ga0207646, IMG submission 184343) | Corn, switchgrass and miscanthus rhizosphere microbial communities from Kellogg Biological Station, Michigan, USA - KBS K5-50-2 metaG... | ecosystem: Host-associated > Plants > Roots >...
CGTGGCGAGAAGCTGGCCGCGGCCGGAAGTCCCGAGGAGATGGCCGACCTCGGCCTGCGCTTCGATCTCACGGTGCCCCTCGTGCGCTACTACGCTCACAACCAGGCGCGGCTGCCCCAGCCGCTCAAGGCCATCCAGATCGGCCCGGTGTGGCGGGCGGAGCGACCGCAGCAGGGACGCTACCGGCAGTTCACCCAGTGCGACATCGACATCCTGGGGGTCGGCTCGGAGGTGGCCGAGATCGAGCTCATCCTCGCCACCACCGAAGCGCTCGCCGCGCTCGGGCTCAAGGATCTGACGGTACGGCTCAACGATCGGCGCCTGCTGAGCGCCATGGTGGCCCACTGCGGGTTCGATCCGGCCCGATCCGGGTCCGTCTTCATCGCGCTCGACAAGCTCGACAAGCTCGGCCGGGCCGAGGTGGCGGCCGAGCTGCGGGCGGCCGGGCATCCGGCCTCCGCGATCGACCGACTGCTCGACCTGCTCGCCTCGAGCACGACGCCGGCGGCCCTGCGTGGCCTCCTGGGGCCGGCGGCCGAGGCCGCGGTGTGGGAGGGCCTGCAGCGTGTCCTCGATACCGTCGAAGCCCAGGCGGCGGGCCGCTTCCGGCTGGTCTTCGATGCGACACTGGTGCGGGGGATGGGCTACTACACCGGTCCCATCTTCGAGATCCAGCACGGCGACGGCACGTCGTCGATCGCGGGCGGGGGGCGATACGATCGCATGATCGGGAAGTTCATCGGAAGAGAGGTCCCGGCCACCGGGTTCTCGATCGGGTTCGAGCGGGTCATCGGGATCCTGATGGACCGCGGACAGGTGGCCGACGCCGACGCCGAGCGGGTGGCGCTGGTATTCGAGGAGCCGGCCCTCGGGCCCGTGCTGGGCCTGGCCCGGGAGCTGCGGGAGCAGGGCAAGCACGTGCTGCTGGAGACCCGGACGAAGCGGCTCGGCAAGCAGCTGCAGGACCTCGAGACGCGGGGATTTCGCCGGATCGGGGTCATCGGCCCGAACGGCTCGGTGGAGTGGCGCGAATCCCGCGCGGGTGGAGCCGGGGGGACGAGAGGGTGACGGAGGGCCTGGCGGGCTGGCGGCGTAGCCACAGCTGCGGCGCGCTGCGGAGCCTAGACGTGGGGCAGGTGGTGACGCTCATGGGCTGGGCCTATCGCCGGCGGGATCACGGGGGCCTGGTCTTCGTCGACCTGCGTGATCGGGAAGGGCTGACCCAGTGCGTGTTCAACCCGGCGACGGGTGGCGACGCGCACGCCCGGGCGGAGACGGTGCGCTCGGAATTCGTGCTGGCCGTGCGCGGGACCGTCGCGGCGCGACCGGCGGGAACCGAGAATCCGAAGCTCGCCACCGGCGCGGTCGAGGTGCAGGTCTCCGAGGTGAAGATCCTCAACGAGTCCCGCCCGCTGCCGTTCCAGCTCGACGACGAAGCGGAGATCGACGAGACCCTCAGGCTCAAGTACCGCTACCTGGACATGCGCCGCCCACACCTCCTGCGGGCCTTCCAGATCCGCGATCAGGTCTGCCGGGCGGCGCGAGACTACCTCCACGCCGAGGGCTTCCTCGAGGTCGAGACGCCCTTTCTCACTCGCTCGACCCCGGAAGGGGCCCGGGACTTCCTGGTGCCGAGCCGACTGCAGGCGGGCAGCTTCTACGCCCTGCCGCAGTCTCCGCAGCTCTTCAAGCAGCTCCTGATGGTGGCGGGCTTCGAGCGCTACTTCCAGATCGTCCGCTGCTTCCGTGACGAGGACCTGAGAAAGGACCGGCAGCCCGAGTTCACCCAGATCGACATCGAGACGTCCTTCCTCGACCGCGACGAGTTCCTGCCCATCATCGAGGGCCTGGTCGCCCAGGTGTGGCGCGTGGTCAAGGGGGTGGAGCTCGAGCGCCCGTTCCCGCGCATCGGTTACGACGAGGCGATGGCCCGCTACGGCTCCGACAAGCCCGATCTCCGCTTCGGTCGGCTACGACGAGGCGATGGCCCGCTACGGCTCCGACAAGCCCGATCTCCGCTTCGGTCTCCCGCTCCAGGACTGCTCGGCACTGTTCGCGGGCAGCGAGTTCCAGGCCTTCGCCCAGACGGTGGAGGCGGGCGGTGCCGTGAAGGGCTTGCGGGTGCCCGGGGCGGGCGGAATGAGCCGCAAGGAGCTCGACGATCTCACCGCGGAGGCCAAGCAAGCGGGGGCCAAAGGTCTGGTCTGGATCAAGGTGAATCCCGACGGCGTGCAGTCGCCGGTGGCCAAGTTCATCCAGGGCCTGCAGCCGCGGTTGCTGGAGGCCCTGGGCGGCGCTCCGGGCGATCTCCTCCTGCTGGTCGCCGACGCGCCGGCCGTCGCCGCCACCGTGCTCGGGCGGCTGCGGGTGGATCTGGCCCGCCGGTTCAACCTGATCCCGGCCGATCGCGACGTCTTCGCGTGGGTGATCGACTTCCCGCTCGTCGAGTGGAGCGACGAGGAGAAGCGGTGGGACGCGGTCCATCACCCGTTCACCGCGCCGCACGACGAGGACCTGGCGCTGCTCGAGTCCGACCCGGGCCGCGCCCGCGCCAAGGCCTACGACCTGGTGCTCAACGGCCAGGAGGCGGCGGGCGGCTCCATCCGCATCCACCAGCCGAGCGTCCAGGAGCGGGTGTTCGCCCTGATCGGCATCTCGAAGGAGGAGGCGCGGGCGCGCTTCGGCTTCCTGCTCGAGGCGCTGGAGTTCGGGGCGCCGCCCATGGGCGGCATCGCCTTCGGCCTCGACCGCCTGGTGGCCAACCTGGCCGGGCAGGAGTCCATCCGCGAGGTCATCGCCTTCCCCAAGACGCAGAAGGGCACGTGTCCCCTCACCGACGCACCGGCCCCGGTGGACCCCAAGCAGCTCCGCGAGCTCGGGATCCGCGTCGTGGAAGGCCTCGGACCCGCGTGATATGCTGCCGGGTAGAGGCATGAGCGCTCGTTGACCGAAGCCACCGGCGTCACCCGGCGGGTCGTCCTGCCTCCGGACCTCAACCACCTCGCCCTCCTCGGCCGTCACGACGAGCACCTTCGCGCGCTGGAAGCCCAGTACGAGATCCGCATCACCGCCCGCGGCCACGACGTGACTCTCCGCGGAGAAGAGCGGCAGGTGGGGGAGGCGGAGCGGGTGTTGCGCGAGCTGGTCCAGATGCTGCGGGAGCGGCCCTCGCTCACGGCCGCCGATATTCGATCCGCCCTGCGCATCGTGGGCAACGACCCGGGAGCCGACGTCAAGTCGGTGCTGACCGATGCGATCGCGGTGCCCTCGCGGCGCCGCTTCATCACCCCGAAGACCGCGAATCAGAAGCGCTACCTCGAGGCGGTGCGGGCGCACGATCTCGTCATCGCCATCGGGCCGGCGGGCACCGGGAAGTCCTACCTGGCGGTGGCGATGGCGGTCTCCGCGCTGCTGAAGCGCGAGGTCGCGCGGATCATCCTGACGCGGCCCGCGGTCGAGGCCGGCGAGCGCCTGGGCTTCCTGCCCGGTGATCTGGTGGAGAAGGTGCACCCCTATCTCCGTCCCCTCTACGACGCGCTCTACGACATGCTCGAGCCCGAGAAGGTGGGGGCGCTCTCCGAGAAAGGCGCGATCGAGATCGCCCCGCTCGCCTATATGCGCGGGCGGACCCTCAACGATGCCTTCATCATCCTCGATGAGGCGCAGAACACCACCTCCGAGCAGATGAAGATGTTCCTGACCCGGCTCGGCTTCAACTCCAAGATGGTCATCACCGGGGACATCACCCAGGTGGACTTGCCCACGAGCCGCGTCTCCGGGCTGATCGAGATCCAGACCGTGCTGCACGGGATCGACGGGATCCGGTTCATCTACTTCGACGACCGGGACGTGGTGCGCCACGACCTCGTCTCTTCCATCGTGCGCGCCTACGACCGGGTCCAGAAACCCGCCTCGCGTCGCGAGGAACGGGCCCCATGAGCCTCCCTCTCCCCTCGGGGAGAGGCGGGGGTGAGCGGGGACATTCCATCTGATGCCGGTCGCGATCTCCAACCTCCAGCGTCGGTCCCGCATCTCGCCGGTGCGCCTGCGGGCGGTGGCCCGTCGTGCCCTCACGGCCCTCGGGCGGGCCGACCGTGAGGTGCACGTCACGGTGGTGGACGACCGGCGCATCCGCGCCCTCAACGCCCGGTATCTGGGCGCGCGGCGGGCCACCGACGTGCTGGCGTTCGAGCTGGCCGCGCCGGGCCCCGGCCGGCTCTGGGGTGAGGTGATCGTCTCGGCCGAGACCGCGTCGCGCCAGGCGCGCCGACTCGGAGTGCCGCTGGCCGCCGAGATGGATCTGCTGGTGGTTCACGGGCTGCTGCACCTGGCCGGATACGACGATCACGACGCGCGCAAGGCCCGCCGCATGCACGAGCGCGCACGGAAGATCCTGTCCGGGCGGTCGCCGCGCTCGATCCCCGGGCGGCTCTGGGCCGGCCTGCTCGAGACCTGATGCCGGCTCCGCATCGCGCCGGATTCGTCGCGCTGGTCGGCCGCCCCAACGTGGGCAAGTCCACGCTGCTCAACCGGCTCGTGGGCGAGAAGATGGCCATCGTCTCGCCCCGGCCGCAGACGACCCGGACCCGTATCACCGGGATCCGGCACTTGCCCCGCGCCCAGATCGTCTTCGTGGACACGCCCGGACTGCACGCGGCGAGCGGTCGGCTCGGCCACCTCATGTCGAAGACGGCGGAGCGCGCTGTGGAGGACGTCGATCTCGTGTGCTTCGTCGCGGAAGCCACCGAGGACCCCGCCCGCCTCGACCGCGCCGCCCTCGACCGCCTTCGGGCCTGCCGCGCGCCGGTGTACTGCTGTCTCAACAAGACAGACCTGGTGGCGCCGAAGTCGCGCCTGCTGCCGCTCATCGCGGCCTACCGTGTCGGCCATCCGTTCGCGGAGATCGTCCCTATCTCCGCCGAGAGTGGCGAGCAATGCGATCGGCTGCTCGACCTGATCGTGGCGGCCCTGCCCGAGCGCCCCGGCTTCTTCCCGCCCGACGCGCTGACCGACCAGCCGGAGACGTTCTGGGTGGCGGAAGCCATCCGCGAGAAGATCTTCCGTCTCACCCACCAGGAAGTGCCGTACGCCTGCGCGGTGCGGGTGGAGGAGCTGACGGAGCGCCGGCGCCCCGAATGCCTCTACATCCGGGCCACCATCTTCGTCGAGCGGGATTCGCAGCGGGGCATCGTGATCGGCAAGGGCGCCGCCATGCTCAAGCGCATCGGAGCCACCGCTCGCACCGATCTGGAGCGCTTCTTCGGGATCAAGGTCTACCTCGACCTGAGCGTGCGCGTGCGGTCCGACTGGCGCAAGGACGAGAAGGCCTTGAAGGAGTTCGGCTTCCTCCTGATGTCATGACCGACCCGATGATGATGGGGCCGGCCTGACGGTGGCGCTCCACAAGACCCGCGCGGTGGTGATCGGACGGCGCGCCTTCGGCGAGAGCGACCGCCTCGTGGACTTCTACACGCGGGACTACGGCAAGATGCGGGGGATCGCCCGCGCGGCCCGCCGCGCCCGCTCGCGCTTCGGGAGCGCGCTCGAGCTGTTCACGCTGGGCGAGATGGTGTTCTTCGACACCGGCCGGAGCGAGCTGGTCCAGGTGGATCACTTCGACATCGTGCGCCCCTTCGTGGGGGTGCGGGAGCACCTGGAGCGGCTCGGCCATGGCGCGTGGGCGGTGGAGGTGGTGGCGCGCCTCTCGGCCGACCGCGATCCGCATCCCGCGCTCTTCGCCCTGCTCGTACGGGCACTCACCGCGCTGGAGACGGCCCGCCGGCCCGCGCGAGTCGCGGTCTGCTTCGGCCTGCGCGCGGTCGACCTGCTCGGCCATCGGCCGCGAGTCGACCGGTGCGTCTCCTGTGGCCGCCTCCATCCATTCCCCGACGCCGCGCTCGACATGACCGCGGGCGGACTCGTCTGCACCGCCTGCCGCCCGGGGGCCGACGCCATGCCGCTCTCGGGGGGGCTCGTCGGGACGCTCAAGCGGCTACGCACGCTCTCGTGGGACGAGGCGCTGCGGCTTCACCTGGCCGCCCCACTGGACGCGGAGCTGGCCGCGGTGCTGGAAGGGGTGATGGCGCGACTCATGGGTCGGTATCCGCTGTCGTCGCGCTTCCTCACCCAGACGCGCCGTTCCCTCTCGATGGTGGCCGAGCCCGCCCCGCCGCGGCCATAGGCTCCCCAGACGCAGCCGGTCGTGCTGCTCGAGGCGCGCGTGGCATTTCTGAACAGGTGCGACTTCTGACCGGATATCAACGATGCCGTGCGCGCTCTGATCTTCGGGCATAGCGCATTTTAGACAGGCAGGTAGACCGATTGACATGGGCCAGCGCCCCGCGTAAGGTTTCTGCCCTGATGAAGGCTCGCGTCTTCGGCGCGCTGATTCTCTTGGCGCTTGTGCCGGCGCTGGTCGTCCTCACCCCGCTGGCCTACGCGAGTCCTCCCGACCCCGTCTGGGTCGAGGGCTTCTTCGACGACGCCGACCATGACGACGTGGTCGTCTTCATCACCTCAGCGGGGGCGGCGGTCGACCCATTCCCGCTCGACCACGAATGGATGGTTCCGTCTCCCGCCGATCGCGTCTCGCAAGGCGAGGAGCCGTCGGCCCAAAGCCGTACCCTCTCCGGCAGTACCCCTCGCGCTCCTCCCGCCTCTTAGCTCCCTGGAGTCGCCCCGACCGCGGCTGAGCCGCGGCCAATTCTCTAGTCAGAGGCCACGTCCCCCGGGCGGCGCCTGCCTGCGTGAGCGCCCTCGAGGGTCGCGGCGCGCGCGGCGACACCGAGCGCCTGGACGTGGTCTGGCTGCCGAAGGAGCGAGCAGATCCATGATGACAGTCCGAGGGAGAAGGAATGAGGAGAGGAGCGGTGTGCCTGCAAGTATGGCGGCCGTGGCAGGGCTGGCCGCCGTGATCATGGCCGCCGGGCTGACGGCCTGCGGATCGCTGGTGAAGATGGAGACGCCCGCGCCGGACGGACCGAGGATCTCCGGACTGGAGTTCTTCCCGGCCCGGCCGCTGGCGGGTTGCCCCGTCAGCATCAGGGTTCATCTGGACGTCGGTGCCGAAGAGGCGATGTGGGCCGGTGTCGCCTGGGTTCGCCTGAGCCGGCGCTTCAGCGGCTCCGGGTACAACGTACTGCCGGTCCAACCGGCGCCGTCCGGCGACGTGGTCGCTTCGCTCGTACCGCCGCGCAGTGGAGCGTACTCCTACCGCATGCAGATCGGGGATCACCAGGGACGCTGGAGCAATGCGTTGAGCGGTCGAGTCGCGGTGGAGGTTCCGCCCGCGGGGGAGACACCGGGATGCTCCTGACCCCGCGAACGTCAAGGAGATGCCTGCGCGGGATGCTGCCGGTGGCGCTGGGTCTGCTGCTCGCCGCCGAGCCCGCCAGGGCTCAGGAGGGCGTGACGCGTCTGACGCTCGAGGAGGCAGAGGGTCTCGCCACGCGCGCCAATTCCACCGTGCGCGCCAAGCAGTTCGAGTACCAGGCGGTGGGCGCCAACGAGATCACGGGGGGCTTGCGTCCCAACCCTACGGCCAGCTTCCTCGCCGAGCAGTTCGGCGGGGCCAGCAGCGCGAGCCAGACCCGATACACTCTCGCCTACCGGCGAGGGGGCATCAACCTCCTCGACTTCCTGGAGGCTCAGCGCGCCTACCGGGACACGACGTCGGAGTACGTGCGGTCGCTCGGCGGCGGCTGGACCTCGTTCTACCAGCTCGAAGCCGCCGTCGGCGGCTCGTTGGGGGAGAACTAGCATGCGCCATGCCCTGTCACTGACCTTGATCGCAGCGCTCTGCGCTGGTTGCGGCGACACCTCCACGAGCAAGTCGGAGCCCGCCGCGCCCACCGCACAGGCCCGCGATGCCGCGCCAGCGCAGCAGGGTGAGGTAGAGCTCGCCCGCCCGGAGTACCGGACGCGCGCGACGGTGCTCGAGACCACCGGCAAGGTCGTTTTCAACGAGGAACGGCTGGTGCGGATCGCGGCGCCGGCCACTGGTCGCGTCCTGGAAGTGCTGGCACGCCCCGGGGAGGTTGTCGAGCCCGGACACCGGCTGCTCGTGCTGGACAGCCCCGACCTCGGCCTGGCCAAGTCGGACTATGCCAAGGCGACGGCCGACGCGGAACGCGCCGACCACGCGCTCAAACTCGCCCGGGATCTCTTCGAGGTCAGGGCTGTCGCCCAGAAAGAGATCCGCGAGGCCGAGAACGACTACCGGAAGGCGATCGCCGAGCGCGAACGCGCCGTCTCGCGCCTGCGCACCCTCGGCGTGAGCGACGGGCCCGTCGACGCCACCACGACCGTGGTAGTGACGGCGCCCCGGAGCGGCGTCATCGTCGAGCGCAACGTGAGTCCGGGGCAGGTGGTCGCCTACGGGCAGTCGGACACGCCGATCAGTCTGTTCGTCATCGCCGATCTCGGCACCATGTGGGTGCTGGCCGACGTCTACGAGCCCGACGTGCCTCGGGTACGACTCGGCCAGCCTGTCTCGGTGACGCTGCCCTGCTGTCCAGGGGAGCGCTACGAGGGGCGGGTGGTGAGCATCGGGGACGCCATCGACAAGGAGACGCGCACGCTCAAGGTCCGCGCCGTCGTTCCGAACCGCGGCCGAGCGCTGAAGGGCGAGATGTTCGTGCGGGTCACCATCGCCACCGGGAACCGGCAGGCGCTCGTGGTGCCGCTAGGCGCCATCCACCGGGAGGGCAGCGCGCCCTTCGTCCTGGTCGAGAAGGGGAAGGACGACTACGAACGGCGGCCCGTGAAGGTCGGGCCGGAGTCGGATGGCGTGGTGGAGATCCTCGACGGAGTGACGCCCGCCGAGCGCGTGGTCAGCGCGGGGGGCATCCTCCTGAAGCGCTCTGCCCGATGATCGAACGCATCATCGCCTTCGCGCTGCACCAGCGCTTCCTCACGGTGGCGCTGGCCCTCATCCTCACCATCGGCGGCATTGCCTCGTACTTGCGCCTGCCCATCGAGGCCTACCCCGACATCGGCGACGTGAAGGCAGATTGCTTGACCGGAGCAAACGCCATATCGAACGTGGCCCTTCTCGCCTGCTGGCTCGTCATGCTCGTAGTAGCTCTGCTGATCTTGGCGCTGGGCGCCATGCCAATTGCTCTCCTGGGCCTTGCGCCTTGGGGAGTGATCAACCGCGGCCTAGTCGCCATGATCGTCATCCTCATGGCCGTCTACATGGCCATCACGGTGACACTCCGGTGCCCCGCTTGCCGCCGCGCTTCTTGATCGGCAGTGTGCCGCGAGGTTGCGACGGAACGTGCTAGCTGCTGTTACCAGAGGGACGACGGTTTCCTGTGGATCCTAACACCGGCCCGCTGATTCACGTGGAGCCCTCGGCGCACGCAAATCACCGGCCAATGGACCGTCGGCCATGATTGCGCGTCTTGTCGCCTTTGCGCTCCACCAGCGGTTCGTCACGCTTGCCCTCGCCTTCTTGCTAGTCGCCGGGGGCATCTTCGCCTTTCGCCGGCTCCCCATCGAAGCGTATCCGGACGTCGGTGACGTGAAGGTCGAGGTCATCACGCTCTGGCCCGGGCACGCAACGGAGGAACTCGAACGGGTCATCACGATTCCGCTTGAGAACGAGTTGAACGGGATTGCCGGCATCACCCTCCTCAAGTCTGAATCTCAGCTGGGCATCTCAAACATCCGCATTTTGTTTGCTGACGGTACGGACGATTACTGGGCCCGCCAGCAGGTCCGGGAGCGAATCGAGGGGGTGGACCTCCCGCCGGATGCCAAGCCGCAGTTGGGGCCTCTGTCAGGCGTCATCGGTGAAGTGTATCGCTACACCCTCCACGCGAAGACAATGTCCCAATTCGAGCTGAAGGCGCTTCAAGACTGGGTACTGGAGCGGGAGTTCCGCAAGGTGCCCGGCGTCGCAGACGTCGTGACTTGGGGCGGCGGGGCCAAGCAGTATCAAATTACCGTCGATCCTAACCGTCTTCGGGCCTACAACCTCACCCTAAAGCAAGTATTCGACGCCGTCTCGAGCAACAACTCCAACGCCGGTGGAAGTTACATCCCCTCCGGACAATACGCGCTCATCGTCCGCGGCCTGGGCTTGATCCAGTCGATGCCTGACATCGAGAACATCGTCATCGCCGCCCAGAAGGGTACGCCGATCCGTGTGCGGGACATCGCGACGGTCGGGGTCGGTCCCGGCCTGAGACTCGGCAAGCTCGGCCGTGACCACGAGGACGATCTCGTGCAGGGCATCGTCCTGATGCGACGAGGCGAGAATCCCGGCAAGGTCATCGAGGGCGTGAAGGCCAAGGTGGCGGAGATTCAACGGATGCTCCCGGCTGGGGTCGAGCTGCGCCCCTACTACAGCCGGGACCGCCTCGTGAAGACCACGGTGACCACCGTGTTCAGGAATCTCGTCGAAGGGGCCGGGCTGGTCATCATCCTGCTGTCACTGCTTCTGTACAATGTGCGAGCGGCCTTCATCGTCGCGCTCACGATCCCGCTCTCGCTCTTGTTCGCGTTCATCTTCATGGACCTGCGCGGGGTTCCGGCCAACCTCCTCTCGTTGGGGGCGATCGACTTCGGGATCATCGTGGACGGGGCGGTCATCATGACGGAAAACATCATGCGGCACCTGAGCCAGCGCCGGCCCCCGGGGCACCGGGTGGGGCGTGAGGTGCAGCACGCGGCCACCGAAGTGGCACGGCCGCTGACCTTTGCCGTCCTGATCATCATGACCGTGTACGTGCCGATCCTGACGTTCCAGAGGATCGAAGGCAAACTGTTTCGCCCGATGGCGGTGACCATCTCGCTGGCGGTGGTCGGGGCGCTGCTGCTGACGCTGACGTTGATCCCGGTCCTCTGCAGCCTCTTCTTTCGCCGGCCGCCCTCGGAGCGCGAGAGCCCGCTCCTTCGCTGGCTCCGTCGACCGTACCTGCCCGCCCTCCGCTGGTGCCTGCGTCGGCCGCTGGTGCCCACCGCGAGCGCGGCGGTCTGCCTGGCCCTGTCGCTCTTCGTCTTCACCGCCCTGGGCAAGGAGTTCCTCCCCGAGTTGGACGAGGGGGACCTCTGGGTGCGGGTCAAGTTCCCGATCGGCATCTCGATCGAGGGCGCGAGCCCGTATGTGAGAGAGATTCGCGAGCGATTCCTCCAGTTCCCAGAGGTGCGGGTCGTCGTGTCCCAACTCGGCGCCCCGGACGACGGCACCGACCCTGAGGCGCCGGACAACGTCGAGTTCTACGTGGGCCTCCGGCCGCGCGAAGAGTGGCGGACGACCAGGGACAAGGAGAAGCTCATCGAGGCGATGACCGCATCCCTCGAGCACATACCGGGCATCTCGACAAACTTCTCGCAGCCGATCAAGGACAACGTGGACGAGGCGCTCGCAGGGACCAAGGGGGAGCTCGCGATCAAGCTCTTCGGGCCCGACACGTTCGTCATGGATGCCAAGGCCAGAGAGATCGTCGGGGTGCTGAAGGATGTCCGGGGAGTCGCCGACCTCGACTATGACCATGAGGTGGGCATGCCGGAGCTCCGCATCACGCTGGATCGGGCGGCGGCGGCACGCCACGGGATCAACGTCCAGGACGTGCAGGACGTGATCGAGGCCGCGACGAAGGGACGGACCGTCAGCCAGATCTTCGAAGGCGAGCGACGGTTCGACCTCGTCGTTCGGTTGTTGCGTGAGGGGGATGCACTCGCTAGGCTCCGAAATCTCACGGTCAGCGCGCGGACCGTCAGCCAGATCTTCGAAGGCGAGCGAAGGTTCGACCTCGTCGTTCGGTTGTTGCGTGAGGGGGATGCACTCGCTAGCCTCCGAAATCTCACGGTCAGCGCGCCGAGTGGCCAGCGTGTTCCGGTGAACCAGCTCGCCGAGTTCAGCACGACAGATGGGCTCGCCGAGATCGTGAGAGAAGGTAACGCCCGGCGCGTGGTGGTCAAGTGGAGCGTGCGGGAGCGCGACATGGGCGGGCTCGTCGCCGAGGCCATGAAGAGGGTGGAAGCGGCCGTGAAGATGCCCGAAGGCTACCGCATGGTCTGGAGCGGCCGCTTCGAGGACCAGCAGCGCGCGCTGACCCGGCTCTACATCATCGTTCCGCTTGTGATCTTCATCATCTTCGTCCTGCTCTTCGGCGCCTTCGACTCGGTGGGGGATGCGCTCCTGATCATGCTGAACCTGCCCTTCGCGCTCATCGGCGGCACGCTCGCATTGTATTTCTGGAGCACGAACTTCAACATCTCCGCCGCCGTAGGTTACGTCGCTGTCTTCGGGGTGAGCGTATTGAACGGCGTCGTCCTAGTCTCCTCGATTCGCCAGGGCCTGGACGAGGGCCTGCCACTGCGTGAGGCGATCGCACGCGGATGCGAGATCCGCTTCCGCCCGATCGTGGTCTCGGCCATCGTGGCCATCGTCGGCTTCCTGCCCGCGGCGCTGTCACAGGGGATCGGCGCCGAGATCCAGCGGCCGCTCGCGCGGGTCGTCATCGGTGGGCTTGCGTCATCAACCGTGCTTACGCTGCTCGTGCTGCCCGCGGTGTACGCGCTGTTCGCGCGGCGGCACCGGGTAGAGGGAGGCGCCCCAGCTCCGGCGGTTGAGGGTTAGTCTGGCATAGCGCAGAGACGCGTCGGCGGGGAACCCACCGCATCAAATGCACCCCCGGTGTCCAGAGTTGCAACCACGGCAGATCGCTTTCTCTCGATGCTCGCGGAGCCCGCGCCACCGACCGCTGAGGCGGCGGAGGCGCAAGTGCGTGCCTGTGCTATCCTGCGGCAATGGTCACGATGGAAACCCTGGTCTCCCTCTGCAAGCGCCGTGGCTTCGTCTTCCAGTCGAGCGAGATCTACGGCGGCACCGGCTCCTGCTGGGACTATGGTCCGTTCGGCGTCGAGCTCAAGAACAACATCAAGCGGGTCTGGTGGCGCGACTTCGTGCAGCGCCGGCCGGACGTGGTGGGTATCGACGCGTCGATCCTGATGCACCCGACCGTCTGGAAGGCGAGCGGCCACCTGGACCTCTTCACCGACCCCATGGTCGACTGCCGCGAGTGCAAGCTCCGCTTCCGCGCCGACCACGTGGACGCGCTGCCGTGGACCCACTACTGCCCGGCCACGAAGGGCAACAAGTTCACGATTCCGGCCGGCGAGCCATGCGGGCATTGCGGCGCCCGGCGCACCTTGTGTCCGAACTGCGGCAAGGGCGAGCTCACCGCTCCCCGGCAGTTCAACCTCATGTTCAAGACCTTCATGGGCCCGGTCGAGGAAGACGCCGCGGTCACCTATCTCCGCCCCGAGACGGCCCAGGCCATGTTCGTCAACTTCGAGAACGTGCTGCAGTCCATGCGGCTCAAGCTGCCCTTCGGTATCGCGCAGGCCGGCCGGTCCTTTCGCAACGAGATCACGCCGGGCAACTTCATCTTCCGCTCGCGCGAGTTCGAGCAGATGGAAATCGAGTACTTCGTCAACCCCCACGACCGCGTGGACGGGCGCCCGGCCGACGAGCACTGGCACGATCGCTGGATCGAGGACTGCCTGGCCTGGTTCCGCCGCTACGGCCTCCGCGACGAGCACCTGCGGCTGCGCGAGCACGACCGGGACGAGCTGTCCCACTACGCGAAGCGCACCGTCGATATCGACTACCGCTTTCCCATCGGCTGGAGCGAGCTGATGGGGATCGCCAACCGCACCGACTTCGACCTCAAGCAGCACGCGAAGTGGAGCGGCAAGTCACTCTCGTATTTCGACGAGGAGCGGAAGGAGCACGTGGTGCCCTACGTGGTCGAGCCCGCCGCCGGAGTGGACCGGGCCCTGCTCGCCTTCCTGGCCGACGCGTACCTCGAGGAGGAGGTGCGCGGTGAGAAGCGGGTCGTGCTGCGCTTTCATCCCGATCTCGCGCCGGTGAAGGTGGCCGTCCTGCCGCTGCTCAAGAAGCGCGAGGACATCGTGCGGACCGCGCACGCCATCCGCGACGAGCTGTCCCGGCAGTGGCGAGTGGTCTACGACGACACCGCCGCCATCGGGCGGCTCTACCGTCGGCAGGACGAGGTGGGCACGTCCTATTGCGTGACGGTCGACGTGCAGACGGTGGGTGACACCGACAAGGGGGAGCGGGCGGACGGCAAGGTGACCATCCGCGATCGGGACTCGATGGAGCAGATCCGCGTTCCGGTGTCTCAGCTGATGGCCGTCTTCGGCGACCTGCTCGGCGGCGCCGGCTGGGCCGACGTCGCGGCCGGGGTCGGGCGCGCCTAGGACTGCGGAGGCTGCACGCTCGGCGGCGCCGGGGTCGTGGGCGCGCTGGGGGCCGGCAGGAGCGGCGGCTCCGCGCGCGGCGGCGAGACCCCGGGGGCGTAGCGGGCCGGCCCGCACGTCTCCTTCGGCTCCGTGCCCGCGATGAAGGCCATCGTGACCGGGCGCACGCACCCGCCGCTCGCGTCGAGATCCACCGGAACGAGCACCACCCGCTCCGGGATCGGGAAGTCTTCCGAAGGCGTGCCCGCCAGCGCTTCCTGCATGAAGGTCGTCCAGATCGGCACCGCGACCCGGGAGCCCGTCTCGTCCTTGCCCAGGCTGCGCGGACGGTCGTAGCCGACCCACACCCCGGTGGCGAGCTGGGGGGTGTAGCCGATGAACCACGCGTTCGAGTAGTCGTTCGTCGTACCGGTCTTGGCTGCCGCCGGCCGGCCGAGCGCCTTCGCCGCCGCCCCCGTGCCACGATCGATCGTGCCCCGCAGCATGTAGGTCATCACGTAGGCCAGCTCGGGCGAGACCACCTGCTTGCCCTGGGGCGTGTTCTCTTCGAGCATCTTGCGCTGGGAGTCGAGCACGTAGCGGATCGCGGTGGGCCGCATCCAGGCGCCCTGGTTGGCGAGCGCGCCGTACGCGGACGTGATCTCGAGTAGCGAGAGGTCGGAGGTGCCGAGCGCGATCGAAAGGTTCTCGCCAAGCGGGCTCTCCACTCCCAGCCGTCGCGCCATGTCCACCGTCCGACGGATGCCGTTCTTCTCCAGCACTTTCACCGCCGCCACGTTGACCGACTCCTCCAGCGCCTGCTGGTAGGTGATGGGCCCGCGGAACTTGCGGTCGTAGTTGTCCGGCTTCCAGAGCTTGCCGTTGCGGCCGGTCGCGAACTCGACCGGCGAGTCGTCCACGACGCTGGCCGGCGTCTGTCCCGACTCCAGCGCGGCCAGGTAGACGAAGGCCTTGAAGGCGGAGCCTGGCTGGCGTCGCGCCTGGACCGCGCGGTTGAACTCGCTCTTGAAGAAGTCGTAGCCGCCGACCATCGCCTTGATGTAGCCCGTCTGCGGGTCGATGGTGAGCAGCGCGCCCTCCGGCCGATCCGGCGCCGCCGCGGTCTTGTCCTTCGTGGCGGCGACCCGGCGCGACTCGAGCGCTTTGAGGCCGTCCCGGAGCGAGCGCTCGGCCTTGATCTGCATCAGCGGCGACAGGGTGGTGTAGACCTGCATCCCGCCCTTGAAGACGAGGTCGGCGCCGTACTGGGCCTCGAGCTGCTGCTGGACGTATTCGAGGTAGTACTGGCCGGTGGTGCGGCGGCGCTCGGGTGGGATCAGGCCGAGCGCGGTCTCGGTGGTCTTCTTGGCCTGGGGCGGGCTCAGCGAGCCCACGTCCACCATGCGGGCGAGCACGGTGGCGCGGCGGCGCTTCGCCGCCTCCGGGTGCTCGAAGGGCGAGTAGGTGGTGGGAGCCTTGGGAAGTCCGGCGAGCAGCGTGCACTCGGATAGGTTGAGCTCGCCCACCGACTTGCCGAAGAAGGTGCGAGCGGCCGCCTCGACGCCGAAGGCGCCATGGCCGAAGTAGATCTGGTTCAGGTACATCTCGAGGATACGGTCCTTGGAGTAGCGCCGTTCCAGCTCGAGCGCCAGCACCGCTTCCTTGAGCTTGCGCTCGAGGCTCTTGTCGGGGGTGAGGAAGAGCACCTTGGCCAGCTGCTGGGTGATGGTGCTGCCGCCCTCCACGATGCGTCCCCGCCGGAAGTTCTGGTACACGGCCCGCGCGATGCCCATGGGATCGACGCCGTAGTGGGAATAGAAGCGCGAGTCCTCGGTCGCGATGATGGCCTCGCGAAGCGGTTTCGGGATCTGCCCGAGCGGCACGAAGATCCGACGCTCGACGTGGAACTCGGTGATGAGCTCGTCGTTGTCGTCGTAGACCTTGGTGCCCTCGCTCGCGTCGAAGCTCTCGAGCTGGGTGACCGAGGGCAGGGAGCCCGGCAGGATGGTGAGGACCCAGAAGGCGGAAGCGGCCACGCCGAGGCCGCTCACGAGGACGACGGCCAGGACCGCCATCAGCGTCCAGCGAACCCAGCGCCGGCGCCGGAGCTCGGAGCGTTTCGAGCGTCGGTCCTCCGCCATGGATTGCTATTATACAGACGTGGATACGGCCCGTCTCACCGCGGATCAACAGCTCGTCCGTCTCCGCCGGGGCGCCGCCGAGATCATCGTGGAGACCGAGCTGCGCGCCAAGCTCGAGCGCGGCAAGCCGCTCAAAGTCAAGCTGGGCCTCGACCCCACCGCGCCCGACCTTCACCTCGGGCACACCGTGGTGCTCCAGAAGCTGCGCGACTTCCAGGACCTGGGGCATCAGGTGATCATCATCATCGGGGATTTCACCGGGATGATCGGCGATCCGAGCGGCCGATCGGAGACGCGGAAGCCGCTCACCTGGGACGAGATCCGCGAGAACGCGGAGACCTACAAGGCCCAGCTCGGCAAAGTGCTGGACATGGGGCGCACCATGGTCCGCTTCAACTCGGAGTGGCTCGGGCCCCTCTCCTTCGAGCAGGTCATCCGCGAGACGGCACATCTCACGGTGGCCCGCATCCTCCAGCGAGAGGATTTCGCCGCGCGCTACGCCTCCGGGCGTCCGATCAGCCTCCACGAGTTCCTCTACCCGCTCGCGCAGGGCTACGATTCGGTCGCGCTCGGGGCCGACGTGGAGCTGGGCGGGACCGACCAGACCTTCAACCTCCTCGTCGGCCGCGACCTGCAGCGGGCGCACGGCCAGGAGGCGCAGGTCGCGCTCACCGTGCCGATCCTCGAGGGTCTCGACGGCGTGCAGAAGATGTCGAAGAGCCTGGGCAACTACGTGGGCATCAACGAGCCGCCCGCCGAGATGTACGGCAAGCTCATGTCGGTCTCCGACGCCCTGATGTTTCGCTACTTCGAGCTGGCGACCCGGGTGCCCGAGGATGAGATCGCGGCGCTACGTGCTCTGCATCCCATGGAGGCCAAGAAGCGCCTGGCCCGCACCGTGACCGCCATGTACCACGGCGAGGCTGCCGGCACCGCCGCGGAAGCCGCTTTCTCCAGGGTCGTCCAGGGGAAAGAAGTACCCGAGAACATTGAGGAAATTCTATTTGCCACCCCTCATGACGGAGAGCCGGCCTGGAAGATCGTCATGTGGACCGGGATGGTTCCGTCGAACTCCGAGGCTCGCCGACAGATCCAGCAGGGGGCGGTGGAGCTGGATGGGCGCCGAGTGTCGGATCCGAACGAGAAGGTTGAGGTGTCAAGCCGCCGCCGACTCTTACAAGTCGGGAAGCGGAAGTTCAAGCGATTCGTGCTTGAAAAAGAATGACTTGACACTCTAGTCGGACATCCGTATTATCGCTGCTTGCCCATCCTTCCGGCTCAGGCCGTGGAGGGGGTGTTGAGAGAAGTCAGCCGGTCGTAGGCATTTCCGCTGGCCTCGATTCAACCTGAAGGGGTTCGCAACCCCGCCGCTCTTTGAAAATCGCATATGTTACTGGCTCACCGAGAAGTGTGAGCACCATCCGTAACTACTGAGTACCTTGCGCTCGACCGAAGCAACATCTTGGTTGGGCTTATAGGGACCAGGGTTCAAGTTTGTCGAATCATTCATGGCGAGTTTGATCCTGGCTCAGAGCGAACGCTGGCGGCGTACCTAACACATGCAAGTCGAACGAGGATCGTCGGGTTAGCAATAATTCGGCGGTCCTAGTGGCGCACGGGTGAGTAACACGTGGGTGACCTGCCCTTGAGTTCGGGATACCCCCTCGAAAGGGGGGCTAATACCGGATACGTTCCCCGGTTGAAAGACTGGGGAGGAAAGGTGGCGCAAGCTGCCGCTCTTGGAGGGGCTCGCGGCCTATCAGCTAGTTGGCGGGGTAACGGCCCACCAAGGCTATGACGGGTAGCTGGTCTGAGAGGACGACCAGCCACACGGGGACTGAGACACGGCCCCGACTCCTACGGGAGGCAGCAGTGGGGAATTTTCCGCAATGGGCGAAAGCCTGACGGAGTGACGCCGCGTG